>ONZW01000636.1_pt1 | contig 23095 bp, 23 predicted proteins | sample 1671071 | NCBI WGS metagenome assembly ONZW01 (sample SAMN06348119, study PRJEB24527) | human gut metagenome | biome: human gut; feature: ankylosing spondylitis patient; material: feces | host: Homo sapiens | place: China | collected 2015-10
ATTTCAATGCTCCAGCCGCCTTCTGTCCATAATAAGATAAATTACTGAAATATAGATTATCGATTACATACTGGTAAGTCAGATTCTGCTGTTGCCCCTGTTGGGAATTCTCTCATTCTCTTCTTTCTGGACTATCAAGGAGGTCTTCGAACAGCACGAACGCATGCTGAAAGGCTGATTCCCGATGAATCCGAAGCGGAAGAAGGAATATGAATAGTAAATCATACCCCAACACTGCTGTTCGGAAAAATTTTACCACAGCGTAAACTACCTAAGACCATCACCCTCCGGAACATTAGCCGTGAGATTAGTTTGATTAAATATATCTTTGATGCCGCCTCTTTTGAAGAGGACTTGACTAATAGAGTTTAAAATGGAATGAAGACTTGGATTCAACATATAATGTTTCTTAGCAATGATAAGCAGAAGACAGTCACAGATGGAATCCATATCTGTGCGAACACGGCATTCCTGGTATTTTCAAAGAATGTCTTTATGTGCAGATGCTGCTTTATCCACTTGAAGAACAGTTCAATTTGCCATCCCTCCCTGTACAACTTAACAACAGTTGAATGCCTCAATCTTGAAGTTATTGGTGAGAAAACGGTAAACTGTATTTGTGCTGAAGTCTTCATACACAACAAGTCTAATAGGATCGGGATGCTTCTTGGAGGTGAGTGGCCTAGTCAATTTGATTGTTTCATCAGAGAAAAGTCCGGTAAATTGGTCTACCTCTCTACTATCAAGAACCTCGTAAAGCATATTTTCTTTTGCTCTTATTACAAAAAAAGCATTATTAAGATGAAAATGCGGGAACAAAAAGTCAAACTTAACATATCCTTTGGCCATAAGATAGTAAGAGTTGGCTTCTACAGGTATCTTATCCTGAATTTTGGAATTGTGAACTGCCCTTTCTGTCAGATGAACAAATGTTGGGATGACCCCTAAGTTCCATCAAGGTATGCATCTTGATTGCTCCTCTCTCATGATAAAACTTAGCCCATGGACAAAGCTTCAGACACAACTCTATAGTACTACAGTCAAAGGCGTAGACCATTTCATCCAAGTCAAGTCTAAGTTTCTGTCCCTTATATGTATCCTTTGCTTGCCGTATCAGTACTTGTGCAAAGTCCTGATAGATACGCCAATCCTTCTTTCCATTGGCTTTGACCAAGGTGGATTTGGGGATTACCTTGATACCAGAACGCTAAAGGTCAGCAGAATCAAGGTTAAATGTAGTCTCTATGTCTTTCAACCCGGATCTGTCCGTGAACTGCGCAAAGCTCATTACCATGAACTGGTCACAGTAAATGAACTTAATGGCGTGCCTGTCACCCTTATAGCAGTTGACGCACTTCTTACTATTATTTCTAATCGAAAATTTTATCATCTTCATAACCTATTGATTATTAATTAGTAATAGTTATCCTGGTTAATTTTCTCCAGACAGCAATGATACTCCAAATAAAAATAGAAGAGGCTCAAAATAAGTTTGCGATAGTCTCTATTGTTTCATTTCAGATTGAAGTCATTTGTATTTTTTCAAAAAGAGGAGTTTACAAGCTTATTTTTGAAGATTTTATCCATTCAAACTGTTTTTCGTTACCATAAGCCTTCTAAGAGGCTACTTTTACAAGATTATGTGCAATGGCCAGCAAGCCGAACTCAATTTCAACCTTCTTAAGCCCACGAAGATGGAACCTCTTGAAGTGCTTGTTGTTCTTGAGGCTTCCAAATACGGCTTCTACATCCTGCGGTCGCAGGCTGCGATATCTCAGACCTTCATCAGAGAGCCGCTTTTCACGTTCTCTTGCCTTGATTTTCCTCAGACGGTGATTTACCTGTACAATTCTTTCCGAGCGGCTTCTGTGACACCGGCATTTCAGCGGGCAGCCCTTGCAGTTACGTGCCCTGTATCTGGAGATGGTCTGTACAAAACCGTTGTCTGTCGTCCGCTTTATATCGGAAAGTCTTTCCATTCTCTGTCCCATAGGGCAATACATGCCGTCGGTTTCTTCATTATAATAAACGTGAATTCGATATAAGAAAAAATATATTTTACTAATAATTAGAAACATAGCGATAAAATCATTAAATTTATAGTATCCAATTATAATATTTAAACGATTACCACTATGTCTCCAGAGTCTAAAGTTACAGAGATTTATTGTATGGCCGATGATTTTTGCAAGGAATTTACATTACAACAGGAAAAATATATGATTGAGGATAAGAAAACCAGGCATCGTAACAACCCCAACCGTATGAGTGATGCAGAGATCATGGTTATTCTAATCCTGTTTCACTCCGGTGGCTTCCGTTGTTTCAAGCATTACTACAAGGAGTATGTCTGTAAACATTTGAGACATCTTTTTCCACGACAGGTTTCCTATAACCGTTTTGTGGAACTGGAGAAAGTATTGCTTCCCATGACCATCTTCATCAAAAAGTACTGCTGGGGAGCTGCACCGACATCAGTTTTGCTGACTCCACTCCTTCACGTGTCTGTCGTAACCAAAGAATCCTTATTCATAAGACATTTAAGGGACTTGCCGAACTTAGAAACTGTTCAATGGGGTGGTTCTTTGGATTCAAGCTGCATCTGATAATCAATGACAAGGGTGAGATTCTCAATTTTATGTTCACGCCAGGAAACGTGGATGACCGGGAATCGTTGAAGTAGGGTAAGTTTCTGGAGAATATCAAAACTATGTGCAGACAAGGGATATATCGGTCAGGCTCTGTTTGAGAACCTCTTCATTAATGATATACAACTTGTCACTAAAGTCAAAAACAATATGAAGTGATGAGTATTGCCGACAAGATTCTGCTCAGAAAAAGAGCATTGATTGAAACTGTCAATGATGAATGGAAGAACATTGCAAAGATAGAACATCCAGACACCGTCCATTCAATAACTTTATAGCCAACTCTTTGTCGGCTATCGCAGTATACTGCTTTTTTTGAAAAGAAGCCCGCCATTGACGTAAATTTTGTCAATGACGGACAAACTGTCTATTTTCTAATTTTATTTCGAATTCACGTTAATAAAAGTTGGCAGACAGAAACGGGGCATTCCTGAAGTTCCTTTTCTGTTCCTTATGGAAATAATTGTACTTTATAAAGGTTTCAATGCCATGTCTGAAGGCATACAGGTAGCTTCCACTCCATTCAGGGTATCATCTATCTGCCCGAGTGCCTTTTCTACTTTCTCCGGGGTAATATCCTGATACGTAACCGGAGTGGAATCACGCTGCTTCTGCTTGGTGACGGACTCGGCGTACCGGCATATCTCCTCAAGTTGTTCAGCGATTATGGATATGCGGGTAATATGGACTTGCCCCAGACGAACGTATAACGGTTGGCGTTCGCCTCCATCTTCGTTCCGTCGGTACAGGCCACATCCAGACTTACAAAACCTTACGCCACGAAGAACTTTACAATGGTGGCAAATATTGTCTTCAGCACATCCTTCAGCCGGCTGCCACGGAAACGGTTGATGGTATTATGATCAGGAGTCAAATTGCCGGTAAGCCACATGAAGCGGATGTCATTGCGACAGAACTCTTCTATGCGACGGCTGGAATAGATATTACGCAGATAAGCATAGACAATAATCTGAAGCATCATGCGCGGGTGGTACGCAGAACAGTCTGTAGGAGAATACCTGCGGTAAAGTTCTTCAAGGTTTATCTGTTCAATGATACGGTGAACAACCCGAATCGGATCGTTCAGGGAAATAAAATCGCCTAAACATGGAGGCAAAAGCAGATTATCGTTGGATGTGTAACTTTTAAACATTATCTTTGGGATTCTTACTTGATTCCCTAAGATACAAAAAATTAGGGAGACGGGCAAGTTCTGGCTGAGCGAAGTTAAGATTTATCCGTTTTTTTGCAGGCACAAAAAAGACCATCTCTAAGTTTATTTAATACAGTCTCTTTGGGGAAACTATCTAAAAATACAAAAAGCCAACTAAATTACAATACTTTGTGTATGAATTAGTTGACTAATTTTATATTATTTACTGAATGTCCCTAAGATAAAAATTAAAACCAGTGACAATTGCTTGTTGCTTACAGCAACGACAATTGTCACTGGTTTTATTTTTCTACTTATCTGAGAATCAATTTTTCGAAAGAACCGGATTGGCTCCCGAAGTTATTTGGAGAGCTTCCGGATGTTCCTTAATATACGACTCAATATGACGTATGCGTTTCTCTTCCAAAATTTCATCTACAGCTATAAGAATACCAGTCTCCTCCACATCTCCAAAACCATCGTTAATAGCTGTACCAAACATACGCATCGTAGGCGACAGACTCATATACGCATTAACCAAAGGAGGTATATTATAACCTAACTTACGAACTTCAGTATTCAATACCTTATAATCCTCCTTAAATGTATCGTAACAGAACAGCTTTTCCAGAATAGCCGGGTCGGTTTCTATCTCCAACGGTACCATTGGGGTTATCAAGCCATCCTTATCCGAAAAATGCTTCTTCAGGAAGAAGAGAATCATATCACGACCGAAACGATTATAACTAGGATACATAGTCATTTTACCGAAGAAATATTTTACATTCGATTTTATGACGGTCAACGCACCCAAACCATCCCAAAGATTATCAAGCGCAAACAAACCCTTTGAGCCGGCACGAGTGGACTGATACTCCAAGGTAACAAACGAACGTCCTAGCTCCACGGTAGTAGGAAGATATTCCTTCAAGAACTTTTCCGAGAAATTGAACATATGTGCTGTTGCCAGGACAGGCTTGCCATGTTTGTCAAATTCCACCTCATCGCCCAATATATAACGATAACCTCCAAGAATTTCTTCCGCATCCGGATTCCAGACTACCAACTGCTGATATGGATTTTCCATCAAGTCATATTCATCCAAATCCAGCGGCTGTCCAGTTCCTCCTCCGGCAGCACGAAAAGCTATTTCACGCAAACGGCCAATCTCCTTCAGTACATTGGGAGCATTTTTCCAGTTCACGATATAAATTTCGTTATGGCTTTTATTTGTCGATCTCAAACGTCTTTCGGCGGTAAGTTCCGACTTTAATAACTCTCTGTTAATCGGTGCAATAATATCTTCCATATATGTAGTTAAAATCTTCCTAAATTACAGCTTATATACCAACTCTCTGACATACTCTGCCCATTCGGCCGGAGATTTAGATTTATCAAACGTATGCCATGGTATAGGCTTTCCTATTGTTACACGGAATGTTTTATGACGGTTCTTAAACATTTCATCTGCCAGATAAAGCATGGCTATATTGAATTTTATTCCAAAAAACTTACAAGCATTGGCCAGATTATAAAAGAAATTGGAATTTCGACCTTCAAAATGTATAGGAACCACGTAACGACGTGTTTCAATGCTTTTAGTTATAAATGTTTTCTTCCATGCCAGTTCTTTTATCACTCCATGCTGACGCCGGGAACATATTCCCGCAGGAAACATGATTATATGGCTGTCCGAACGAAATCCTTCCTCTACCATTTTCGGAAAGTCGCGCGACTGCGAACCGGTTTTATTTATCGGAATACAGAGAGGAGCCAGTCCATGCAGATTCATAAGCAAATCATTCACCAGATATTTGATACGTCCGTTATAATGCGTTCCCAGCAAATATCCTAATGCAACTCCATCCTGTCCTCCCAGCGGATGATTTGATACAAAGGTACACAATCCATCTTCAGGCAAATTTTCCAGGCCATGTACATCCAGTTTCGCATCCAGAAAATCCATACATGCAGCCAGAAAATCAACTCCGCTCTTGTCTGTCACACTTTTCAGAAATGTATTTATCTCTTCCTGATGTACGATATGCTTCAGATAAGATACGAAAAAACGAGGAATCCGTTTGGCTTTTCTTCCTGCCTTATCCCTTAATATTTTATCAATATCTATTAAAAAAATCGAATCACTAGCCATTCTTCATTTACACATTTCTCTGCAAAAGTAATCTATCTTTTGAAAAGTTGCTCATCTATACTGGAAAAATGTAACATTGAAAGAAGAAAAAAAGAGTATAATGAATTAAAATGTAACAGAATTGCACAAAGCTACATTCTCATGTGCATATTTTAAGACAATCTTATGAAGATAGATCCGACAGAAGCAGTAAATAGCATAAGAACAACACCTTAGCGTCTTCGTGAAAAATTGTACATATTTCAAATTTATTTGTACGATTTTTCATGAAAAATTCAGCAAGTTTTTCCTAAAAGATGCTGATGTTTTTCTAAAACATGATGACATTCTCACAACACCTCTTAGACCTGTTGATAACTTCCTCAAATATTTTCACAAAACTATACCTACTAATTGTTGAGAAATATGTAATTTTACCCCCTCAATATATATAAGGTGTAAAACCTATTAAAGTGACAGCATGATAATGAACGAATCAGAACAAACATATCATATACCGGTACTGCTGAATGAAAGTATCGACGGTATGAATTTACACCCTGCCGGAATATATGCAGACATGACTTTCGGAGGCGGAGGACACTCGAAAGAGATTCTGCGCAGAATGGATAAAAACAGCCACCTGTATAGTTTCGACCAGGATGAAGATGCCGAAAAAAATATTGTCGATGACTCCCGATTTACGTTTGTGCGAAGCAATTTCCGATACTTACACAACTTCTTGCGCTATTATGGTGTAGAGGAAGTAGATGCCATTCTTGCCGATCTGGGAGTATCATCACACCATTTTGATGATTCTGAACGCGGCTTTTCGTTCCGCTTCGACGGCAAACTGGACATGCGAATGAACAAACGCGCCGGAATGACTGCGGCAGACATCGTAAACAACTATGAGGAGGAACGACTGGCGAATGTGTTCTACCTGTACGGAGAACTGAAAAACAGCCGTAAGCTGGCTTCGGTACTAGTAAAGGCACGTGCACAAAAGCAAATCGTAACTATAGGCGACTTTCTGGAAATTATAAAACCGTTGTTTGGCAAGGAACGGGAAAAGAAAGAACTGGCAAAAGTATTTCAAGCCCTGCGCATAGAGGTGAACCAAGAAATGGAGGCTTTGAAAGAAATGCTTTATGCCGCAACCGAAGCTTTAAAACCGGGAGGCCGACTTGTTATCATTACCTACCATTCGCTGGAAGACCGCATCGTAAAGAACCTGATCAAGACAGGCAATGTAGAGGGTAAGGTGGAACAAGATTTTTTCGGTAATGTGCAGACGCCTTTCCGGGCAGTAAACAATAAAGTTATTGTCCCTAGCGATGAAGAAATAGCACGTAACCCTCGCTCACGAAGTGCAAAATTACGAATAGCAGAAAAGAAATAGTAAAAATCATGGAACAGCAAAATACAACATCACAACAAGAAAGCGATTCACACATCACACTGAAGAGTATTCTGGGAGGAGATATTCTGGCCCACAGTTTTCTGAAGCGACAGGCGAATTTGCTCATTCTGATTGTTCTCCTTACCATCCTGTATATCGACAACCGCTATTCAAGCCAGCAGGAGCTGATTGAAATCGACCGGCTGAAAAAGGAACTGACAGACATCAAGTATGATGCGCTGACTATTTCTTCTGAACTTACAGAACGAAGCCGTCAGTCACGCATCGAAGAATATATTGCAACCGAGGGAACTCCGCTGCAAACAGCGGCAACACCTCCATATCTGATTAAAAAAGAGGATTGATACAATGATACCCGGACTGAAAAATATCATGCTGCGCTACACGTTTATTGTAGTGATTATGCTTGTGTTGGCTATATTGATTATAGTCAAGGCGGGATTCATCATGTTTGCCGAACGGCAATACTGGAAGGATGTAGCCGACCGTTTTGTAAAAGAAAACGTAATAGTTCCTCCAACACGAGGAAATATTATTTCTTCTGATGGCAAACTGATGGCAAGCAGTCTGCCTGAATACCGCATCTACATGGACTTTCGCGCTGGCGGAACGGAAAAAGACACTATGCTGATGAACCATCTGGCAGAAATCAGCCAAGGACTGCACGAAATTTTTCCGGACAAGAGCGCACAGGAATTTCGCAAACATTTGCTGAAAGGACGCCGCTCAAAAAGCCGTCACTTCCTGATTTATCCGAAACGAATTTCCTATATCGAATATAAAGAAGTGAAAAGACTGCCTGTATTCGAGTTAAGCCCGAACAAAGGTGGACTGCATGTAGAAAAGTTCAACCAACGTAAAAAACCGTTCGGTTCACTCGCCATGCGTACATTGGGGGATATGTATCCCGACATAGCACAAGGAGCTAAGAACGGACTGGAACTGACATACGACTCTATTCTGAAAGGACAAAACGGTATTACTCATCGACAGAAAGTCATGAACAAATACCTGAACATTATTGATAAACCCGCCGTTGACGGATGTGATATTATCACAACCATCGATGTCGATATGCAAGATATCGCAGAGAAAGCATTGGTAGACCAATTGAAGAACCTTGAAGCCATATCAGGTGTAGCAGTTCTGATGGAGGTAAAAACCGGTGAGGTAAAGGCCAACGTAAACATGACCAGAGGAAACGATGGGAATTATTATGAAATGCGAAATGCAGCAGTCAGCAACTTGATGGAACCAGGATCTACTTTCAAAACGGCATCTATCATGGTGGCGATGGAGGATAAATATATCACTCCAGATTATGAAGTAGATACTGGAAACGGACAAGTTAACATGTATGGCAGCTGGATGAAGGACTGGAACTGGTATAAAGGTGGATACGGTAAAATAGATGTAACAAAAATTTTGGAGGTTTCATCGAATGTAGGAGTATCTACCATCATAGACAAGTTCTATAAAAATAATCCTCAAAAGTTTGTTGACGGCCTGAAACGTATGAGCATCGATACACCGCTAAATCTGGGATTCGTGGGAGAAGCTAGTCCCCGCATACTCGGACCGAAAGAGCGTTATTTTGCAAAAACGACTCTTCCGTGGATGAGTATCGGTTATGAAACAATGATTCCTCCCATCTACATTCTGAATTTCTATAATGCTATAGCCAATGATGGTGTAATGGTGAAACCTAAATTCGTAAAAGCGATAGCCAAAGACGGAGATATACTGGAAGAGATTCCGACAGAGATTGTTAATCCTAAAATTTGTTCGGATACGACACTTACCATGATTCGTACCATTTTGCGGAAAGTGGTTTCGGAAGGGCTTGCCAAGCCGGCAGGAAGCAAGCAATTCAGCGTATCTGGAAAGACAGGAACAGCCCAAATCTCTCAAGGTAAGGCAGGTTATAAATCCGGAGGTGTAAGTTATCTGGTTAGTTTCTGTGGCTATTTCCCCTCAGAAGCTCCCAAATATAGCTGCATTGTTTCAATACAAATTCCTCACGGACCAGCTTCCGGAGGATTGCAGGCAGGAAGTGTGTTCAGCCGTATTGCCGAACGAATTTATGCCAAACACCTGTTCCGCGATCTGGCTCATGCCAAAGATTCAACGGCAGTCCTTATTCCGGGCGTAAAAAATGGAGATATAAATGAATCGGCATATGTACTGCGTGCACTGAACGTACCAGGAAACAGCAGTTCCATCCCCTATTCTGCCCAGCCACTTTGGGGAAAAGCTTCGTGCACAGACAGCTATGCAGATTTAAAGACTACCAAAATGAATAAAAAACTGGTTCCCAATGTACTGAATATGGGCGCAAAAGATGCTGTTTATCTGCTGGAAAGTTACGGACTGAAAGTACGTATCACAGGTATAGGCAAAGTAAGAGCTCAAAGTATAGCTGCCGGATCTACTATTCATAGAGGACAAACAATTACATTAACATTAAGGTAACAGAAATAACATAAAAACATGAAACTGGAAAATATCATTAAATCCGTCAACGTCTGCGAAATAAAAGGTAATGTTGACAAAGAAATAGCAGGTATCCAAATGGACTCACGTTTGGTTGAAGCCGGACATTTGTTTGTTGCCGTTAAAGGAACTCAGACAGACGGACACGCTTATATTGAAAAGGCTATTGAAAAAGGAGCCTCTGCAATTGTCTGCGAAACACTTCCTGACACACTGAATGAACATGTAACGTACATAAGAGTAGCTGATACCGAAGATGCAGTAGGCAAACTGGCTACCACTTTTTATGGAGATCCAACTTCCAAACTCGATCTGGTAGGAGTAACCGGAACAAACGGAAAAACTACAATCGCCACCTTATTATATAATATGTTCCGCAAATTCGGATATAAGGTAGGATTATTGTCTACCGTTTGCAATTATATCGACGGTGAAGCAATCCCGACCGACCATACGACTCCCGACCCTATCACATTAAACCGTCTGCTGGGACGTATGGCTGATGAAGGATGTAAATATGCATTCATGGAAGTAAGCTCACACTCTGTCGCACAGAAGCGTATCGGAGGACTGAAGTTTGCTGGAGGTATTTTTACCAACATCACACGCGATCATCTGGACTATCACAAGACATTCGAAAATTACCTGAAAGCTAAAAAGGCATTTTTCGACAATCTTCCCAAGACTGCATTTGCTCTAACCAATGCTGACGACAAGAATGGCAGTGTAATGGTACAGAATACAAAAGCGAAAATTGCGACTTACTCTTTGCGTACGCTTTGCGAATTCAAGGGAAAGGTTCTGGAAGATGGCTTCGAAGGTATGCTGATGGATATAAACAATCGTGAAGTCAACGTACAGTTCATCGGTCGTTTCAATGCATCGAACTTGCTTGCTGTATATGGAGCGGCATGTTTATTAGGCAAACAGCCTGAAGATGTCCTGCTGATACTGAGCACACTGCGTCCGGTAGCGGGACGTTTCGACGCTTTGCGCTCGAAAAAAGGCTATACAGCAATAGTCGATTATGCACATACTCCTGACGCATTGGTAAATGTACTGAACGCCATACACGAAGTTCTGAAAGGAAGAGGACGAGTGATAACAATAGTAGGTGCAGGAGGTAACCGAGATAAGGGTAAACGCCCCATCATGGCACAAGAGGCAGCTAAACAAAGCGATCGTGTAATCATCACATCTGATAACCCTCGCTTCGAAGAGCCTCAGGATATCATCAACGATATGCTGGCCGGACTGACAAAAGAAGATATGAACAAAGTTCTTTCCATAGCCGACCGTAAAGAAGCTATACGCACAGCCTGCATGCTGGCACAAGCTGGTGACGTAATTCTCGTAGCAGGAAAAGGACACGAAAATTATCAGGAAATCAAAGGAGTAAAGCATCATTTTGATGACAAAGAAGTGTTAGCAGAGATTTTTGACAACGAATAATACAAGTACAACATGTTATATTACTTATTTAATTATCTGGAGCAGCTTGATTTTCCCGGAGCACGTATGTTCGGATACGTATCGTTCCGTTCGCTTATGGCTATCATCCTGTCTTTGCTGATATCAGCTATATTCGGAGAATATTTTATCAAGTTACTCAAGCGGAAACAAATTACGGAAACGCAGCGTGATGCTTCGATTGACCCGTTTAATGTAAATAAAATCGGAGTTCCTACGATGGGAGGAATTATCATTATAGTCGCCATTCTTATTCCTTGCCTCTTGCTGGGTAAGCTGCACAATATATACATGATATTGATGCTGATAACAACGATATGGCTAGGCAGTCTAGGATTTGCCGACGACTATATCAAGGTCTTCCGCAAAGACAAAGAAGGACTTCACGGAAAGTTTAAGATCATCGGGCAGGTAGGACTTGGTCTGATTGTCGGTCTGACGCTTTACCTCAGTCCTAATGTAGTAATCCGCGAAAACGTCGAAATCCAGAAAGACGGACATGTAGTTGATGTGGTACACAAAAGTCAAGACGAAAAATCGACAAAAACTACAATTCCTTTCTTTAAGAACAACAATCTGGATTATGCAGACTTTGTAGGTTTTATGGGAGAAAGTGCACAGTCTGCTGGATGGATTGTTTTTGTACTAGTTACTATTTTTGTAGTAACCGCTGTATCCAACGGAGCAAACCTGAACGACGGTATGGATGGCATGGCCGCAGGAAACTCGGCTATCATCGGAGTTACGCTGGGAATACTGGCTTACGTGTCCAGTCACATAGAGTATGCCAGCTACCTGAACATCATGTACATTCCGGGAAGCGAAGAGCTGGTTATCTTCATATGTGCTTTCATCGGAGCTCTGATAGGTTTTCTCTGGTACAATGCTTTCCCGGCACAAGTATTCATGGGAGATACAGGTAGCTTGACTATTGGAGGTATCATAGCAGTATTTGCTATTATCATTCATAAGGAACTGCTGATTCCTATATTATGCGGTATCTTCCTTGTAGAAAACTTATCGGTTATTCTTCAAGTAAGATATTTCAAGAGTGGCAAGAAGAAAGGACTTAAACGCCGGATCTTCAAGCGTACTCCTATACACGATCACTTCCGTACTACACTATCACAACTTGATCCGAACTGTACGTATCTGATAACATCTCCAAGTAGTGTCTTTCACGAATCGAAAATTACTGTTCGGTTCTGGATTGTCACTATTGTATTAGCAGCAATAACAATTATAACTTTAAAGATAAGATAAGAGATCATGGCAAAAAGAATTGTCATTTTAGGAGCTGGCGAAAGCGGTGCGGGAGCAGCCGTGCTGGCACAGAAACAAGGTTTCGATACATTTGTTTCTGACATGTCTTTAATAAAAGACAAATATAAGAATATGTTAAACGAACGAGGCATTCAGTGGGAGGAAGGCCGCCATACAGAAGAGCTGATCCTGAATGCAGACGAAGTCATCAAGAGTCCGGGAATACCTAACGACGCACCGATGATCTTGAAACTGAAGGAACAAGGCACTCCGATTATTTCAGAAATCGAATTTGCCGGACGATACACCAATGCTAAGATGATTTGTATCACAGGAAGCAACGGAAAAACTACTACTACTTCTCTTATTTATCACATTTTTAAGAAAGCAGGATTAAACGTTGGACTGGCAGGAAATATCGGACAAAGTCTGGCTTATCAAGTTGCAGAATGTAATTATGACTATTATGTTATCGAACTAAGCAGTTTCCAGCTGGACAATATGTATAAGTTCCATGCTAATATTGCTGTCCTGATGAATATCACCCCCGACCATCTGGACCGTTACGATTATAAAATGCAGAACTATGTGGATGCCAAGTTCCGTATTATCCAGAACCAGACAGATAATGATGCATTCATTTTCTGGAACGACGACCCAGTCATCCAAAAGGAATTGCATAAATATGGGATACACGGACACTACTATCCGTTTGCGGAAAAGAAAGAAGAAGGACTGGCTGCTTTCGTAGAACAAAATAAAGTCTACTTTACCAAGCCAATTGAATTTAACATGGAACAAGAGGAACTTGCCCTGACAGGGACCCACAACTTGTTCAACTCAATGGCTGCCGGTATTTCAGCCAATATTGCTGGCATCCGAAAAGAATGTATCCGCGAAGCACTGAGTGATTTTAAAGGGGTTGAACACCGTCTGGAAAAAGTAACACGCGTACGTGGAGTAGATTATATCAACGACTCGAAAGCAACTAATGTCAACTCGTGCTGGTATGCACTCAACAGTATGAAAACTAAGACAGTGCTTATCTTAGGAGGCAAAGACAAAGGAAATGACTATAACGAAATAGCCGATCTGGTGAAAGAAAAATGCTCCGGATTAATATTCCTTGGACTCCACAACGAGAAACTACATGACTTCTTTGATGGATTTGGATTGCCTATCGCCGATGTACAAAGCATGAAAGATGCAGTAGATGCCGCATACCGTATGGCGAAAAAAGGAGAAACCGTACTTCTGAGTCCATGCTGCGCTAGCTTCGACTTATTCAAAAGTTATGAAGACCGTGGCGACCAGTTTAAAGAATGTGTGAGAAATTTATAATAAAATTATCCTGACAAAATGGATTTGCTAAAAAACTTATTCAAAGGCGACAAAGTAATATGGATTATATTCCTATTACTTTGCCTTGTTTCTATCATTGAAGTATTCAGCGCCTCTAGTACACTGACTTACAAAAGCGGTGATCACTGGAGACCTATTACCATGCACATGATATTAATGGCGGTAGGAGCTATTGTAGTACTTATCGTCCACAATATTCCTTGCCGCTGGTTTAAAACATTCATTATACTATTGCCGATATCATGGCTATTACTGATTGCCGTGTTTATAATAGGAGCTTTGACTAATGGAGCAAAACGCTGGATAGATTTGGGATTTATTCAATTCCAACCTTCTGAAGTAGCAAAAATGGCAACAATCATAACTGTTGCATTCATCTTGTCGAAAATGCAAGAGGAAAAACAAGCAAATCCAAAAGCTTTTAAATACATACTGTGGGTTACGGGTATAACCTGTATACTTATCATTACCGAGAATCTTTCCACAGCCGTATTGTTATGTGGAAGCGTATTTCTCATGATGTATGTCGGACGAGTTCCTCTCCGGCAAATGGCTATGCTTGTGGGCATATGCGGTGGAGCTCTAATCTTTGCTTTATGCACAATTAAATATGTTCCTTCTGAAACATGGGATAAAATAGGTTTACATCGTATGGTAACCTGGCAAAGCCGTTTGGATAACCATTTTGACACGTCGACGGTTCCTCCTGAGAAATTCGATATCGACGGGGACGGACAGATTGCCCATGCCAATATAGCCATAGCAACAAGTAACATTCTAGGAAAAGGCCCAGGCAACAGCGTACAGCGCGATTTCCTTTCACAAGCTTTTTCAGATTTTATTTATGCCATCATCATAGAAGAATTGGGACTGATAGGCGGAGGCATCGTTGCCTTTCTGTACATATGGCTTTTAATGAGGATAGGAAAAATTGCGAGAAACTGCGACAAGTCGTACTACTCCTTTTTAGTCATGGGCATCGGTTTACTTCTTGTAACACAGGCAATGTTTAACATGCTGGTGGCCGTCGGCATCATGCCAGTAACCGGACAACCTCTCCCTTTAATCAGTAAAGGAGGTACTTCCACGCTGGTCAACTGTGCATACATCGGCATCATATTAAGCATCAGCCGTCACGTAAATGAATTGAAGAAACAACAAGAGCAGGAAGAAGCAGAAAAGCAAAAACAAATACAAGAAGCTGCAGTTACATTGCTGCAAAATGCAGCTAATCTTGCAAAAGAACAAACATTAAATGAATCGCAGAATAAAGAGCAAAATGGAGAAATCTAAAAAAGAATAGAGCTTTTTATCCCTGTAATTTTGCAGCTAAATAAAATAGAAACAGAATAATTATTTTTACAAGTTTATTCCTAACTTTGCAGGAAAATATAAAATTATGAAAGATAATTTGAGGATTATAATCAGCGGAGGAGGTACTGGAGGTCACATCTTTCCAGCAGTATCCATAGCCAATGCAATCAAGGAACAGCATCCCGATACGGAAATTCTGTTTGTTGGTGCAGAAGGGCGTATGGAAATGCAACGTGTGCCAGCCGCAGGATATAAAATAATAGGCTTACCTGTTGCCGGATTCGACAGAAAAAACTTATTGAAGAACTTTAGTGTTCTCATAAAACTGTTTCGCAGTCAGTTGAAAGCACGTCAAATTATCAAAGAGTTCAAACCACATGCCGCAGTGGGAGTTGGCGGATATGCCAGTGGTCCCACCCTTAAAATGGCAGGCATGATGGGTATCCCGACGCTGATTCAAGAACAAAATTCTTATGCAGGAGTAACCAACAAACTGCTTGCAAAGAAAGCATGCAAGATTTGTGTTGCTTATGAAGGTATGGAACGTTTTTTTGATAAAGAAAAAATTATCCTTACCGGTAATCCGGTACGGCAAGGGTTATTAAACAGTTCCATCGATCGTGAAAAAGCAATTCAATCGTTTGGATTAGATCCGCAGAAGAAAACAATATTAATTGTCGGAGGTAGTCTGGGTGCACGCACAATAAACAATTGTGTTATGCAAGGGTTGGAAAAGATTAAAAACTCCGGAGTTCAGTTTATCTGGCAAACCGGTAAGTTTTACATTAACGAAGCTAAAGCTACAGTAGCGAAAGCTGGAGAAATTCCGATGTTGCACACTACTGATTTCATATCAGACATGGCAGCAGCATACACCGCAGCCGATTTGGTTATCAGCCGTGCCGGAGCAGGATCAATTTCTGAGTTTTGCTTACTGCAAAAACCAGTCATACTCGTTCCCTCGCCGAATGTAGCCGAAGACCACCAGACTAAAAATGCACTTGCTTTAGTCAACAAAGGGGCAGCTCTATATGTTAAAGACTCAGAAGCTACACAAAAGCTCCTCGACCTGGCAATAGCAACTGTATCGCAGCCGGACACATTAAAAAATTTAAGTATGAACATAGCCAAGCTGGCGTTTAAGGATTCTGCAAATGTCATTGCAAACGAAGTCTATAAGCTAGCTGTAAAATATAAAAAAGAACATGAACGTTAATACACTGAAAGCTGTTTATTTCATCGGAGCAGGAGGTATAGGTATGAGTGCTCTGGTTCGCTACTTTTTATCAAAAGGTAAAAAGGTAGGCGGCTACGACCGTACACCAAGTGAACTGACCGAAACATTAATTAAAGAAGGAGCAGCTATTCATTATGAAGAAAACGTTTCACTCATTCCAGATGATTTTCTGAATCCGGAAACGACTTTGATTGTATATACTCCAGCAATTCCTGCTGACCACAAAGAGCTTAACTATTTTCGTGAACATGGATTTGAAATACAAAAACGTGCTCAAGTATTGGGTATGCTTACACGTACAGAAAAAGGACTCTGTGTAGCGGGTACCCATGGAAAGACAACAACTTCCACAATGACCGCCTATCTGCTGGATCATTCTCATGTAGGATGTAATGCCTTTCTGGGAGGAATATCAAAGAATTATCACACAAATCTGTTGCTGTCCGATAAAAGCGACTTTGTTGTTATCGAAGCCGATGAATTCGACCGTTCATTCCATTGGCTGACTCCATATGCGACTGTTATCACTGCAACAGACTCAGATCATTTGGATATATACGGTACTCACGAAGCATATGTAGAAAGTTTTCAGAAATATACCTCTCTAATTCAGCCGGAAGGTTACCTTATCATAAAAAAAGGGATCGATCTCAACCCGGCTGTACAACCAGGAGTGACGGTATATACCTATTCCACAGAAGAGGGGGATTTCCATGCAGAAAACATCCGGATCGAAAACGGAGAAATTTATTTCGACTTCATTTCTCCATTGGGTAATATAGAAGGAATACAATTAGGAGTTCCTGTCTACATCAATATCGAAAATGGAATAGCTGCAATGGCCTTGGCACAAATAGGAGGAGCTACAAACGAGGAGATCAAACAGGCGATGCCTGGTTTCCGGGGAGTAGACCGCCGATTTGACTTCAAGCTGAAAAATGACCGAATCGTGTTTATCAGTGACTATGCCCATCATCCGGCAGAAATCAAGCAAAGCATATCTTCTGTGCGAATGCTTTATCCTGATAAAAAGATAACAGCTGTTTTCCAGCCTCATCTATATACACGTACTCGCGATTTCTATAAAGATTTTGCAGACAGTTTGTCACTTCTCGACGAAGTTATCCTGCTTGATATTTATCCGGCACGCGAATTACCGATAGAAGGTGTAACCAGTAAATTAATTTATGATAACCTACGCCCTGATATCGAAAAAAGTATGTGTTCCAAAGAAAATTTACTGGAAGTCATAAAACACAAAAAGACTGATGTTCTTATAACATTAGGAGCCGGAGATATAGAAAACTATGTACCACAGATATACGAATTATTAAAAGACAAATGATAAAACGAATTTTCATACTCTGCACATTATTACTGGCAACAGCTTATTTAATATTAGCCGTTACCACATTTAATAGCAAGCCTGCCGATCAGGTTTGCAAGGGTATGGAATTGACTGTCAAAGATAGTATTGATTACGGCTTTGTTACGGATAAAGAAGTCAAAGAGATTCTGAAAAAAGGCAAGATATACCCTGAGGGCAAGCAACTCTCAAGCATAAATGTGCGCCAGCTGGAGGAACTTCTTTCCAGCCATCCCTTTATCGAAAATGCAGAGTGCTATCTTACATCAGGAGGCAAGGTGGCTATTGACATTTATCAAAGAGTTCCTGTCATGCGAGTCATGAGTAGCAACGGAGACAATTACTATTTAGATAATGCCGGAAAAATAATGACCGCAGCCGGGAAATCGGTTCATGTAGTTGTTGCAACCGGATTCATAGACCGCAAGTTTGCCCAAACAGAATTATACCCGTTGGGAAAATTCCTACAATCGGACAAATTCTGGGAATCACAAATTGAGCAAATCAATGTAACTCCCAAACAAGAACTGGAATTGGTTCCCCGAGTAGGTGAACATATACTCTTTTTAGGGAAACCTGGAAATTATAAAGAAAAATTCAGTAAATTGCGAACATTCTACCAAAGTGCGCTGAACCGGGTAGGATGGAACAAATACGAACGGATCAGCATTGAATTTAACAATCAGATTATTTGTACCAAAAAGGAGAAATAAGATATGGCAGCAACAGACTTTATAGCAGCAATAGAGCTGGGATCGGCAAAAATAACAGGTATTGCGGGAAAGAAGAATGCTGACGGAAGCATCCAGGTTCTTGCATATGCCAGCGAACGCTCATCCGATTGTATCAAGAAAGGAGCAATATACAATCTGGACAAAACGACGCAATGCCTCAGTGCAGTAATCTGTCAATTGGAAGAGACTTTACATGCATCTATAAAAAAAGTGTATGTGGGTATCGGAGGACAGTCGGTAAGAAGCATTCGACATACAGAAACAAAGCAACTGACAGAAGAAACTAAAATATCTCAGGCTCTCATCGATGCTATTATGGAAAGCAACCGTGAAATAACATTGATGGATCAGGAAATATTAGCTGTCGAACCTCAAGAATATAAACTGGGAAACAACCAGCTTACTACAGAACCGGTGGGTATTCAGACAGACCGCATCGAAGGAAACTTTCTGAATATTATTGCACGTAACTCACTAAAGAGCAACATACGTCAATGTTTCCGCCAAACCGGATATGAAGTTGCCGAATATTTACTTTCTCCATTGGCAACGGCCAACGCTGTGCTCACCGGAAGTGAGAAACGTTCCGGCTGTGCCCTCGTAGATTTTGGTGCAGATACAACTACTGTATCGGTTTATAAAAACAACTTGCTTCGCCATCTGGCTGTCATACCTTTGGGAAGCAGCAATATAACAAAAGATATCTGTAGCCTGCAAATAGAAGAAGAAGATGCAGAGCAACTTAAGCTTCATTATGCTTGTGCCTACACAGAACCTAGTGAAAATGAAGATGAGTTGGGCAAAGAATACAGCATCGACGGAAAATGCAGCATCCGTGCTCATAAACTCGAAGACATCGTCGAAGCACGTGTCAAGGAAATACTGGAAAATGTATGGAATCAGATTATCCTATCAGAATATAGCGATAAATTGCTGGCCGGTGTCATACTAACAGGAGGAGCCTCCAAGTTGCCTAATCTGGACAAAGCTTTCTTCAATATCACAAAGATTGAGAAGATACGAATTGCGCAAAATGGAGCTATCGAACTGAGAGGAGACATTAATATTCCGCAAGATGGAAGCTGTAATACATTGATTGGACTTCTGGCTGCAGGAAAAGACAACTGCTGTAAGATAGATCCACGCAAGGGACATCAGTTAGACTTTATTGACGACTTGCAAAAGAAAGAAGAAGAAGCTCGCCTGAAAGCTGAAGCAGAGCGTAAAGCAGCTGAAGAAAAAGCAGCCAAAGAAGCCGAGGCAGAACGTATCCGCCAATTGGAAGAAGCTAAGATACGTCAGGAGTTAGAACGGGCTCAGAAACGTCTGCACGATTGCGAAACGCTGATTACTGAAGCACACCGTCAGATGAATCGCAAGAAATACAAAGACGCACTTGCCAAGTTGGAACAGGCCCGCAGCCTGAACGTGCAGGAAAAGGATGAAGAAATAACATCCATGATAGCTGAAATAGAAAAACTTAAAGAGGATAATCCGTTTAAGCGACTGCTAAACGCTTTAAAAAACGGAGCAGACGAGATGATGAAAGATTAAATATTCACCGCATAAAGAAAAGGAAGAATTATGTCTGACGAAACAATTATGCCATTCGATTTCCAAAGTGGATCACCGAGTATCATTAAAGTAATCGGTGTAGGCGGTGGTGGCGGTAACGCAGTCAACCACATGTATAGAGAAGGAATCCACGATGTCACATTCGTGGTTTGCAATACAGATAATCAGGCACTCGACGAGTCGCCTGTACCTATAAAACTTCAATTGGGACGTGAAGGCCTTGGAGCGGGAAACCGACCTGAGCGAGCACGCGATGCAGCCAACGAAAGTTTGGAAGACGTAAAAAACATGCTGAATGATGGCTGTAAGATGGCTTTTATTACAGCAGGTATGGGAGGAGGAACCGGAACGGGTGCTGCTCCGATTATTGCTAAGACTGCCAAGGATATGGGAATCCTTACTGTCGGCATTGTTACCATTCCATTCCTTTTTGAAGGAAATAAAAAGATAGACCAGGCACTCGACGGTGTAGAAGAAATGAGTAAGCACGTTGATGCGTTGCTCGTTATCAATAACGAACGCCTGCGCGATGTGTATTCCGACCTGAGCGTAATGAATGCCTTCGGAAAAGCAGATGATACCCTTTCTGTTGCAGCCAAAAGTATTGCAGAAATCATTACAATACGTGGTAAAATCAACCTCGACTTCAATGATGTGAAAACAGTATTGAAAGATGGAGGTGTGGCTATTATGAGTACAGGATACGGATATGGAGAAGGAAGAGTTACCCAAGCCATTACTGATGCACTGCACTCACCATTACTGAACAACAACGATATCTTCAACTCTAAGAAAGTTCTTTTCAACATCTCATATAGCAGCAACAGCGACCTGATGATGGAAGAAATGAATGAGGTACACGAATTCATGAGCCGCTTCGGCAAAGATGTAGAAACGAAATGGGGATTGTACATCGACGACAATCTGGAAGATAAGGTGAAGTTTACCATCCTTGCAACCGGATTTGGCATCAAAGATGTGCCGGGAATGAACAACAAACTTTCTGCAGAAGAACAAAAACGTCAGGAAGAATTAGAGGAAGAAGAACAAAAGAAGGCCGAACGCCGTGATGATTTCTATCCGGGAAGTTATAAGAACAACCGGAAGAAAGGAAACTACAAAATCTATATCTTCACACAAGAAGATCTGGACAATGATGATATCATCAGCATGGTAGAAACAACTCCTACCTACAAGCGTTCAAAAGCTGTACTCGAAAGTATCCAGTCGAGAGCTGTTGCCGAAGAAAGCTCAACCCCTAAGCTGGACAATAGCGAGAATGGCTCTATGACCATCACTTTCTAAACAAGAAACGAACTACAATTTTATAACAATATTACTATGGATTTATTCGAACAAATCAGCAACGATATCAAAGAGGCAATGAAAGCCAAAGACAAGGTCAGACTGGAAACCTTGCGCAATGTCAAAAAGTGTTTCCTGGAAGCTAAAACAGCTCCGGGAGCAAATGATACACTGACCGATGAAGCTGCACTGAAAATTATGCAGAAGCTGGTAAAACAAGGAAAAGATTCTGCTGCTGTTTACGAAGGACAAGGTCGTGCAGATCTCGCAGAAGAAGAAATGGCTCAGGTACGTGTCATCGAAGCATACCTTCCCAAACAACTTTCAGCTGAAGAACTGGAAGCTAAATTGAAAGAAATCATTGCACGTGTTGGTGCAACTAGCGGAAAGGATATGGGAAAAGTTATGGGTGTTGCCAGCAAAGAACTGGCCGGACTTGCCGAAGGACGTGCTATTTCTGCAAAAGTAAAAGAATTGTTGCAGTAATTCTCCTCCATCCAGAAAAGTTAGACTAAACCTTATACAAGATACGGAACTTTCCATGAGAGTTCCGTATCTTTTTTTATTGCTTAGAAAACAAGGTGTTATGTCTTATATAGCGAAAGCAAATAAGTCAACGAAAAGGTCATAAAAAAGTGTTCTTTTTTTGTACAATTTTTCAAAAAAGATCTCGATGAATTTCCGAAAAATTCACGATGTTTTTCTAAAACTTCCTGTTATTTTATCCGAGTTACTTCCAAAGGCTATATATCTAAAACAATTCTTGCAAAACAGGAAGCGATTTCAACTCCGGAAAGTCAGGTAAATGTAAACGATAATATTCATTGATGATATCCAGACAACGATTCCGCTCCATCCGGTTCATAGCAAACAGATGCATTGTTTCATAATTCATACGCATCAGAGTACGTATATGAGAAGCCTCTTCCGGACGAACAAACATGCCATGATAAGGCTGAGAAGAAACAAAGCAAGCATTCAGCAAATCAAAATAGTCGCTGGAAGAATACTCTTCAACGTTGGGATAAAGCCCGAGAAAACGGGAAAGTCGCATTAAAAAGACCAGATGAAAATTGGCAAAACTGGTTTCACAAACATCCAGCCACTGTACAGAGTGAACCAGATAGGCAAATAAAGGAACATTGGTAGTTTCCTCCTTCAATGCACGATAAAGGAATTCTGCCAGAAACATGGCTATTGCCGATTTGTAAGGATCATAAGGCAATGACGTAAAGACATACCAGGCTTTTGCCTCCTTGATGGGATGAATACCGGAACGAGGACGCATATCCGCTTCAAATTCTACGACAGACAAAGGCTGGAAAAGCACTTGCTTTACAGCTGATTTACGAGAACGCTGTGCCGGAATCAGAAAAGACATTCTGCCCGACTGCTCGGTATAGACATGCACGATATTTGCCTTGTCGTTATACTTTACCGTATGAAGAACTATGCCAACGTATTTTTGCAACATAACAGAGGCAAAGATACACATTATGCAAAAATCCCTGCATGTAAATAACAGTAATTATTTATCATGCAGGGCAACCATTTTATAAAAACTTTCATTAGTGTCCACTAAAAAATCATAGAAGTTCTTTGAAATAATTGAAATTCAATT
>ONZW01000655.1_pt1 | contig 22528 bp, 19 predicted proteins | sample 1671071 | NCBI WGS metagenome assembly ONZW01 (sample SAMN06348119, study PRJEB24527) | human gut metagenome | biome: human gut; feature: ankylosing spondylitis patient; material: feces | host: Homo sapiens | place: China | collected 2015-10
GCAGGCTGGCGGCGCGCTGGCTCACGATGAACACGGTCAGGCTGCCGGGCAGAGCAGCCAGTGCCTTGCGCAGGGCGGCATCGGTGGCGTAGTCCAGTGCGCTGGCGCTGTCGTCAAGGACCAGAATTTCTGGCTTGCCCACAAGGGCGCGGGCGATGGTCAGGCGCTGCTTCTGTCCGCCGGACAGGTTGCGACCGCCCTGCTCCACAGGCTCGTCCAGCCCAAGGGGCTTGGCTTTGACGAACTCTGCAGCCTGTGCTGTTTCCAGTGCGGCCCACAGGTCCGCATCGGTGGCATTCTTGTTGCCCCACAGCAGGTTGGAGCGGATGGTGCCGCCAAAGAGCTGGGCCTTCTGCATGACCATGGCTGCCTTGCCGCGCAGTTCTTCACGGGGATAGTTCCGGGCATCGCGGCCCATGATCTCCACCGTGCCCTCGGTGGCATCGTAGAAGCGGGGAATCAGGTTGACAAGGCTGGATTTGCCGCTGCCGGTACCGCCGATGACACCAATGGTCTGGCCGCGCTTTGCAGTGAAGCTGATGTCGGAAAGGCTGGGTGCACCGGCACCCGCATAGGTCAGGCTTACATGCTCAAAGCGCACGGCATCGCCGGATTTTTCGGCGGGCACCTCGCCCAGAAGCTTTTCCGGGAAGGCCATGCCGGGCGTGGTGTCCAGCACAGCCTGCACGCGGCCTGCGCAGGCCAGCGCCTTGCTCACCTGCACGATCAGGTTTGCCAGCTTGACCAGCTCCACAAGGATCTGGTTCATGTAGTTCACCAGCGCAATCACGTCGCCGGAAGCCATGCCACCCACATTGATCTCAATGCTGCCCACATATAGCAGTGCCACAATGGCAATGTTGATGAGCACATAGGTCAGCGGATTCATCAGGGCAGAGATATGGCCTACATGGAGCTGCATCTTGGTCAGCAGGTCGTTGGCATTCTCAAAGCGCTCTACCTCGCTCTTTTCCTTATCAAAAGCGCGCACCACGCGCACGCCGGTCAGGTTTTCGCGGGTCAGGCCCAGCACCCGGTCAAGGCGATTCTGTACCGTCTTGTACAGGGGCCGGGTAGCAGCCATGATGCCGAACACCACCACGCTCAGCAGCGGGATGGTCACTACAAAGATCAGCGCTGCACGGGAATTCACCGTAAAGGCCATGACCATGGCACCGATCACCACGAACGGGCTGCGCAGGAACAGGCGTAAAAACAGGTTCAGGCCGCTCTGCACCTGATTCACGTCGCTGGTCATACGGGTGATCAGGGTGCTGGTGCCGAGGGTGTCCATCTCGGTAAAGCTCAGGGTCTGGATGTGCTCAAACAGGGCGTGGCGCAGAGCTGTGGAATAGCCCACGGCCGCCTTTGCGGAAAAATACTGCGCCGTCAGGCTGCAGGCAAGGCCGATCATGGCCAGCAGCAGCAAAATGCCGCACCGCACAAGAATATAGTGGAAGTCGTGGGCGGCAATGCCGATGTTCACGATATCCGCCATGACCAGCGGCACGAACAGGTCGAACGTGGCTTCCAGCATCTTGAAAAGGGGTGCAAGCACGCTCTCGCGCTTGTAGTCCTTCAGATAGCCTAGCATCTTGTTCAAGGCGATACTCCTTCTTTCTTGCATTATAAGGTTTATGAAATCCTACTTATTATAGCGTACAAAAACTTAAAAAGCCATAGAAAATGTTTTTATTGCAAAAGTGTGCTGAAAACCGCCGGGCAAAATGCCGAAAACGGTTGAAACCAGGGTGGGGGTATGCTACAATGATTTTAAATATTGCACAAAAGGGGAAACAGGAATGCTGATAAGTTTGGTCGTTCCGTGCTACAATGAGGAAGAATCACTTCCCATTTTTTATAAAGAGGCCAGCAAGATCGCACAGCAGATGGGAATATCCCACAGAGCAGATTTTGAGTTCATCTTTGTGGATGACGGCTCAAAAGACCGCACACTGCAGATCGCGCGGGAATTGCACCGGAAAGATGCCCGTGTGCGGTACATCTCCTTCAGCCGGAACTTTGGCAAGGAAGCAGGCATTTATGCCGGATTAAAAGCGGCAAAGGGCGATTATGTAGCAACGATGGATGCGGATCTGCAGGACCCGCCCTCGCTGCTGCCGGAAATGCTGGAGCTGCTGCTCTCCGGCGAATATGACTGCGCAGCCACCCGCCGCACGACACGCGAGGGTGAACCGCCCGTTCGCAGCTGGTTTGCCAAAAAGTTTTATCAGATCATCAATAAGCTCTCGGATACAGAGATCGTGGATGGAGCAAGAGACTTCCGCCTGATGAGCCGCAAAATGACTGATGCCGTGCTGAGCATGGCGGAATATAACCGCTTCAGCAAGGGCATTTTCAGCTGGGTCGGCTTTAAAACAAAGTGGATCGACTACAAAAACGTAGAGCGTGTGGCGGGCACAACAAAGTGGAACTTCTGGGGCCTGCTCAAATATTCGATCGAAGGCATTGTGGGCTTTTCCACAGCTCCACTGCTGATGGCGGCGGGCCTTGGCCTTACCTTTTGCGTATTGGCGTTTGTAGGCATCATGATCGTGGTGGTGCGTGCACTGATGTTCGGCGACCCTACTTCCGGCTGGCCGAGCCTTGTCTGCATTATCCTTTTGTGCAGTGGTGTGCAGCTGCTGTGTACGGGCATTGCGGGCGAGTACCTTGCCAAAACATATCTTGAAACAAAGCACAGACCGATCTATATTGCTGCTGAGACCGAAGAAGATCTGGACGCGTAATAAGGCGTTTCAGGAAAAATGTATTTTTAACGGGGTGCCAGAAGAAGCTGATCTGGCACCCCGCTTTTTTTGAGCAGGGAAAAATGAATACATACAGATAGGCGTTGTACCCAAAGCCATTTCCTGCTATACTAAAAATTGACTAGAAACTGGAAGAATGGTGAGCAGATGGCAAAAAGACAAGACGGCGGCATCCGGCTGCGCCCGGTGGGCACCCGCAAGCATCGGCAGAACGCTCCGGCCTACAGCCCGGCGGGCACCGGCTGCCCGGCCTTTGAGCAGGCAGTGGAAAATTTATATAAAGGCCAGAACGAAGAAAGCTTCTGGACGCTGATGGGCGCTTTGAACTATGCACTGGAAATGGAGACCCATGTTCTGGTGCCGCTGCGCACGGCACTGACGGTGCACAACACGCCTGCACCGTGGACGGAGCATCCGGTGCCCACGGCAAAGGCTAAGGACCTGCAGCTGTGGACCCTGCGCAACGAGAAGGGCCGCACATGGCTGCCTATGTTCACCTCTGCAGCTGCGGCCTGCGCCGACCGCAGCACTTCTGCCCGGCCAATGGCGGATTACACCCTGCAGGATGCCATGGAGCTGGCCCTTTCCACTGAGGGGATCGACGGCGTGGTGCTGGACCCGTGGAGCCACTCGGCTACGCTGGACGGCGCTCTGCTCAACGGTTTGCTGCACGCGGGCCATACGCCGGAAGACCCCGGTGATGAGAAAGCGGATGCCGGAAAGGAAGCCGCCCGCAAGGGCAACTGGGCGCAGGCTGTGGAATGCTTTGAAAAAGCAGCCGAGCTTGGCAGCGCCATGGGACTTGCCCTGCTGGCAGACTGTATTTATAAGGGCCGCGGCACCCGCACGAACCATGCCAAGGCCCGCCGCATGTGGAAGGAAGCAGCGGACAGCGGCGAGATCTTATCCAACATTGCACTGGGCGATGACTGCGCTGCCCGGGGCGACAATGGCCGGGCACTTTTGTATTACCGCCGTGCCCGCGCCAACGCAGCCCATATGCCGGATATCGAGTACACTCCGCAGGTGTGCCTGCGTGTGGCCCAGACCGAAACGCGCTACACCAGCCGCAAAAAGGCGCTGGCACTGGCCGCAGAAGCAAGGCAGGGCTTTTCCATCAAGGCCCGTGAGCACGAGCCGGACGCAGAGCAGTGGCTGGCCGAAGCCGACCAGCTCATCCGGGAACTGACCAGTGAACTGCCTGCCCGAGCCACAGCTTACGACATGGAATCTTTACAATTGGACTAAAAAATCGTCATATCGGGACGGTAAGATATACTCGGAAATGATTTGAAGAGCTGCGCCCAAGATGCACAGCACCGGAGAGGAAACAGACAGTATGAGCAAAGTAATCGGCATCGATCTCGGCACGACCAATTCCTGTGTGGCAGTGGTGGAGGGCGGAAAGCCCGTGGTCATCACCAATGCGGAGGGTGAGCGCACCACCCCCAGCGTTGTGGCCTTCACGAAGGACGGTGAACGTCTGGTGGGCGGTGCGGCCAAGCGCCAGATCGCCACAAATTCCGGGCGCACCATCTCCAGCATCAAGCGCCATATGGGCAGTGACTACCGGGTGCACATCGACGGCAAAGACCTGACCCCGCAGGAGATCAGCGCCATGATCTTGGCCAAGATCCGCCGCGATGCCGAGAGCTATCTGGGCGAGCCGGTGACCGAAGCGGTCATCACGGTGCCCGCCTACTTCGACGACAGCCAGCGCAAGGCTACGCAGGATGCAGGCCGCATTGCAGGCCTGAACGTGCTGCGCATCATCAACGAGCCTACTGCTGCCGCTGTGGCCTATGGTTTAGATAACGAAGCGGCGCAGAAGATCCTCGTCTACGACCTCGGCGGCGGCACCTTTGATGTGTCCATCATCGAGATCGAGGACGGGACGTTTACGGTGCTTGCCACCGGCGGCGACACCCATCTGGGCGGTGACGACTTCGATCAGCGCATCGTGGAATATGCCGTGGCCGAGTTCAAAAAGTCGGATCGCATCGACCTCTCCCGCGACCCGGCAGCTATGGGCCGACTGAAAGAGGAAGCCGAAAAGGCAAAGAAGGAGCTTTCTGCCGCGCCGTCGGCACAGCTGAACCTGCCCTTTATCGCAGTGGGCAAGGATGGCCCTCACCACTTGGATATCTCGCTTTCCCGCCCGCAGTTTGAGATGATGACCGGCGACCTGCTGGCCCGCACAGTGGCTCCTGTGCAGAATGCGCTGCGGGATGCAGGCATTTCTGCCAGCCAGCTGGGCAAGGTGCTGCTGGTGGGCGGCAGCACCCGGATGCCTGCGGTGGAGCGTCAGGTGAAGGAGCTGCTGGGCTGCGAACCCAGCCACAGCCTGAACCCGGACGAGTGTGTTGCCATGGGTGCGGCTGTGCAGGGCGGTCTGCTGCAGGGCGGCGGCAAGCTGGCCGGTGCCACCGGCGCAGCGGCGCAGGGCCTTGTGCTGATGGATGTGACCCCGCTGACCCTCTCCATTGAGACGCTGGGCGGCGTGGCCACCCCGCTGATCACCCGCAACAGCATGATCCCCACCCGCAAGAGCCAGATCTTCACCACCGCACGGCCCATGCAGACCAGTGTAGAGATCAACGTGCTGCAGGGCGAGCGCCACTTTGCCCGCGACAACAAGAGTCTGGGCAAATTCAAGCTCACCGGCATTCGGGCAAGCTTCTCCTCCAAACCGCAGATCGAAGTTACCTTCGATATCGATGTGAACGGCGTGGTGAAGGTGTCTGCCAAAGACCTTGGCACCGGCCGGGAGCAGAACATCACCATCACCGGCAGCACCAACCTTTCGGAAAATGAGATCCAGCGCGCCATGGCAGACGCTGCCGCCTACGAGGCCGAGGACAGCCGCCGCAAGGATCGGCTGGACCTGCACAATCAGGCCGAGGTGCTGGCCTACAAGGTGGACGAGGCTCTTTCCAAATGCAAAAAGGAGCTGGACAAGGACGAGAAGAACCGCATCAAAACCGACCTCGCTAACCTCCGCCGCTGCCTGCGCAAGGATAAGCCCGAAAAGATGAATGAAAACGAGGAAGCCGCCCTGCGTCAGGCCAAGACCCAGCTGGAAGAGAGCGCCAACCATCTGATGGTGCTTTATACCAGTGAGCAGGAAACAGATGGTACGAATAATGCGCTGTAAAAGTTGCAACAAAACAGAATGATGAGAACTGTGCTCTGTGGAAAATAGAAACCACAGAGCACGTTTTTTTGCAGAAATAGTTGCAGGAGATAGGCTGACATTGTATAATACAACTATATAGTTTTGGCTAAATTCGGGAATGATGCCTTGTTTGGGAGAAAGACATGGAAAAAACTGCGGAAAAGCTAAAGGTAAATGAGAGCCTGTTAAAAACAGTACTGTGCAGTGCTACTTTTTGGGGATTGTTGGCGCATGGTATGGTTCTGTTCAACAAATACTCATTCCATGATGATGTACGGTATTTCAATGAAGTGGGCGCTACTTACGAATCTGGACGGTGGATGCTGGGCATTCTTGGAAGTCTGAGTGCAAATTTGCTGGGTAGTAAAAACTACAGCCTGCCAGTGGTAAATGGTACGATTACGATTTTGTGCATTGCAGCAATCGTATATCTGCTGGTGGATAGTTTGAAGATCCAGTCAAAGCCTCTTGTTATTCTGCTGTGCGGAAGTATGGTGACATTTCCGTCAGTGACGGGAACATTCAGTTACATGTTTACTGCACCATACTATTATGCTGCATCCCTACTGGGAGTTGTTGGAGCATGGATTTTTCACCAGAAAAAGAATGTTGTCGCTCTATTACTCTGCACGGTTTTGATGGCTTGCTCTGTTGGTGTGTACCAGGCAAATATCCCGGTCTGCATCTGTACATTGCTGCTTTATATGATGGAAGATATCCGGCAGTCTGATATGAACTGGAAAGCGTTTTGGAAAATGGCCCTGTGTAATGCAACTGTGTGCATTGGGTTTGTTACAGAATATTTTCTAGTCAATCAATATTTTCTGAATCAGTTTGGCGTTGTTTTGACGGATTACAAAGGTATCAATCATTTTGGAAGAACAAATCTGAGCAATTATATTTATCGGATACTGTGCGGTTACGGCTCATTCTTTTATCCAAGCACTGCTGTGGAAGACTTCAGCGCAAGATATGTCTATACTTTGTTGATCATTGTTACTGCGATCATTGCCATATTTGTGCTCCGGAAAATGTATATTCTTAAGACCCCAAAAGGATGTCAAACCCTATTGATCCTAATCGCATATCCTATTGCAGCATGCTTTGTATACCTGATGGTAGAGCCTTGGGATGTTCATGCCGTAATGACTTTTGGACAGGCGTTTGCCTTTGCTTTGGTTGTATGGTTTATTGATAAATATCCCGAAGATAGAACAAAAGTAGAAGGTGCCCTATGTAAAGCTGCTGTTGCCCTATTAGGAGTACTTGTGACTCTAAATATTCGTTACAGCAATATCCTCTACCTAAAAGCAGACGTGATGCAGACACAAATGATCAGTTATTACACAACTTTGATCACGCGAATTGAAAGTATCGAAGGTTATACTGAAGATGCGCAGGTTGTTTATATCGGGGAGTATGACAAGCACGATAAAAATCTTGTTGGAATCAGCGAATATTTCGATGATTTGGATCTGGCTACATATAAAGGAGAACCTATTTTCAATGATTACGCATGGAAGGAAGCCATGGAGTTTTGGTGTGGCTTTGCACCGGAATTAGGAGATGCCGCAGAGTTTGACGGTAATGCCGAGGTAGCATCTATGCCCTGCTATCCGGATCAGGGTTCGATCCGGTGCATCAACGGAAAAATTGTTGTCAAATTTGCAGATGAGCCGTAAGAACTACGAAAAAGCAGGGAAGTTAAATGAAAAAATTATCGTTAATTATTTCAGTTTATAACGAAGAAGCCGTTCTGGAAAAGTTTTATAAAGCTTTCTGCTCCATCGAACAGAATTTGGAATACGGGGGAGGGGGATATGAGCTGATTTTTGTAAATGATGGCAGTACCGATGCCAGTATGAATATTCTGGAAGTGATTGCGCAGCAGAACAAGAATGTCCGTGTAATCAGTTTTTCGCGAAATTTTGGCCACGAGGCTGCCATGATTGCAGGCATCGATCATGCTGCGGGGGACGTGATCATTTGCATGGATGCCGACCTGCAGCACCCTCTGGAATGCATCGCCCCCATCATGGCGAAATTTGAGGAAGGCTATGAGGTTATCAGCATGGTCCGAACCTCCAACAAATCGGCAGGTGCCATCAAAAACTTTACATCCAGAGCATTCTACCGGGTGATCAACGCCTTGTCTGATCAAGTAAAGCTGGAGGAAAATGCATCGGATTTCTTTGCCATCAGTAGCCGTGTGGCAGATGTTCTACGTACAAATTACCGTGAAAAAACTCGTTTTCTACGTGGATATGTACAAAGCGTTGGTTTCCGGAAAACAACGCTGGAATACACTGCTGCGGAAAGAGCTGGCGGTGCCAGCCACTATACGCTAAAAAAACTGATGAATTTTGCAATCAGCACCATAGTCGGTTTTTCTGATTTTCCACTGAAACTCGGCCTCTATGCCGGTGCTGTAAGTTTTCTTGCTGCTGTGCTTTTTGCTATAAGTGCACTGTGCGGCTTCCGCGAGTATAAGGTGATTCTTGCAGCATTCAATGTTTTATTTGCTGTTCTCTTTTTGCTGGTCGGAATTATGGGTGAATATTTTTCCGTTGCATTTGCAGAGCTGAAAAACCGTCCGATCTATATTGTGGAAAAGGAAATCAATTCCGGGCACTGCGTATGATACAAATAATAAAGCAACTTTATTTTCGTTATAAGGAATTGATCAACTATGTGATCGTAGGTGGTCTGACTACGGTAGTGAGTCTGGCAAGTTACTATTTTTTCACTGCAGTCTTTCTGAACCCGCAAGACCCATTTCAACTGATGACTGCCAATACGCTCTCATGGATCTGCGCAGTCTCTTTTGCTTACATCACAAACAGGAAGTTCGTTTTTGAAAGCAAAAGTGCTGATAAATTGCGCGAAATGCTGAAATTTTTCAGTGCGAGGATTTCCACTCTCCTTATCGAAATGGCCTGCATGACATTGCTGGTAAATATTCTGCACTGGAATGACCGGATCTCTAAGTTTGCGGTACAGTTCATCGTCATGGCTCTGAATTACATTTTCAGCAAGCTGTTTGTGTTCCGCATCAAAGAATAATACAGAGTAAAAGGGGCTGCTGCACATGCAACAGCCCCTTTTACTCTGTGGAAAAAGCCTTACAGCATCTTAGAAAGGAATGCTTTCAGTCTGGGATGCTTCGGATTCGTGAACAGCTCCTGCGGCGGCTCGTCCTCCTGGATCTTGCCGTCGTCGATGAAGATGACGCGGTTGGACACCTCGCGGGCGAAGCCCATTTCGTGGGTGACCACCAGCATGGTGATGCCGGTGTGGGCCAACTCCTTCATCAGTTCCAGAACCTCGCCCACCATTTCGGGGTCAAGGGCGCTGGTGGGCTCGTCGAACAGGATCACGTCCGGGTCCATGGCAAGGGCACGGGCAATGGCAATGCGCTGCTGCTGGCCGCCGGAAAGGCTCTTGGGGTAGACGTTGGCCTTGTCGGCCAGACCCACGCGGGCCAGCAGTTCGTCTGCCTTGGCGGAGATGGCTTCCTTATCCTTCAGCTTCAGCAGGGTAGGGGCCAGCTCCAGATTTTTCTTCACAGTCAGGTGCGGGAACAGGTTGAAGTGCTGGAACACCATGCCCATCTTCTGGCGTACACCGTCGATGTGGGCTTCGTCCACCTCGGTGCCCTCAAATTTGATGCTGCCGGAGGATGGGATCTCCAGCCGGTTCAGGCAGCGCAGAAAGGTAGATTTGCCGCAGCCGGAGGGGCCGATCAGGCAGACCACATCGCCGCGGTAAATATCAATATCGATGCCCTTCAGCACGTCCAGCGTGGGGGTGGGCTGCTTTGCGCCCGGCTTTTTTTCGCCGCCGTAGGTTTTTGTCAGGCCGCGGACTTCCAGAATTTTATCGGTCACTTTGAGCCAGCCTCCTCTCAAACTTTGCCAGCAGACGGGTGAACAGCATGACCAGCACAAGGTAGATCAGCGCAACGCCCAGCAGCGGGAACATGGCCTCGTAGGTGCGGTTCATGATGCCCTGCGCGGCATACAGCAGCTCCTTGCCGCCGATGACCGTGATCAGGGAGGTATCCTTCAGCAGGACGATGAACTCGTTGCCCAGTGCGGGCAGCACCGCACGGATGGCCTGCGGGATGATGATGACCACCATGGTGGTCATGTAGTTCAAACCAAGGCTGCGGCCGGCCTCCATCTGGCCGGGGTCAACGGCCATCAGGCCGCCGCGGATGATCTCGGACACATAGGCACCGGAGTTGATGCCCAGTGCCAGCGCACCCACCATGGTAAAGTTGCGGCTGTTGGCAAAAATGACCATGCTCATGATGAGCAGCTGCACCATCATGGGCGTGCCACGGATGATGGTGGTGTAAATTTCGCAGATGATGTTGAAGAAGCCCAACACCGGGTTCTTGTGGCCGGGGCGTTGCTGGTCGTGTGCCACACGCACCAGAGCTACCACGCTGCCCAGCACGATGCCCAGTGCCAGCGCAATGGCAGTGACCAGCAGGGTGGTGCTCACGCCCTTGATGTACTGCGTCCAGCGGTCTTTCAGGATGAAGGCCTGATAAAACTTGAAGAAGAATTCCTGCTCGAAGTTGAGCGTAGTGCCGCTGTTGAGCAGCTCTTTGAGCAGTTCGTACTGTGCAGCCATTCGCATCCTCACTTTCCTGTTTTGTTAGAATTTTGTAACCTTATTTTTCCAAAAAAGGGGAGGTGCCCCAGTTGGGGCTGCCTCCCCGTGGTTCCGTTATCAGCCAGCTGATTATTCAGCGGTGATGTACTTGTCCACGATGGCCTGCAGGGTGCCATCAGCCTTCAGCTCTTCCAGAGCGGAGTTAATGGCGTCCTCCAGCGGAGAGTTCTTTGCCACGCCGATGGCGTAATCTTCCTCGGCGTAGCTGGTATCCAGGATCTTCAGGCCGGGGTTGGCAGCAACGAACTCCTGGGCGGGAGCGTTGTCGATGACAACAGCATCCACCTGACCGTTGTTCAGAGCCTGCACAGCGGTCAGACCGTCATCGTAAGCCACGACGTTTTCATCACCGAAATCATCGGAGCAGTAGATGTAGCCAGTGGTGCCGCGCTGGGTGCCGATCTTCTTGCCTGCCAGATCATCCGGGGAAGCAATGTCGGAGCCCTCGGGAACGATGATGGACTGGATGCCGGTAGCGTAGCTGTCGGAGAAGTCCATCACAGCCTTGCGCTCATCGGTAACGGTAACGCCGGCCATAACGATGTCGGCCTTACCCTGCTGCACGCTCAGCAGAGCGGCGTCAAAGTCCATATCATCGATCTGCAGCTCCAGACCCAGCTTATCAGCGATGGCCTGAGCAGTCTCGATGTCGATGCCCTCAAACTCGCCGGCATCGGTGGTCATCTCGTACGGAGGGAAGGCTGCGTTGGTGGCCATGGTCAGCTTGCCGGCCTCAACGGTGGTCAGCTCGCCAGCGGCAGCGCTGGTGGAAGCAGCTGCGGAAGAAGCAGAGCTTGCCACGGAGGAAGCCACGCTGGAAGCGGAACCGCCGCAGGCGGTCAGAGCCAGAGCAGCAACGGACAGACCGGCAGCAGCCAGAAAGCTGCGACGAGAGATCTTTTTCATATTCAAACACTCCTCAAATGTACTGTATAGTTTCCGGCCCACCGGAACGATGCGATTCATCGAACAACCGGTGAACGGATTTAGTATAGATTGTACAAATTGAAAAGTCAATACTTGTGCAAAAAATCTGACGATTTGAAACCGAATTGATAACAATTATGCATTGCTGAGAAAGAAAAACTGCATATATGCAAAAACTCCTTCCGTCACGGCGGATGCCGTTTCCCGTTACAGATACCTTGCGATCTCATCTCTGCTCCGCTTGGGCACGCAGTAATCCCGGTTTTCGTCCAGATAATACTTCACGCCGGTCTGTTCGGTCAGCGGCACGATGCCGGCCTTGTGGGCCGGGTAGCCGAAGGCCACCATGAACGCCAGCTTCTGCGGCTCCTCAATGCCCAGCAGTTGGGTGAGCGCGGGCTTGTTGATGGCACCCATGATGCAGCTGCCCACGCCCTTGGCCCATGCGGCAAGGGTCATGTTGGCCAGCGCGATGCCGGTATCGGTGGCAAGGTCGCCGGGGATGGAGGTGTCCTGCACCACTGCCATGTACAGGGTGGGCAGCTCGTCCGCCTTGGGCGTGCCCTGCTCCGGCGGCAGATAGGCAGCCCACTTGACCAGCGGCTGTACCCTGGCCACGTCCTCGGGCCTGTTCACCACTACCAGACGCACGGCCTGACGGTTGGCCCCGCAGGAGGAAAGCCGGAGGGCCTCGATGATATCCTCCACCACGTCTTGCGGCACCGCCTTCTGCTCAAAGCGGCGGTAGGTGCGGCGGGAAGCAAGAAGCTCCATGACAGACATAAAAAATCCCTCGTTTCGCTGAAAATTTCGTAAAATCGGTGGAATACTGACAGCAGTATAGCAGATGCGGCAGGGCTGTGCAACGCTGCAGCAGAAAAAACGTGCGCCCGGGCAGAAGAATTTGCGGCGCACGACAGGCTTTGATCCCATCTGACAAATAGAACGTGGTAAACTGTGAAAAACAAAGAAGGAGGAAGAAACCATGAAACTGGTGGTTGGGTTTGTGCTTTTTTTGGTGGGGATCAATGTGGGCTTTGTGACGGCAGGCCTGATGCATGCGGCAAGAGGGGAACATGAGCAGACGAAAGATGAAAACAAGACATGCTGAGAATGAATAAAAATAGCACAGAACAGAAGGGGCCGCTGCAGGGAATGATGTGCAGCAGCCCTTTTTGTCGGGCTTGACGAAACTTACGATTTTCTCTTGGCCGCTCCTGTTTTTCTGCATTCGGCGGCAAAAGATGCCAAAAACCACTTGACAAACTGTTACCGGGGGGGGGTATTATATAGGAAAAGCAGGCTCCACAAAAAGTGATCGGGGCGTGCAAAAAAAGATTGTGAGGTTGATTCTTATGTCTAACATTTCTCGTCGTAAGTTCCTCAAGGGCGCAGGTGTGGCTGCTCTGGCTGTTGCTGCTGCCGGTGTTCTGGCTGGCTGCTCCGGCAACGATGTTCCTTCTATCCCTGGTGTGACTGCAAAAGATGTCACCGTCAAGTTCGTTGACCGTGACGGCAAAGAGGTCGGTTCTACCGTTGTCAAGGATGTTAAGCTGACCGAAACCAAGATGAACTCTAACGATGTGAAGGCACCCGAGGGCTATGTGGTCGGTATTGTTGGCGACCAGTTCATCGACTGGGAGAAGCAGACCGTTACCTTCACGGTTGATAAGAAGGAGACCAAGAAGGAGACCAAGGAGGTTCAGGTTAAGTACTATAACCGCGAAGGTGACGGCGAAGTTGGCACCGAAATTGTTGAAGTGGAGAAGGATGCCATTGGCGTTAACACCAGCCTGCTGAAGAAGATCCCCGAGGGCTATAAGCTGGATACCGTTGGCGATATTACAATCAACTACGGTATTGCAACTGTCTACGTCAGCCGCAAGTAAGCTGAACCGGATTTTTCAAAATTATTTAAATTTTTAAATTAAAAATTTAAGAAGACAACACCAACAGGGTGGCGGCCAACAAGGCCTCCGCCCTATTGGTGTTGTCTTTTGTTGAAATTTTACTTGACAAAATATTACAGGGAGGGTACTATATAGAAAAAGCAGGCTCCACAAAAAAGTGATGGGGGCATGCAAAAAGATTGTGAGGTTGATTCTTATGTCTAACATTTCTCGTCGTAAGTTCCTCAAGGGTGCAGGTGTGGCTGCTCTGGCTGTTGCTGCTGCCGGTGTGCTGACTGGCTGCTCCAATGGGGATGCTCCTGTGATTCCCGAAGTGACCAAGGAAGTTAAGGTCATCTTTATTTGCAACGGCGCAACTGCTGGCAAGGATGGTTCTGTTGTTGTTAAAAAGGACGCCAAGACTGTTCTGGTCTCCCAGATTAAGGCTGAGCAGATCCCGCAGGGCTATACTGTGGAGAGCACCGGTGAGCTGAAGATTCAGGAAATCGACGGCAAGGAGTGCGTGCTTGTCACCCTGAAGAAGATCGATACCGGCAAGAAGGTTACGGTTGCATTCTACGACTCCGTTAACAAAGCTATGCTGAGCACCACCATGACGATTACCGTTGCATCGGATACTGAGTTTGTTTACAAGACCGATCTGAAGGAAGCTCTGCCCGGCTACGAGATCATCGACAACGGCAAGAACCAGATCAGCAAGAACAACCGCGTTGTGATGGAGGTTAAGCCGGTCAACCCTGCGGAGCAGAAGGAAGTTACCGTTTACTACTATCAGCAGGGCATGGAGCAGAACGATGCCAACTGTATCGGCATGGCTACCATGAATGTGGACAAGACTGTTACCTTCCTGTATGCAAATGAGCTGCCGAAGGTGAGCAAGGAAGTCTGGATGGGCAACGATAAGTATCTGTCGAAGGTCGTGCCTGTGGGCAATGGTCCGTTCCGCATTAACTATCTGGGCAACAATAAGGGCGAAGTGAAGGTTGCTGCAAACTTCAAGTACATTAAGGCTTAAGCCCTGAAACTGCGATCCTCTTTCTATAAAAGTAAAAGCCAGAAGGCTGCTGTGGGTTTCTACAGCAGCCTTCTGGCTTTTGTTTGTGAGAGAATCAACCGTGTTTTTTCGGTATCGGAATGCACAGCACCAAACTGATGCCGATGGCCAGCGCAACGGCTACCTTAAAGGTGCTGATGCCGTTGGAAAGGGCCAGCGCATTGTTGCCCTGTATAAAATAGTAGGCGGTGTAGTAGATGCCCGCACCGGGCACCAGCGGGAAGATGCCGGACAGCAGGAACACCGTTACCGGCATTTTAATCACAATGGCAAACACGCGGGTGAGCAGGGTGAGAGGAATGACCGCCAGCAGGGAGGCTGCGGCACTGTCTGCCCCCAGCATCACGGCCAGCTCGTAGACAAACCAGCCCACGGCACCCACCAGCCCGCAGAAGAACAGGCTTTTGCGCGGACAGCCGAACAGAACGGCAAAACTCAGGGTGCCTGCGCCGGCAATAAAGAACTGCGCGGCCAGCTCCCCAATTTGTGTACTGGTCAACATCATGCCACGACCACCCCCGTAAAGAATGTATAAAGGCTCAGCACAAGGCCGGTGCCAATGGCAATGCTGGCTGCAATGAGCAGCGCATCGATCATGCGGATGGTGCCGGAGAGGTAATCTCCGTGCACAAAGTCGCGGATGCCCATGGTAAAGGCGATGCCGGGGGTCAGGATCATCAGCGAACCGATAATAGAATGACTGGCCGGTGTGCCCAGCATTCGGCAGGCCAGAATGCACACCAGCGTGATAAGCGCAGCACAGCTGATCTTGCAAAAGCCGCCGGGCAGCTCGTGCTGCTCACACAGCAGCAAATAGCCGCTGGCAAGAAAGCCTGCCAGTGCCGCCGCCAGCGCACTGCGCAGTGTGCCGCCGAAGATCAGCGCAAAGCAGAATGCACCGCACATGCCGCTGACCAGCTGCACCCAGTCCTTGGGAAAAGGGATGCGCCGCGCCAGCACCAGACGGCTCTCAGCTTCGTCCAGCGACATGCTGCCCTCTGCGATCTCGCGGGAGAGGGCGTTCACTGCCGCCACTCGGCCCAGATGAGTGGTGCGGGTAGGCACATTGCGCACCTCGCTGATCTCGGCGGTGCCCGCACTGGCAAAGATGCCGTTGGTCAGCACGTAAACATGGAACTCCCGCAGGTGGAATGACCGGGCCATGATCTCCATGGTCTGCTCCACCCGGAACACCTCGGCACCGTTTTCCAGCAATGTCTGGCCCGCCGCCATGGTAAAATCCATGATGCGGCGGCGCAGTTCTTCATCCGGGAAAACCTCGCGGCTGTTCATTGCCGCACCTCCTTTATAAATAATGCTGTCTTATTCTACCATGTCCGCGGCTGGCGCACAAGATAAAAAAACGCAATTTCCTACTAAAAAACTTCGTTGTAGGTGTTGACAAATCCGGTCGATTGGATTATTATAAATGCAATATCACAAAAATGGCTGTGAAGAGAAGAGTAGGCCTTCGCATTGATCCTTACCAGAAAGCCCGGGCGATGGAAAAGGGCAGGAAACAGGAAGCTGAAAATGGTCTCGGAGCCGTGTGGGCGAGGCGCATGAGTGCTAAGTCTGCAACGGGATGCGCCCGTTACAGCGTCCGGCTGTAAGCAGCAAAGCTGCCGCAGCATTGAGGCTGTGCCCGCAAGGGTGCGGTAAACCAAGGTGGTACCACGGAAGTGTGTTATGCTCCCGTCCTTGTCTGAGCGTTGGCTCAAGGTCAAGGACGGGAGCTTTTTTCATGCATCCGTCAAAGGCCCTTAGCACGGAACTGTGCCGTGCGGGCCGCTGTACATTATAATAAGCAAATAGAGAGGGAACAAAACTATGATTACTCGTCGTGATTTTCTGAAAGTTACCGGAGCTGCAGCTGCTGCAGCTGCCCTGACCGCATGCGGCGGTTCTTCTTCCACCGCATCTTCTGCTGCTTCCGGCACTGCTTCTTCCGCAGCTTCTTCTGCTGTGGCTAAGCTGGACAAGGTGAAGGTGGCTGTGCCCAACGACACCACCAACGAGGCACGCGCCCTGACCCTGCTGGAGAAGAACGGCTTCTTTAAGCTGAAGGCTGATGCAGGCCTGACCGCAACCGCAAAGGACATCGAGGAGAACCCTCTGAATGTTTCCGTCGATGAGGTCGAGGCTGCTCAGGTGCCCAACGTCCTGCAGGACGAGGACTACGCCGTCATCAACTCCAACTACGCCATCTCCGCTGGTCTGGACCCCATGACCGATGCTCTGGCAATGGAGGACGGCACCTCTGCTTACGTCAACATTCTGGTCTGCAAGGACGGCAATCAGGAAGAGCCGAAGATCAAGGCTCTGGCCGCTGCTCTGCAGAGCCAGAAGGTGAAGGACTTCATGGATGAAAACTACAAGGGCGCTGTGGTGTCCGTTGTGGAGAACCCCACCGACGGCTATGACTCCTCCATCGACTACGATGCGCTGAACGGCGAGACCGTCAGCTGCGCTGCTACTCCGGCTCCTCACTGCGAGGTTCTGGAGATCTGCAAGGACATCCTGGCCGAAAAGGGCATCACGCTGGATATTCAGGAGTACGACGACTACATCATTCCCAACAACATCGTTGAGGACGGCCAGTGCGATACCAACTATTTCCAGCATCAGCCGTATCTGGACGACTTCAATGCAGAGCACGGCACCCATCTGGTGACGGTTGCCGGCATCCACGTGGAGCCTATGGGCATCTACGGCGGCAAGCAGGACAGTCTGGCACCGATCGAGGGTTAAGCAAACTCCCCCAGTCACCTTGCGGTGACAGCCCCCTCGGGGAGGGGGCCTTTGCTTGACCGTTCTGTTTCAGGCTCCCTCCATGAGGGAGCTGGCAAACCCGCAAGGGTTTGACTGAAGGAGTTTATTCAACAGCAAGGAGCAATTTCTGTGATCGAGATCAAACACCTTTCCAAGACCTTCCAGATGAAGGACGGCGCGGTGAACGCGCTGAAAGACATCAACCTGACCATTCCGGATGGTTCCATCTACGGCATCATCGGCATGTCCGGTGCGGGCAAATCCACGCTGGTGCGCTGCATCAACCTGCTGGAACGCCCCACCGAGGGCAGCGTCGTCATTGACGGCGTGGAGATGGAAACGCTCTCGCCCGCTGAGCTGCGCGCCCGCCGCCGGGAGATCACGATGATCTTCCAGCAGTTCAATCTGCTGATGCAGCGCAGCTGCCTGAAGAACATCTGCTTCCCCATGGAGCTGGCCGGGGTGAAGAAGACCGACGCCGAAAAGCGCGCCCGTGAACTTCTGGAGATGGTGGGCCTGCCCGACAAGGCCAACGCCTACCCGGCCCAGCTGTCCGGCGGCCAGAAGCAGCGCATCGCCATTGCCCGTGCACTGGCGACGAATCCCAAAGTCCTGCTCTGCGACGAGGCCACCAGTGCGCTGGACCCCAACACCACCCACTCCATCCTGACCCTCATCAAGGACATCAACCGGAAGCTGGGCATCACGGTGGTGGTCATCACCCACCAGATGAGCGTTGTGGAAGAGATCTGCGATCACGTTGCCATTCTGGACGGCGGCGTTGTGGTGGAGGAGGGCTCCGTGCAGGAGATCTTCTCGAACCCCAAAACGCCCGCAGCAAAGCGTCTGGTGGCACCCAATGGCGGCAGTGCTGCGCGGGACCTTTCCAGCTTTGCACCGGACGACCATGTGGTGCGCGTCACCTTCAACGGTTCGTCCACGGCAAAGCCGCTGGTGGCAAGCCTTGCCGCAGAAAAAGGCATTCTGGTGTCGGTGCTCAGCGCCGACACCCGTGATCTGAGCGGCCAGTGCTACGGCTCTATGCTGCTCAAGCTGCCCACTGATGTGGAGCAGGCAAAGCAGGCTGCGGCCTATATGCGCGCCCAGCCCGGCATTACGGTAGAGGAGGTGACCGGCGAATGAGTATTGCAGATTACGGCTTTGCCATCTGGGAGACCTTTTACGTGACGGTCCTTTCCACCGCGTTTGCGCTGGTGCTGGGCCTGCCGCTGGGTGTGCTGCTGGTGGCCGGTGATAAGGACGGCATTCTGCCGCTGCCCGGCTGGCTGATGCACATTCTCAACATCGTTATCAATATCCTGCGCAGTGTTCCGTTCCTGATCCTGATGATCTGTGTATTCCCGCTTACCCGTGCCATCGTGGGCACCACGGTGGGTACCAAAGCCACCATCGTTCCGCTGGTGGTGGCAGCCTTCCCGTTCGTGGCACGTCTGGTGGAGACCAGCCTGCGCGAGCTGGACGAGGGCGTGGTGGAAGCCGCCCAGAGCATGGGCGCAACGCCGTTCCAGATCATTACCAAGGTGATGATCCCGGAATGCCTGCCCGGCCTGATCTCCAGCATGACCACCGCACTGACCACCATTCTGGGCTACTCGGCCATGTCCGGTGTCATTGGCGGCGGCGGTCTGGGCAAGATCGCTTTGTCCTACGGCTATTACCGCTACCAGACCGATATCATGATCGTGTGTGTCATTTTGCTGGTGCTGATGGTTCAGGTGTTCCAGACTTTGGGCACTGCTTGGGCCACCAGAAGCGATAAGCGGCTGCGGAAGTAACTCCTTCAGTCGCACTTCGTGCGCCAGCTCCCTCGGAGAGGGAGCCTCTGGCGAAGAGGAAAACTTTCCGGTATTGCCAAAGCCGAAAGGCTTTGACGGAAGGCGTTCTCTCTTCATTTCGCCCCCGGACGGGAACTAAAATTTAACGTTTCAATTCCCCGCCGGAGGCTGCAGCACTCCTGCGGGGAATTGTGCTATATGGACAAACCCAGTAAAGGAGTATGTAGTATGAATCGTGATACTATCTGCGTGCAGGGCGGTTATACCCCCGGCAACGGCGAACCCCGCCAGATCCCCATTATCCAGTCCACCACCTTTAAGTATGCCACCAGCGAGGATATGGGCAAGCTGTTTGATCTGGAAGCAAACGGCTACTTCTATTCCCGTCTGCAGAACCCCACCTGCGACCTTGTGGCTAAGAAGATCTGCGAGCTGGAAGGCGGCACGGCCGCAATGCTGACCAGCAGCGGTCAGGCTGCAAACTTCTTTGCCCTGTTCAACCTCTGCGAAGCAGGCGACCACATCGTGGCATCCAGTACCATCTACGGCGGCACCTTCAACCTGATCTCCGTCACCATGAAGAAAATGGGCATTGAAGCCACCTTTGTTGATCCGCTGTGCACCGAGGAAGAGCTGAACGCCGCATTCCAGCCCAACACCAAGGTGGTGTTCGGCGAGACCATCGCAAACCCGGCCCTGACCGTGCTGGACATTGAGAAGTTTGCCAAGGCTGCTCACGCCCACGGTGTGCCGCTGATCGTGGACAACACCTTCCCCACGCCGGTCAACTGCCGCCCCTTTGAGTGGGGCGCGGATATCGTGACCCACTCCACCACCAAGTACATGGACGGTCATGGCGCGGTGCTGGGCGGTGCCATCGTGGACGGCGGCAAGTTCGACTGGATGGCCCATGCCGAGAAGTTCCCCGGCCTGTGCACCCCGGACGACAGCTACCACGGCATCACCTACGCCGAGCGTTTCGGCAAAGAGGGTGCCTTTATCACCAAGGCTACCGCGCAGCTGATGCGTGACTTTGGCTCCATGCAGTCGCCCATGAACGCCTACATGCTGAACCTCGGTCTGGAAAGCCTGCATGTACGGATGCAGCGCCACTGCGCCAACGGCATGGCTGTGGCAGAGTTCCTTGAAAGCCATCCCAAGGTGGCCTACGTGAACTACTGCGGCCTGGAGTCCAGCCCGTACCATGCACTGGCGGAGAAGTATCTGCCGAATGGCAGCTGCGGCGTGGTCAGCTTTGGTCTGGCCGGCGGCCGTGAGGCTGCAAGCATCTTTATGAAGAACCTGAAGCTGGCAGCCATCGAGACCCATGTGGCCGATGCCCGCACCTGTTGCCTGAACCCTGCATCCAGCACCCACCGCCAGATGAACGATGAGCAGCTGAAAGCCGCCGGTGTGCCCGCAGAGCTGGTGCGCATGAGCTGCGGCTTGGAAAGCAGCGAAGACCTCATCGCAGATATTGCACAGGCGCTGGATAAGATCTAAAAGGTGAGTTCAGCAGCATCTATCGGTTCCGGCCCTTCTCGTAAAAACGCGTTTGGAGCGCCTCGCAGGGCGCGACAAACGCAAAATATAAAAATAAATTCCGCTGAAGATAGCCAGAGCGTCAGCGGAGGCTATTCTAAATCGTTAGGAGTACGAACTATGCCGCTGATCATCCCCAAGACCCTGCCTGCTTACGATGCCCTCTACAACGAAAATATCTTCGTCATGCATCGTGAGCGCGCCCTTGCCCAGCACATCCGCCCGCTGGAGATCCTGATCCTGAACCTGATGCCCACCAAGATCGCCACCGAGACCCAGATCGCCCGTCTGTTGGCAAATACCCCGCTGCAGGTGCACATGACCCTGCTGCAGACGGCCAGCCATGCGGCGACCCACGTTTCGGCAGCACACCTCGAATCGTTTTATAAGAACTTTGACGAGGTAAAGAACAACCGCTACGATGGCATGATCATCACCGGTGCACCGGTGGAGACCATGGACTTTGAGCAGGTGGATTACTGGCAGGAACTGTGCGAGATCATGGACTTCAGCGAGACGAATGTCTACTCCACCCTGCATGTGTGCTGGGGCGCGCAGGCGGGCCTGTACTACCACTACGGCGTGCACAAGCAGCTGCTGCCGGAAAAGATGTTCGGCGTGTTCGAGCACCGGGTCACCCGCCCGTCGAACCCTTTGGTGCGCGGTTTTGACGAGGTGTTCTATGCGCCCCACAGCCGCCACACCGGCATCAGCCGCGAGGATGTGGACAACTGTAAGGCTTTGCGCATCCTTGCCGAGAGCGATGCGGCCGGGCCTTTCCTCATGAGCACCGAGAACGGACGGCAGATCTTTGTCACCGGCCACCCGGAATATGACAAATACACGCTGGATTCAGAGTACCGCCGCGATGTGGACAAGGGCCTGCCCATCCATGTGCCGGTGAATTACTACCCGGACGATGATCCCACAAAGCCGCCGCTGTTCCGCTGGCGTGCCCACGCCCACCTGCTGTATGAGAACTGGCTGAACTACTATGTCTACCAGAATACCCCCTATGATCTGGGCGAGATCCAGCGCGTAAAGCACGAATAAATGCACAAAAACCGGTATTGCGTCAAAATTGCGCGATACCGGTTTTTGTGCTATACTGTTCCTGCGGCCCTTCTCCATTCCCCTAACCGCGGAAAGGAGGTGAACCCCTTGGAAACTCTCTCTACATTTATCCAAACCGTTGCCGCGCAGGTAGTTGCCTACTATCTGTGCACATGGATCGACGGTAAGATCGGCAAGGGCAGCAAACACTAAAAGAAGCCCCCGGTACTGACACTACCGGGGGCTTCGTGTTTCGGCATGAACCCGATGGATTCAATCTCTCTACATTGCCTATCTTTAGTATATGCAGTTTTGGGCAAAAGTCAAGCGATGAAATGCAAATTATTTTTTACGCCTTACCGGCTTTTTCTTGCGCACGCTGTAGCCAAAGGTGCCCAGCTTTTTGCCCAGTGCCAGATAGTCGCCGTGACTGTAGACGATGAGCTTTGCCTTCTCGAGACACAGCTTGCCGTTTTCGTCCAGCAGGCTTTCGTCCACATCACAGGCCACCACTTCGGCAAGGAACAGGTCGTGGCTGCCCAGCGGGATCACCTGAGTTACCTTGCATTCCAGATTGACCGGGCTTTCTTCCAGAATGGGGCAGTCGGTCAGCACGCTGCCGGGGGCAGAATGCAGGCCGCAGGCGGCAAATTTATCCACATCACGGCCGCTTTTTACGCCGCACCAGTCCACCGAACGCACCAGCGCTTCGGTGGGCAGATTGATGGCAAACTGTCCGCTTTCCTGAATGAGGTGGTGGCTGTAGCGCTCCGGCCGAACGCTGATGGACACCATGCTGGGCTGGGTGCAGATGGTGCCCGTCCAGCCGATGGTGATAAGGTTGG
>ONZW01000667.1_pt1 | contig 22306 bp, 9 predicted proteins | sample 1671071 | NCBI WGS metagenome assembly ONZW01 (sample SAMN06348119, study PRJEB24527) | human gut metagenome | biome: human gut; feature: ankylosing spondylitis patient; material: feces | host: Homo sapiens | place: China | collected 2015-10
GGATGCGCCGCTCTTGCCGAATTCCGCAACCGCGGACTTGTTGATCGTGACCTTGCTGCCCGCGATCTTGTACTGCCAGTTCTCCTCGAGCGTCTTGCCGTTCGAGCGGATATTCTTGAGCTTTGCACCGTCTACCATGTTAAGCGTTACCACCAGATCGGCGTAGCCGCCGGACGAGGTGTTCGCGTCAAAATCAACCGTGCCCGGAACCACTTCGTTCACCGGCGCGGTATCTACCACGCTCAGCGAGCAGGTAAAGGACGAACCCTGATTGGGTACGAATGTAACCGTATAAGTGCCCTTGCTCTTCTTGGCAAGCGTCTCCTTGAGCAGACGAATCGTGCCATTCGTTGCATTATAGGTGTAATCCGTGCCGCGCTCGAGCACCGTACTGCCGATTTTGATGGAATCCAAACGCGTGCCCGCCGGAAGAACGACGTTTACCGTCTGATCGGCATAGTTTGCGGACTGCTCGTACTTATCAAAGGTAATCTGGCTCGGGCTGACTGCGCTCTGCGCCGAGTTGCTGACCGCCAGACCGATGGCTGCCTTGGAGCCGTCCTCAAAGGTCAGCTCTGCGGTGTAGGTGCCCGCCTTGAGCGTGGACAGATAGGTTTTGTACACGCGAATGCCGTTCTTGTCGCTCAGCAGGTTGTAATCCGTGCCCTGCTTGAGAGTGGTGCCGTTGACCGAAACACGGGTCAGATCGTTCTTGTCCGCGTTGAAAGTGAACTCGTAGGAGAACGCGATCGCGTCCTTGTTGTTCACGTCAATAGACAGCGTGGACGGAGAAACCGAAACGCTGGTGGACGCCGCAACGTCCTTGCCGGCAATCTTCGCGGTAACGCCGCTCGCCAGCTCAACGCTGGTCGGCTGCATGGTCAGCTCACAGCCGTTGGCGTTGAGCACCGCCTTCTGGACCGAGCCGCCGCCGGTGACGGTGGTTCTGCCGTTTGCGGTAAGCGTGCTGATGGAGGTGCTGCCGGTCGTCAGGATGGTGCCTGTCTGCTCATTGGCAACGTCCCAGACAGCTGCATCCAGCGTCAGGCTGACGCTGCTGCCGTTCATTTTAAGATCGGAGAAGCCGCCTGCAGTCGCTGCCAGATTGCTCTCGGTCAGCGTTGCAGAGGTTTTTACCTCGGTGGTGCCGATGTTGGTATTGCCGGTCGCAATGACCTGCGGGGTCAGTCCGGTCGGATTGGAGACGACCATCTCAAGTGCGGAAACACCGTCCAGCGTTACATTGCCGCCACTGACGATGATATCGCCCGCAACGGTGACATCCTCAAGCGTTACATTGCCCGCCAGAACGCCCTCGGTGATGTACAGATTGCCCTTGATATCCGCATCGGCCAGCGTGCACGGCACGGAAATCGTAACGTTTTTGGTATCGCTCTTGAGCGTAGCCTGCGAGTACACGTTGCCGTTCTTATTCAGCGGGGTGCCCATATAGCCGTACAGCATTTTGGCGATTTCGCCTCGGCTGAGCGTGCCCTGCGGCTTAAAGGTACCGTTCGTGTAGCCGTTGATATAACCCTGCTTGACCGCTTCCGCAACGTAGGATTTGCTGTAATCGCTCAGCTTGGCCCGATCAGAGAACATATCCAGCGCAGACAGGTTAGCCGTCGGCGTGTACTTGTGCAGTCGGCCGAGGATGGTTGCCGCCTGCTCACGGGTCAGCGTGCCCTCCGGCGCCATACGTTTGTTGCCGACACCGTTGATATAGCCCTGCTTGACCGCAATCTGCACGGTTTCGTAGAAAATATCGCTCGAATTGACATCCGAGAAGCTGATATCCGCCTTTTCGGTAAAACCGAACGCGCGGTTGATGTATCGCATGAACTCCCAGCGCGTTACCTTGTCATCCGGGCCGTAGTTGCCCGTGCTGGCAGACGGATTGATAATGCCGTTTTCATGCAGCTCGGTAATGTAGGACTTTGCCCAGTGGCCATCAATATCCGAAGCCGCAAAGGCAGCCGGCACGGTACTGACCAGCAGCGCCGCTGTCAGTACGGCGGAAAGGACTTTTTTCAAAGCTATCACCTCTTATTATAATTTACCTTTATTCTACCATTCTTTTGTTTATTTGTGTACTGTTATTTTTATCTCGAGACAGGGCTTTTGACTAAATAGACGGCCTGCTGCCGGTTTTGGTCCCGCATTTTCGCAGAATTTTCCGGTATCCTCACAGAACATACAATTTCTGCTCTGTCATTTTGTATATCATCACTCTGCTTCATGGAATCTTTTCACAAATTCGCGCAAAACCCCTTGCATTGACAGCCGGATATTGTATAATTTAGATAGTGGCAATCCGTCGGCTGAAAGCGGCGATGCGCCAACTAACACGATGAGGTGATACCAATGGATTATATGTCGGAATACAAGCGTTGGCTGGACTGCTCTGCCCTCTCTGCGGACGAGCATGCCGAGCTGGCTGCTGTTGCAGATAATCAGGAAGAGATCGAAAGCCGTTTCTTTGCGCCGCTGTCGTTCGGCACGGCCGGTCTGCGCGGTGTACTGGGCGTCGGCCTCAACCGCATGAACCGCTTTACCGTCGGTCAGGCTGCACAGGGTCTGGCAAACCTGATCGTATCGAATGGTCAGGCCGCAATGGACCGCGGTGTTGCCATTGCATACGACTCCCGCCATTTCTCGGCCGAGTTCGCCAAGCAGTCTGCGTGCATCATGGCCGCAAACGGCATCCAGTCGCTGCTGTTCGATGAGCTGCGTCCGACCCCGGAGTTGTCCTTCGCTGTCCGTCACTACGGCTGCATCGCAGGCATCAACATCACGGCTTCCCACAACCCGAAGGAGTACAACGGCTACAAGGTTTACTGGGAGGACGGCGCACAGCTTCCTCCGGCCGAGGCAGACGTGGTTGCCAACGAAATGGCAAAGACCGATATCTTCACCGGTGTAAAAACTGCAGACTACGATGAGTCCGTCAAAAACGGTCTGATCCGTATTCTGTCTAAGGAGACCGACGAGGCTTACCTCGGCGAGGTTATTAAGGTTGCGGTAAATCCGGACTGCGTAAAGCAGGTTGCCGATGAGTTCAAGCTGGTGTACACGCCGTTCCACGGTGCCGGCTACCGTCTGGTTCCCGAGATCCTGCGCCGCCTGGGCTACAAGCACATTATCTGTGAGCCGGAGCAGATGAAGATTGACGGCGACTTCCCGACCGTTAAAAACCCGAATCCGGAGTACAAGGAAGGCTTTACGCTCGCCATCGAGCTGGCAAAGCAGAACGATGTTGATCTGATCATCGGCACCGACCCGGACTCCGACCGCACCGGCATCGTCCTCAAGGACAAGTCCGGCGAGTATGTCACCCTGTCCGGCAATCAGGTCGGTGTGCTGCTCACCGATTACATCATCACCGCAAAGAAGCTGACGAACACCATGCCTGCCCATCCGGCGGTGCTCAAATCCATCGTTACCACCGAGATGGCACGCGCGGCGGCTGAAAAGAACGGCGTTGCGTGCTTTGATACCTTCACCGGCTTCAAGTTCCTTGCCGAGAAGATCAAGCAGTTCGAGCAGGACGGCTCGCACGAGTACATTTTCGCATTCGAGGAGTCCTACGGCTACCTGTGCGGCGATTATGCCCGCGACAAGGATGCCGTTACCGCTTCCATGCTGATCGCCGAGATGGCGGCTTACTACCGTACCCAGGGCAAGACCCTGTACGACGCAATGGAAGAGATGTACGAGAAGTACGGCTATTACTGCGAGCAGACCATTTCGATCGTTATGCCGGGCGTTTCCGGCCTGCAGCGCATGAAGGAGCTCATGCAGGAACTGCGCGACAAGCCGCTGACCCAGATCGGCACCCACAAGATCGATTACACCCGCGACTATATGCCGGGCACCCGCACCTGCATGGCAGACGGCAAGTCCGAGCCGATGGAGCTTAAGGGTCAGAACGTGATGTACTACGAACTCGAGGGCGGCACAACCTTTATCATCCGTCCGTCCGGCACCGAGCCGAAGGTCAAGGTTTACATCATGGCCAAGGGCGAGAACAAGGCCGAGGCCGCAGAAAAGGTCGAGGCTCTGACCGTTGCAGCGAAGGAAATCGTAAAGTAACTGAGGCAACACCGCAGTAAAAATCCAGCAACGCTGAATGCAGCCGAATTCCGGTTCGGCTGCATTTTTCCGGAATCACCTTGATTACCGAAATTATTATACCTTAATTATTTTAGGGGAACAAAAATATGATCAAACGCATTATTTCCTGTATTGTAAGCACGGTCATCGTGCTCGGCGCCACCATCGCGTATGACCGCACGCCTGCATGCCGCATTGCCGTGATGGAGCAGGTGCCGACACAGCTGGCTTCCGTTCTGCCGCGTGCGGCCTCCTACGAGCTGGAGCTGCGCACGGAAGAAGGCAGCCGCAGTTACACGGTCAACTGCCATGACAAGGACGGCAGCACCTTCCGCTCCTACACCATGCAGACCGTGGAAGGCGAAGAAGAACCGCTCAATTTCACCTATACGGACTACACCTACGACGAAAACGGCAACTGCACGGATGCCATCACCACCGACAAGACCAACAATTCCACCTCGGAGTACCGCCGCAGCTATGACGACAAAAACCGCGTTCTGCGCACGGAAAACTACGAGGACGGCGAACTTTCGGTCTCCTCCGAGACGGTTTACACCGAGGTTGACAACGGTCAGTCCTCTGCCGTCAACACGGTTTACGACGCAGACGGCAACGAACTGATGGTCGTCCGCATGGGCATGAACACCAACGGCGACGTGCTGTCCTCCCGCACCTACGAGGGCGAGGACAATATCACCTCCTCCACCGACAACCGCTACGACAGTCAGGGACGGCTCATCCAGTCGGTCACCGTAGACGAGAGCGGCATCGTGCTCGAGGTGCTCACCGTGTACTCGGTGGACGGCAAAACGCAGACCACCCGCTCGACTATCGAAGGCGGCACCCTCTCAATCGATACCCGTACCTTTGATGATAACGGCAATCTGGTCTCCATGCACCAGACCGACAGCGACGGCTACGCAAGCGATACCACTTATACACAGTTTAAGTGACCTGTCGCGGAGCTTTAATCCGCAGTGAAAACCACCCGTTCGGGTGGTTTTTCCTTCTTTTGGGCAGACCATATAGCGCTATATGCAGACCTCCCCTTCTATTTGTCGGTTTTCCGCTAAACTCCTGCAAAATTCCTGTCTGGATATTGCTTTTTCTCGGTCAAACGGCTATAATCGCTATATGCGTATCAAGACTGTGTCAACAGGGCACAGCTATAGAGAAATAGATCGGAGGTGCGCTATGCGCATCATTATTGTAGGCTGCGGCAAAGTCGGCTCGGAGCTGGCGGGACAGCTCAGCGCAGCCGGACACGACCTGACACTGATTGACCTGTCCGAACGCCGTCTGGATGAGCTTTCCAACACACACGACCTTGCTACAGTAAAGGGCAGCGGCACCAGCTATCACGTTCTGCGTGAAGCCGGCGTGCAGGATACCGACCTGCTCATCGCCGTTACCACCCATGACGAAATCAATCTGCTTTCCTGTCTGATCGCTCGTAAAGCATCCGGCTGCCACGCCATCGCGCGTGTGCGCGATCCGGAATATGTATCCGACCTCGGCTTTATCCGCGATGAGCTGGGTATTTCGATGGTCATCAACCCCGAGCTGTCCACCGCGCGTGTTGTTTCGCGTCTGATCCGATTCCCGTCGGCCATCAGCGTCAGCACGTTTGCCCGCGGACGTATCGAGCTGCTCGACCTCAAAATTCCGCACGAGTCCCGCCTGGACGGCATGGCGGTCTGCGAGGTCAATCCTCTGCTCCGCACGGACGTGCTGCTGTGCATGGTCCGCCGCGACGGTCAGACCTATATCCCGAAGGGCGACTTCATCCTGCACGAGAACGATAACATCACCGTCATCATTCCGCCGCACGAGCAGAGCGAATTTTTCGAGAAGGTCGGTCTGCCGGTCAAGCGCATTTCCTCTGCGATGCTGGTCGGCGGCGGCAAAATCTCGTACTTTCTTGCGAGAATCCTGCTGGATTCCGGCATTGCAGTTAAGATTATCGAAAACAAACTTGAACGCTGCGAGGCGCTTTCCGAAATGCTCCCGAACGCGACCATCATCTACGGCGATGGCACCGACCGCGACCTGCTCGATGAGGAGGGTCTGGCAACCTGCGAGGCGTTTGCGGCGCTCACCGGCATGGACGAGGAGAACATCCTGCTTGCGCTGCACGCCGGCCGTCATTCCCGTGCGAAGCTGTTCACCAAGGTTAACCGTGTGAACTTTGAGGAAGTCATCGCCAGCATGCCGATCGGCAAGGTGATTCGCCCCAGGCAGACCACCGCCGAGCTGATCAGCCAGTACACCCGCGCCATGCAGAACTCAATGGGCTCCAACGTGGAGACCCTGCATCAGCTGGACGGCGCAGAAGCGCTTGAATTCCGTGTTGCGGCGCACCATCTCACCGGTGTTCCCCTGCAGGATATGCCGATTCGTCCGGATGTTCTGCTGTGCTGCATCAACCGCAGAGGCAAGCGAATCATTCCGCGCGGCCACGATGTGCTGCATGAAGGCGATACGGTTATCGTCGTTTCCACCTTCGAGGGCATGAACGACCTTCAGGATATCTTCCTGCCGACAACCAGAGGGAGCGGAAAATGAATTTCGCAATCGTCCGCTATCTGATCGGCTGGCTGATGGGCATTGAGTCCCTGTTCCTGCTGCTGCCCGCGTTTACCGCGGTCATTTACCGTGAACCCGAGCTGCCTGCCTATATCGCCACTGCACTGATTTGTATGGTCGGTGCAGGCATTCTGTGTGAATACAAGCCGAAAAACACCAAGTTCTACGCACGCGAAGGCTTTGTGGCAGTCGCGCTGTGCTGGCTGGTGCTGGCCGTGACCGGTGCCCTGCCGTTCGTGCTCAGCCGCGAGATTCCGTTCGCAGTAGATGCGATTTTCGAGGCCGCATCCGGCTTCACCACCACCGGCGCTACCATTCTCGGCGATGTGGAAGCGCTTTCGCATGCCTCTATGCTATGGCGCTGCCTGATGCACTGGGTCGGCGGCATGGGCATTCTGGTGTTCATGCTGATCGTCCTGCCGCTGGCAGGCGGTCATACCATTTACCTAATGCGCGCGGAAAGCCCGGGACCCTCGGTCTCCAAAATATCGCCGCACATGCGCGATACCGCGCTCATCCTGTACGCGATTTACTTCGGACTGACCGTTCTGCAGATCATTCTGCTGCTGCTCGGCGGCATGCCGATGTTCGATGCCATCTGCGTTTCACTCGGCACGGCAGGCACCGGCGGCTTCGGCAACTGGAATGATTCCATCGCGCACTACGACAGCGCCTACCTGCAGAATGTCATCTCGGTCTTTATGATCCTTTTCGGCATCAATTTCAACGCGTATTTTCTGCTTTTGACCCGCAAATTCAAGCAGTTGTTCAAAATCGAGGAGATTCGCGTGTACCTCGGCGTGATTGCCGTATTTACCACGCTGATCGCCTTCAACGTGCGCGGCTGCTTCAGTTCGCTGCGCGAGAGCTTCCACCATTCCCTGTTTCAGGTTGCGTCTATCATCACGACCACCGGTTTTTCAACCGTGGACTTTAACCAGTGGCCTGCATTCAGCAAGCTGTTGCTTGTGCTGCTGATGTTCATCGGCGCGTGTGCCGGTTCTACCGGCGGCGGCATGAAATGCTCGCGCATCCTGCTGCTGTTCAAGGGCGTAAAGAAGGAAATGATGTCGCTGATTCATCCGCGTCTGGTGCGCGTGCATAAAATGGACGGACAGCGCGTCCAGCATGAGGTCATGCGCTCGGTCAACGCCTTTCTTGTGGCATATCTGATCGTTATTGCCACTTCCATCCTCATTGTCAGCCTGCACTGTGAGGATATGGTAACCAGCTTCACCTCGGTTGTTACCTGCATCAATAACGTCGGTCCGGGACTCAATCAGGTCGGTCCGGCAGCCAACTTCAGTGCGCTGCACCCGCTGAGTAAAATCGTGCTGACTTTCGATATGCTCGCCGGTCGTCTGGAGCTGTTCCCCATGCTTCTGCTGTTTGCACCCGAAACGTGGAGAAGAAACCGATAAAAAAGCTGCCGCTGAACGTATACCGTTTAGCGGCTTTTGCGTGCATATCGACCGACTGCAAATCGTTCCGGTGCTCCACCGACACACCTGAATCATCGCAGCAGAATATGTCGAGATGGGGTTTTCCGGTTGCTCAGGGTATCTATCTCTTTGGGTAACATAATGGTTTTCGGCATATCGAGCATGCTGAGCAGTTCCTCGGAAAAATAAAAGGAATTGCGGCTCCCTGCTCAAAAATCAGATACGGATAGGGTTTCAGTTCATCGAGCGTGATGCACTTCCGGTCTGTGTTTCCCGCAGGGTAAAACCGTACCGGTCCGCGTCATACTCCTTGACAACCTCGTCGAATGCGTTCACCGCAAACGAATAGTGCTGACATGACACGCAGAACTTCGGCACGCGCTTTCGGCCCACGCCTGAAGTGCTCCTGCATGATGTCTGCCTGCCCGAGCAGCATACGCGCAAACGAAAGCAGTGCCGCACTCATCCGTGCTCTGCCCGCACGGTTCCGCACACTGGCGGAAAAGTACGGCTGCGCCTTTCACCCCGGTTTTGTCACCTGACAAAACCGGGGTGTTTTTTACTGCATTTTATCCACAGCCTGTTGATAACTTCTGTGGATTGTGTGTCTTTTTTTGCAGAATTTACGCGTGTTTCACGCTGTTTTTCCTATCGGTGTATTTCGTGTCGAAAATCGGACATTTCGTGTATCCGGCCGCACAGCGGGCTGCAAAGCTGCTATGATAAATGCAGGCAATTTTTTAGTCTCTTTTCTGCAGGCGCGGCTCGTTCCACTGCACCGCAGAATGGGAAAAGGAGGAATATACCATGAAATTCAAACGCGGCATAAGCCTTGCTCTGGCACTGGCGATCATCTCCGGCATGGGCGGCCCGCTTGATATCCGCGCAGCGGCAGCGGATACCGGCAGCTCGGACGCGCTTGCGGCGCTCGGCATAGATTCGAGCAAAGCGCCCGATGGCTTTAATGCCAACGACCCCAGCAACCCGTATGGCCGCAATACCATCAAGGTTACGCCGGTGTACGAGCTGTATACCGTTGGTCTGACGAGTGATGTTCTGCCGTCGGATAAAATCGATCTGGACAAGCGTGAAAGCGCAGAGCAGTGCGATACAAGCATTTCCAAGTCCAACCAGAAGGACAATACCCTTCAAAGCACGCTGTACGGCAATGATGATAACACATCTACCAAGGCTGAACAGTTTCTGACGGCTAAAACCGATTCCAAGAAAATCTCCAAGGGTAAAACCACCTCTACCGGCACATACGCACAGTTCCCGATAGGCAGCAAGGGCAATGACGGCTATGCCACCAAGGGTTATCTGACCGGCATGACCAATGCCACTACCAAGCTGAACGACAAGACCGATTACGCTATGGCAGACGTAGCCGCAGGCCATTTCACCTCGGACCAGGACGCAAAGTCCTCGCAGACGGTCATGGTTTACGCCGGTGACCTGAGCGCGAAAGGCGGTCTGTACCTGCGATTCGGCGATGCTGAATCCGGCAAGTACGGCAAGCCGATCACGCTGCTGGACACCAGCAAGGAAATCGGCAACCCGACCCTCAAGGACAACTCCGAGACGGTTGACGGTAAAACGACCGAAGCCAAGCTGGTCGAAAACTTCGCAGAAAACCCGTATCAGTTAAAAAACTACCTGCAGGTAGCCACTGGCGACTGGGACAACGACGGTAAGGACGAGGTTGCGGTCTATGTGCCGGAAGTCGGCAATTCCCGCATTGAGATTTACGACCTTCAGACTGAAGATTACTCCAATCCCTCTAACTGGAGACAGGCGTGGACGTACTTCTTCCGTGAGGGCAGTGTCGTTTCCAACATGATCTCTCTCGTCAGCGGTGACGTCAACCAGGACGGCGTAGACGATCTCGCCTGCACCTGGGGTTACTACTACGGTCCGCAGCAGAACGCAGGCTCGCGTGCCGTTGTAATGTTCGGCTCCACGAGCGCGCACATGCTGCAGAGCTCGCAGGAATTCCCGCTGACCTACGAGGGCAGCAATCTGGTCCGCGCATCCTTCGCCTTCGGCGATATGACCGGCGGCGGCAAAACGCTGATTCTGGCGGCTCAGTCGGATGCCGACCTCAAGGCAAATAAGCAGAACACGCGCTATGTAGGCTTGTACGCATGGAACGGCGTCACCTTCAAACCGTCTGTCTCTAAGAATTTCGATCTGTTCTCCAAGGATAAGGACAAAAACTATATTTACAGCGCAATGCAGAATCACACCGAAAACGGCACCGACGTTTTCCATTCTCTGCCGCTGTGTCCGGCCAATACAGCTATCATCTCCCGTCCGACCGCAGGTGAAAAAGCCGATAACGGCAAAACCAGTGATCTGCTGTACTTTGACAGCCTTGTCATCTCCTGCGACGAGAACGGTCTGAACATCAAGCAGGCGCTTGACAACACGGCCGCTATGCCGGACGAGGATTATGTCGAGTACGATGCATCCGCAGGCTCTGTGACCACCGCGGTGGATAAAGACAACAACACCGCAGGTTCGGGTACGCTGTTCACCCTGACGCAGACCATGTCCAAGGATGAAAACAAGCAGTCTGAATCCTACAACGTCACCGGTAAAGTACCTAAGTACGAGCGCCGTGCCTACTACAAGAGCTGGTGGCACAAGTTGTTCCGTAAAAAGTCCTATTACAACGCTTTTGTCGGATATGTAGATGCTACTACATCGCAAACAACACCGTACAGCAAGCGCACGCCGGGTACAACCAGACTTTCGACCGTCAACCTGTTTGACGGCTCTAAGCCGGTAAAAACCGATGTCAACAGCTCGTACACGCTCTGTCTCGCCAACACGGACGACGATACCAGCTACATGACCTACACCGGCAAGCACTATTACACCTACTCCGACCCGCAGGTTCTGGCAGTACTGGCTTCACCTCCGTACTTCTCCGATCTGCTCGACCGCGATGACCTGTCTGGCAACTATGCCGAGTCCTCCACCACCTACTCGAGCATGAAGGGTACCGAGAACGGCACCAGCTCCTCCTCTACCATCTCGGTCGGCGCATACGTCTCCTTTGAGCAGGAATTCTCGGTATTCGGCGTTAAGATCGGCAGCGTTGAGGCGGAAGCCGCCTTTACCTCCGGTTTCACCTACGAGACCGAGCACACCTCCTCGCTCGAGCAGTCCATCACCTACGAGAACAGAGTGGCGTTCTATTCCATCCCGATGGAGATTTACGAGTACACCTCCTACATCCCGGACAGAACAGGCAAATACACGAAAGTAACCTCCACCGTTTCCATCCCGCACGAAGCCTCGATCGGTCTGATCGACCTGTCCGACTACGAAAACATTGCCGAGGATTACAGCGTGCTGCCGTCCATTTCGGGCAGTGTGCTGACGCATACGATCGGTGATCCGTCCAGCTATCCGAGCGCACCGAGTGCAGGCTCCAAGGCTTATACCGGTGATCCGGCTAAGGTTGACTTCACTGCGGCAGGCGGCGGTTCCGGCATCACGCAGGAGATCAGCTTCTCCACCTCGGACAGCAAAAACTACACCAACACCACCTCTATCGAAACCAAAGCCGGTGCAGGCGCAGGCGGCGTAACCGCAGGCGTGGTTGCCGGTTCGGAAAGCTCTGCCGGCAAGGTATCGGTCAACACCGCAGGCGGCTCGTTCTCCGGTTCGCTGCAGAACATGCCGATTGAAGCTAAACCGTACGGCTACGGCATGAACTGGCGTATTTTCTGCTACAACTACCGCGGCGGCAATCAGGCGTTCCCGGTTGTTACCTACGCGGTAACCGAGCCGCAGGCTCCGTCTCCGCTGCCGGAGGATTTTGAGCAGGATGTTGCGAAAACCACCGATGATTCCGTCACCCTGACCTGGACCTACGACAAGATCGTTTCCGGCTTCCAGCTGTACCGCTACTACAACTTCCCGGACGGCTCCGGACGCAAGGAACTCGCATTTGTGCCGTTCACCGATGGTGAGCGTCACGATGACGGCACCTACACCTTCAGCTACACGGATAAGAACCTGTCTCCCTATACCGAGTATGAATATCAGATTCAGACCCGCAACAACAACAAGGCTGAGCAGCAGCGCAACAGCATTTACAGCGAACCGCTGACCTGCCGCACCAAGACCACAGCAGGCTATCCCGATATTTCGGTAACGATTGACGGCAAGGAGAATCAGACGGTTCTGCCGATCTATCCGGATTCTCTGGCAACCGCAACAGTTAAATATAACGGAGACAATAAAAATCCGGACGGCGGCAAGTACAACAGCGTAAACTATCAGTGGCAGAAGCTGAACGGCGGTTCCTGGACCGAGATTGCCGGCAGCGTTTCCAATACGCTGAGCATCGAAAACGCCGGCTCTGCCGACAAGGGCACTTACCGCTGCCGACTGAATGTGCTCTACTTCGATAATACCGCCCAGAAGGAGTTCAGCATTTCCGCTTACTCGCCTGAGATTACCACACAGTACAGCAAGCGCACACCCAAGTGTGAGCTGAATGTTACGGCAGAGAATGTACAAAAAGACAACACTGCTCAGTTTGACCGCACGCTGCACATCAGCGCTAAAATGAGTTCCGCGTCTGCTACCTCCACCATCCCGACCGGCACGCTCAGCTTCCTGATTCGCGGCACGGACTTCTCTACCACGGTTGCGGCTGAGATTGGCGCCAACGGCGTGGCCACCAAGGACGTTGTCGTGCCCGCAGACGGCGCCTACACGGTTACCCCGTATTATCCGGGCAGCTATGTATTCAAGGATATGAGCAACGCGGAAGGCAAGATGGTTCTCGTTGGTGAGAACGCGACCGGCTATCAGCTGACGCTCACCAACGGCAAGGATAACAACAGCGTCACCCGCTTCACCTACGGCGATACGGTAACGCCGTCGCTCTCCCGCATGAGCAACGATACGAAGGGTCTGCAGAAGGTCACTAACGCAACCTTCAAGTACGCGGTTTCCGGTTCCAAGGATTCGCAGCCGCTGACAGAGAACAATAAGCTGAATGTCGGCACTTACACGCTGTATGCTTATGCAAGCGGCGAATCCAAGCCGGTTGCGGAAACTGAGTTTACCGTTGTTCAGCGTGCCGTTACGCTGCGTGTTGTTACTCCGAAGGACGGCGTTGCACAGGATAAGGTTGATCCTGCCGACTCGAAACAGCTTTCTCTCTCGGCCGACAAGGAGACCATGACTGCTGATGAGATCGCTGCTCTGCACCTTGGCTATACCGCAGTCAACACCGCAGGCAACACGGTGACGCTCGCGCCGAACATTGCGCCCAGCAACTACACGGTTTCCCCGTGCAAGACTACCGCTACCAACGAAACGCTGTACAACAACTATGAATTCACCTTTATCCCCGGTGTTTACACGGTAAACGGCCTGACTTACATCCTGACCCTCAAGGCTGAGGACTTCGGCGAAGGCACAAACAAGCACTCTGTCGGTTCTGCGTCGATCATTACCGCAGGTCTGAATGCCGGCAAGGCGGATGACGGCAGTGCAATCTCCAGCTTTACCGCAAACACCGATGTTACCCTGACGGCTGTGCCGGATGCAGGTTATGCAGTCGATTACTGGACCTATGACGGCAAGGAAATCGAGAACAGCAAGGAGAAGAGCTCGGTTACCATCAAGACCCTTGCAAAACCGGCATCTGTTTTGGTTTACTTCAAGACCACCAATACCAAACTGAATGCTTCCGTTCAGAATAAGCAGGGCGGTACACTCAAATGCACGGATGAAAATGGCTCCGAAAGCCTCAAGAACTTCCCGGCTTACATTGCCAGCGGTGCAAAGTTCAACTTCACCGCAACGCCGAATACCGGCTGGCACTTCAAGCAGTGGATTCTCTCGAAACGCGGTGCAAACAGTTATCCGTCCGGCAAATCGGACCCGACGAACGGCTCCAACACGCTTTCTATCGAGGTCGATGTGCAGGATATTGATCTGGCTGCCGTATTCGAGCGCGACAGCTACACGCTGACGCTGGACGGCGAAATCTCCGCAAGCTATCAGACGGTTGATCCGGACGATACCTCCAAAACGCTTACCAAGTCTCTCAAGAGCGGCGAAAGCGTCACCGGTGATACGAAGATTACGGTAGCGCCCAAGGCAGGCTATGCTGCCGCCAAGGACGAGACCTATCAGGTGAACGGCAAGGCTGTTGCTAAGGATGCTCTCAACGAGTCCGGCAGCTATACCTTCCCCATCACTGAGAATACTAAGGTTTCGCTCAAGACCGACCGTGCCGCATTTGCGATTACCACACCGAAAATGGAGCATGGCACGATCATTGCAACCGTAGACGGCGAAGCTGTGGACGATCTGTCCAAGATTCCCGGCGGCAGCAAGGTTGAGCTGCAGGCACGCGCAGAACGCGGCTGGCATTTCAAGAACTGGGTTGTAAACGGTACTGCTCAGGATGAAGCTACGGCAAAGACCAACGGCACTTATACCATCAGCGAACTGGCTGGCGATCTGTCCATCCACGCTGAATTTGCCCAGAGCGATTCCTACACTGCCAAGGCTACCGCTGCGGCCGGCAACGGCACCGTAAAATACACGCTGTATGATATCTACGGCGTGGAAGTCGAGACAAAGGCTATGCCTGCAGAGGGCGTAACCATTTATAAGGATGAGGAAATCACCTTCCATGCAGCGCCGAAGACTGGCTATCAGGTTGAACAGTGGGAAGTAAACGGCAAAAAGACTGCCGGAAACTCCAAAACCAATCCGGAAGGCAAAATCCGTGCGGACAAGAATATTACTGCAACCGTATACTTTAAGGTTACGGCAAGCTATCAGCTTACTTTTGGCACCGTTGATGCGAACGGCCATCTGACCGCCAAGATTGACAACACCGCGGTTGTCTCTCAGACCAAGCAGCCGAACGGCAGTGAAATCACCTTCACCACAAACCCCAACACCGGTAAAATGGTCGAAAAGTGGACGGTTACCCAGGGTGACATTACCGTAGAAGAAAACGATGCTGCTGTACAGGTTGATGGTGTAAATCTTGTCGATCCAATTTATATTCACACACTCGATGCCAACCAGACCATCCGCGTTCACTTCACCGACCTTGTACAGTACGATGCCAAGATTTCCGGCACGAACGGCACCGGCAAATTCACCTACATCACGCCGATTCAGCCAACCGACACCGGTGCAGTCAACAGCGCATCCGCTCAGGTTCGCAAGAACGGCACGGTCAAGCTGACGCTCACGCCGAGTGCAAACTGTGTCGGCACCGCCGAGGAAATCAAGTCCGAACTCCAGAAGGCGGCTCCGAGTGCCGTTGTTTCCGTAACCGAGAATAACGGCAGCTTTGAAGCGGTTATCCGCAACGTAACGGAAGCTCTGACGGTCAACACCGACAATCTGTTCCACAAAACTTACGCAATTACGGCCAGCAAGGCCGAAAACGGCAGCGTTTCCGCTTCTGCGGCACGCGCCAAGGCCGGCGACACGGTAACGCTCACCGCTGCACCCGCAAGCGGCTATCAGCTGAAAACCCTGACGCTGACACCGGAGACCGCGCTCGACAAGACGGTTTCCGCGTCCACCCTGACCTACACCTTCACCATGCCGGCGAATGACGTTACTGTCACCGCAGCCTTTGCCGTCAAGCCGAGTAGCGGCGGCGGCGCAGGCGGCGGCGGTGGAGCAGGCGGCGGTGCTGTTGCACCTCCATTACCGCGCCGGACGGCACCAAGGTTCCTGCAACGGTTGAGGTAAAGAACGGCACCGCAGCGGTTTCCGCCGACAGCTCCAAGCTGACTGCGGTTTCCGGCAAGGATTCGCTGACGCTTGATCTGTCCGCAGACTCCACCGTACGCGCGGTATCGCTCACCGGCGATGTGGTAGCTGCTCTTGCCGGTGCAAAGAACGGCGCAGCGCTTATCCTGCCGAACGGCACGGTTGCACTCGACCGTGAGACGCTGACCGCACTCGGCAGCGCCGCACAGGCTGACGGTATGGCAAGTATTTCGCTCGCTTCCGCTGACAAGTCCTCCCTGACTGACGCACAGCGCAAATACCTGCCGAAGAACAGCACCATCCTGAACATTTCTGCGCAGGTACAGCCGAAAAACGGCACTGCAACCCGCGTTCACGCGCTGAACGGCACGGCTGCGATTTCTGTGGCATACACCCTCAAGAGCGGCGAGAACGCCGATCATCTGGTTGCATACTATCTTGCTGAGGACGGCTCGTTTGAAAAGCTGCCTGTCATTTATGATGCAGCGACCGGAAAGGCTACCTTTAAGACCACCCACTTCTCCACCTTCGTTATCACCCACGAGTACAGCAGCGACTTCTCCGATGTCAACCTGCGCAAGTGGTTCTACAACGAGGTCAACACTGCACTCGAGAACGGCTGGTTCAAGGGCCTGACTGCAACCAAGTTCGGTCCGGATGACGGCATGACCCGCGCAATGCTGGTTCAGGTGCTCTACCGCATGAGCGGCAGCAAGGCCGCTTCCACCGCACAGTTCACCGATGTGGCGGACGGCAAGTGGTACGCAGAAGCCATCGCATGGGCCTCCGAAAACGGCATTGTCAACGGCTTCACCGACGGCAGATTCCAGCCGGATACGCTGATCACCCGTCAGCAGCTGGCGGCCATCCTGTACCGCTACGATACCTATCGCGGTCATACGCCGCAGGGCAGCGCAGCACTCGATGGCTACGCAGACGCGGCTTCTGTCGAGTCGTGGGCTGCTGAAGCAATGAGCTGGGCGAACGGCAACGGTCTGGTAACCGGCGTTACCCCGACTACGCTCGTGCCGAACGGCACCGCAACCCGTGCTCAGGTAGCGGTTATCCTCAGCCGCTACACCGACCAGTAATCCCATCTGATCCATACCGCACAACGGGTGTGGTATGAACAACCGCCCTGCAAGGGCAGACAATACCGACAGCGCCTGAAAACGCACACAAGCGACACCAATCGAAATATGGTGTCGCTTGTTTTTTTGCTTCTCACACGGAATACGCTCACGCGAGAACGAATCGAACAGCCGCGGCAGAAATTCCATGCTCATATGTCAGCTTCTCCGGCGTGATATACTCTGCCAACCGAATCGCAAGTATTTTCAGGCGCGCGGGTCATTATATCGTACATCATGTTCTATATTTGCATAATACTGTGCAAATTCGACTCATTTTGATTTACAACGTCCTTGCAGGGTGATATACTGAAATTACCATATAAGATGCGCCGGATTATGCTTTGAGGAGATGCTATAATGACCATGAATGACCCGCTGCTCCGCACGGACAGCTATGCAAAAATCTTCCTGTACAACACCCATGAAACCGTCGCCTGTGTGCCGCGCCACATCCGCATGCGCGATAAAGTGCGCCCGGATAAGCTGCGCGAAGCCGTCGAACAGGCACTGCTGCGCTTTCCGCACATGATGCTGACCGCCGAGCCGACCGAGACCGCGTTCCGCTACCGCCGAAACGTGCAGCCTGCCGTAGTGCTGCCGTTCGACGGCGTATCCACCCGCTACACCATCGGCTCCAAGGATACGAACGGATACTTATTTCTCGTCGGCTACCACGACAAGACCATCTATATGGAGTATCAGCACTCTATCTCGGATGGACGCGGATTCGAGGAGTTTATCCGCTGTGTACTGTTCCAGTACCTGAAAAACTGCGGTTTCCCGGTTGAGAATGACGGCTCTGTGCGCGGCATGGATACCCGCTGGTCTCCCGAGGAGAGCGCAAACGGCTACGAGCAGCTGGCAGACTGTGAATTTTCGCCGGATGGCATCTGGAAAAAGCCGGAGGCTGTTCATGCCCCTGAGGTACAGTGGGGCGCTGACGGCTCCGAGGTCGTCACCGAGGTGACGTTCCCGTTTTCGCAGCTGCACGATTACGCAAAGTCCATCGGCGTCAGTCCGCTGTCTGTACTGGCTCCGCTGATGATGAAAGCGTTTGATGATAAGTTCGGCGGAACGGACAAGCCGGTTATCGCGGAGATTCCGGTCGATCTGCGTCCGCTGCTGCCAACGCTTACCACGCGGTATTTTATTTGCTTTATCGATCTGCCGTATTTTCCGGAGTACCGCGATCTGCCGAATGACGAGGTGTTCCGGCGCACGAAGGCATTTTTGAAGGATCAGATGCAGCGCGAACAGCTGCTCTATCGTGCAAAAGCCGCCGCAGACCGCTGTGAATCGCTGCATGAGGCAGATATGCCGCTCGCGGAGAAAATGCAGGCGGCGCAAAAGGTCACGACCGATTTTGTGCTCGAGGACAGCTTTCTCATTACCAATGTCGGCCGGTTCGCCCTGCCGGAAAGCTGCCGTCCGTATGTACTCGATTACGGCGCAATCCTGCCGTGCGCCGTGCAGCCGTTTGCGCTGCTGATCTCGTCGTATGGAGATAAAATGAAACTGTCCGTCGCGCAGCGCGACCACGATATGCAGGTTGTCGAGGATTTGTGCGCCGGTCTGCGGCAGCTTGGCATCCAGCCGGAGACACTCAGCTATCCGTTTGTAGTAACACGGTATAACGGACTTGAGTGCGGGATGTAAGTTCAAAACTGTAATTTCAAAAGCAAAACGCTCAGCTATCGTTTGATAGCTGAGCGTTTTGCTTTATCCAAGCCGCGCGACTGTATACCCGACATACAGACCGGCACCGGTCACAAGTGCATTCTCGTCCACATCGAAGCCGCCGTTATGGTTGGTGATCATCGTGTGCGGAAAATCCGGATTGCCGGTGCCGAGATACGCATACGCGCCCGGCTTATACAGCTCAAACTCGGCAAAATTGTCGCCGCTGAGCGACAGCTCACGGTCTGTGACAACGTGTCCTTCTCCGAGCAGCTCGTCCACGACCCGAGCAGCTTCCTCGCACACCTGCGGGTCATTGACGAGCGCAGCGGCAAAGTCCGTCCACTCGATTTCCGCCGTGCCGCCGTACAGCGCCGCAATGCTCTGCGCGGTCTCACTGACCTGTGCACGGACGCGGTCGCGGCTCTCCTGCGAAATGGTGCGCGTTGTGCCCTCCATTTCAGCAAATGCTGCCACGGCGTTGTAGGTCGTGCCCGCGTTCAGCTTGCCGATGCCGATAATCACCGGCTCGGTCGGTGAAGTGCGGCGCGTAACCAGTCCCTGCACTGCCACAACAATCTGGCTGGCGATATACAGCGCATCCACGCCCATATGCGGCGTGGAAACGTGCGTGGACCTGCCGTGCACGCGAATGCGAAAATGATCGACTGCGGCGTTGTTGATGCCCGGTTTGAGTCCTACCGTGCCTGCCTCCAAATCGTATGCCGTGTGCAGACCGAACACGCGCTCGGCACCCTCCAGCACACCGGCTGCGACAAACGGCTTTGCGCCTTTTCCGATTTCCTCACCCGGCTGAAACACAAGACGGACCTTTCCGCTGAACGCGTCTCTGTTCTCCGACAGGATTTTCGCGGCACCCAGAAGGCAGGCAGCGTGCGCATCATGGCCGCAGGCGTGCATGACGCCTGCATTCTCCGAGCGATAGACGCACTCGTGCGTCTCCTCAATGGGCAGCGCGTCGATATCCGCACGCAGAACCAGCACTTTTCCGTTGTCCTTTGCGCCCTTCAGCGTGCCGAGCACGCCGGTTTCGCCTACGCGCGTGTGCGGAATGCCGAACTTGTCCAGTTCCTCCTCAATGCGCTGTGCCGTGCGGAATTCCTGCAGGCTCAGCTCCGGGTGCCGGTGAAATTCCCGACGGATGGATACGATGTAGTCCTTTGTTTCCGCTGCGGCTTTCTTTACATCCATGACGGCTTTTCCTCCTGTTTATCGGTGTTTCGGTTTGATCTTATCACGCAGACCTTCCAGACGGTTGAGTGCATCGAGCAGCGTCTCGTCCTTCTTGGCAAAATGCAGGCGAATCAGGTTGTTGACCGGCTCACGGAAGAAGCTCGAGCCGGGAACCGCGCCTACACCGACATAATGCGCCAGATCCTCACAGAACGCAAGATCGCTCTCGTAGCCGAACTCGGAAATGTCGAGCAGAACATAGTACGCGCCCTGCGGATTGGTATGGGCAATCTGCAGATCGTCCAGACCCTTGAGGAACAGCTCCTTTTTTTGTGTGTACTTGGCCTGCAAGTCGTCGTAGTAGTCCTGGCCCATCTTGAGACCGGTAACAACAGCCTCCTGCAAGGGTGCTGCTGCGCCGACGGTCAGGAAATCATGCACCTTTTTCGCGCGGTCGATGATCTCCGGCGGGGCGATGATATAGCCCAGTCTCCAACCGGTAACCGAGTACGTCTTGGAGAGCGACGAGCACGACAGCGTGCGCTCCCACATGCCCGGCAGCGTGGCAAAATAAGTGTGCTTGTTGGGTGCGAATACGATATGCTCATACACCTCGTCGGTGATAACATAGGTGTCGTATTTCTCTGCGAGAGACGCGATAATCTCCAGTTCTGCACGGGTGAACACCTTGCCGCACGGGTTGGACGGGTTGCACAGGATGATGGCCTTCGGGTGCTGACGGAACGCGTCCTCGAGCACATTTGCGTCAAAGTGGAAATCCGGCGGCACGAGCGGCACATAAATCGGCTCTGCGCCGGACAGAATGGTATCCGCACCGTAGTTCTCGTAAAACGGGGAGAAAATGATAACCTTGTCACCCGGATTGGTGACCGTCATCATCGCAGCCATCATCGCCTCGGTGCTGCCGCAGGTCGTAACAATCTCGGTGTTCGGGTCGATCCTGCGGCCCATGAAATAGGTCTGCTTGGCGGCCAGCGCTTCGCGGAAGTTCTGCGAACCCCATGTGATCGAATACTGGTGATAGTCTTCGTAGACCACCTGCGCCAGACGGTCGAGCAGCTCCTTCGGCGGCTCAAAGTCCGGGAAGCCCTGCGACAGGGTAACCGCGTCATACTGCATGGAAACGCGCGTCATGCGGCGGATGACCGAGTCGGTAAAGCCGGCGGTGCGTTCAGATAAGCTCTGCATGGTTATTTTCCTCCCACAATGTAAGATTTCTGATCGTTCAGTATATGTTTCGGGTCGAGAGCGGTCTTGATGGTGTTCATCACGGCAAGATTCTCCTGCGCGGTCTCCCGCAGGAAGTACGACCGCTTGGAAATGCCGATGCCGTGCTCACCCGATGCTACGCCGCCGTAGGAATACGCCTTCGCGTATGCCTGCTCCATGTTGTCGTGCAGTTCACGCTCCCATGTCTGCTGGTCGCGGCCGTCGCGCACCACGCACAGATGCACATTGCCGTCACCCGCATGACCGAACGCGATCATGCGCATACCCGAGGACGCTTCCAGCTCGTTGATATAGCGAACGAAATCCGCCGTGTGGCTGATGGGCACCACGATGTCCACCGGCTCCTGCTCGGACACAGCCTCGACCGCCATAACGAGCGCACCGCGCACCTTCCAGATGTCGGCGGCCTGCTCCGCGCTGCGCAGCACGATGCAGTCGATCGCACCATTGTCGAGCGCAAGGCGGCGCACACGCTCGATATTCGCGTTGACCTCGCTCTCGTGGCCGTCAAACGTCAGCAGAATGTACGAACCCGCATCCGGACGCGGATATTTCACCTTGCAGAACTCCTCGCCGAGCGCGACCACCTTGCGTTCCATGAACTCGACTGCGGTCGGGTTGGCGTTCGCCTGCAGGATGGTCAGCACGCTGCGGATACCCGTGCCGAGATCGGCAAACGGCACGAGCACGCTCACCGTGGTCTCCGGCTTGGGAAGAAGGCGCAGCAGGCACTTGGTGATGACCGCCAGCGTGCCCTCCGAGCCAATGAGCAGATGCTTGAGCGACAGTCCGCTCGCGTCCTTCACCTGCTTGCCGCCGACTTTCAGCACCGTACCGTCCGCAAGGACGACCTCCAGCCCGCGCACATAATCGCGCGTTACGCCGTACTTGACTGCGCGCATACCGCCCGCATTAGTGCTGATGTTGCCGCCGATGCTCGAGGCTTTTTCGCCTGGGTCGGGCGGGTAAAACAGACCGTGCTCCTCAACATACGCCTGCAGATCTTTGAGCAGCATACCCGGCTCGACGGTGATGGTCATGGTGTCGCGGTCAAGCTCGAGCACACGGTTCATGCGGGATACATCCAGAATGATACCACCGAACAGCGGAATTGTCGAGCCTACCAGA
>ONZW01000676.1_pt1 | contig 22107 bp, 14 predicted proteins | sample 1671071 | NCBI WGS metagenome assembly ONZW01 (sample SAMN06348119, study PRJEB24527) | human gut metagenome | biome: human gut; feature: ankylosing spondylitis patient; material: feces | host: Homo sapiens | place: China | collected 2015-10
CTGGGCCTGCAAATCCCCCTCAATTCCCTATTGACTTTTTATTTGCAGACTGTGTTTTTTATTTGACGCTTACGAATATTGTGTACCATTCTTTATGCGAACACCTCATTATAAATCCATGTGGCGGGCGTTTTGTGTCCGCAATATGGATTTGTACGAAAAAGCGGCCGGAGGCCGTAATGATTATGAAATTAGGAGTTGAGTGACTATGGCAGTTTTTCGTGTGGAGCGCACCCAGAACTATACCGTGATGAGCAACTACCACCTACGGGATCGGAGGCTCTCCCTCAAGGCAAAGGGCCTTCTCTCTCTCATGCTCTCACTGCCGGAGGATTGGGACTACACCCTCTCCGGCCTGGCCCGCATCAGCCTGGAGGGGAAGGATGCCATTCGGGCCGCCGTGGTGGAGCTGGAGCAGGCCGGATATGTCCAGCGCCGCCAGACCACGGACAAAGCGGGCAAGTTCAGCAGCAACGAGTATATCATCCGGGAGTGGCCCAACCCAGAGAAGCTGCCGCCGAAGGGGCCGTCTGCGGCTGATCCGTCGTCGGAAAACCCGACGGCGAGAAAACCGTCCGCGGCCTTCACGTCGCCGGAGAAGCCAACGCAAATAAAGAAAGACTCAGAAAAGACGAATATAGAAAATACTAACTTACCAAGTATAGAATCCTTTCCTTTCTGTTCCGCGCCTCCCGCGCTGGAAGCGAAAGGAAGGGATGCGAGACCCAGGAGAGGGTGGAGTATGGATGAGCATGAGATGGCCGCCTACCGAAGCATGATCCAGGAAAACGTCCGCTATGATGACTTTGTTCAGGAGCACCCCTGGGATGTGGGCCGTCTGGATGAAATGGTGGAGCTGATGGTGGAGACGGTCTGTTCCACCAGGAGAAGCATTCGGATTGCAGGGAACGACATCCCCCAGGCGGTAGTCAAATCCAGGCTGCTGAAGCTGGACGGTGAGCATATCCGCTTTGTGTTTGACTGCCTCCAGAGGAACACCACGGAGATCCGAAACATGAAGCAATACCTCCTGGCGGTGCTATACAATGCCCCTGTCACCATGGAGAACCACTATGCCTCCCAGGTCAACCACGACCTTTATGGGAAAGCAGCGTAATCCAATATAAATTTCTCATTCATTTCCATGCAGGGTAGGCTTCCGTACCAGAACATGGCTGCTGCACAATTTTTGTGCGTGTTTATACATCTGCATCAGATTCTTTTGGGGAAACAGCATTTGAAATCTTTCTTTTCCGTCCAGAACGACTCTTTTTAGAGGCCAAAACGATTTTGAAATACACCATTTTGCTCTCTACAAACTATATCTTAAACCCACACACTAAATATTAGCGATTCTGTATCACTGAATCGTTTCACCCTATACTAATCATGAACAATGTAGGAAATGGTATAGGAGAGTGAGGCAAGCAGGATGATTGATAAGCGTGTTGGAAAGCGGATCAAACAGCGCAGAGAACAACTCGGTTTGACACAGGAACAGTTTGCGGAAAAACTTGGTGTGGCGACTAACTATATCTCGACGATTGAGCGCGGAGCCTCGTTTCCACGCTATGAAAAGCTGGTGGCTATCATCAATGCGCTTGAAACCTCCGCTGACGCAATTTTCTGCGATGTGGTCACGCACTCTCTAGAGTACAAAAGCTATATGCTGTTGGATAAAATGAGAGATTTGCCACCAGAAGAGCAAAACCGAATTTTGGAAACACTTGATTTCCTGGTTCAGCAGTCCATAAAAATGAGAAAGACTGTGCCTTAAACCGCACAGTCTTTCTTTTTTCGACAAATTTCTCCACATTCCGCCTTTCTCTCATGATACTATGTATTAGCGATATATACTAATTCAAAAACACATAGGAGGAGATATCGGTGGAATCGAAAGACCGGATACCCCAGAACTTCGATGTTTTGGACCTATCCAGGGCCATGAACAGCTTCAAACGGGAGCAGATTCGCAAAATATTAGAACTACCCGATCATCAGTCTTTCTCCATCGTCCGGTGGTATTCCCCGGCGGAAGTAAAGCCGATAGAAGCGACATATGTCATGGCGAAACTTTATGAGCCGGGGATCGGCTTTATCTGTATCGGCGCGGCCTATGAACACGGGCGATTTTGGGAGCTCGATCCATTGAAGGACAAGCCGCTGGAAATCGTTCGTGTGTTGGCCTGGTCTTATCCTCCCCTGGATGACCGTGTTGATGAGCTTGGACAGCTGCAATATTTGAGCAGCTAGTCTGCCAGCGGTAAAATAATGATGTAGTAATACACCGTATTCTGTGATACAATGCAGAAAAAGAAGACAGGCACTTGAAACTGCTGTACCTGTCTTCAATCGTCCAAGATATCCTCAAAAGAAAAATCGTTCAAATCCTTAAAGTTCAAAAACTCACTTACGGTCATGCCAAATGCAAGAGCGATTCGATGGAGGGTACATATTCTGGGGTTGAATGTCTTGCCATTTACCAAATTGTCAAGAGTGGATTGGCTAACTCCGCTCATTTCTGATAACTTATTGACAGAGATGCCTCTGCTTTTGCATAGCGCCAAAATCCTATTAACAAGAATCTGTGCATACTGCTCTCTCGCTGCTATCTGAAGACCCCCCCATCGCAGTTTAGTGTCTTCATGATAGCAATAATCATACCTCAGATTACCCGTATACGGGTAATCCAGCAAAATTCTCTGTCGTATACAGCCACTGCTGGATGAAAGTAAAATATGACCACGGGCGACACCTGAATGCGGTCTGTGGCAGATTTCAAGATATAAGGAGGAGCTGCAATGGAACACTCGGTCCCAATTTCCGATCTCCCATTTAATGTCCACGCTTTTGAGAGTAGATATGGGAAAATCCGCTCGGCGGAAAAGCTCTGTCCAGGCGTTTTCAGAATCCTGACAGTTCCCATTCCTCTCGATCAATTTATATGCTCCGACTTATTTGTGGTAATGGCAGATTCTCCCGCCATCCCACTCACTGCAAAATCCTATGGGATACCGCTGGAATCATCCCCAGAAGTCCTTGTGGTGTACTGCAATGCAGATTATTTTGACAAGTCCCGGTGGGTTATGACCTATGAAATTGATAAGTATCTTGTAGATCATAATTTCCCTCTGCCCGACGGAGAATCATTACTAGAAGTTCGGGTACGGGGGATGGAGGTCTGCCCGGAGTATTTTGGAGAGTTCCCGATCCCGACCGAAACTCCGTGGGGCGCTCCACTCCAGCATGACCGTCTGGCAAATGGGGTTTTCTGGCTGAGAACAGAGAAAGCTGGGTGGGTCCTGGCGCTTGCATACCCTATTTGTGACGGCCTTCTTCCGGAAACTGTAAAGATAGCTGTGCTCAATCCATATGACCGGGAGAACGGGATTGACAAGACATGCGGATTCCGCTTTTTCAAGTATGAGCAGAGCTGCCTCCCGCTTTTTCAGCTTTTGAATTGTGCCCAGCAGCCCTGGAGCGACCGGATCAATACGGCTGCCCTACAAAATGCGGTTCTGTATGCTCGGGAGTACAACAAAAACTGTATAGAGGCGGATCAGATAGCGGAGCTTCGGCACACCCCGAGCGCCGGAACCTGCTATTATCTGTTCCCGGCGGAGGATGCATGATGGCCGTATGTTCATTTCTGGGACACCGCCATATCTACGGCCATGATGTACAGCTTAGGCTGCAGGCCGCAGTCAACCATTTGGTTGAAGAAAATGATTCTGTGGAGTTTCTGCTCTATTTATGGAAATCCACAGAGCCATTTTATGCTTTGTGTCTGCTGGCCGCTCTGAGGGCCAAACAGTGTGCGCCTCAAAAAGTGACCCTGACCTTGGTTGCGGACCGTTTAGAGCTGGAACCGCGTTTGGCAGACAAATGGACCCACCCGCTCTTTTTCATCGCGGACAGGCTGCTTCCACTTTCTGTATCCAAAGACAGAAATCCACTCAAAGTCCTAAAAAGAACTGTCCAATGGATGGTCAAGCAGTCCACTCACGTCATCAATGGCTTTTATGAAGACCTTTTTGATCGGGATGATTTCGTCCTTAATTTCGCAAGGAATGCTGGAGTTCAGATCATCAATGTCACAGCACCGGAGCTGGAGCAGGTTATCCTTGCCAGTTCTGAGCAATTACCCGAGCGGCAACGTTTTGTTTTTCAAATGCGAAAGTCAGGATACACACAGAAAGAGATTGCAATGCACCTCAATTTGACTGTGTCCCGTGTGCAACAGATTGAAGCTGCTGTTACCAAAAATCTTCAGAAGCAACTGGATTCCATAAGCTCCTGTATTCCCAAAATCCCTCAAAAGTTATCGGTATGTAGTATTTTTGCGTTGGGCGATGCCAACTATAAAAACCTATGTGTTTTTTCAAACTGTATCCGCTTTTTAATGACGCGGTATCAAATTGACCAATTTTGTCTGGAGGCCGAGACCGTCCACTCCGGATTTATGTTCGCACTGCAGCAATCCATACCACTCTATCATAAAATTCCAACAAGAGCTGTGGCCTGGGATGCTGGTTCTAGTGAACTATATGACCTGAAGGCCGAATTCTGTCCGCCATGTGATGCCGCCGAAAGCATTGGGGGTATCCCTGCTGTCGATTGCCGCATCAGCACGATTCTGGAGCTGATGGACCGCTCTATGTTCTGCATCTGCGACCTGTCTGCCTCGGCCTACGCCCAGCAGATCCTGGCCCATATTCCGCAGACAAGGCAGGCTGTTTTGCTGGATATCGGTAAAAATACGGCTCTCCCCAAGTCTGAGGTACTGGGCGAGTGGTCTAATTCTTTACAATTATCATCTATATTCCCTGAAGGATATATACTAAAATAATAGCAAAGAAAAATCGGGGGCTTTCTGAACGGCTCCAGTCATGGAGAGAAATTCAATGAAAAGTATCTATCAGCTCACGGCATTGATCGGCAATAAATCGGACGGGATCAATGACGAAAAATTTATGACCGCAGCGTGGATTCTCTATGCCTGGATGCGCCGGGAGGTCATCGACTGCATTCCGCTCCCGGAGCTTCCGGCGACCGTAAGTAAATCAGCAAAAACAGGGCGGTCTGTTGCGGCCATCTACCAGCCGGAAGAGCACTTCTTTACCCTCCGCTCCTCCGTGTTTGAGAACGGCATCCGGGACACCGTCGAGGCCGAGATCATGCCATACCGCCAAAGTCTGCTTCTTGCGGTCCGGGAGACCGCTTTTCTCCGGGAGCCCGGCGCCAAAGCGAAGCCCGCGTCCGGACCGCTGGCATTTGTGCGCCAACTGATAGATGAGGTGGGCCTGAATGATGGCCGCCAGCTTTCGACAGGCCTTCAGCGTATTACCACACAACAGGTTGGCGAGCTGGCCGACTTTTTGTGTGCCCCAGACCGATGGCTGCCAGTTGTTGTGGTCTCCCAGGCCAAAAATCCCGCGCTTGGGCAAAATGGATATTTGGTTGACGTTCGCGAGCTGGCCTCAGATCTGGCTGGCAGCGCCCATGTAATGGTCATCGACTGGGACGTGACCTATGAGTTCAGCCGGATCGTTGGGGATGAATGGTCCTGCTTCGGCGGCGCTGTCCGTATTTACTGGCCCGAGCTGTTTGACTTTGAAACGGATGACCCCTATGTCCATCCACTTTACACAGCACAGACCATCCGGCGCAATTTTTACCCCAGCGAGTTTGAGAAAGAACTGAAAAAGATAATTCGGGCCCGAAATGCCGGGCAAGTCATTGCCTGGAATCGGTTTGGCATCCGGTTTTATGTGGAAGCAGAGCAGATGCGTATGCTCTCCGTCAGTGGAGAAGAGAGCACAGAGGAACTGTTGAAACAGTGCCGGGAGCAACTACGCCGGGTGCACGAGTCCCAAGAGGAATATAAGGCGCTGGCTGAGACGTACTATGCCGATATGGTGGCCTGCCAGGAGGACAGCCAGGCACTGCAAAAACAGATGACAGCCATGACGGAGATGTTGAACCGCCAAAGGCGGGAGATCGCACGATTGAATGGGAGAGCGGAACAGCCTCCGGTCGATTTGGGCTATGAGCAGATGGCAAAATGGGTGGAACAATATTACCCGGACCGGCTCTACCTGCATCCGCGGGCAGTCCGTGCCCTGAAATCTGCCGTCTATCAAAACCCATCTATGGTCTACCGCTGTCTGATCCTTCTGGCGGAGGACTACTACGATTACCGGATGGGGCGGATCAATCGAGACACCTTTTTACAGTGCTGCGCTAAGGTCGATCCCGGCCTGAGCGAATGTGGATTTGGAGGAGCCAGTGATATTCTGGAACAGGGAGACGAATATTACATCACCTATGGAGGGAAGCGACGTCTACTGGAGCGGCACTTGAAAAAAGGTGTCAATCACAATGCCCTCTACTGCCTGCGGATCTATTTCTTTTGGGACGAAAAAAGCTCTCATGTGGTGATTGGGAGTCTGCCTGGGCATCTGCGTTCTTCTCTGACATAAGGAAATGTGAGGGGCGTGGCTCATGCTCGCCTTTCTGGTCACACTATAAGTGATATGGCGATATAGATAAAACATATCCGGGATGCGAAGGGGGAAATCTGACTTACTGAGTAGGCGGGGCTTATCTGAAAGTGCCGGAGATGAAGCCTCTCTACTCCTAATTTAGTATTTCATCAAGTAATGAGGAATATATCCATAGCTCAGGATATGTGTTTAGAACCGGGTGACTAAAGCAATCCAGGACCTTCTTTAAATCATCCCAGGGTTCCATTGGGAATTGCAGGGAATCTCACCGGGATATACCAATATAAGCGAGGGGCGGCCCACTTTGTTGGGCCGCCCCTGCTTCCTAAAGAGGTTCCTTGATATCCAGCGGAAGATCTCCACCGTACAACGAAGTGTCCCATGTCCCCATTTTCCGCCTCCTTCGGTAAACCTTATCCGGCCCCCAGAACAATGCTTGAGGGCCAGACGGGTATGCTTAGTCGCTATTTACAAAATGTACTACTCTATTCATTCAAACGTAATTGTAGTTTCGTCCTCCAAAGATAGAGTATGAGGATTTTCCCAAACGAATATTAAACTGTAGAGTTCCAATTATGTATGCCATTTGGCCCATCGCATTCTGGAACCTCCTGACTGAATTTTACCTCAGCATGTCCAATCACAGTACACTGGACATCCTTCGCACCATACATCCCTGCAATAATAAAGCTTCTGGTAAACCAATACAGCGCTTCCTTTAAGTCCAGCATGGGCGCGGCCCCAAACGCTTCCATATCGGGCATGGCATCTCCCTTCCAATCCAGTACAACAAGGTCCCCGCACTGCTCAAACGTTGGATAGCGGCCACAACTGGTGGGATTATTTGTATATCCGACGACCTGCACCATGAAATACTTATTGCAATATATTTCGATCTCTGGCTTTCCCTTCACCAGTTCTGGAACAAGCTGGACTGAAATAACATCTCCTATCTTGAACTTAAACTTCTTGGGTTGGGGACGCTTCACTGTTTTGAGCGGCCCCTGGGGGGATTCCAGCTTCTTGCGCAGCCGGTCCAGCACACGTTGCCGACTGCGGCGGTCCGACTCGCTGGCTCCTTCCCATTCCGCCATCGCCGCCCCGTTGTCCAATACCTCCAGCGCATTGCGCAGGGTATCCTCCGTCATCTGGCCCAGCTTCCACTGGATGTCCGCCAAGACCAGCCGGAATACAGAGAGATCCTCCTCGCTCAGCTGCAGCTCCTTCCAGACCAGGGCCGCCGCCTCTTCCGGCGTGTGACCATCATAAAGCTGTTCATAGTATTCGTCCTTGATATCCAGCGGAAGATCGCCGCCATACAACGAGGTGTCCCATGTACCAATTTTCCGCCTCCTTCAGTAAACCTATCCGGCCCCCGGAACAATGCCTGAGGGCCGGATAGCTTTAGGTATTATTTTGTGGATGTTGCTTTTGGTACGCCCTTACTATATCCAAAACCACATATTTCCAAGTACGTGCTTCATTCAGCATTGTAACACGTTCAGGAACATCTTGCTCAAACTTTATTTCAGTATTCCCAATCACGGTACACTGAACGGCATTCGCGCCAAACATTGTTGTAACAGCAAAACTTCTGATAGGCCACCAAAGTACCGTCAAGTCCAGCATTGGTGCTTTTGCAAATTCCTCCATATCAGGTATAGTATCTCCCATCCAATCAAGTGCCACCACACCGCCGCACTGTTCAATCAGAGGATGGCGGCTGAGACTGGTGGGATAGTCTGTGTATCCTACCACCTGTACCATGAAATATTTATTGCAATATGACTCAATATCCGGATTTTGCTCGGCGAGTTCTGGCACAAACCGAACTGCGATAACGTCTCCTATCTTGTACTTAAACTTTTTGGGCTTGGGACGCTTCACGGTCTTGAGCGGCCCCTGGGGAGATTCCAGCTTCTTACGCAGACGATCCAGCACACGTTGCCGGCTGCGGCGGTCCGACTCGTCGGCCCCTTCCCATTCCGCCATCGCCGCCCCGCTGTCCAATACCTCCAGCGCATTGCGCAGGGTATCCTCCGTCATCTGGCCAAGCTTCCACTGGATGTCCGCCAAGATCAGCCGGAACACGGGGAGGTCTTCCTCGCTCAGCTGCAGCTCCTTCCAGACTAGGGCTACCGCCTCTTCCGGCGTGTGTCCCTCGTACAGCTGCTCATAATATTCGGCCTTGATGTCCAGTGGAAGATCTCCGCCGTACAATGAAGTGTCCCATGTGCCCATTTTCCGCCTCCTTCGGTAAACCTTATCCGGCCCCCAGTCCAGAACAATGCCTGAGGGCCGGATAGGGGGGCTTAGATGCTATCCGTAGAATGTTGCTGCTTATAGGCCCTGGCTATAGCTAAAACTGTAGAGTTCCAATTATGTATGCCATTTGGCCCATCGCATTCTGGAACCTCCTGACTGAATTTTACCTCAGCATGTCCAATCACAGTACACTGGACATCCTTCGCACCATACATCCCTGCAATAATAAAGCTTCTGGTAAACCAATACAGCGCTTCCTTTAAGTCCAGCATGGGCGCGGCCCCAAACGCTTCCATATCGGGCATGGCATCTCCCTTCCAATCCAGTACAACAAGGTCCCCGCACTGCTCAAACGTTGGATAGCGGCCACAACTGGTGGGATTATTTGTATATCCGACGACCTGCACCATGAAATACTTATTGCAATATATTTCGATCTCTGGCTTTCCCTTCACCAGTTCTGGAACAAGCTGGACTGAAATAACATCTCCTATCTTGAACTTAAACTTCTTGGGTTGGGGACGCTTCACTGTTTTGAGCGGCCCCTGGGGGGATTCCAGCTTCTTGCGCAGCCGGTCCAGCACACGCTCTCGGCTGCGGCGGTCCGACTCGTCGGCCCCTTCCCATTCCGCCATCGCCGCCCCGCTGTCCAATACCTCCAGCGCATTGCGCAGGGTATCCTCCGTCATCTGGCCAAGCTTCCACTGGATGTCCGCCAAGATCAGCCGGAACACGGGGAGGTCTTCCTCGCTCAGCTGCAGCTCCTTCCAGACTAGGGCTACCGCCTCTTCCGGCGTGTGTCCCTCGTACAGCTGCTCATAATATTCGGCCTTGATGTCCAGTGGAAGATCTCCGCCGTACAATGAAGTGTCCCATGTGCCCATTTTCCGCCTCCTTCGGTAAACCATTCTGGCCCCCAGCCCAGAACAATGCCTGAGGGCCGGATAGGTGTGTTTAGTCGTTGTCCGCAGAATGTTGTGTCATATAGGCCATGGCTATAGCCAGAAGAGTAGTACGCCAATTATCTATATCATTTAGCCAAGCACATTCTGGAACAACTTGACTGAATTTTACCTGAGCATGTCCAATCACGGTACACTGAACATCCTTCACACCGTACATCCCTGCAATAATAAAGCTTCTGGTAAACCAATACAGCGCTTCCTTTAAGTCCAGCATGGGCGCGGCCCCAAACGCTTCCATATCGGGCATGGCATCTCCCTTCCAATCCAGTACAACAAGGTCCCCGCACTGCTCAAACGTTGGATAGCGGCCACAACTGGTGGGATTATTTGTATATCCGACGACCTGCACCATGAAATACTTATTGCAATATATTTCGATCTCTGGCTTTCCCTTCACCAGTTCTGGAACAAGCTGGACTGAAATAACATCTCCTATCTTGAACTTAAACTTCTTGGGTTGGGGACGCTTCACTGTTTTGAGCGGCCCCTGGGGGGATTCCAGCTTCTTGCGCAGCCGGTCCAGCACACGTTGCCGACTGCGGCGGTCCGACTCGCTGGCTCCTTCCCATTCCGCCATCGCCGCCCCGTTGTCCAATACTTCCAGAGCGTTGCGCAGCGTATCCTCCGTCATCTGGCCCAGCTTCCACTGGACGTCCGCCAGGATCAGCCGGAATACAGGGAGATCTTCCTCGCCCAGCCGCAGCTCCTTCCAGACCAGGGCCGCCGCCTCTTCCGGCGTGTGACCCTCATAAAGCTGTTCATAGTATTCATCCTTGATATCCAGCGGAAGATCGCCGCCATACAACGAGGTGTCCCATGTACCCATCTATCCTATTTTCCTCCTTTTTCATTCAGTGTCCGAAGCCAGGCGGCACGGTCTCTTCCAGCATACACAGCAGCTCGTTCTCTGTGATGTCACCGACCATCTCCGCAAGAACTTTTACTGTATTGCTGTATTTGTCAGATCCCATCTTCTCCGGGCTAATGCTTCTAATCCGGTTGTATGCTGCTGCATACAGTTCATCAAAGTAGATGGTCATATAGAACATCTCTTTGGCTCGGGCATCATTTTTATCTGTCGCTTTTGCAACAACAGTTAAATCTACTCTTTTATCCCCAAATTTACCACTAGCATTATGTGAGGCAAGTCTTCTTTCCGGCTCAACAGTCATACCGACATAAACTACATCATTCTTGGGCGGTATATTTAGTACATAGACACAATAGCCGCGTTCCAGTTTCTGATTCGCCCTCGCCTCTACCTTGGCCTTTACTTCACATCTAATTTTTGTAAAATATTCTTTGTAATCTTCTGTTCCTGCATACGTTACGATGGCAGACCCATCTACAACCGTGACTAAGTAGTCGTAAGCGGAGTTTTTGATAGACTGAATATAGCTTTTCAGTTCATTTCTTTCGAGGGTGTTTGCGCCAACACCAAGTGCATCCAGTAGTTCTCCTTCTAATTCAGAAGTAGAGGGGACATAGGCCCCTATGGTCGCTTGATCAAACTTTCCGATGTCCTGGATATTTGTCAGCGTCTTTGTATACTCCTCATACTCCTGGATAGACTCAAAATACGTCTCAAATGTACGAACCCCACGATTGATATCATTTATAACGCGATTGTAGCCATCAACCAAATTGGGATAAACCATGTCTGCGACCGTGCGACACAGCTCCTGGAGGCCTTTGAACAATATAACACTGCCTGTTGCTATTAGAGTAAATGCTCCAGCAGAAAGGACTACCGTTAACGCCATGCGGCCATCAGGATCAATTTTTGTTATGGGAGCATTTTCAACATACAAATACTGAATATATTGAGTTGGATTATCTGGTGTTCCCTTCAATGGGTCCATTGCGGTAAACCGTTTATTGGGGGCATCGTACATCCGCGCCTTGGCGTAGAACTGGTCCAGCACATCGTCATACTCATGGGTAGCATAGGTCAGTTCCGGGAGCAGGATACGGAACCCCTGGTCTACGGTGATGTCTGTATAAGCGCGCACCTCACCCCAGTCGGTGTAGTCCGCCCGGGCCGTGACACGGCCATACTGGTCGGAGAGATTCACCACGCTGCCCAGCCGGTCGGTGTGAACATAGGCCATGTTCACGCATTTCTGAATGTTCTGCCCCCACCAATCGCTGCCCTCGCCAGTGACCTTTACCTGAACCTTATCCAGGCCGTAGACATAGCGGAAGTCATAGCCATCTTCCTCGGATTTCATCAAAACCCGCTGATCGACATCCAGCCGGGTGTAGTCGATCACATAGTCTGCCTTCACGACCTCGGGGCCATGGGGGCCTCCCACCGTGGTCTCGATGCTGGGACTCTGGCAGTGGAAGTCTGTGTAGCCGTGGGTGTTGTCCTCCAAGATCAGCTCCGACCCGACGCGCACACCCAGGCCATTGAAAGTGTAGAGACTTGCCTCACCAGCCTTGTTAGTGCCCTGGACCATACGGTTGGTCTCATCATACTTGTAGGTAGCGATGGTGATGGTCTCTGGCCCGGTGGTAGTGGGGGAGCAGATTTCCTCTTCCTTCACCAAATTACCGCGCTTGTCGTAGGTATAGCCGTAATTATGGATACGGGTGATCGTCTGCTCATAGCCGCATACTCTCTTGGCCGTCATTTGATTCAGGTCGTTATACTGGTAGGTGTCCAGATCCTTTGTTGTTGGACCGGCCTCCTGCAATAGGTTGCCCAGGGTGTCATAGGTGTAAGTATAGGAGAGAGTGTTGTAAGGATAGATCTCCAGCTTGCGGGTGCTGCCGGTCAAACGGTTCAAAGCGTCATAGGTATAGTCTGTATGGCTTTTCTTGTTTTCCACCGCATCGCTGTCCCGCTGGAACTCATGGGTCACGTTACCCTCAGCATCGTAGGTATACTCAAACTTGATAGATGGCGTCTTGTTGTAGAGTTGGAAGGGGTCGATATCTACCGTCTTAATCAGATTCCCCTCGGCATCGTAGGTGTACTCCTCCACCCAGCCATTGGGGTAGTGCAGCTTCACCGGCCGGTTGGCATCGTCATAGGTATAGGCATAAGTGCCCTTGTCCGGGTCGATCACACTGGTCAGATTGTTGACCGCATCGTAGAAATTTGAAACGATGCCTCCGTCCGGATACTTTACCGTAACCTGATTGCCCACCTCGTCGTAGGTGTATTCGGTCACATTTCCCTTGTGGTCAGTGGCCTTTTTGAGTTGTCTCAGCAGGTCCAATTCAAAGGTGTTGGTGCCGGTCCAGTCATCCATTTGGATCAGTTCGCCTACCTTGTTGTACTGGTAGGAGACCGCTTTACCCCCATTGTAATTGATGCTCTGCACCAAATCAAGGGCTGTGTAGGAATATTCTGTGACATAGCCGTCGGCATCAGTCTTAGACACCAAGTTTCCATTGCCGTCGTAGACGTACAGGGTGCTGTCGCCCAAGGCGTTGATCTCCTTGGTCACCAGGTTTCTGCCGTCATACTCGTACAGGGTGATCTCATGGCTGTCCACGTTATTGACTGTATCCATACGATGGAGATCCATGGAGATAAGCTGGTCATTCTTGTTATAGGTAAAGACCGCTTCAGTTCCAAGAGCGTCTATGGTCTTCACAATATTGCCGTTGCCGTCGTAGATGTACTCGGTCAGGTTGCCGTTCTTGTCCCGCACTGCAGTGATCCGGCCAATGGCGTCGTAGCGGAACCACTGTGTATTGCCCCGGCGGTCTGTCTGGCCCACCACCCGGTCCATTGCATCATACAGGTAGGTGGAAGTTCCTGCCGCGTCAGTCAAGGAGGTCAGGTTGTAATTGGCGTCATAGACATAGCTGGTGGTCACGCCCTTGGCGTTGGTCTCTGTACTCACGTTACCCACCGCATCGTAGGTATAGGTGGTGGCATTCCCCTTTGCATCGGTGACCTTGACCACCCGGTCCATCGCGTCGTACTCAAAGGAAGTAGAGAAGCCCAGGGCATTGGTCATCTGGGTAAGGCGGCCATTTTCATCATAGGTGTATGCTGTCACTGCACCCTCTTCGTCAATTGCCTTGATCATCCGGCCGTCTGCATCGTACTCGTTTGTGGAGGGATTGCCCTCAGCATTAATTTGCTCTACCACCCGGTTCAGTCCATCGTAGACATATCGGGTAGTATTGCCGTTGCCATCGGTCTCCGAGACGACATTTCCATTTCCGTCATAAGTGTAGAAGAAGGTATACCCCTCGGCATCGGTATAGCTTGTAAGTTGATTTCTGGCGTCATAGGTGTAGCTGGTCACATTGCCTTCTGGGTCAGTGGTCTTCACGATATTCCCATTGGCATCATACTGGGCATAGGTGACACCGCCATTGGCATCGGTAATGGAGAGTGCCCGGCCCAGTTTATCGTAGGTGTAGGAGGTGGTATTGCCCACAGCATCGGTGGTGGAGGTCAGATTTCCGTTGACATCGTAGACGTTGCTGGTAACGCCTCCCATGGTGTCGGTCGTAGAGAGCAGGTTGCCCGCCGCATCGTAGGTAAAGCTGGTAACCCCACCCATGGCGTTAGTGATAGAGCTCATGCGGCCATCGGCATCATAGGCGTAGGAGACCACGTTGCCCAACGCATCGGTTGTGGAGAGCAAATTTCCATTGGCGTCATAGACGTTGCTGGTTTCAGTGCCATCCTTATTGGTGGTACCCACTACTCGTCCTAATCTGTCATAGAGGAATGTCGTGGTGTGTCCTAGAGCGTCGGTCTGAGAGGTCTTCCGGTCACGTTCATCATAGGTATAGCGGGTGGTGTGTCCCATGGCGCTGGTAATCTTCAGCAGATTGCCGACCGCATCATACTCGTAGGTTGTTGTATTGCCCAGTGGGTCAGTCTGAGAAGTCCGTCGTCCATCTTTATCATAAGTGTAATGCCAGGTGTTACCGTTCTTATCAGCTTCCTGAATAAGCTGGCCAATGGCGTCATAAGTCTTACTGGCACTGTAGTTGAGGGCGTCGGTCTCATTGGTCTGGCGGCCTTCATTGTCATAGGCATAAGTAGTCCGTGCTCCTCTGGCATCGGTAATCGCTGTAATACGTCCAAGCAGGTCATACTCATAACGGGTCACGCCTCCTTCCGAATCGGTGACCGTACTTTGATTGCCGACGGCATCATAGGTATAGCTGGTAGTACCGCCCAACGCATCGGTGACCGTGCTTACCCGGTCCGCAGCATCATAGGTATAAGTAGTCGTAGCCCCGTTAGCATCGGTGACGGAGGCGATATTGTTATCCCCATCGTAGGTATATGTGGTCGTGAACCCCATGGGGGTTGTCTTGCTGAGCACGTTACCTACTGCATCATAGGTGGAACGTGTTACGCCGCCCATAGGATCAGTCATAGTGAGCATATGGCCATCGGCATCATAGGTATAGGATATCACACCGCCCATCTCGTTCGTGGTGGTAAGCACCTGCCCGTTGGCATCGTAGGTGTAAGAAACGCTGGAGCCATCAGCATAAGTAGTCTTTGTTACACGGCCCAGAGTATCGTATTCCTGCGCAGTGATGCGGCCCAATGCGTCAGTGAAGGAACTGGCCTGGTTCAGGGTATCATACTCCGTAGAGGTCTGGTTTCCCTCCGGGGTGGTGGTGGAGATCAGGTTTCCAACTTCATCATAGCTGTAATGTGTGGTCTGGCCAAGCGCGTCCACGCTGCTTACCATGCGGTTGTTGGCATCATAGGTATAGGTCGTTTTGGCGCCGGTGCGGTCTGTTTGGGAGAGCAGGTTGCCGTTAGCATCATATTCCATCACAGTGCTGTTGCCAAGCGCGTCTTTGGTTCGGGTATTATTTCCCACACCGTCATAGGCATAAGAGGTTTCAGCGCCGCGGGCATCGGTGGTAGAACTGGTACGCCCCGTACTGTCATAGACCGTGGTAGAAGTCCCGCCAGCAGGATCGGTGGAGGAGACCTGCCGGCCATCCTTGTCATACTTGTAGCTCCAGGTGCCGCCATTGGCAGTTGTCATAGAGATCATCTGCCCGGCTGCATCGTAGGTGTAGGTAGTAGAGTGACCGTTGGCATCCGTGGTCACAGTCATGTTGCCGCGCTCATCATATCCATAGGTCGTGGAGTTCCCCATCGGATCGGTCATCTTGAGGACTTGATTCTGGATATTTCGTTCGTAAGTGGTATGGTTACCCATCCAGTCGCTCTCGCTGGAATTGAAGCCGTTGCCGTCCACTACATAAGTTTGGATATTGCCCTGGGCATCGGTAGTCTTGACCAGCTTGCCAGCTTCGGTATATTCGTAGGTTACGGTATTTCCCTGGGTGTCGGTCTGGGATATCAGGCGGCCCTGCCCATCATATTCCATAGAACTCTTGTTGCCCTTGGCATCAGTGACGGATGTGCAGTTACCCGTGTTGTCATAGGTATAAGTGGTAGTGTTGCCCTCAGCATCCGTTTGAGAAAGCAGATTGCCCATAGCATCATACTCATAGGCGGTCGTATTACCCCTTCCATCTGTAGAGGTCAGGACCTGTCCATTCCCATTATAGGTATAGCTGGAGGTATTGCCGTTTCGGTCTATGAAGCTGGTGACATTTCGGTCTTCATCGTAGGAATAGCTTTCGCTGGTCCCATCGGGATAGGTGATAGCGGAGATGTTGCCATTATTATCGTGTTCATAATAGGTGGTATTGCCTTCACGGTCTGTCTCGGAAACCCTTTGATTCAACTCGTCGTAGCTGAATTTTTGCGTACCATTCTCATTGGTGGATTCAATGATGCGGCCAAGCTCGTCATACACGATGGATAAATAATAGCCATCGCTCCCGGTACTGGTGTTGCGGCGGTTTTCAGGATCATAGGTAAAATCAAAGGTGCCGATGTCGGCGGCGTACTGATGGATGACACGGCCTTCGGAGTCATAGGTATTCTCTACATACACCTCGCCCTTGAAGTTCTGAACTGTGGCGAGGAGGCCGTTTTCGTAGGTGTACCGGAGGCTGTCACCGTCCGGATTCTCTGCGGAGATCAGAGAATCACCGTCATAGCTGAGAAGAATGGAACGGCCTGTGCTGTCGGTTACGGTTTCCAGATTGCCTTCGCTATTGTAGGAGAGCGCAAAGGAACCAGTATCGTTGGAGATCCGAGTGAGCTGGTCTCCATTGTATGAGAGAGAAATAGTATTCCCATCTAAATAGGAAATGCGCTCTAACAGGCCGTTATCGCTGAAATCGTAGACAGTCCCATTCCGGTCAGACAGATGGAAGCCGGTGGAATCCCGATCCAAAGTGTAGGCAGAGCCAGCCTTGGCTTGATAAGAGCCATCGTAGATGAGGTCAAAATAAACGTCATGACCACCAGGTAGCGTTACTTTGGCATAGAGCAGGCCGGTTTCCAGGGAATAACTGTAATTGTGAGACCAGCCGTTTCCCAGAGCATGATTATGCTCCCCATCGGAGGACTCATAATAACGTATGAAGGATAGATCATTCCTGCCGTAGAGAGCAAAATCCTGATATTCCCAGCTAAAACTGCCGGTGAGTAGGTCAACAGGATCTTCTGTAAGTTCTCGATAAAGTTCCCAAAATTGAGCCCAATCCGCAAGATTATCCTCAGAATGGTCGATTTCAAAGGCCAGGAAGCTATTATAGACCGCTGCAATATCGGTGGTGGGCTCCAGAACGATTACATAGCGGGCACCGTCTTCGTATTCGGGCAGGAAGGGCTCGGCACCTTCACTTTCGACCACGCGACCGTCCCAGAGGATGTAGTTGATGATGGACTTGGCTGCGTCTTCCAGATCTCCATTGGAAGCAAATATCGAACCGCGATTGAAGATAACGTCATCATATGTCAGTTCCGGACGGGGGTCATCCGCCAACTCTGAGGAGGGGGATGACTCCGGGAGAGGGACCGACTCAGATGGAGCGGGTTCGATTGAGGGTGCACTTTCTTCGGGCAGAGGCACAACACTTTCTTCTGGAGCAGGGCTAACACTTTCTTCTGGAGTGGGTACTGCGCTTTCATTCGGCAACGGCTCAGTGGTTTCAGGCAGAGTGGGAGCCTCCGTTTCGACAGGAGGTGTAGATTCTTTCATGGCACCCTCTTGTTCAGGCATCATGGGCTCCTGTGTGGCTACACTTCCCTGGAGCTCAGGTAGGTCACCAGCCATTCCGACCGGAACATGAGAAGAGAGTGCGTTGGAGAGTTGCTCTGGCGTTCCTGTAGACTCAGAAGTTGGTTCATTTTCACTGGGAATGGGATTTTCCGACTCGAAAGGCAGGAGTTCTTCTGGCCCCCCTGGGACCGGCGTTGCAGATTCGTCTGGGGCGGGAAGCTCACTTTCTTCGGGAACAGGAGACTCTGTTTCTGTTGGGGGCAGATTTCCACTTTCCTCCGGTAGAGGTGTCTCCGTCTCAACAGGAGTCGGAGTATCGGTCACTTCGGGACTTGCGACCGGTGTTTCGGTCGGTAGTGGAGAGATGTTTTCCGGAGTAGGACCGCCCTTATACTTTTCCAATGGGAGCTTCTTTCCGGCGAAGCCATATGCGTAGTCACCAATAATCGCCTTCTGAGGTCGCATACCAGTAGCAGTCTCAGAGATAATATACATCCAATCTTCCCTGGAGAGTTGGTGGCCGGTAACTTCCTCGGCCTCCTCATCCGGATTATCAATATTATCTAGGACCCGGGTTCCATAGAGATAACCGACAAAGTCCGCCAGGAAGGGCTCAGGATCGGTGGTATCCCCCGGCACCAGCTCGACCTCATCACCAGTCCATTCATCCCCTTCCGCCATCTTGTAGAGCGCCAGACTGGCAGGTTGGGATTGTTCCAGGGTATAACCAACCTTAACCAGAGCGTTGTTACTCAGGTTTATGCCGCGATAGAAATAGTTGGTCATTTCCCCGTTGCTGTAAAGAGATATTTCCTCAGCATTGAGGACATTTTCCATGGTCATGTTCTTGAGCTCTGCAACTGTGGGAGCATAGTCGGGGTCTGCCGCAAAAGCAGCCATCGGCAACATCCCCAGAAGGAGCGCCAGGGTCAGGGTTGAAGCAACAACGCGTGAGAACCGTTTTCGTGCCTTCATATGTATACTCCTCTCATATCGTTCTGATAGCCCGACTTCCTTGGGACACCAGAAACTAGCCCCCTTTCCTTTTCTGAATATTGAAAATAAGTTTCCCAAAGAAGTCCTTCTATATATTGTAGTGGGCAAAAACGCAAAAATCGTGACATATAATATTAAAAAATTTGTCAAATTTAATATTGTAAAATAAAAGAAAGAAGCAAATATGATAGCTCGAAATATTCTTTTAATAGTATCATTTCAAAAAAATATTATTTAAAAAAGTATATACTTAAAATTATGATAAAAATGATTATTTTAATCATCCTACCGATAGATAGAAATTGGCTATCATATTATGGTAGGTGGTGATATGATGGCAGACTATCCCAAACAATTAAGGGAGCGGATAACCAAGTTTCGGGAACAAAAAGGGGTATCGGAAAGCAGGATGTCCAGAGAGCTGGGACAAAGCAAATGTTATCTGCAGCAGATATCTTCTGGAAAAACGCTGCCTTCCATGGGAGCATTTTTCAGGATATGTGAATATCTTGAGACGCTACCGATAGAATTCTTTTGGGATGACGGAATTGATTCGATATATATGCATGAGCTTCTGGGGTGTGTAAAAAGTATGACAAGCATCGGTGTACAAGGGGTACAAACGAGATAAAATAGAAATGAGGGGCGATAGAGCGGAAATGTCAGATTTTCCACTCTATCTGAACACGGTCGCTGGTGGCCTTGATTGTAGAGATCAAACCATCGGCGGCTTTTCTTTTGTCGTCAAAATCTATGCTGTCCCAGTTGTCGAGATAATAGGATAACTTCTTTATCTGCTGGGGAGATATGGTTTCAACGCTCAATTCGGCGATTGCCTTTGAAATGGTCTGGCGTCGGGTGTCCAGTTCTTCAATTTTTTTGTTGGCGTAGGCAAGCAAGGTCGCATTGGCTCCGGTCAGCGTATCCAGCAGCTTTTCAATTTCTGCCTCCACCTGTGCCAGCTCCACTTGATAGGCGGTCAGCTTCGGATTGACTTTTTCCTCCCTGCCGTGGAGTATCTGAAAGTCTTTGAACTTCTCCTGCATGGCCGAGAAAATGAATTGCTCAAATTCTTCTTTGCGGATTTTCCCGCAGCCCGGACAGCCTTTGTTTTCCGTCCGTTTGGTACAGCGGAAATATCCGGTGCTGTTTGGTACATGGGTGGCTTTCAGAGCATACCCACAATGCCCGCATTTGATTTTTCCGGCCAGCCAAGTATTTTTCGGTTTCCGTCCCTGCTGGAAGGTGGTATTTGCCATAAGTTTTTTCCGGCATTTCAGCCATGTGTCAGAGGAAATGAGTGCTTCGTGGGGAGCGATAACAAGTATCTGGTCTTTTAAGCACCTGTCCTTGTCCTCCTTCACATCCCGCCCCTGATAGAGATAGCAGCCGTTTGTTCCGGCAAAGTCGGAAGCGTCATTGACAATCGCTGCGCCCTGGCTCTTGAAAAATTCGTACAGCTCCAAATCGGCCTGTGCGTAAACGGGGTTTCTTAAAAGCTGGGAAAGAAATGTACGGAACATGGATTTGCCATAAATTTTTATGTCATGTTCCTCGAAGTATCGGGTAATATCTCCGAAGGAGGTTTCCGGTTCAGCGTACATTTCAAACATCAGCCGTACATGGTCGGCGGCTACGGGGTCGGCAACCATTTTCTTTGTGCGGATGCCGTCTACCACCGTAGGCTCCAACTGGTAGCCATAGGGTGCTTGTCCGCTCATGTGGAAGCCTTTCAGACACCGGGAATAATAGGCGTCCGTGACACGCTTCTGGATTGTCTCACGTTCAAGCTGGGCGAATACAATGCAGATATTCAGCATGGCCCGCCCCATCGGGGTCGAGGTGTCGAACTTCTCCGTGGACGATACAAATTCCACATCGTACTCTTGAAACAGCTCCATCATGTTCGCAAAGTCCAGAATGGAGCGGCTGATCCGGTCCAGCTTGTACACGATGACCCGCCGCACCTTTCCCTTGCGGATCTCTCCCAGTAGCTTTTGAAACTCCGGCCGGTCTGTGTTCTTGCCGGAATAACCTTTATCCTTGAATACCCGGCAGCTTCCGCCTTTCAGCTCATACTTGCAGAAGTCAATCTGGCTCTCAATGCTGATACTGTCCTTGCGGTCTACGGATTGTCTGGCGTAAATGCAATCTTCTCTGATAATATCCATATTGGGCTCCTTTCCCTGTTGGAATGGAGCTACCAACCTTACAAGTATATTATACCATCAGCAGCCCCGGACAACAATGTTGCGAATGATTAGAGAAATCTGTCCCCGTATTTGCTGAACACCTCATACAAACGCTGTTCAATCTCTTTCCTTCGCTGTTCCTTCTCCTTCGGAGGGAGCACCGGTGTGAGATTTTCCAGCACAATGGTTTTCCCTTGAAAAACGACGGACTTTGTTTCTCGTTCATAAGTGACAGTCTGTGCCATTGGAAACCTCCTTTTCAAAACGGGGTGTATATGCCAGCCTTTCCCTCTTGTCCTGTGGGGAAATGTCAAAAGGCGGCACCCGGCAGGTGCCGCCTTTTGAGCTTTCTCCACTCCGGGCCCATGTGGCCCGAGGTCAGTAGGGACTGGAATAAAACTTTTCTTTGGCATCCTCCACGCTGTTGAGGTCAAAGACTTCATAAAGCTGCCCCACAACGCGCTGTATCTCCTTCTTTGAAAAGCCGCAGTCCTCCATAGCCATAATGACATATCCCCGGCAAGCGTCATTGCTCCATTCATCCGGTTCCATGCCGGGTATCATTCCAACTGTCTTTTCCATAAAATCTCCTTTTGAAAAAAGGGAGGGGAGCCCGCCGGAATTGGTCGGCCTGTCATCAGACAACAGAGCCGGAGGGCTCCCCTCTGATTTTATTTCTACAATTCACAGATTACCGGACGGGCATAGGTTATCGCCCCATAGGAATCTCACCTCTCCCCATTCTGATGGCAAGGCGTTCTCATTGCCTGCGACGGCTCACGGTATGAATACCGCTTCAACGCTCGGACTGCGACCAAACGCAAGTATCAAGGAAAATGTACTTTATTCGGCAAAACTAACCACTGTCCACCTGCGGCATGAGCCTGATCGCTCGCTCTGCTTTACAAAGACTGTATTTTCCAAAAGCAGAGGTCATGGCGGGCCTGTCACTCGGCACACTTTCCCTTCGTATCCGGTTCTCTTTTTATTCACTTGTCAAGGTACCGTAAGGCTTGTCTGAACCTCGGGCCATCATGGTGTGCACCCCGTCAAGTAGACAGCGAAATAATTTACATTTTACGCATGAAAA
>ONZW01000716.1_pt1 | contig 21012 bp, 10 predicted proteins | sample 1671071 | NCBI WGS metagenome assembly ONZW01 (sample SAMN06348119, study PRJEB24527) | human gut metagenome | biome: human gut; feature: ankylosing spondylitis patient; material: feces | host: Homo sapiens | place: China | collected 2015-10
GCGCCGTCGGTGAAGCGGATATAGCCGTTCGCCTCGAGCACCTCGCCGCGGATCGTCTCAATGAGCGCATCGGCCAGATTTTGCGCGCGCGTCTGCTGCTGGATGTCCATGTACGCCTGCGCACTGGGCTGTATCAGCGTGACCGCCGCCAGCGTAAAGAGCGACAGCAGCACCATGCAGACGATCAGCTCCACCAGCGTTGTGCCGTTCTGGTTTTTCAAACGCTGCTTCATGGGTTGGTCGTCCCTTCTTCCTCCTTGTTGCAGTAACGGTGGAACACGTATCTCTCAGTCTTTTCTGTGCCGTTTTGGCTCACTTTCACTTCTGGCGTTGTGCTTTGTAGCTGCACACCTTTAACCGTGAAGTCATTGTTGCCGAACGTCATATCCTGCGCCGCGCCGTCATCGTTCCATTTCGGCTCTTTGTCATTAGGCCCGTATAACTTTGCGCAGAGCTCATAGGCTGTCTCCCGCAGCGTTTCGGCTTTTTGGGACATGGCGCGGGCGTACCGCAGCGAAACGACGAACATCGACGTAAAAATCATCAGCAGCAGGAACGACACAAGCACTTCCACAATCGTTTCCCCTTGCCGATTTTTGAAAATGTGTTTCATAGCGGGTCACTCCTGTGTTTTGCTGGCGTTTTGTTTAACACCGCGGGTGTAGGTAATGGTCGTTTTGTCCTGCTGCAGCGTATCATAGTGCGGCACAATTGTATGAACCGTTGTGTCATTTTTATCAATGACAAGTGTTGAACCACCGGGAACTGTAAACTGGTTCGTGCCAAAAGTCCAACTATAATGAGCTGTTTGCCCGTCTATCGTATAGTAATCAATCGGGTAATGGATGTGTCTGTCATACACTCGTGTAAAGGAGAATTGTTCTCCCCCCTTCTTCGCTGTAACAGTTACATCCAGTTGCAAATCTATTACTTTATAGTCCGTGCTTTGCCAGTTTCTCAGGAATGATTGCCATTCTTTGTCTGTCGTAACATACTGTCCCTGTCCGCCTAGGTTCAAATCATCTACATCCTCGCCCGGGCGGCGGCGTAATGTGATTGTGATAGAATCAGCACCATCTGCCGCCGCGGTGGAGTCCTTCATTAACTCAAACACGAATGGCTGGGATTCCAAATCATAGATGTCCTTGCCGTAACTCACCGAGAACATAAATTCATTGTTGACGAACCCAGCAAATGTCTTGCTGTCGCGGTCATTTGGGTCATAGTCATTCAGCTCCCCTTCCAGCACGTCGGAAAAGCTGGTTGCCAGCTGGTAGGCTTCCTGTTCCAGCAGCTGGCGGTTGGCATTGGCCGTCAGCACGGAGGCCGCATAGACCAGCGCTGCCGACAGCGCCACAAACAGCGCGCCGATGCAGAGGACCAGTATCATCGAAAGTCCCTGCTCCCCGCGCAGAATGCTGCGTGCCCTGCGGTGCATAATGCCACCTTCTTTCCTGAAATAAAATTACGATGCGTCGCTTGTTTCCGTCCGTTCCGGGGGCGCGGTTTCCGTCGCGTCCGTCTCATCCGGGGCAGCGGCGGTCTCCGGGGTCGCCATGGGCAGTGCCGCACGGGCCCGCATCAGGACCAGGGGCACGCTTGCGGGGGCGCTTTCCGCCGCTGTGCTTTCTGCAGTCTCGGCGGGCGCGACGCTCTCCGCAGAGTCCATACTCTGGGCATCCTCCGCCGCATCGGTGTTCGTCTCGTTGACGGGGACCTTGACCGAAGCGGACGCAACGGTCTTACCGTTGTCATGCGAGTGCGCCAGCGTCTGCAGCGTTACACTTGCGGTGAACTTTTGCAGATTGAGCGAGTCGTCCTGCACCTTTTCCTGCAGCTCGGGCAGGGTGATGCGGTAAACAGGCTCGGCGCCGTCCTCCTGCACCAGCTCCAGCATGGGAACCGTCTGTGCCTTGTAGTACAGCGTACCGCCGTCCTTTTCCACCGTGCCGGTGACGTCATAGGGTTGCGATTTCCATGTCACGTTGCCGTTCTCGTCGGTCACAGGCTCAACGCTCAGGTCGTACCAGATGCGGGTCTCTTTGGTCTCCGCGTCCACAACGGTGGTCTGCTTGTCAAGCGGCGTCGTTATGTCGTTATAGGTCTTGGTAACGGTTTTGATTTCCCCGCGCTTATGCGTGGTGCCGTCTTCGTCCTTCGCGTCCCTGTCGTAGGTCGTCACCGTAATGCTGTAGGGCTGTTTCGTCTTACTATCCAGCGGCGTGACGGTAAAGGTATAGCTGTCGGTCAGGTTGCGCACCGTGCCGTCGGCCTGGGTGTACTTGTTCACCGCGGTCCACTCCACCGTAAAGCGGCGCAGGTCCAGCGGGGCCGTACCGCGACTGGTGTTAAACTCGGGGTCGTTGTACAGGTTGACCTCCTGCGTGTAAACGGCATTGCCAAGCGCGCGTTCCGGTTCGGCAGCGTCCACGGGGGCGTCCAGCGTGATGGCCGGCAGCTGTGCCTTTGCGGCATCCTTCTGCAAGAAGTAGAACCAGTTCGACGCTGTCGTGCCGTCGGTGGGCATAACGCGCACCGCGGGCAGCAGGTATTGTTTTGCATGGTCGGGCGTCAGCGTAAAGCCGTTGCCGTCGGGCACAAAGGTATAGCTGGCGGTGGTGTCGTCGGCGCTGGCGCTCCCGCCCACCGTGCGGCTGTCCTTCGGGATGACCAGCTCGGCGTCGCCATTGTTCAGCATTTCGTCCAGTTTTTTGGTCAACTCCTGCTGGGCCGTGTACTTGTCCTGTCCGGTGGACTTTTCCTGCCAAGTCCTGGCCAAATCGGCAATTGTATTGTAATTGTCCTTGTTGCTGAAGATATAGCCGGTAAAGTAGACATTGCCCTGTGCGGGTGCGTCCAGCGTCATGTTGAGCTTGAGGTCGTTCAGGAACGTCTCCTGATTCGGGCTGTCGGGCGCAAAGCTGCTGGCCGTAACCTTGGGCGCAGCGGCGCGGCGGACGATGGTCTCGGGCTGGCTCAACGCGCCGTCCGGGCCGTCAAAGCAGCTATCGTCATTGGCCTTGCGGCGGGCAATGACGCGGAAGCGCAATACCTTGCCCTGATACTGCTCCAGATCCAGCGTCAGCCTGCCGACGTTGTCCGTGGTGGGCAGCGTCAGCACAGTTTTGTCAACGGCATCGACGACGCACAGGTCATAGTGGTCAATGCGCTCGTCGTCGGACGGCGACCAGCTGACCGTGTAGAGCAGGGCATCCGCGTTGTCGGTCTCGCCGTTGACGCGGGTGATGGAGCTCGGCGCGCTGATGCCGGGCAGGCGCTGCTTAACGCTGTAATCCGCCACAGCGGACGCGCCGATTTCATTGGTGTCGGCTGCCGCCACACGGGTGACCTCGAGCCGGACCTTGTCATAGCGCCAGCTGTCGCTGCCGTTGGCCAGCATGGTATCCACGTTGACAGGCAGGGTAAAGCTGTTGCTGCCGCTGTTCTGAACCTTATCGGCCAGATTTACGCCGTCCTTCAGCGCAATTTGCTCCTGACCGGTCACATTGCCGTTCTCGTCCGTCAACAGGCCGTAGAGCTTGATGCTGTAGGTCGGCTTTTTCGTGCCCATGTCCTCTTGCGTCCAGTTGAACGTATAGGTCAGCTGATTGTTGTCCGGGTTCACCTTGCCGCCGTCGGTATCTTCGGCCAGCGTCGGGGCTTTCAGGACATTCAGGTTCAGCTGCTTGAAGATGATCTGCGGGGTCGTCTGTGTGGCCTGTATAGCCCAACTCTTGTCATCGGTGCGGTTCACGTCGGAGAAGCAGAGCGGCGTCAGATGGGCATAGGTATAGCTGTGCTCGCCCGTGCGAACGATCTCATAGCCGTTCTTCCACCAGATTTCTTTGTCGGTGTCGTTTGTCTCGTTCGCATGGCTGGCGATGGCTGCGGACACTTCCTCCGCCGTGGCATCCCAGCGTGTGGTCACATCGCCTTTACCGCTGGTGATGGGCACCGCAATGACAAGGAAGTCGGTGTAGTTGGACATAGCATCCGACGGCAGACTGTTCAGGTTGAAGGTGACGGGTGTCTCGGTGACGATGCCCTCCCGCGCGGCCAGCGTGATGTACTGGCCGTTCAGGGACTGCCCGTTGACCGTGTCATTGCCCAGATATTTTGCCAGCAGCATGACGCGGTAGGTCGGGCTGCCGTGGGTCGGGTCTGCCAACGTTGGCGTGAAGCCGAAAGTCACCGTTGCGGTAAAGTTTTCCGCCGATTGGCCGGTGCAGGTCACGTACTCTGTCGCGTTTTCTGCTTTGGTCAGCGTGCCCGCAGGCAGACCGTCTTCATTCTTCTTGGCATCTTCTTTGTTAACATCACGCCATTGGGATGGGACGTAGGTTTCGACCTTGTACTCCGCCGAGCGTAAATAGCTGGTGCTGCCCGCTGCCGGAGTTGCCAGCGCTGTAAAGGTCTTGGTCACCCCAATACTCCACGCTATGCGGATATACTTCTTCCCATTCTGCCTGCTGAACGTATAAGGGTTCGTTACACCGTTTCTTGTTACGGTTACTGTCCAGTTTTCATCCTTGGGGTAGTCCTCATAGTTTTTCAACACAAGAATTTGCTCATATTTAAATTCTTCGTTACCATCGACCTTCGTGCATTCGTTCCAGTTAAATTCCGAGCGCTTTACAAGGCGGACTTCCAGTTCCGGTTTCGGCAGGGCGTGCATAAAGGTCTGCACGCCGCTGGTGTTGGGGTTATCAGGCTGATTCGGGTCGTTGTTGGTGTTGTAGGGCGTTACACGCACGACGAAGTAACCCGTCCACGCTTTATCTGCCACAAAGGTATAGCTGCGCTGGTAGACGTCCGCTTTCAGATAGGGAACTGCATCCGGTGCGACAGTATCCGCATCGTTGCAGGGCAGAATTTCAACACGGTAGTAAGCGGCGGGGCTGGCTGTCGTGTCGTTCGGCTCGTCCCACGTCACTTCATAACGGCCATAGACGTTGTTGTCCGCGTCCTGCACCTGGCTGGCCTTGACGTGGATTTCTCCCGGCTTGGCGGGCTTGGTGCTGTCCAGCACGTACTTATAGTAGTTCTGGATGACCTCGTCCGTGATGTCCTCATTGTCCGGTTCGCCCTTGCGGTTGTCCTTGGTCGTCTGTGCGTTTTCACCGTAGACCAGTAGCAGCTGCCCGCGCTCACCGCCGTTGGCATCGTAGATATAACGCCGCGTCGATTTTTCACCAAAAGACTGCCCGGTCTTGACACCAATATAGCCCGTGCTGCCTGTTAGTTTTGTAATGTCGTAGCTGATTTGTTTGCCGTCGCTGCTTGTGGGCAGCATAGCAAAATAGGCATCGTCCGTTCCACCACCTGTATCCTTACCGATGAAGAGTCTGCGGCTGCCGGACTTGGTGTTTTCCTGCCGCTCGGTAAAGTTACTGTTCTGCGTGCCCCAGTTGATGCTTGTGGACAAGCCGGTTGTGGTGCGCGTCAGGGTTCTGTCGATTACGCCCGTAGCGGTTTGGGATTGACCTTGTATTTTCTTGTAGCTATTGGCAAAGGCCGCGCCGGAATCGATATAGTAGTTGTTATGACCCTCGATGTGTTCGCCATAAACAACCGTACCGTCTTTCATTGTCAATTCTGTGGACGAACGCTTGTCATAGGCAACAGGGTGCCAATCGTCCTTAACGACAGAGAAGCAGTTTGTGATTGTTGTGGGGGCTACACTGTAGCCGCCCATGGACCGGCTGCCGACAATACCGGCAATCCAGTAATATTTACCATTATTAGCGCTGTCATTATCGCCTTTTCTGGTTTGGGTCGTCATATTGGTGGTAAAGTTGCGGCACCGGTCAATATTGATGGTAACATACGGGATGGTTTTAAACTGGGCATTCCCATTGTAGCCGTTACCTTTTTTTACGCTGCTGACATTCGGATTGTCCACGCCATCCCACGGGCCCAAGTAAGCAAAAATGCCGACAGCCATCGATCTGGCTTGAATGCTTACAGTGCTGCCGTTGACACAGTCATACAGATCGATTGTCATAATGTCGGTGGCGTTCTTCATCTGCACTTTGCCAAAGATGCCGCCGATGTCGTTTGCGCTGCTCCAGCCATCAATAGACGACTTCATCGAGCCATGGTTCTGACAGGACAGGACGTTGACCGACGTGTTGGAGACAGGCGCATCATAGTAAGCCACAATACCGCCCATTGTACCGCAGTCACTGCCGCCGTCGTTGAAGTTCGTCTTCAGGTCGCCGAAGTTGTAGCAGTTTTGAAGCGTGCCGCCGTAGTTCGTCCAAAGCGAAATGACGCCGCCCGCATTGCCGGAACGACTGTTATAGACAGAGCCGAAGTTAATACAGTTTGTCAGCGTCCACCGGTCACCACTGCGGTTGTTCTGGTTGCAGATGATGCCGCCAACCTGCACATTGAAGCGGTTTGTGGAATCATAGTAATTAACATCATCGCGGTCATTGGCATCGCTTTGGGAAATATCACCCCTTTGGGTCGCGTTATTGCCCGTTTTCCAGAACGTCCGGCGGCTGAATCGACGCACGGCAGCGCAGTTTACCACAGTATCCAGCGCACTTGTGCCGGTCACATTGGATTCGTTCTGTCCTACGATGCCGCCAACGGTGGTATCATCGCGGGCTGCGTTATCCGCATAGACGAACCACTTACCGCTGGCCGTGCTGCTGATGCTGCCGTTCAGGCCGTTGAATCCGGTAATTCCGCCCAAGTGACCGCTGGCAAGGTTGTTCATATCCTTATTGCTGCCGCGCAAGCCGACAAGCAGATCGTTAGCGGCCAGACCCGTGTCGCTGTAAACGTTCGTGTAGCCCTTATTCGTCACAGTGTCAACGCCCTTGAGATCCACAAAGTTGGACACATAGCTAACTGTAGCGCCCGTCCCATTTACCGGGTTGCCGCGCAGCGCAGCGACAATTGCATTGGTGTCTCCGTCAGCGATCCTCTTTTTCAACTCGGGCATCAAATCGGTCTGCACAGTTTTGCTGCCGCTGCCCTTGATAGTGCCGTTGTTGGAGCCCGCGACGCCGCCCACAAAGCCGTAACGCGCCGTGATGATGCTGCCCGCGTTGCCGCTGCGCTCGGTGGCGACATAGCTGTTGACGATTTCGACATTGTTGCGGCCCGCAATGCCGCCCACATGGCTGGCACTGGCGAGCTTTTCGTCTGCGGTCTGGGTCGTGGTGATGTTGCTGATACCGCTGACCTGCAGTTTGATGTATTTGACCTCACAGCCGGTGATCGTGTTGTTGTTCAGACCGGCAATGCCGCCCACCGTGCTGCCGGTGCTGCGCGCACCGACGGAGACAAGGCCGTCCGTGTCCGCGTTGCCGCCCATCGTGCCGGAATAGGTACACTGATCCAGGGTACCGTCGTTCTGGCCTGCGACGCCGCCCAAATTTGTATATTTATCAAGATTTTGTGTAAGGTCCAGCAGAACGTTGGTGCTGCTGACCGTGCCGTGCTCCGTGGTGCAGCCCACCGCGCCGCCCAGCGTGACGGTGTTGGTGCCCGCGCGCAGACCGTCGTTCAGTGCCAGTGCGCCGTTCTCAACGCGGCAGCCGGTGACGGCACCATCGTTCATGCCCGCAAGGCCTCCAATCGTGACCGCCGGGGTGCTGAACCGCACGTTGACGTTTTCCGCCAGCTTCACGTTGCGGATGGTCGCGCCCTTGCCGTTGTACGCTGCAACAGCGCCGATGCTCTCCGACGTGCCGGTGATCGTGCAGCCGCTTACGCTGCTGTTATCTTCCGGCCCGGTCTCCTGACCGATGATGCCGAAGTTCGTGGCCGTGACGCCGCCCGCCGTGCCGTTGGCCGCGGTGACGGCGGCGCTGACCTGCACATTCTCAATCAGCGCGTCTTTATTATTATTGCCCGCGATGCCGCCCGCCTCGCCGTTGGTGGCGTAGACCTGATTCTGGGCATGGACGCAGGCGCTGATTTTGCCGCCCTCGTAGTTCTCGCCCGCAATACCGCCCGCATATTTTGTGCTGGCGCGCACCGAGGCGTAGTTATCCACACGGGTGATTTCGGCGCTGTTCGTACCGGCCACGCCGCCCGCGTAGTTGGCGGCAGTGACGCTGCCCCCGACCGCGCCGGTGGGGTTTTCAGCGCCGCAAATGCGGCCTGTATATATGCCGTTCTTCGTATTGATACCGGCCACGCCGCCCGCATAGCCGGTGGCGGTGACACTGCTTTGCAGCTTGCCGGACAGCGAAACGCTGCCGACGTTGGCACCGGCCACGCCGCCCGCGTACCGGTTGGCCTCCACCGTGCCAGTGCTGCTGTTGTCCCCCGTGCAGATGATGAGGCCCTTGCTTGCCGCAGCGTCAACGCCCAGGTTGACGCCCGCAATGCCGCCGACATAGCTGTCGCCGCGCACGGCGCAGTCTTTAGCCGGGTAGGCAGACTGAATAAGACCGCCGTTGACGCCCGCAACGCCGCCCAGATAGGTATACCCGGCTTCACGGTTGCCGAGGGACGCCGCCATGCTGCCGCCGGTGATCATGCCCTCGTTCCAGCCCGCAAAGCCGCCTGCGGCGCACTTGTGAGCCACTGTGCCGTAGTTTATGCAGTTTTTCAGCACCGTGTTGGGTGTGGCATAGCCGATGATACCGCCCGCCAGTGCGCCGTGCACGTCGTCGAAATCATAGCGGCCACCGGCCAGCGCGTTCAGCGATACGCCGCCTTTAAACGCGCCGTTGTTGGACGGGTTCAGGCCGCCGACGGACAGGGCGTTCTGCGTTGCGCCGTTGGTTGCCTTTTGAATCGTCAGCTTCGTATTGGCGTCGTTTGCGCCGACGATGCCGCCGACGTAGATGTCGGCCTGCAGGTTGAGCTTGTTCTGGAAGTTAGCAAGGGTGATTGTGCCGTCCGCCGTTTGCGCGTCGGTGCTGTCGGTCAGCACGCCGGTGTTCTGGTCAATCGTCGGCAGCAGCGCCTCCAGCGTGACGCCCGCGCGCTTGGGCGTCAGCAGACGGTTGTAGCCGATGATGCCGCCCGCGACGGCGTCGGCCTCGACGCGGCCCGAGGCCACATGTGTGTTAAACGCGCCGCCCGTCACGGTGAAGCCGCCCACCGGCAGGTTGGCGCCGATGACGCCGCCGACAAGCTGCTGACCCGCCACGCGGCTGACCGCCACAGTGGCGGAGGGCAGCGTGGAGGCGCAGTTCAGGCCGATCATGCCGCCGACAGCCTTGCCCGCCGCCACGATCTGGCCGCTGATGGTCAGGTTCTGGCCGGAGGTGTTGGAGATCGTCGCATTTTCATCGTTATAACCGGCCACGCCGCCCACGTAGTTGTTGCCGTACAGGATAGCACCCAGCGTCGGGGTGCCGTTCTCATCCCACGTAACAACGCCGTTTTTGCCGTTGCAGCCCGCGATGCCGCCGACGTAGTCGGCGCAGCCGCTCAGCCCCTTTAACAGGTTGATGCGGCGGGTATCGGTGGCGTTGTCGCCGGACATACGGTTGGCGCAGTTCCGCACGGTGGCTGTGGCAGTTGGGTCTTTACTGCCGCCCCAGCCGGCATCATTGACGCCGACGATGCCGCCGACGTAGGCCGCGTTCTGCCCAAAGGCCGCGACCAGACCCGTATTGGTCATGCCGCTGATTTGGCTGTTGCTGCCGTTGACCGACACGATGCCGCCGACGTAGCGGCTGCCAAAGACGTCACTGCTGTTCGTATCGTTCTGTTGTACGCCGCTGCCGGTAAAGCCACCGGCCAGACCGCCCACAAACCGGCTGCCGAGCACGTAGCCCTTGCCGGTCTTGCAGCCGTTCAGCACAATTTCCTTGCCGTAGCCGACAAGGCCGCCGACGAAATCACCCTTGAGGGGGCTGGCGTCGGTCAATGTGCCGGTTTCGTCGAAGCCCGCCTTGACCTGCTCCTTGAGCTGGGTCTCGGTCAGGTCGCTACGGGTCACGCTTTCGCAGCCTTGCAGGGTCACGCCCCTGCCGTAGCCCGCAATGCCGCCGAAGAACTGCCCCAGCACCAGGCTGCGCGCATCGCCCGCGGTATCGCCCTTATAGTTGGCACCCGCGCTGACCGTGCCGTTGTTCCTCAGGCCCGTCAGGCTCGGGGCGCTGGTATTTGCGCCTGTCGTAAACAGGTTGCCGACGACGCCGCCCGTAAAGCCGTTGCCGGTCACAAAGCCGTTGTTGACGATGTTCGTATCACCGTTCGTTTTCATCTGGGTAGCGTCCACCGTGCCGAACACGCCGCCCACGCCGACGCTGCGCCAGAGGGAGTTCTTTTCACCCGGCCCGGCCGCCGCAGCGGCGTAGCGGGCCTTCTCGGCCTGCTGGTCTGCCGCTATGTCTGTAACGCTTTTCGTGTTCTCGTCCACAAGCAGACCCGCCACCGTCACGTCCGACGCAACGGTCAGGTTCTGCATGACGGACTCGGCTTTGGGTATGGCAACGCCGACGAGACCGCCAATGCCGCGCGGCTCGTCTGTATAATAGGTATAGCTTTTGCCGCCAGCGTTTTGCGTCTGCGCTTTGCGCTGCGTTGCGGTGGTAGTGTTGTCAAACGCCAGCGCCGCGGCCACCAGCGCACTCGTCGAGGAGTTCGTGCCGCGGGTCAGGGCGCAGTTTTTCAGCGTACCGATGTTGACGCCGCAGAGTGCGCCGACGGCGCGCACATCGCGCCAGTTCTCGTCGTCCTTCGCCAGCGCCGTGACGAATTTGGTTGCAGTCAGCTTGAGCTGCTTTTCGTTCGGCAGCGTACCGGCGTCGACGGTCTCGGTCTTGACGTTGACCTGGATGTCCGGGTCGCGCAGTGTGATGTAAGAAATTTTGCCCTTGTTCTCGCCGATAAGGCCGACATAGTGGTCGGCCAGCTCGTCCTTCTCTGCCTTGCCGGTTTTTGCAACGGACTTGCTGCTCAATTGCAGATTGAGGATGGGCACACGGGTCGTCTTGGTTGTAAGGACCGTTGTTTTGCTCGTAAGTTCGATTTTTTCGCCCAGCTCCGGGATCGTCGGCCAGGCGACAGGGTCATTGAGGGACGGCACCTTGGCCGCCGGGTACCGCTCACCCGACGCGCAGTAGACCGTGACGCCGCCGCCCGTCCAGTTCAGGCCGGTGCTGTTGCTGGCCTGAGGGGTCAGCGTGTAGGTGCCCTTGTCGTCAATCTTCCAATCCGCAGACCAGCGCAGGTTGTACAGATGGCGGAAATATTTCAGGTCAGCCGTGACCGCCGTGCCGCCCTTGGCCAGCAGGGTGTTTTCCTCGTTCGTCGTTTCCTCTTTGCTGGCTGTGTAGGTATCGCTGTAGTTCTCCCGCGGCTCGGCGCGCATGGCAATGTAGATGTCCTTCGGGTCGTTCAGCAGACGGGTGATGCTGTACAGGCTCGTGGCGGCAACCTCGTCGTTCTCACACGCACGCAGCAGCGCCGCGTCCGCCATGGCGTCCAGCGTCAGCACAAAGCTGCCCTTGTTGTAGCTTAGCGGGAAGTAGAGTTCTTTCTTGGTTTCTGTCCGTTGGCCCGCATTATCATACGTATAAATCGTAACAGGCATCTTGGTGATGACCTGCTTGTTATCATCCGCCGCACCCGCGGTGTCGCGCTTGATCGTGATGGTAAACAGCGGTTTTCGATTGTCGCCGGTGTCCCCGGCGGCGTAGGCCGTGGCCGTGTAGGAGGTGTCCAGATCACCGAGGCTGGAGTTGCCGCTCCAGCTCAGGGTCAGCGTCTCGCCGTTCGTCAGGCGGGGATTCTTGACCTTCAGCTTCGTCTGCACCAGCTGCACAACGTTGACGCGGTCCTCGGCAGAGTAGTAGCCGACAAGGGTGTCATTGCGGCGGTGGTCATAGCTGCGGTCATAAATATTCGTAGCACCGTCCTGATTGAAGCGGAGCTTATCGGATTTGGTATCGTAAAAGACCGAGTAGACCTGCCCGCTCTGCACGTCGATCTCGACGCAGATCGAGGCATTCAGCAGCGAGGCGTCGTAGATGTAATCGCCCAGCAGCTCCTTGACCAGCGCGTTATGGTTGCCCGCGGCAGCGCCCGTGCGGTCATAGTAGAGCGCGGCCACGTTCTGGTTCAGTTCGGTCTTGGTGCGGCTCACAAGGGTTTTGCCGTCCGCGTCGGTCACGGTGACGTCGTTTTGGAAGTGGTCGCCCGTGCTGCCCTCCTCCATGACCTGCCGGCGGAACGCATCCAGCTCCCCCGCCGTCTCCATCCGGGTCAGGGAGATCTGCGCCGTCTGGAACAGCGTGCGGGCGTTGGCCTCGTTCTTTTCAAACCGGGCCAGCCGCGTGTAGGCGATCAGCCCGCCGCCGACCAGCGCCGCCAGAATGGCCGTGATAGCCAGAACGACCATCAGCTCCACCAGCGTAAAACCTTTCTTTTTGTTTTTTATAATTTTATTGTACTGCACCATAGATGCTCCCGTCGTTTCTCCGGTGAAAGGTTACAATTAGACACAATATCAGATTATATATATTGGCATTATACTCGGAATGTGACGTTTTCGCAAGAAACTCCGCGAGATTTCAGCAAATTTACACCAAATATAGTGGGTCAGCGGCAAGTTGTGCACGATTTCGCCATAATTTCCGTTAGCTTTGAACAAAAAGCAGAGTTTTTTTCGCGAAATTTCTTGCAAATACAGGCCCGGCACGGTATACTAAATAGCGTGTTATTATATGGTAGAGGATGTGTAACAATGCTGGCAGCACGACTGGGCGCATGGCTGCGCCATACCGGGGAACGCTGGGCCAAAGCTGCGTTTGCGGAAAAGCTCGCCGTACTGCTGGCGCTGGGCGCTGTCCTGTATACTATTGTGACCGGCGCGGCGGAGCTGCGCTATCAGGCCCGTGCGCGGGAGGCCCTGGCTCAGGTCAAGGCTGCGCGGCTGGCGGCCAGTGCCGTGTCTGCCCAGTGCTACTCCGCCGGGCAGACGTTCGCCGACCAGACAAGCGCGGACGGCTTTGCGGACGGCATCGCCGAGGAAATCCGCACGCTGGGCTCACTGCCCGGCACAGTGACGCTTTTGCAGATCGACCCGAACGGCTACACCGTGCAGCGGCTCCTGTATCAGGAGAACGGCATGTACGCCATCTATGATGCCGACGGCGGTTACCGCGTTTTCCGCGCGGAGGACCGGCTGCAATACGGCGCGGGGGTGGGCCATGCTGCTGCTTGAGCTTCTGTTGGGACTCATTCGTTTTCTGCTGGGCGCGGCGCTGTTCAGCTTTATGAACGTCGTCGCGTGGCGGCTGCCGCGGGGCATGGACCCGCTGAAGGGCCGCAGCGTATGCCCGCAGTGCGGCCACACGCTGGGTGCGCCGGACTTAGTGCCTATGTTCAGCTGGTTATTCTTGCGCGGGCGGTGCCGCCACTGCGGTGCGCACATTCCGGCGCGGTACCTGCTGGTGGAGCTTCTGGGCGGCGTGCTGGCGCTGGGCTGCACTTGGCGGTACGGCGCTGCCTACGCCCTGCCGGGCGGTCTGTTCGGCATGAGCTGGGCCGCGCTGCTGGCGCTGGCGGTCTGCGGGATCTTGCTGAGCGTTTCGCTCATTGATGCCGAGACGCAGACCATCCCGGACCGGCTGAATCTGGCGCTGGCGGTCTGCGGCGCGGTGAGCGTGCTGCTCTCCCCTGCCGACTGGCTGCCGCACATCATCGGTGCGCTCTGCGTCAGTGTGCCGATGTTTCTGCTCTGCCTTGTCATCGACGGCGCGTTCGGCGGCGGCGACATCAAGCTGATGGCAGCCGCCGGGCTGTTCCTGGGCTGGCAGAATACGCTGCTGGCGATGTTTTTCGGCATTGTTTTTGGCGGTATGTACGGCATATACCTGCTGGCCGCCAAAAAGGCAGGGAAGAAAGACCACTTCGCCTTCGGCCCGTTTCTGTGTGCGGGCATCGTGATCGCGATGCTGTTTGGCGGGCCTGTTTTGGAATGGTACTGCGCGTTTTTGTGATGCTCCTTGCCTCCCTCTGCGAGGGAGGTGGCCCCGCAGGGCCGGAGGGAGAGAACCTTGCCACAAACCGAAATATTTCGGTTTGCCGCAAGGTTCTCTCCCCCACCGCCTGCGGGCGGAGCCCCCTCGCAGAGGGGGCCAAGGGAATCAGCCTTTCATCTATTTCTTTCGGAGGAATCTCCCTCATGCCACGTTTTCGTTATACTGCCACCAATGAGAAGGGCAAGACCGTCCGCGGACTGCTTGAGGCCCCCAGCGAGGAGGCGCTCTACGCCAAGCTGCGCAATGACGGCCTGTACATGACCGACGCGCAGGAGGCCCAGAAGGCCCACGCGACGTTCCGCCCGCTGAAAACCGCTGTGCTGGCGGATTTCTGCCGCAACCTGGGCACCCTGCTGACCGCCGGTGTGCCGCTGGTGCGTGCGTTCCGCATCATGGCGGACGAGCGCACCATCGACGTCCGCCAGAAGGCCCTGTACGAGGCCATCCTGAGCGAGCTGCGCAAGGGCGTGCCGCTGTCCGATGCGATGGAGTCCTGCGCACCCGCGTTCCCCACCCTGCTGCTGGCCATGATCCGCAGCGCCGAGGGCACCGGCAGCATCGACCACGCCTGCGCCCGCATGGCAACCTACTATGAGCGTGAGCACAAGATGAACCAGCAGGTCGGCAACAGCATGATGTACCCCATTATCCTGTCCGTGCTGATCGTCGGCGTTATTGCGATTTTGATGACCTTTGTTCTGCCGCAGTTCAAACCGATGTTTGACCAGATGGAGACCCTGCCGTTCCTGACCCAGCTGCTGTTTGACGTCAGCGACTTTGTCGGTGCCAACTGGCCGGTGCTGCTTGTCGCGGCGGCGCTCATCGTCTTTGGCGGCAAGCTCCTGCTGGCGCAGCCGAAGGTCCGCCGCCAGTGGGACCGCTTCATCCTGCACGCGCCGGTGGTCGGCGTGCTGAACCGCAAGATCTGCACGGCGCGCTTTGCCAGCACGCTGTCCAACCTGTACGGCAGCGGCGTGCCCATCATCACGACCCTGGCCGCGGCACGTGATGCCATCGGCAACCGCTGGATCGAGAGCCAGTTCGGTGACGCGCTGGACAGCATCCGCGCAGGCCACAGTCTGTCGGAGGCGATTGCGGGCATCGACGGTTTTGAAGTGAAGCTCTCCTCCTCCGTCGCTGTCGGCGAGGAGACCGGCAAGCTGGACAGCCTGCTGGCGACCATCAGCGAGACACTCGACTATGAGGCCGAGATGGCGACCAAGCGCCTTGTCACGCTGCTGGAGCCCGTTATGATCGTTGTTATGGGTCTCGTGGTCGGCGGCATCGTGGCCGCGGTCATCGTGCCCATCTACCAGTCCTACGGCACCATCGGCGCGTCGAGCGGCGCGATCTAAATTCTATTCCGGGAGGCCCACCATGGCACTTCTTACCTCTTTATATCTGTGCAGCCGCACGGTGTATGCCGCCGTCGGCACGCCCACGGGCAGCGGGGCGCGCGTTCTCGCCGCCGCCCAGACCGAGCTGCCCGAGGGCTGCCTGATCAACGGCGTCATCACAAACGAGGCGGACCTGACCGCCGCGCTCAAAGAGTTTTTCACCGCCAACAAGCTGCCGATGAACCGCGTGGCGCTGATTGCAGGCGGCAGCCAGTTCATGCACCGCATCCTGACGCTGCCCGCCATGAGCGAGAAAAAGCGGATGGCCGTGCTCTCCCATGAGCTTGCCAGCGGCGGCGCCGAGGTCAGGGCTCCGCTGGACGACTACATGCTGCTCTCCCGCGATGCCAGGACCCGCGTGGATACCGTGCTGGCCACCCGCGTGGAGCAGAGCGTCATTGCCGGGTACGACGCGCTGGCCAAGGCCGTCGGCTTCAAGCTGTACAGCATCGACTTAGGGCTGGCCGCGCCGATCAAGGCCGTGCGCACGATCCCCGATTTGCAGCAAAAAACCTTCGTGCTGCTGCAATTTGACGATGACACGATCTCTGCCTGCCTGTTTGTGCAGGGGCAGTACACCTACTCGACCCGCAGCCGCCTGTTCAACCCGCGCGGCTCGGCGGAGTCCGGCACCGAGATCGCGCAGAAGCTCTCGGGCCTGATCCAGTTCCACACGACCAGCAAGAGCGAGCACCGCATTGAGACGGTCTGCTTTGCCGGCTCCACGGCGGACGACCTTGCGGTCTGCCGCCCGGGCTGTGAGGCGCTGGGCCTGCAGGTGGCCCGCTTCCCGGATTCACCCACCGTCAGGCTGCCGTCCGGCACCGCGCTGGCCGATGTACTTTACGCGGCGGGCAACCTGATCGCACGCTGATTTTTACCTGCAAATACTTGCCCCGGGGGCTTATCATTATGGCTATGAAACAGAACAACTTTTATCTGCGCTGGCAGAAGGTCGCCGGTGCGGCCAAGTCGGAGTCCCGCAGCCAGGGCCTGCGGACGCTGGTGCCCGGCCTTGCTGTCGTGGCTGTCTCCATGCTGGGCTGGGGTGTGCTGACACTGCACACCTCAATGCTGAAAAGCCAGCGGGAGGACATCCTGAACTGGTGCAGCGACAATACCGAGCCATACCGCGCCGCAACGCAGGATTCTGAGTCTGCGGCGCAGTTCCGCTCGCTGACCGACTATTCCGACGGGATGACCGCGCTGCTGAACAGCTACCCCGACGTGACCAGCAGTCTGCTGCACCGGGTCGAGGCTGCCGGCGGGTCCGGCATCACGATCCAGTTCACCGACTACAACGCATCGACGGGCGAGCTGCTCTTTAACGCGAACTCCTCCCAGGTCATCGACATTCCGGCCTACATCCGTTCCCTGCAGAACTGCGGGGTGTTTTCCACCGTCAGCTACACCGGCTACAAGGCCGATGACGACGGCTATTCCATCGATCTGCGCTGTGTGCTGGCAGCGCTGCAGCAGTAAAGGAGGGCGCTATGGAAATTGCACCAATGACAAAGCGCGATAAAATTCTGCTGTACGTCGTTCTGATGCTGGCGTTCGTTGTGCTTTTTGTCCGGTTCCTGCTGATTCCGGGCATTGAGAACCACCAGCAGGCCGACGCCGATCTGCGCGAGGCGCAGGACGCCCAGACCTCCATGCAGGATGCGATCATGCTGGCCGGGACCTACGCCGCCGAGAAAAACAACAACTGGGGCGAACTGCAGACCACCAACGCCAGCTACTACAGCCTGCTGAGCAGTGACGAGCTGGACACGCTGGTGACAAGCCTGGAGCTGAACCACAATTTACAGCCCGACTCGCTGACCATCGGCGAGCCTGTGACCCAGAGCCTTACCTATTATACCGCCAGTGAGAACGCCGGACAGAGCGCTGCCCCCAGCGCAGCCGCGTCCGCCTTTGCCGGTGACGACGACAGTGACGACGACAGCATCACCGCCGACACCGCCGGCACGACGGCCCAGGGCAACGCCATTTTGCAGCAGATCTTAGCCTCCGACCTCATCCTGGACTATGACCAGCCGGGCTATTACCGCAGCGTGGCGATCAGCTTCTGCTGCACGGGCGAGGACAGTGATTTTCTTTCGATGCTGGACGACATGGCCGCGAACTACCCGTCCGTACAGCTTGTATCCTTCTCCATCGATACCCGCAGCTTCGCCGACACCGACGGCAGCGCCGTGACGGCCACGGCGTTCAATGTATCCCTGAACGTGATCCTCTGTGACAAAGGAGGCGTACAGCCGTGAAAAACATCCGCCTCGGCGACGTTCTGATCGAGTTCGGCTATATCACGCCCGACCAGCTGAACACCGCCCTTGCCTACCAGAAAGAGCACCGCGACCTGCGCGTCGGCCAAGCTTTGCAGGAGCTTGGCTACGTCAATGAGCGTCAGGTCCTGGAGGCACTGGCCCAGCGCCTCCAGCTTAAAATGATCGACATCGAGCACACCAACGTCGATGTGACCGCCGTTGAAAAGGTCCCGCAGGAGCTTGCGCAGAAGTACGATATGCTGCCGATTGCGCAGAGTCCGCGCGCGCTGACGATTGCCGCCAACGACCCGCTGAACTACTACGCCCTTGAGGACATCCGCCAGCTGACCGGCCTCGAACCGGAGATCGTGCTGGCCGAGCTGGAGCCGCTGCGACGCGCCATCCGCTACTATTACGCCGAGGTCAGCGCCCGCAAGGCGGCCCGCACCGCCAACGACAGCGACATGGCCGCCGCCCAGACCGAGGATCTGGCCATCGACATGACTGCCGAGGGCGGCGACCTCGACGCGCCCATCATCCGTCTGCTGAACAGCCTTGTGCAGCGTGCCGTCACGACGACGGCGTCGGATATTCACATCGAGCCGTTCGAGGGCGAGACGAAGGTCCGTATGCGCATCGATGGCGTCATTATTGACTATGTGACGCTGCAGCGTGCTTTGCATCAGCCGCTGATCGCGCGTATCAAAATCATGTCGAACCTTGACATTGCCGAGCACCGCATCCCGCAGGACGGCCACTTCCGCGCACGCCTCGAGACCGGCCCCGACGTCAACGTCCGTGTTTCGATCCTGCCGACGGTCTTTGGCGAGAAGGCCGTTCTGCGTATTCTGTCCAGCAACACCTACATCAAAAATGCCAGCCATTTCGGCATGAACGACGAGACCTACAAGCGCTTTCTGCCGCTGCTGAACCGCCCGAACGGCATCGTCTACCTGACCGGACCGACAGGCTCCGGCAAAACGACGACGCTGTACATGGTCCTGCAGACGATTGCCGAGCGGCAGGTCAACGTCTCGACGATCGAGGACCCCGTGGAGCGCAACCTGGCCCGCATCAACCAGACGCAGGTCAACAACATTGCCGGCCTGACGTTTGAGAGCGGTCTGCGCGCCCTGCTGCGCCAGGACCCCGACGTCATCATGGTCGGCGAGACGCGCGACGCCGAGACAGCGTCCATCTCGGTGCGTGCGGCCATCACGGGCCACATGGTTTTCTCAACGCTGCACACAAACGACGCACTGTCGTCCATTGTCCGTTTGGAGGATATGGGTGTCGAGCGGTACATGGTCGCAAACTCCGTCGCGGGCCTCGTGGCTCAGCGTCTGATGCGCCGCGTCTGCCCGCACTGCGCCAAGCAGATGCCGGTCACGGCGGAGGAGCGCACCTATTTAGGGCCTGACATCCCGTTTGTGCGCCGCGGCACGGGCTGTACCCAGTGCAACGGCACGGGCTACCGCGGGCGTATCGCCATCCACGAGCTGGTCATCATCAACCGTGAGCTGCGCGAACTGATTTCTGCCGGGGCAACGCAGGCGCAGCTGACCGAGGCCGCCCGCCGCAGCCAGGGCATGACGAGCCTGCGCGAGGCCGCCCTGCAGCTCGTCCGCGAGGGCGAAACCACCCCCGAGGAGCTGCTGAAGATCACGTTCTATGAGGAGTAAACAGGAAAGCAGCAGCTGACCGCAGGGTTCTCTCCCTCCGGCTCGCAGGCTCGCCACCTCCCTCGCAGAGGGAGGCAAGGCGACTTGGCCCCCTCTGCGAGGGGGCTGTCGCGAAGCGACTGGGGGAGAGAGCCTTCCGCCACCCCCCTCTTTTCTGAAAAACGAGGTACACCATGCAGATCCATGAACTCACCGCGCTGGCGAGGAACAACAAGGCCAGCGATATTCATATTTCCGAGGGGCTGCCGCTGATGTTCCGCATCGACGGGCATCTGGCGGAGGCACCGGTCCAGCTTTCGGCGGCAGAGACGCGCTCGCTGATTTTGAGCCTGATGGACGAGGCCCACCGCGAGGCCATCACATCGGAGCGCATCGACGCAGACTTTGCGCTTGTCGCGCCCGACGGTACCCGCAGCCGTGTGAACGTCTTTTACCAGCAGGGCAGGGCCGCGGCCACACTGCGCCTGCTGAACGACTCCATCCCGACCTTGGAGGAGCTGGCCATGCCGCCCGTTCTGACAAAGCTGGCCGACGAGCCGCGCGGCCTGATCCTGGTCACCGGCCCCACGGGCAGCGGCAAATCCACCACGCTGGCCGCCATGATCGACCACATCAATAAGACGCGCAGCGACCACATCATCACGATTGAGGACCCCATCGAGTACGTCTATCAGGGCCGCTGCTCGCTGATCCACCAGCGCGAGGTCGGCGCCGATGTGCGCAGCTTTGCTTCGGCGCTGCGCAGCGCCCTGCGTGAGGACCCCGACGTCATCCTCGTCGGCGAGATGCGCGACTATGAGACGATTTCGGCTGCCGTCACGGCTGCCGAGACCGGACATCTTGTCATGAGCACGCTGCATACCATCGGCGCGGCGCAGACGATCGACCGCATCATCGACGTCTGCCCTGCCGGTGCGCAGAACCAGATCCGTGGCCAGCTGGCCGCCGTGCTGCGCGGCGTCATCACCCAGCAGCTGCTGCCGCTGGCCGTCGGCAAGGGCCGCTGCGCCGCCACGGAGATTCTGGTGGGCACCGACGCCGTCGCAAACCTGATCCGCGAGGGAAAGTGCTACCAGATCCCGAGCATCCTGCAATCCGGCGCGGCCCTTGGTATGCACAGCCTGAACGCCGACCTAGCCCGCCTTGTCAGCACAGGCCGCATCACCCGCGAGGCCGCCGAGCGCTGCGCCACGAACAAGAGCGACCTGAAAAATTACCTGTAAGCAAAATAAAAAAGGGGTATCTGCCGTTCATTCGACAGATACCCCCTTCTTTTTTACCGACTCGCAGGTACACGTTGTCAGCCTTCCCCCTTGGGGGAAGGTGCCCGAGGCCCGCCCGAGGGCGGATGAGGGGCAGCCCTGCGGTGATTTCCCGTTCGCGCTCTGCTTTTCGCAAGCTCATCCCTCATCCGGCCCTGCGGGGCCACCTTCCCCCACTTGGGGGGAAGGCAAAGCTGCCGCCCATTCACGGGCAAAGCCCCTCCGGCCATCGCTGCTGCGCACCTCACTTTTCTGCCCCTTCCTTCCCCTGCGCCAGGATCCTTACCAGCCACCCGGGCACGGGTGCGCCCAGGCGGCGGCGTTCTCGGCAATGGAACCGAGCTCGGTAAAAATGTACCACACCAGCACCACCGGCAGCACCACGCTGTTCACCTCAAGGCCCAGCCCGGGAAGGTTGGCAACGGCCACCG
>ONZW01000720.1_pt1 | contig 20957 bp, 18 predicted proteins | sample 1671071 | NCBI WGS metagenome assembly ONZW01 (sample SAMN06348119, study PRJEB24527) | human gut metagenome | biome: human gut; feature: ankylosing spondylitis patient; material: feces | host: Homo sapiens | place: China | collected 2015-10
CGGGGTAGTTGCCGGTGGTCTGGATGCCGCCGGTCAGGGGCTTGGTGGGGTCGGTGTCAAAGCCCCGGACATCATCTCCCTGCCAGCAGTGCAGGGAGATGGGCACGGTCTTTAACCGGGCGATGGCGGCTTCGGTGTCCACGCCAATGGCGGCGTAGCGGGCTTTTGCTTCTGCGTAGCTCATAAAGTTCCTCCTTCAGGAATGCTCATCTGAATCTTCAAATTGCCGATGGCGGTGGCCTCAATGGGCAGCGCCACCACCTGTTTTCCGGTATAGTGGGCGGTCAGCTCGTTCAGGGTGGTGTTCTTTGCGCCGCCGCCCGCGATGTAGAGCTTGTCCCAGTGCTGCCCGGTGAGGGCTTCCAGCTCCCGGAATGCTTCCCCGTAGCAGTACGCCAGCGAATGATAGACGCTGTTGATGAGGTCGGCATCCGTGGCAGGAGCTTCGCCGGTCTCGGCAAGGGCGGCTCTGATCTCTGCACGCATATCCTGCGGGGCAGAGAACCGGGCTGCGTTCACATCAAAAATGCGGGTGTAGGTGCTGGTTTTTGCCAGCTCCACCATCTGGGCAAAGGAGATGCCCAACTGCTTTTGCACGCACTGGATGATCCACAGTCCCATGATGTTTTTCAGGTAGCGGATGTACCCCACGCCGCCCTCATTGGTAAAGTTTGCACGGCGGCTCTCCGGGCTGGTGATGGGCGTTGCCAGCTTGACCCCCAGCAAACTCCATGTGCCGGAGGAGAGGAACGGCGCATCCCCCTGTTCCATGGGAATGCCCTCCACGGCACTGGCGGTGTCGTGGGTGGCGCACAGCACCACCTTGGTCTGCCCACCCACCTCGGCGGCGATGTCTGCTTTCAGAGGCCCCAGCACCGTGCCGGGAGCGGTGAGCTTGGGGAACATCGCCTCCGGCAAGCCCAGAGCCTGCAATATTTCCGGGTCGTACTCCTTGGTCTGGGCGTTCACAAGCCCGGTGGAGGTGGCGTTGGTGTACTCCCGCACCTTCACGCCGCACAGCTTCCACAGCAGGTATTCCGGGATCATCAAAAAGTCCTCGGCCTGTGCCAGCCGCCCGGCTGTTTTGTCGGCATACAGCTGATAAATGCTGTTGAAGGGCTGGAACTGGATGCCGGTGCGTGCATAAAGCGTTTCAAACGGCAGAATGCTGTGCACCTCATTCAGCACGGCCTGCGTCCGATTGTCGCGGTAGGCGTAGACCGGGGAGAGAGGCTGCCCGTCTTTCAGCAGCACATAGTCCACCGCCCATGTGTCGATGGAAAGGCTCTCAATTTCCGGGTACTTGGCAAAGGTTTCCCGGATGCCCTGCTTCACGTGGACGAACAGGCTGTCGATGTCCCATTCCAGATGACCGTCCACCCACCGGACGCTGTTGGGAAAACGGTACACTTCCTCGGTGCGGAGAACGCCGTTCTCCATCCATCCCACAATGTGCCGCCCGCTGGACGCACCAATGTCGATGGCAAGATAATTTTTTTGCATAATGCGCCTCCTGTGTGGCTTTGACTGTTACCAGTATAGCCCTATGATGCCGCCGATTCCATCCGCAAAGGTGACGCATTTTTTGTGAAAAGTCTACTCTTGCACGGCAAAGGCTGGTGCGCTATACTGAACACAGAAAGAGAGGAATCGGAAAATGCTGACCTACAACATGGATGTGACCCCGGAAAGCGTTTGGAAACGCACTACCCCCAGCGAAGCAGAGCTGGCACAGCCCTATTACTGCACCGAGGCGGGAGTGTTTTACGCCCAGCAGCATTTTTCCACCGCCCGGACAGATAAGGAAAGTTACATCCTGTTTTATACCCTCCGGGGTGCAGGGCTGATTGAGCAGGGGGAAAGCCATGTGGTGCTCAGCACCGGGCAGGCGCTGCTGCTGAACTGCCGCACCCCGCAGAGCTACTGCACCGCCCCGGGGCAAAGCTGCTGGCATCATTATTGGGTGCATCTGGACGGCGCAGGGGTGGCTGCCATGGAGCCGCTGCTGCTTCCTGGCAAAAAACTGACCCCGGTGCAGCTCACCGGGGTCAAGATGCAGGAATATTTTGAGACGCTTTTAGCGCAGATGGAGCGCAGCACCGTGGACAGTATGGTGACCACCGGCTTGGCGCTCCACGAGATGCTGGCCCTGTGCGCCCGTGGCATCCTTGCACAGGCTGAAGCCACCAGCGCACGGCAGGTCATTTTACAGGCGGCGGAGACCCTGCGCAAAAATTACCAGCAGGAACTTTGCCTTGCCGACCTGCTGGCAGAGGCGCACATGAGCAAAAGCTATTTTCTGCGGCTGTTCCGGCGGTATATGGGCACGACACCGTATAATTATCTGGTCAACTTCCGCATCACACAGGCAAAGGAACTTCTTGTCCTTACCGACCACAGCGTCAGCGAAATTGCACAGGAGGCAGGCTTTGGAGATGCCAGCAATTTTTCCACCCGCTTTGCAAAAGCCACCGGGCAAAGCCCCCTGCAATACCGCAAAAGTGCGCTGAAGCCGCTGGAGGGGGCACGGTGAGCGGAGGAATTGTGTCAAAATGACACAATTCCTCCGGGTGCTTTGAGTAGCTTGAGCGAGCGACAACCACCAGCTCCGCTGGTGGAGAAGAAAATGCTTTAGCTATAAGATTCGAGCGAAGCGAGATGACAAAGAAATTGTCATCTTAGAAGATGCACTTTATGATACTGCTCGTTAGAGCAGTAGGGCAAGTAATGCAGATGAAAGATGCTTGCTCGTGGCCCCTTGCAGGGGCTTTGCTAGTAAGGAGCCCTTCTAGGGCTTACTCAAGCCACCGGCTCAGCCGGTGGTTTTGACTCATAGAACCATGGAATGTGAATGTTTTGCCCGGAACCGCTACGACAGTGCCCGGTACAAGACTCAGCTGAAGCGAAACGGCGTGAAACTGGTGTCGGCAACGGAAGTCATTTCGGCTGGCCCGGAGGGTATTATTCTGGAGTCGGTGCTGGAGGGCTATGCCGAATATTACTCGGCTGACCTGTCCGAAAAGGTCGTGCGTGGCATGACCGAAAATGCTCTCAAGGGTATTTATAATGGCGGCACGATTCCGTTCGGATACATGATCGATGAGACCCGGCATTACCAGCCAGACCCGCTGCTGGCTCCGTATGTGGAGCAGACGTTCCAGAAGTATGTGGACGGTGCGACCATGACTGACCTGCGGGATTGGTTGAAGGCACACAACATCAAAAATTCAATGGGCGGGGAGATGTCCTACAATACGATTCAGCGGATGCTGAGTAATCGCCGGTACATCGGCGAATTGCGTTTGCGGGATGTGGTACAGCCCAATGCGATCCCGGCTCTGGTGTCAGGTGAACTTGTCGGGGTAAGGCCCCTCCATCTTGCTACGCAAGACCGTTCTGTCGCTTAAAAGCCCCACTGGGGCTTTCATTGCTCCGCTTCGCTGCGCAAACGCGAACCTGTTCAACAAGGTGCAGGAAAAGCTGGTGAAAAATAAAAAGGCCCCTGCCCGTCATAAGGCAGAAGATACCTATCTGCTGACCACCAAGCTGTACTGCGGCAAGTGCGGTGCACTGATGTTCGGAGAAAGCGGTGTCAGCCACACCGGGAAAATGTATACCTACTACAAGTGTGCTGCTGCCAAGAAGAAAAAGACCTGCGATAAAAAGGCCGTGCGGAAACAGTGGCTGGAAGATCTGGTGGTCAACGAGACCATGAAGCTGGTGGAAGATGACGCTTCCATGAATGCCATCATTGCCAAAGTCATGGAATTGCAAAATCAGGAAAGCACGGATTTGCCCATCTACGAAAAGCAGTTGAAGGAAACGGAAGTCGGCATCACCAATATGCTGAACGCTATCCAGATGGGCATTCTGACCAGCTCCACCAAGGAGCGGCTGGAAGCTCTGGAAGAGCAGAGGAAGGAACTGCAAGCCCGCATTGCAGAGGAACGGCTGGCCAAGCCGAAGATGAAAGAAGAGTTCGTCCGGTTTTGGCTGCTTCGCTTCCGCAAGCTGGATATGACCCAGCCGGAGCAGCGGCAGGCACTGGTGGATACCTTCATCAATGCCATCTATCTCTACGATGATAAGGTACTTATTACCTTTAATTATAAGGAAGGTACGGAAACGGTCGCTTTCGGGGAAGCCGTGAAAGCAGAGAAAAGTTCGGATATGAGTGCGCGAGGTGCACCAGATATTGAACGTCAAATCGTAAGATTTGGCGTTCTTTCTTTATGCAGGAAAGCTGCTGCACACTTTCTGCACACCGTTTGCACATTTGCCCGAATCAGGGGCTTTTCTGTGCATGGCTTGCACAGCCTGTTTTCCTTTGCATAAAAAGAAGAAATTTTAGGCGAACAAGGCTCTCGTCAATTCTCTGCGTTCGTCTGCGTCCATCAGCCGGATGGCTTCAAGGATCTCTTTGCCGGAGATTTTTGTTGCCGCCGGCTTTTCGTTTTGCCGGGGCTCAGGTGCTGCCGGGGTCAGGTTTTGGGAATAGAAGTTGGCTTCGATCTTCTCGGTCAGTTCCAGCCGGGGCTTGTCCTGCGTGTGGGCGTAGGTGTCCATCAGAACAGATGCCGTCGCATGGCCTGTGTTGCCCTGCACCGACTTGAAGTCACCGTCCGACTGCAAGAGCTGGTAGGTGGCACTGGAATGCCGCAGACCATATCCTCTTTCCTGGTTTCGGTGCGCACCACGTCCGTCACGACCTCCACCGCCTTGTCGTAAGCCGCAGCCGATACCTCGTCGATCAGTGTTTCCATGTCGTTGACCTTGAGGGTCAATTCGTCCAGCTTGTTCTGCTGGGCGGCAAGCTGCTCCTTTTGTTTAGCAAGGATGAAATCCTGCTTTTCCAGATATTTGCGGTTGCCGTACTCCGCTTCTTCCTCCAATTCCAGCCCGTGCCGCTTGGCGATTTCAAATAGCATCTTCCGGCAGGCGGCATCAAAGGCAATCTTGCGGTTGTTGCGGCGGCTGAGAGGTTTATTCGGGTCAGGCAGTTCAAACCCCAACGCTTCCAGTGCCTTTTCCTGCTGGGGTGCCACCTCACCGTACTTGTTCTCGCAGTCGAACACATGACGCTCGTGGATGTGGGGTGTGCTTTCGTCCAGATGCAACGCCCAATCCAGAACGTGAACATGATTGCCAAACTTTGCTTTGAACTCCTCGATGAACTCGGTGACGATGTTCAGCAAGTTCTCTGCGGAAGCGTGTTCATCTAGCGTTCCCAGCTGGTAGATGGTCTCTTCCGGGCAGGTCTTACAGCTGGACAGCAGGTCAGGAATGGAGCGGTTGCGCTCCGTGTGCCGGATCTTGGCGTTGCGTTCGTTCTGGCTTTCAACAAAGGCCGTGTAATGGGTTTCGTAGAACTGCCGTTCCACATCCGAAAAAGTCACAGCCAGATCATCCGGGTCTTGCGGGTCGAGAGCCGAACGGAAGCCGTGAAAGCAGTCCCAGTAGATGTTGCCCTTGGCTCGTTCCGGGTCGATATGCTCACTGTTGGCAAGGTTGAAACTCCGGTCATTGTGTTTTGGGTTATAGGTGCCGTGGGTTCCGGCTCGTCCGTTGTGTCGTGTCAATTTCAGATAGTTTATCGCATGGTCATCTTCTTCTTTGTGAATAAGATCGTCTTCCCGAAGGGGGAGGCCCAGAAGGCGAGCTGAGCGTTCACGCGAACGCGCACAGGAAACAAAAAGCGACAGGAGCCGCAGAAAACGGCTCCTGTCGCTTTTTGTTTGCAGTCAGTTTTTACGGCTCGATCACATTGAAAGTCTTCTCGAACTTGGAGGCGTACGCCAGCAGGCGCTTCAGAACGGTGGCATCGCCGCTGATCTGTACCTGCCCGGCCTGCTGACCTGTCATCAAGGCAAAGAGCTGCAGACGCTTGCAGGTGACGGAAGCCTGCGCATCCGGATGGTTCTCGCCGGGGTAAGACAGCAGGATGCCATTCGTACGGGTTACATAGAACTGTTCCTTCACATCTGTCACCGTCAGATTCAGAGTCAGATCATCGTTCTGGGCGGCATTGGCGTCGGTCATGATAGCGATGTAATCCAGCAGCATGGCGATGGTCATCTCGCCCATTGTCGCGGTCAGTCCATTGGCTGAGCGCGCCAGTTTGGACAGGGTGCCCTTGCGCAGCTCGGCGGCACCCATCAGATAGGCATTGCGCCATGCGCCGGACTCTGCCTGATAGCCAAGCTGTTCCAGTGCATCTGCACACAGATTGCGTGCTTTCTGATTGGACGGGTCGGCGTAGACCAGTTCTTTGGTGATCTGCGCTACCCATTGATACTCGCCCTTTTCGTAGTCTTTTTTCGCCTTGCAGAGCACCAGCTCTGTGCTGCCCAGATATTCCACCAGCTTTCTGGCGGTATCGCTGGGCGGGAGCGGGTTCAGGTTGACCGGGTTGGCATCGTACCAGCCCAGATATTTCTGGTAAACGGCCTTGGAATTGTGCGCCAGTGTGCCGTAATACGGCCGGGTGTACCAGACCTTTTCCAGTTTTTTGGGCAGGGTCAGCATCGCCGAGATCTCATTCGAGGTATACCCCTGGTTCATGTAATGCAGGGTCTGGTCGTGGATGAACTTATAGATGGCGGCTGTGTTCAGCAGATACTCATGGATCTCCTCGCCCCAATGCGGCCAGTTGTGACTCTGGAACACCACATCGGTCTTATCGCAGAAGCGCTGGTCGGCCTCGATGATATACTTTGCCCACTCGTTGGCATCGCGCACCTCTGCGCCGCGCAGGGTGTAGAGGTTGTGCAGGGTGCCGGTGCAGTTTTCCGCCATCCAGAGGGCGCGGTATTTCGGGAAATAGGCGTTCATCTCGGCGGGGGCTTCGGTGCCGGGTGTCAGCTGGAACTCAATCTCCAGTCCGTCGATGGTCAGTTTCGGGAGATCTTCCCCGATCTCGTAGGTAGGAGCGATGAGGGACACCGTACCGGTGGACTGTCCCATGCCGATGCCCACGCTCAGTGCACCCTTTTCGCCTTTGTCAAGCACCGTGCCGTATTGGAACTGTGCGCGCCGCGCCATGGCGATGCCCGCGTAGACATTCTCGCTGATGGCGTGCTTCAGAAAGCCCGCCGGTGCAAGCACAGGGACCTTGCCGGAAGCCAGCTGGTCTTGGAGCGAAAGGCTCGCATCTGCTGCCTGTGCGCGGTCGATGATACCCTCCACGCCGCCGAAGTGATCCACATGGGAGTGGCTGTACAGTACGGCCTTGATCTCCAGCGGGCCGAAGCGGTTTTCCATCAGTTCCTTGGCGGCTTTCATGTTTTCCCTGCACATCAGCACGTCAAACACGATCCAGCCATGGTCGGTGCGGATAAAGGTCGTGTTGGCCATATCGAAGCCGCGCACCTGATAGATGCCGTCGCACACTTCAAACAGACCGGCCTTGGCGTTCAGCTGCGTGTTCCGCCACAGGCTCGGATTGACGGTGTCCGGCGCGTCCCGGTTCAAATCGCCGTAGCTCTGCAGATCCCATGCAGATCTGTTATCATCACCATCGATGATCCTGCCTTCCGCGTTGTCCAGCCAGCCGCGCTCTGCGTTGGCAAACTCCCGCCGGTCGGAAAAATCCAGCGTTTCATACCATTCGGCGTTCTTTTCTGCCGTGATAGCCGTTGCCTCTTCGATCTCGCCCGGTTGGGTGGAGTCCTTGAAAATGTCTGTGATAAAGTTCAGACTGTTTTCATCGGTGCTGCCTGCTGCATGCGCAGTCAGGGATGCGCCGCAGGCCAACGCTGCAGCTGCCGAAGCGGAAATAAAGTTTCTGCGGGTCATCTTCATAGTCGTTTGCCTCCTTTATATCTGGGTTGATTTTACACAGACCGTGGGCGGCTGCCAGCCGCGCAGGGCATTCCAGTCGGGCTTATAGATGCGCAGAAAGAGATGAAATTCAGTCTCTCCGATGGGAAGCCAGTTCTCCGTGTTTTCCGGCATCGCATGGGAAAGTGTGACATCCACAGAACCGTCTGCATTTCGATTCAGGACAGACCGGTCATTGATGCAGTAGCGATCGATGGGATTGTCGATGAGAAAATCGTCCTCGCCATAGGCGGTCACGGACCAAAAACCCTTCTCTAATGTCGGAGGGAACGAATCGAAATGCAGTGTGTAGGTCTTTTTACCGGTCAAGACTGCACCGGTATGGTCTACCTCTGTCTTGGGATAGATGGCAATGTCGGTCGTGTTGGCACCAAGTCCCATCAGAGCCACCATTGCACGGTAGGTGTATGCGGTGCCAAAATCTCCGATCGGGTCACCGTAATAAATCCACTGACCCATTTGCTGCGCGTAGTTCTCTGCTTCAGTTTTCAGCTTGTCCTTCAGCTGAAGCAGCATAAGCTTCCACCGCAGTGTTCCGGCGAAACCAAGATCCTTTTTCTCAAAGGTCTCGTTGGGGCCGACATGGAGCGCAGCGAGCTTCTGAAGCATCGGTGCATCCGCTTCTGAAGGTGGATTTGCTTCCATCAGGTGGTTGGCAGTGGTAAAGAAATCCTCTGCACACATTGCGAGGACATGCTGCACCGGCACAAAATTATAGGCCGGGTCGTATTTTCCGGCAGGGGCAGTCCAACTGTCCATCTGGTATGCCGACAGCGGCATCAACTGCATCCTATCCTGAATGGCCCGGACGTTGGGCAGATCTTCTTGCCCGGAGAGCACGATGCGGGCAATGGTCCAGACCATATTGGTCGGCACATTGATCCGCTGCACCCCTTCCGGCAGTTTGCCCTGCCAGTCCGAGCGGGTGATCGCGTAAAGGCCCGGTGCTTCCAGCACTGCAACGGTATTTGTCCACGCATCCAGCACCTGTACATTGAAAAATCGGTCCGTCTGCGGTACACCGTAAAGCATCGGTTCTGCGCTGACATCGAGAAATGCCTGCGTATAGATGGTATCCACATTCGGCGTGACGACTGCGCGAGATGCGGCGTCTGCCAGCTTTTTCGCATGGATGAACTGGTTGATCGGCGCACGGGTATCGTTCGGTGTTTCTGTGTTGGTTGAAACCTTTCGGGTCGCATCCATCAGAACCAGTGGAAAGGCGTACAGATACGCCTGTTCCAGAAGTTCCTGCGCCGCCATCGTCTGCTGTGCTGCGGCGGCTTTCTCTACGGGCAAAAGTGTAGCTGCGCAGACCACCGCAGCCGCAGTGGAAACGTTCAGAAATTTCCGGCGGGTCATTTTCATAACATGAAACCTCCTGTTATGCTTTTTGTTTTAGGCATATGCGCCTTATGGGAATAACCATTCGGTGTTCTGTGTTCATCATACGAAAAGAATGCCGGGAAGTCAACACTTTCTATGCACGATACGCCAAAAACGTGAGTTTCAACAAAAAGCACATCAGATTATTGTTGAAAGCTCCATTGAATTGTGCTTTTTGTGAATCCTCCTTGTCCGATGCACAGCAGTATGTTATACTAAAGTCATCAACTGACAAAGGAGCACTGCAATGAGCGACCTGAATCGATGGATGCAAAAACACAATCTCTGCCCGGAAAACATTTTATATCTTTACCGCAGCGACCGGAAAACGGTCCTTCACCGCATGGACGGCGGGGAAGCCGCGCTGTATGCGCCGATGCACGGCGTCCTGTCTGTTCTGCCAGAAGATCAGTTCCTGAACATCAGCAAGGGAATCGCAGTGAACCGCAGCCAGATCGTAAACATCGGCAACGATGGCATTTATACCATGTCGGACGGCCGCACGTTTCAGGGACGCAAGCGCGGCCTGAGCAGCCACCGCCGCCTGCGCATGGAGATCGGGCTATCCGACACGAAGCCTCGCCCCATGAGCATGAGCCTGCTGGAAAAATGCAGCCTGCTGGACGATATGCCGCTGGCGTTCTGCGTCATCGAGCTGGTCTTCAATGAAGATGGACACGGCGTGGATTTCATCTTCCGCTATTGCAATGCGGAAATGGCCAATATCGAGGGTGTGCCGGTGGAGGAAATGCTGGACCGCTCGTTTTACAAGGTGTTCCCCAATGGGGACAAAAAGTGGCTGGTGTCCTATGCAGATGTGGCGCTGAACGGTACGAAGCATACCCTCCACGATTACAGCCCGGAGGTGGACAAATACCTGACCATCCACTGCTATCAGCCCGAACCGGGGTATTGTGCCTGTGTGCTGCAGGCAAACGAGCCCTGAAGCAACAGGCGGCGTGGCCCATACAACGGGTCATGCCGCCTGTTGCTTTTGTTTTGGGTAGCTTGAGCGAGCGACAACCACCAGCTCCGCTGGTTTGTATGGGAAAAGGCTGTCGCTCCCTGTTCAAAAAATCTTGCCTTTTCCCCCAAAAAGGCTTACAATAGCCTCGGCAAACCGAAAAGATAAGGAAACAATTTCGGAGGACAGAACAATGGCTTGTACTACAATCTTAGTCGGCAAAAACGCATCATACGATGGCTCCACCATGGTCGCCCGCAACGACGATTCGGGTTCGGGGCATTTCACGGCCAAAAAGTTCGTGGTCGTGCAGCCGGAGGAGCACCCGGCCGTCTATCGGTCGGTGATCTCCCATGTGGAGGTGCCGCTGCCCGGCCATGCGCTGCGGATGACGGCCATGCCCAACGCGGTGGAAGGCGAGGGCATCTGGGCGGCAGCGGGTGTCAATGCGGCCCATGTGGGCATGACGGCCACCGAGACCATCACGTCCAACCCGCGCGTTCTGGGTGCAGACCCGTTGGTGGTGTATCAGCCCGCCAAAGGGGAACGGCCGGAAGTGCCCGGCGGCATTGGCGAGGAGGACATCGTCTGCCTCGTGCTGCCCTATATCCGCTCGGCCCGCGAGGGCGTGGTGCGCCTGGGCGAGCTGCTCCGGACGTACGGCACCTATGAGATGAACGGCATCGCGTTTCAGGATGTGAACGAGATCTGGTGGCTGGAGACCATCGGCGGCCACCACTGGATGGCCCGCCGTGTGCCGGACGACAGCTATGTCGTGATGCCCAACCAGCTCGGCATCGACAGCTTCGACTTTGCCGACGCCTGCGGCGCACAGGAAAACTACATGTGCTCGGACGACCTGAAGGCCTTTGTGGACAAGTACCACCTCGACCTCTCGCTGGACGGCAGCTTCAACCCGCGCGATGCCTTTGGCAGCCACGATGACGCCGACCATGTGTATAACACACCGCGTGCCTGGTTCATGCTGCGGCATCTGAACCCCAACACCTGGGTCTGGGAAGGCCCCGATGCAGACTATACCCCGCATTCGGACGACCTGCCCTGGTGTATGGTCCCGGAGCGGAAGATCACACCGGAAGACGTGAAATACCTGCTGTCTTCGCACTATCAGGGCACCCCGTATGACCCGTATGCCGCCTATGGCGACCCGAAGAGCAAGGGTGCCTACCGTACGATCGGCATCAACCGCAACAGCTTCATGGCGCTGACCCAGATGCGCCCGGATCTGCCGGAGGAGTTCCGCACGGTGGAGTGGATCGCCTATGCGTCCAACGCTTTCAACACGATGGTGCCGTTCTATGCCAATGTGGACACCACTCCGGCCTACCTCGCCTGCACCACCGGCGAAGTCTCCACCGAGAGCTTTTACTGGGTCAGCCGGATGATCGCCGCTATGGCCGATGCCGCTTACGGCAAGTCCATCTTCCATGTCGAGCGCTACGAGGAGGGCGTCCTCTCCGCCACACGCGCTCTGTTGAACGCCTACGACGAAAAACAGGCCCAGGAGGCCGACCCGGCCCGCCGTGCCGCCCTGCGCACGGAGGCCAACGAGGCCATCGCCAGAGAGCTGAAGGCCCGCGCTGCCGATACGCTGAACAAGGTCCTCTTTGAACTGAGCTGCAATATGAAGAATGCCTTCTCCCGCTCGGATGCCTGAGCGGACAAACAAATAAGGGAATAAAAGGGAGCGCCCCCGTGAACTGCACCCCATTTGTTAGACAGTATGGTATACTGTTTAGGAAATGGGGTGTTTTTGTATGCCAAAGGGAATACCACAAAAAATATAGTGGGAAATTCAAAATAAAAGTAGTGGAAACAATGTGTGCGGAACATTTAGCATTCGTGAACCAGTCCATACAGCCGTAACTGGTGTGATGGACAAATGTTTTCAATAGAAAAAGACAGAGCTTTCTGAGAGAAAACTCTGGCCTATGTAACAGTATGATTGGAAATGTGTATACAATCAAATTGTAATGTTTTTGGCAAAACTGTCGATTGTTCCAAACATTATTTCCGAAATTTCTTGGCTTTTGGACTGATTTCCCTTGACCGATAGCTGAATTGGCAGTAAAATTTAAAAGAAAATATTGTCGTAGAGTAGGGTACTCTGCGATATATATGGCTTTTAAGTTATAATGGGGTGCTGAACAAAAAGTGAGGGAGACATATGATTGTTTGAGTCGGTCTGCTTGACAAAAGTGATGATTATATTTCAAGACTTGCCAATTATCAAGCGGATGGCTCAAATAAGGAGGGAAAGAGTGTGTCCACGGGACAGTTTTTTTGTGATTGGAATCGTTGGAATGATCGCTTCAGCTGTTGCGGCAGTCTTTTCGGCACGAATCCTGCGCAGGCAGGAGAAAAAGCTGAAGGAGCAGATCTGGAACGAGTATCAATAAAATCAAATCGAGGGGTATGAAAAAGATGTTAAAAAAACTCAAGATGACGGCTTCCGTTTTAGCGATATCGGCTATGTTTCTGATGCCAACGGCCCATGCGGAACAGGCGGCGGTCACGCCGGTGCAGGAAGATGAAAATTGCATCAAAGCAGTGATGGAATTTCTGGGAATCGATACAGAGAAAAGCAAATTTGGCTTGGGCGGAAGTCTATTTCAAAAGAACGGCTTTGAAGTACAGGATGGCAGGCTGTACCACTATACGAACAGTCAGTTGGATGTCTATCAGCCTGGTTTTGTGCAGATCGAAGACGGAGTGTACCATGTGTCAGAACAGGGCAGCGCCATTGACAGCTACCCCGCTGGCTTTGCAGTAGTGGATGGTGTGCTGTGCCATGTGTCGGTGACAGGCAGTTTCTTTGACAGCTATCCTGCTGGCTTTGTGACCATTGATGGTAAGCTTTACCATGTCTCGCAGGATGGCTATGCGATTGACCAGTATGCCGAGGGCCTGCAGGAGATCGATGGCGGTATGTATTATGTTATGGCGGACGGTTCGTATCTGACGAACGGTGCGGTAGGGCATCTCACCTTTGGTGCAGATGGCCGTTATACCTCTGGCAACGCAGTTCTGGACAGTTATGTGGATCAGGCGTTGGCAGAGTGCACGAACTCTGGCATGACAAAGGCAGAGAAACTGCGTGCTGCATATCTGTATGTGCGGAATCACGGTGCATATCTTGCCCGCCCGCATCAGGCAAGAGGTACGACGGACTGGGCAGAAGAAAGCGCGCTGTTCATGTTTGAACACAAAAAAGGCAACTGCTACTGCTTTGCAGGCCAGTTCCTTTACATGGCCCGTCGGCTGGGCTACGATGCCTATGTAGTGTCCGGCGGTGTAGGCCGTAAGGATTCTGACCATGCGTGGGTCATGATCCACGAGAATGGAATCCCCTACATCTATGATGTGGAACTGGAGTGGGGCTATCGTGCTGGTAAATACGGCCATGCAGAATACAATATGTACAAAATGCCGTTGAATAAAACGGTGTTCAGCTACCAGTTTCCGTGATCGTTGAGGTAGCTGCAAAATGGTTTTTAGTTCCGTAATTTTCCTGTTTCTGTTTTTGCCTGTTGTGCTTGGCTGCTACTATCTTTTGCCCGGACGGGAAGCGAAAAATCTCTGGCTCATTGCGGCCAGCCTGCTGTTCTATGCGTTCAGCGGGCTGTGGTATGTGCTGCTGCTGCTTTTTTCCGTATTCTGCAACTATCTGGCGGGCCTGTTTGTCTCTGGGCGAAAGAGTGTGCTTTGCACTGCTGTAGTCGTTAATCTTGGGATTCTGGGTGTTTTTAAGTATCTGACTTTTCTGGTGCGTACAGTGGATCAGCTGCCGGGCGTGGCGATTCCGGTGCCTTCCATCATTCTGCCGGTGGGCATCTCGTTCTTCACGTTCCAGGGGCTGAGCTATGTGATCGACGTATACAGGAATGAGCGTTTGAAGAGCACTCGTTTCCAAGATGTGTTGCTGTACATTGCTTTATTTCCGCAGTTGGTGGCAGGTCCAATCGTCCGCTATGAGGATGTGGCGGGTGAGATTCAGAGCCGCCGCCGCACACTGGAGCAGTTGGCAAAGGGGCTGCGAAGATTTATTGTGGGCCTGAGCAAGAAGCTGCTGATTGCTGATGTTTGTGGCAGTGTTGTAACCTTGATCTACAGTGCTGAACGCTCTGTGCTGGACAGCCGGGTGGCTTGGCTGGCGGCCGTGTGCTATCTGCTGCAGATATATTTCGACTTCAGCGGGTATAGTGATATGGCCATCGGTCTTGGCTTGTGCTTCGGTTTTCACTTTAAGGAAAACTTCAATTATCCTTATATTTCGGCCAGTATCCAGGAATTCTGGCGCAGATGGCACATTTCCCTTTCCACTTGGTTCCGGGAATACCTGTATATCCCTCTGGGCGGAAACCGGAAGGGAAAGGCAAAGACCTACCGCAACAAGCTGATCGTGTTTTTCTGTACGGGCCTGTGGCACGGAGCGAACTGGACTTTTATCATCTGGGGTCTGTGGCATGGCTTCTTTATCGTTGCAGAGGACGCAGCAAAAAAGCTGTTCGGGCTTGGAAAGCATGGGAAAAACAGGCGAAACCCGGTGGAAACAGTGCTGAAACACCTATACACCTTGCTGGTGGTACTGATTGGTTTTGTGATTTTCCGGGCAGACAACATGGGACAGGCCTTCTCGATGATCGGGGCGATGTTTTCCGGGATCTCGGCCTCTGCGCAGACAGGGCTGCTGCTGGCACAGTGCCTGACACCTCTGACTATGTTTGCGCTGCTGCTTGGCCTTGTGGGCAGCACACCGGTTCTGCCGCTAGTCTGCCGTAAAGCGGAGCAGCAGACCGGAAGTGTATATGTGTGTCTTCGAGTGCTGAGTTATGCGGGGGCGCTGGCACTTCTGTTGGTGGACATTCTGCATTTATCGGCGGCGTCCTATGTGCCCTTTATCTATTTCCAGTTCTGAGGTGGGAAAATGCAAGTGAAAAAATTAGGTTACATCCTGTTTGTGGGAGCTTTTGCCACAATTTGCATTTTGCCTGTGGCTGTAATGCCTTGGCAGGTGGAAAAGGCAGTTGGAAATGAGCAGCTTGCTTCCTTTCCGGAGCTGCGGAAAGAGGATGGAAACTTCAATACCGGCATCCTGAATGATTTTGCAGATTATTTTTCGGATCATTTCGGCTTTCGCCATGAGATGATCACGCTGAACGATTGGCTTACGGAAGCAGCATTTAAGACGCTTGACAGCAACAGTGTGCTGCTGGGAAAGGATAGCTGGCTGTTTTATAAAAGCACACTTGAGGACTATACTGGTACAAATCTTTTTACAGCCAGACAGAGCTATGCGGCTGCTCATGCGCTGGGGCTGATGCAAGAGTACTGTGAACAGAACGGTGTGGATTTTTACTTTACGATCGCACCGAATAAAAATTCGATATATGGCAGTCAGATGCCGGCGCGTTATGCGGCAGCTTCTGTACGGAACGCCCAACTGCTAAAACAGCAGATGGAACAGCAGAACGTCCGATATATCGATCTGTTTGAGGTGCTGTCCAATTCCAAAGAGCAGTTGTATTACCGCCTGGACAGCCACTGGAACATGCGGGGGGCACAGCTCGCGGCACAGGCCCTGCTGGAGGAATTGAAAGACTGTGAGGTGGAGTTTGATCCCTTTGTTACGGGGAAAAAGCTTCCGCATACCGGCGATCTGTATGAGATGGTGTACCCTGCTGGAAGCGAGACGGAACCGGATACGGCATACGATTTTACATATCAGTATGACGAAAAATTCCACTCAGCGGATGATATCACGATCCACACAAAAAATTCTGAGGCAGACGGCAGTGTTTTTGTTTACCGGGATTCTTTTGGCATCAATCTGCATCCTTTCCTGGCGCAGAGCTACGGCAGTGCCTGCTTCTCCCGGAATATGCCATACCGTTTGATAGCGGCTATGGAAGAGCAGCCCGATGTGCTGCTGGTGGAGCTGGTCGAGCGCAACCTGAACTGGCTGCTGGAACGCGCCCCGGAACTGCCCGCGCCGGAACGCACAGCGGTTGCGGCGGCAGACATCAGAACAAGCGTGAAGGCGCAGCGAGAGGACAGCCGCATGGAAGGGACATTCTGCCTGACGGGTGACTTGAGCGGGCAGAACGTGGATGACGACTCCCCTATTTACATCCTGACGGGGAACGAAACCTACGAAGCCTCCCCCTGCGGAAAGGGAACACAGCCGTTTACGGCATATCTCCCGCAGAATGTACAGGAGCAGAAATTAAAAGTAGCATTTCTGTCGGGTGGAGAATGGGTCTGCTGTTCTCTGACCGATTGAAAGAATAGAAAGAAGGATAAAACAAAATGAAAGCAAGTTATAAGATGATGGGTGTAATCCTCTGTGGTGTGATGCTTCTGGCATCTGGCTGCGGGGCAAAAGCGGAAACAAGTACAGCTTCTGTAGCGGAGTCGGTGTCGGAATCGGCTTCCCCAGTGGAGTCGAATCCGGTTTCGTCCGAGTCGGCATCAGAGGATGCATCGGAGAGCGAGGCTGTTTCGGAAACTGCTTCTGAAGCGTCCTCTGTTGTAAGCGAGGCCGTGTCGGAAGCACCGGCAAAATCCAAGGTGGAATCAAAAGCTGAACCGAAGACAAAATCCGAGCCCGCAAAGACGGAAGCGGCAGCTTCTTCCAAGGCGGAGAAACCCCAGCCGGTGGAAAGCAAGCCTGCCAGTGAGGCGGCTCCTGCAGAGCAGGCCGCTCCGGCAGAGACTGCCAGTCTGGAAACTGCCCTGAAGTATGTGGGCAAGGATGTCTCCAAGCTGTATGCTGCCATTGGCAAGCCGACCAGTTCGGAGTATGCGTCCAGCTGCATCGGTGACGGTGAAGACGGACTGCTGTATTATGATGGATTTACGGTGACGACTTACCGTGAAAACGGCAAAGAGACGGTACAGGACGCCTATTGAACATGAAATTCGGCCTCTGGCATTCTACCAGGGGCTGAATCTTTATATGGAAAGATGAGAATGAAACGCCAAAAAATCAAGCGATATCAGTTTAGTGTGACACAGAACACACGAAGAAGGAGAGAGGCTACGCCGTTGAAGGTTGCCGGTGTGGTACTGGTGTGCCTGTGTCTGATTGCGGGGGCTGCTTTCGGTGTCCACAAGATGATCCGGAGCAAGGCTGTGGGGTGGCAGGGAGAAGGCCTGCACCGCTATTTTGTTTCGCCGGCCACTGGCACACGCGTGCAGGGCCTGTATGAGATCAACCATAGTCTCTACTACTTTGGCAGCAATCATTTTTTGAAGATCGGCTGGATCGAAGAGGATGGCTATATCGGCTATGCTGACGAGGATGGAAAAATCACCCGAGGTGAAGCCAAGGTGGACGGAAAATACTACTACTTTCAGCCAGAGACCGGACAACTGTATACCGGCTGGCTCACATTGGATGGTGTGGAGTACTGCTTTGACGAAACGGGGCACCCGCGCACCGGAACCTATCAAGAGGATGGAAAGACTTGGGAGCTTGATTCGGACGGCCGGGTGAAGGGCCGACTGAATGGGTGGAAAAAGGTGGAGGGCATCCTGAAATACTACGATGAGACCGGCGCACCAGCACAGGGCTGGATACAGCTTGAAGGAAAAGATTACTTTTTTGTGGATGGTATCAGTCAGGCTGGATGGGTCGAGACGGATGCGGGTACGCACTATCTGGATGGAAACGGAAACCAGATGACAGGGTGGTGTGTGATCGATGGCCAGCCCTATGCCTTTGATGCAGGTGGTGAACTGAAGCAGGGATGGGACCATTCCCATGAAAAAAGCTACTACTTTATCAACGGCATCAGCCAGGCGGGCATGTTCCGGGAAGGCACGCTGAGCAGCGATCTGAACGGCAGCGGAAGCGTTCAGCCGGGTGGAAATGCAGCACCGGAGGAAGAACTTGCAGAGGATGCCGAGGGCGAACCGCCGGAAGAAGAACTGTTGGAAGAGCAGCCTGCGCAGACGGAAACGGAAGATGGACAGACCACTCCGGCAACAGAGCAGCAGACGCAGCCTGCAGAGGAACCTGCGGCAGCACCGGAGACCATCCCAGAGACACCGGTAGAGACGGAAACTCCGGCACAGGAGCAGGCAGAAAGGACGGAAAATGAATGAAAACGACAAGACGTGATTTTCTGTACCTTTCGGCTATGGCATGTGCATGGCTTCTGACGGGGTGTCAGCAGCCCACTGTGGAAGAGCGGGCAGTCAACTGGCAGCCGCAGCAGGGAAGCAGCGGACCGGCCTCTGAATCTGATCTGCTGATGAATGCGGCGCTGGACGACGGTGCTGTTCTGCAGGAGGGGATCCGAATCCCCCAGAACTTTGAACTGCCGCTGGAAGGTTCAACGGGCTTTGCAGGAGCAGCCGTGATGCCGCTGTACGAGAAACCGGATGAGACCAGTGCGGTGCTGCGCAGACTGGCAGCGGGAGATATGTTCTACATCCGGCAGGAGTCGGGATCATATTGGCAGGTCTGCCTGCTGGATGGCACCGTGGGCTGGTTGCAAAATGAATTGTGCATGATCAATCTGCCGGATGTTCTGCCCTCCATTGTATACGAAAACCCCAACGCAACAGCATCGATTTTTAAAACCTGCGGCAAAGATATTGAGGGCATTACGGGGCAAAAGCTGTATGACGGCCTGTTCTATAACCAACGCCTTGGGCGGGATGAGTATGTGATGCCCATCAACTATGCCATGGCAAAAAAGGTCGGGGCAGCCCAGAAAAGCGCTCTGCAGGCGGGCGATTGCCTGAAGATCGTAGAGACGTTCCGACCTTATGAGGTACAGATGCTGGTAAAGGATGCGGTATATGCCAAGGCGCGTGCCGACAAGGATTTGATGACGGAGCTGAATAAGGGAGCGTGGAATATCGGCTGGTTCATTGCAACGTCTCTTTCTAACCATCAACGAGGTGTGGCGATGGACACGACTCTGCTGCGCATCACAGAGCAGACGGAACACAAAATGGCGGGATGTCCCTTTGTACAGGTGACGGGTGAGGAATACGCCATGCCCTCTGCCATGCACGAGTTGAGCAGTGTGGCGGCCTGCTTTACCGGGCCTGTAACATCCAACTCCGCCACCGCGTGGAAGCGGGCCGCAGCATCGTCATCCATGACAGACGGTGCCCGGCGGCTGCAGAGCTACTGCACCAATGCAGGCATGACACCGCTGGCCTCGGAGTGGTGGCACTTTAATGATCTGGATGCCCAGAACAAGGTACGTATGACCTCTGGAAACGGAAAATTCTGGCTGGATGGGTGTGTCAGCTGGAAGATGTTTGAAGCATAATTTGAGGATCAGAATTTTTGGGGAACATGGAATGAAGAAACTGTAGAAAGCAAAAAGCGGTCTTTTCTGTTTGCTGCTGATGCTGGTGGCGCTTGCGGTGCTGACGGCTTGCGGCTCCAAGGCGGCTACAGCAACGGAAGAAGCTGCGGCCAGCCAAGAGAAAGCATCTACTCAGCCAGAAGAAGAAAAAACAAACTGGGTGACCTATACGGAGACAAAAACATCCTTTATGGGGAGTAATTGTATCTTACATGTGAAATATGGAATTTGATATCTCTGTCCCGATCTCTTGCAATTTAGAAACTCTGCATTTCCTGAATTGAATCCAATTTTGCATAAATCTGTCTCATCTGGAGCTGATTCGTAATGCTTCTGGACGGCTCTAATGTACCAGAATTAATATTTACTTCTTTGAGCGTGACATCTTTTACTCTTGTCCCGGACTCATCGACAAAATGAGCCTTCAGGTAGTCTACCGCCCGTTTGACTTCCTCAAAGTCCCGAACAGTGCATTTCAGTTTTGCCTTGCCAGACCAATCGCTGCGCTGCTCATTGCGGAGATTGAAGTAGTCCACCAGCAGGTCGGACAGCGTGGGTTCTTTCGCCTTTTCCAGAGCGTCCAGAAGAAGCTGCTTCTTTTCGTTCAGGTCTGCGATCCAGCGTTGCAGCCCACGAATTGCTCTGCGGATGGACTGCATCAGGCTGTTGGCTGCACGAATGTCCCGGTTCAGGTTGCCGAGAACGGTTTCTACTCCACGCTTTTCCATCTGGTGTGCAGCGGGGCCGAGATGGACGGTCGGTATCTGCTGGATGCCCTGCCGCTCAAAGGAGCGCAGGTCAACACGTTCTGGTCTGCCAGCCGCTTCCAGATAGCGGTTGGTGATGGTCTCCCAGCTATGCCGCCAAACTTCGGCATATTTCTGATCGTTCCAGTCCACCGTGTTTTCCTTGTGACACTTCCAGTTCCCGGAAGGGAGCCGGATGCGCTCACCGTTTTCGTCAAGGTCGTATACCTTTCGGGCTTTCGGGAGCTACTTGCCGTGTTCGTCCATTGCCCGGAGCGTCAGCAGAATGTGGGCGTGTGGGTTTCCATCTTCCTTGTCGTGGATGGCAAAGTCAGCGATCATTCCTTCGTTATCTTTATCACTGAAAATGACGTAATAAAGGCCGGCCTTCCAATTTATCATGTTGACCGTACAGTTCGGGAAACGGGAACGGTTTTCAATGATCAGGCGCACATCGTTTATGTGAACTCACAAATCAAGGACGAAACCGCATTAGAAACCATCGAAAGAATCTGTTTGGGCTTGGGAATCACCTTAAAAGACTTCTTTGATTCCTCATACTTGTAGTAAAAAGCCGCTCACCATGCTGGAAACCTGCACGGTGAGCGGCTTTCATACTGCTTCTATTTTATCCTTGGGCCATCTCCAGATAAATGTTAAGCTGCATCT
>ONZW01000721.1_pt1 | contig 20904 bp, 20 predicted proteins | sample 1671071 | NCBI WGS metagenome assembly ONZW01 (sample SAMN06348119, study PRJEB24527) | human gut metagenome | biome: human gut; feature: ankylosing spondylitis patient; material: feces | host: Homo sapiens | place: China | collected 2015-10
TTCTTATTTTGATAATCACATATTTTTGATGCAAAAACTGATTCAAATACAGCTAAAGTAGCTTTTACTAGTTCATCCACTAGTTTATTTTCTAGAATTGGCATAAACAAATCTCCTATATTATTTTGGGTCATTTTTAGAATTTGGGATTCAATCCCATCTTATCCATAAATTCATCATGTGTTTTCTGTATCTGCAAGTTCATAGGAAATGGTTCCGATTCCGGATAAATATCCATCCAAAGATTAAAATCTGCCTCCGCTTTCAGCAGAGCTTCCCCACGCTTCTTAACATCTTTTATTTCATTGCATTTCTCAACTTCTTCCATATATTCTTCATAGCGGTCTAACCATGATTGCATCAAAGACAATGTTCCAAAGCTGATTCCAACCATATCATTTCCATCTTTATCCTGGTATTCAAAGAGTTGTCCATCGTATTGCCGGAATATCTGAAAAAGTCTGTGTATGGCTTTTATGCCATCAAAATCAGAGTTCGCCAGTACTTCGGGATTGACAGATAAAGCGTCTGCTATTTTTTCAAGGGATGATGACTTTGGATTTCTTCTGCCGCTTTCGTAAGCACGAATGTAGGCTTCGCTTGCACCAACCATTTCTCCTAATTGTCTTTGAGTTAGGTGACGTTCCTGACGGATGCGCCTTATATTTTCACCAACTGTCATTGTGATTTCCTCCTGCTCTAAAACTATGAATGTTTCAACATCACATATAGAATAACACACCAGATTAAAAAATGAAAGAAAAAAGATATTGACACGAAACAAATGTTACGATATCATAAAAGCGAAACAAAATGATACTATACAGAAACAAAGAAAGGAAAGAACACTATGAACGAAAAAATTTACTACAGTGCAGAAGACATTGCAAAGATGCTCGGTGTGAGCATGGGAAAATCCTACAAGATTTTACGAGAAATGAATAAGGAACTTGCCGGAAAAGGCTTCCTTACAATCGCAGGTAAAATTCCGGTGGAGTATTTTCGTGAGAAATGGTATGGAGGAGCCAAGGAGGTGAGTGCATGAGCTGCAGTGCAAAGCGAGATCCAAATGGTACATGGCATATCCAGTATCGGTGGACAGACTGGACGGGAACCAAGAAAAAATCCCAGAAGCGAGGATTTAAGACAAAGAAAGAAGCTGAGGAATGGTATGCGCATTTCATATTGCAGCAAACTTCTGATCCGACCATGACCTTGAATGATTTCTGGGAGATATATAAGGCTGATATGGAGAAACGACTGCGGAAAACCACCATGAAGCAGAAAGAATATGTGATGAAAGATAAGGTTCTTCCGTATTTTGGAAATACGCCAATTAATGCAATCACAGCTCCTATGATACGAAAGTGGCAGGGCGAAATGATTGATAAAGGATTTAAGCCGACTTATCTCAAAACGATAAATAATCAGCTCAGTTCTATTCTCAATTATGCGGTGCGATTCTATGAATTACGCTCCAATCCATGCCACAAGGCAGGCAGTATGGGAAAAAGTAAAGCGGAGGAACGTCCGTATTGGACGTTGGAAGAATTTCAAAAATTTTCGGATGCAATTATAGATAAAAGAGATTCTTGGATGGCATTTCAGATATTGTTTTGGACAGGTATGCGCATTGGAGAATTACTTGCCTTGCAGGTGAAAGATGTAAATTTCGAGGATGGAACTATTCGGGTGGATGAATCGCTTACAAGGCTTGATGGAGAAGATTTGATTACAGCTCCAAAGACAGAAAGCTCGGTGCGAGTGATAACTATTCATAAGGAATTGCAGGACGAGATTCGGGAATATATCAGCACATTGTATCGACCAAAACCGGGAACCAGATTATTTGCAGGAAGAACCAAAAGTTTCTTTGAGCATGAGATGGAGCGTGGCATAAAGCTGTCGGGAGTGAAGAAAATTACAGTGCATTGTACCAGACACAGTCATGCAAGTATGCTGGTGCAGATGGGGTTCAGTCCGATTGAGATTGCCAAGCGGCTGGGACATGGAAAGGTAACGACAACGATTGAGACCTATTGCCACCAGTCAAGGGATGCGCAGGAGAAAATTGCAGACAGACTTGGAAAAGTGGATCGAGGTGAGGAAGATGGCGTGTAAACGGGAGGATAGATTTCGGCATAACACAATCGCATTTTGGCTGAGTGATGAAGAAAAGGCGGAGGTTGAAGCCCAAATCATATTGTCGGGAGTGCCCAAGGGTGAATATTATCGAAAGGCAGTGTTAGAGCAGAAAATTAAGGTAGTGTCAGGCAATTATATGTCATTTCGATTATCAAAGGTGTTAGAGCAGATATGTGAGGAATTGCATAATGGAAATTCAGAGAATGAGCAGCTTTTGCTGGCTTTGCTAAAAGAATTGATTGCATTACAGAAAAATGCCCCTGCTGGTAACAGGGACATGAAAGAATAAAAAGGATAAAGCCTTTCTATCCACAACAAATTTATTATAGCAAAGGCTTTCTCCGCAGGAAAGGAGAAATTTGTGATTTGAATATATTTTCAGAAGTGAAAGAGCATCTAACCACAAGACAGGTGGCAGAAAGTTATGGACTTCATATTCGCAGAAATGGAACTGCCTGCTGTCCATTCCATGATGACAGACATCCGAGCATGAAGGTGGATCAAAATTATCACTGTTTTGCATGTGGTGTGGGTGGCGATGTGATTGATTACACAGCAAGAATGTATGGATTATCCCAGTATGATGCCGCAAAGAAATTGATTGAGGATTTTGGATTGCCAATTCATACAGAAGCAATGAGCGGGGAAGAAAAAGAGAGACTTCGCAGGGAAAAAGAGGAGCGCATACGCATTATTCAGATTAAGAAAAGATTTTCCAGATGGTGTGAGGAGACAATAGAACTGTTAAAAGATGCGTTGATACAGATTGAATATAGTGGAGAACTACTTTATGGCAAGCCACCGGATGTAATATTTTCTAAGGATTATGCCATGATGCTTCATGCAGAACCAATCATCAATTATTGGCTGGATATTCTCTGTATGGGAAGTGAGCAGGAGAAAAAAGAACTATTTATGCAAGGCAGAAAAGAGGTGGAGCAGATTGCAGGAAATGTCAGAAAATGGAGCAGATGTCTCATGGAACGATGTCGGGAAAGTGCTTGAGGATGAAAGGAGTAGCGTTGAGGATATTCAGACTGACCTTGCAAGAAATAATAAAGGAAATGTTTGCCAGAGCATTGATAACTGCATGACAGTTTTTCAACGAGATCCTTTGTTAAAAGGTGCAATCAGAAAAAATGAACTTTCCGGGAAAATAGATATTGTTGGTGATCTTGGATGGGAAAGAACATCTTCCAATCTGACGGATACCGATGTGTACCAGCTTCACTGGTATCTGGAAAAGCAGTACGGGTTAAAAAATGAGAGGAACATCAACAAAGCTATGAATATCGCAGCCAGCGAGAACCGGTATCATCCGATTCGGGAGTATCTGGAACAGCTTGTATGGGATGGAAAGTACCGAATTGGAAGACTGCTTCCCAAATATCTGGGAGCCGAGGAGGATGCTTATACCAGAGAAATTATGCAGCTTCTTATGGTGGCAGCGATACATAGGGTATATGAGCCGGGATGTAAGTATGAAATTATGGTGTGTCTAGTGGGTGGACAGGGCGCAGGAAAGTCTACATTTTTCCGCTTCCTTGCAATCAATGATGAATGGTTCTCAGACGATCTGAAGCGCATGGATGATGATAATGTGTACCGGAAAATGCAGGGGCATTGGATTATCGAAATGTCAGAGATGATGGCTACGGTCAATGCCAAGAGTATTGAAGATATTAAATCATTTATCAGCAGACAGAAAGAGACTTATAAAATTCCTTATGAAACGCATCCGGAGGACAGACCAAGACAATGTGTGTTTGTCGGCACATCAAACAGCATGGATTTTTTACCATTAGACAGAACCGGTAATCGCAGATTTGCACCGATACTGGTACATCTGGACAGAGTGGAGAAGCATATTCTGGAGGACGAGAAAGAGGCAAGAAATTATATCATTTAGGCATGGGCAGAGGCAATGGAGCTGTATCGAAGCGGTCAGCATGAATTGAAGTTGTCCAAAGATACAGAAATCTATTTGCGTCAGATGCAGAAAGAATTTATGCCGGAGGATGCAAAAGTTGGAATTATTCAGTTGTGGCTGGATGAATTGCCGCAGGATTATGTGTGTAGCACCATGATCTATAAGGAAGCATTTGACCATGAATATGATACGCCGAAGGACTGGGAATTAAAGGAAATCAATAATGTCATGAACAACAGTATTTCCGGCTGGGAGAAAATATCATCCCACCGATTTGCAGAATATGGCATACAAAGAGGATGGCGCAGGATAGCGGATAAAGAAGAATTTCATAAATTGCCGGAACATGCAGAAACACCATTTGACAAAAAATAAGTTTTTTGATCCCCGTTTACAAATTCTGTTTACAGTCTGTGTATGCGAGATAGTAAACACTATGGTTTACGGAAAAATACAGTAAATATACAAGGTACAGCAGTTGTAAACAATGTAAACGGGAAAAACAGCATAAGAGTATTGCAACAACAAATGTAAACAGCAGGAGGAGAATAATAAATGCAGAAATTCAATTATCAGAAAAGCAACAAAGCAACAGGAAAAATTTATATAGGTCTGGATCATGGTTATGGAAATATCAAGACAGCACACCGGGTATTTCAGACCGGAATAGAGTGTTATGACGAGGAGCCGATTGTCAGTACCAATTATGTAAAGTATCGGGACAAATATTATGTGATAGGTGAGAGCCATCTAGTATATCAGGGAAATAAAACGGAATCGGATGATTTCTATATTCTGACACTTGCAGGACTGGCAGAGGAAATGAGGTACAGAGGATTGCATGAGGCAGATGTGGTGCTTGCAGTGGGATTACCGCTTGCATGGGTAAAGACGCAGGCAGCGGAATGGAGAAACTATCTCATGCGTGAAAAAGAGATGGATTTCTCATTTCGCAAGGAACGATACAAAGTCCAGTTATGCGGCTTGGAAATCTTTCCGCAGGGACTTGCAGCAGTTCATAATCAAGGCTCTATGCCGGGCATGAATATGTTGGTTGATATAGGAAATGGTACTATGAGTATTCTGGAAATTCATGATGGCAGACCTATGGAAAACAGCATCAGCACAGAAGTGTTCGGGGTACATCAGTGTATGGAAAAGATACAAAAGGAAGTATCAAAGCACAGTGGAGTGGACGTGCCGGAGATGCTGATTGAGCCGCTTTTGAGGAATGGAATCGGAGACAGGACAGATGCAGTAGCTATGACTACCAAGCGGATTGCGGAAAACTATACTGGAGAAATTATTAAAAAACTCACTGCACATGGATATCGGGAAGAACTGGTGCATCTTTATATCATTGGTGGTGGAGGCTGCCTTTTACAAAATTTCTCTGCTCTGACAGCAAAGCCGGAAGTAACCGTAATTACAGATATATGTGCTAATGCGAAAGGCTATGAAGCACTTGCCATGATGAAACAGCGAATGAAAGGATGATTCGGATGCGGAAAGAATATCGTTCAAGCAATGTTCGATTCTGCATGGATGATGAAAACCAGCGTAGAACATGGGAATATTTGCAGAGCATTACAAGAAAAGAAGGCTCTTACGGGAAAATACTTTCAGACGCATTTGTTCAGATATTGGATGGAAACCATGCAATAGAACAGGGGGCATTTCAACAAAACAATGCGGAGTGTGTAACGGAGCAGATGCTTTCCATGCAGTTAGCAACGCTAAAGAGAGAATTGCTGGAGGAAATGGAAAGTATATATGGAAATGCCCTACCTGCTGCTTCACAGACCGGAGATCACAGAGATGAGATGGAGCAAGAAGCAGCAGAATTGCCGGAGCCGGATATGTCAGATGCAATGATGACGATGGCACTGGCAATGGGTGACTGGGTACCGGAGTAGATATATCCGGTACCGTCAGCTAAAGCGAACGATGGAAGGGGTTATCTGACGGAGTGAGTAATCTGCCATGTATTTTATGGCAGATATGCCAGCCACAGAGCTGGCAAGAGCCTCGCAGAGCCCTCGGAGAGCGACTTATGTTTTGATGCCTGCGTCAAAACTAATAAAGAGTTACTTTTGACAAAAGTAACAAAACCGTAGTTAGCAGTTATATAAAGATGGAAAGAAGGTAAAAAGACTGGGAGCAAAAACAATTTCTTTTCCAAAGGGAAAGGGACATCTGACACATAATAACCGAGAGTTTATCAGTAATAATGTGGTACCCGAAAGGACAGCTTGGAACCGAATTTATATACAGGAATCTTTGGAACAGGCATATGAGAAATGCTTTGGGCAGGCACTTAGGGATTATAATGCAGCACAAAAGCGAAAGGATCGTAGAAAAGAAAATTATCTGAAAGAAATAGAGAATTCAGGTAATAAGGAAAAGACATTCTACGAGAATATCGTTCAGATAGGCAAAAAGGATGACACTCCAGTGGTGGGTGCAGATGGAAAGCTTACTGAGGAGGCAAAGGCAGCCATTGAAATATTGGAGCAATATGCAAAAACATTTCAGGAACGTAATCCCAATTTGTATCTGTTTAATTGTGTTATGCATTTGGATGAAACAACGCCACACTTGCACATTGATTATATTCCGGTTGCAAATGGCTATAAAACAGGCATGAAAACACGCAACAGTCTGACTAAGGCATTGCAGCAAATGGGATTTGCAAAGGCGGTCAGCAAAAAGGAAAATGAAACAGTTGCATGGCAACAGAAGGAGCGAGCTTATTTGACGGAACTTTGTCAGGAAAAAGGGATTGATGTCGAGGTGTTGGGCGTACAGAGAGATAACCTTACCCTGCCGGAGTATAAAGCTGTGATGCAGAAAGTGGAAGCACTGGAGCATCAAGCGGTGAAAATAGAAGAAAATAATCAAAGGCTGGCAGAACAGGCAGAGAAACTTGCCGATCAGATCGCAAAGTTAGATGAGAAGGAAAAAGATAACAAGGAAGTGCTGAAAAAACATGATTTGAGAGCAGATACCCTAAAGACTATAGCCAAAGAAACAGAGAAAGATACGAAGAAATTGAAAAGTGCAGCGGTTCCAGTCAGCAATATTTTTGGTGGCGAAGAATATGTCAAAGTAAAGAAAAGCGACTGGGATAAAATCATAGATGCTTTTAGCAGAGCTGTATCCAGAAATAAGTTGTTGGAAAAATACGAAAAGAAGATTGTTGCACTAGAGAAAAAAGTATCAGATGTGAGTGGACTATTGGATAAAATGAAGCAGTTTATTTCCAACAGAGGATTGGGCGAAGCCTTTGCAGAATTTGTGAAGTCATTAGAGCCTAAGACAATGAAAGAACGCTTGACAGAAAAGCAGAAGGTTGTGAAAAAGCAAACACAACAAAAATCTATGCATACACAGGAACATGGCACATCGAGAAAACACAATATCAGTACCGAATTGTAATTCGTGGAAAGAGAGGTTGCTTATGAATATTACATACGAAAAAAATGGAGATTATTTGATACCAAACTTAATTTCTGATCCAGAGCCGGAAGGGGAATTGAGAAAGTTTGGACTTATGAGAAGACATTATCTGAAAGAGCATCGGAGCGGTATCTATCAGGCGATGCTATTAAGTGGAAAACTAAAGGAACATTTGCTTATGATGCAGGAACAGGCAGAGGCACAGTTTGATTTGCTTGTAAAGCAAATGGCAGAACAAGAGGGCGTGACTGAACATCTGAAAGAGAAAAATCAGATGCTGTGGGTGCAGATGATGAACAATATTCGGGAGAGAGCTGAGGAGATTGTGAGAGCAACGCTATTACAATGATGATTATACACTACAACAGAAGGTTGATTTTATTGAATCAGCTTTCTGTTGGTTATATACCAATATGCATGCAAATACTAGACCTAAGTAGGAGAAATTGGCAGATGGGAGGCAAAAATACATGGAAGATATAAACATTTATGGATATATGCGAGTGTCATCTAAGGAACAAAATGAGGATAGACAGAAAATCGCATTAACGGAGATGGGAGTACCTGAGAATAACATTTATATGGATAAGCAGTCGGGTAAGGATTTTGAGAGAACACAATATAAGCGGTTATTGCGAAAATTAAATGAAAACAGTGTGCTGTATATCAAGTCGATTGACCGCTTAGGCAGGAATTACGGGGAATTGAATGAGCAGTGGCGCATTATTACAAAAGAGAAGAAAGCAGATATTGTTGTCATAGATATGCCGCTGTTAGATACCCGCAGAGAAAAGAATTTGCTTGGAACATTTATCAGTGATGTCGTTCTGGCATTGCTTAGCTATGTTGCAGAAAATGAACGCACCAATATCAAGCAAAGACAGGCGGAGGGAATTGCAGCAGCGAAAGCAAGGGGTGTAAAGTTCGGCAGACCACCATTACCAATCCCACAAAACTTTTATCAGATGCACAAAGACTGGCGGGCAGGGAAAATTACAATAGAAGAAGCTGCTAAGGCTTGTAATATGTGCCCTAAGACGTTTTACAGCAAGGCAGTAAAATATGAAAAATCCAGTTAAATAGTTCATGCGTTCTAACTGAAATGGTATACATTTCCAGTAATCGTATACATAAAACCATTCTTACATATTGTATCACGAAATCAGTCGAAATTCAGTAATTTTCTGTCAAAACTTCGTGAAATTTCACAGTTACAAATCCAAATTTTTCTCATGAAAAAAAGTATACATTTTTTCCAAGCTGGCTATCAAGGATAGCCGGCTTTAGAAATGAGGATAAAAATGGATAAGTTAATTGATCTGAATACTTATCCGGTCAGTGAAAATCTTAAAGTATTACTGAAGGATAAGACAACAAAGAAAAATATTATATTTGCGACATCGGTATATAGTTCCAAAGGTACTCCAATCAAGGAAACTGAGCAGATGACAGAAGAAATCTTAAAGGGATTTACACAATATGAGATACAGCCGAGGGTGCTAAAGAATAAGGAACAACAGCAGGAACGTACCAGAGCCAAAGCAGAGGTGTTTACGCCATCGTGGATATGTAACAAAATGAATAACCATTGCGATGAGGAGTGGTTTGGAAGAAAAGAAGTTTTTAATGTTGAATGTGAGCAGGGGTGGAGGGTAAACACAGAAAAAGTGGAGTTTGACACAGCGGATGGATGGAAAAAATATGTCGATTCCAAAAGGCTTGAGATTACCTGCGGTGAAGCCCCCTACATTGTATCACGCTATGATGCAGCTACCGGAGAACTGCTTGAGATTAGGCAACGGATAGGAATTTTAGACAGAAAACTGCGTGTGGTAAATGAAAATACAGACAGTGAAACTGAATGGTTCAAATGGGTGCTTCGAGCATATCAGAGTGTGTATGGTTATGAATTTCAAGGAGACAGCCTTCTGATTGCAAGAATCAATTTACTCATAACTTTTGTGGATTATATGCAGGACAGGTGGGATAGAGTTCCAACAGATGCAGAACTGCGAAAGATTGTGAATGTTATTGTCTGGAACCTGTGGCAGATGGATGGAATATCCGGGACGATTCCCTTTGGAAAGCCCAAAGAGGAATATCATCAATTCAGTCTATTTGACTTTGTGGTAGCAGATGAGCCGAGAAAGCAGGATATAGAAGAACCGGAAGAAGTGTACTGCCGGATCTATGACTGGCGCAGCGATAAATCTCTGACATATAAAAGCATGAAGGAAGGTAGATGAGATGAAGTTTGATTTTGCGATTGGAAATCCTCCGTATCAGGAGGATAGGCAAGGAAATAGTAATACAGCATTACCAGTATATCATCAATTTATGGAAGCAGCTTATAGTGTTAGTAATGCAACGGAGCTTATTACGCCAGCTCGATTTTTGTTCAATGCAGGAAGAACTCCGAAGGATTGGAACCAGAAAATGCTTCGTGATGAACATTTTAAAGTGATGGAGTATGAAGCGGATGCAAGTACAGTATTTTGTAATACAGATATAAAAGGTGGGGTTGCCATTACATATCGAGATAAAGCAAAAAAATATGGGGCAATAAAAACATTTACGATACATGAGGAGATAAACGGAGTATTGAAAAAAATACATCCATGTATTGAAGAGAGTGGAGCAATGTCAAATATTGCTTTTGTAGCATCAAAATTTAATACAAGTAATTTATTCAGAGATTATCCGCAATATGACTGACATGAGCGCAGAATGTCAAGTAACATACTGGAATTTGAGTGCTTTCATGAAAATAGAGATATAGACGATATATTGATTTATGGAATATATAAAGGGAAAAGATATGGTCGTTTTATTAACAAAAAGTATGTTGATTTGACAGATAAGCAGATTGAACAATACAAGATAATAACACCTAAAGCAGATGGAAACGGATCATTTGGAGATAAACTAACAAATCCAGAAGTCCTGAAACCAATGACAGGCTTTACACATACATTTTTAGGAGTGGGTAGTTTTGAAAGGGAACAAGAGGCATTGTCTGCACTCAAATATATAAAAACAAAATTTGCAAGAACTTTATTGAGCGTTTTGAAAATAACACAAGATTTGAATGCTGATAAGTGGAAATATGTTCCACTCCAAGATTTTACCGACAAATCCGACATCGACTGGTCAGTATCTATAGCAAACATAGACAAGCAACTCTACAAAAAATATGGACTTTCCGAGGAAGAAATCACTTTTATTGAAAATAATGTAAAGGAGATGGAATAGCATGAATAAACCTAACATTCAGACAACCAAACAGGTAGTTCCAATGCTTTATGGCTATTCTACTCCGGAAGTGGTTCGTCATAACGGTTGGACGAAAATAGGATATACAGAGCAGGATGTAGAAACTCGTATCAATCAACAGACACATACTGCTGATGTTAAGTGGCAGCTTGAATGGAAAGGAAATGCCACTTTTGATGATGGTTCAGGGGAGACATTCATAGATAAGGACTTTCATGCTTATTTGCGAAAATCCGGTATAGAGCAGGAAAATGGAAAAAATAATGAATGGTTCCATGTGGATGGCACCACATCAAAGCAAATGTTTCGTGATTTCAGGGAAGATCATGGCATCATAAAAACGACAGATACAGTTATTCCGTACAAATTGCGTGAGGAGCAGCAGCGTGCGGTTGCAATGACGGTTGATTATCAGGCAGCACATAAAGATGGCGAGTTCCTTTGGAATGCCAAGCCGAGATTTGGAAAGACATTATCGGTCTATGATTTTGTGCAGAAAACCGGTGCAGAAAAAGTACTGATTGTGACAAACCGACCAGCGATTGCAAATTCGTGGTTTTCAGATTATGCCAAATTTCTGGGTAGTGAATCAGGGTATCTTTTTGTGAGTGAAGTTGATGCACTAAAAGGGAAAAGAGGTGTGTTGACAAGAGAAGAATATACACATTTTCTTTTAGGAAAAGACAGTGAAAATGTAAAATGTATTGAATTTGTATCCTTGCAGGATATGAAAGGTTCCATTTATTTTGGAGGTCAGTATGATAAATTAGGTGAGGTCGCAAATATGGAGTGGGATATCCTTGTCATCGACGAAGCACATGAGGGTGTGGATACCTACAAAACAGATGTTGCATTTGATTGTATTAAGCGTAAATTTACGTTGCATTTGTCGGGAACACCGTTTAAAGCACTTGCCAATAATAAATTTGCTGATGATGCTATCTATAACTGGACTTATGCAGATGAACAGAAGAAAAAACGTGACTGGGATGTTTCAGCAGAGGAAGAAAATCCGTATTCAACATTGCCACAACTTAATCTCTATACTTATCAGATGTCAGAAATTATCAGGGATGAGCTTCAGCAGGGCATAGAAATTGACGGAGAGACAGAAGAATATGCATTTGATCTGAATGAGTTTTTTGCGGTTACCAATGGTAAGTTTAACCATGAATCTTCCGTTGATAAATTTCTCGATGCCCTGACAAGACAGACAAAATTTCCATTTTCTACGGAAGAATTGCGAGATGAATTAAAGCACACCTTCTGGCTGCTCGATAGGGTAGACAGTGCAAAGGCGCTGGCAAAAAAATTAAGGGAACATCCAATATTCCAGGAATATGAAGTTGTTCTTGCTGCTGGCGACGGCAAACTAAACGATGATGAGGAAACAATGAAATCTTATGATAAAGTGGTTGCAGCTATTGCGCAGCATGAAAAGACCATTACTTTGTCGGTAGGACAGCTTACGACAGGAATTACAATTCCAGAATGGACAGCAGTGCTGATGCTTAGTAATATGCGATCCCCGGCATTTTATATGCAGGCGGCATTCCGGGCACAGAATCCTTGTCTGTTTAAAGTTGGGACATCTTTCAAGAGAAAAGAAAATGCTTATGTATTTGACTTTGATCCGGCAAGAACACTTACCATATTTGAGCAGTTTGCCAATAACCTGAATCCTAATACTGCCAAAGGTGGAGGTACCGCAGAGGAACGCAAAGAAAATGTGAAAGAACTGTTAAATTTCTTCCCAGTAATCGGCGAGGATGAACAGGGAGAATTGGTAGAACTGGATGCAGAAAAGGTACTGACGATTCCAAGAAAAATCCGCTCTGTTGAAGTTGTGAAGCGTGGGTTTATGAGCAATTTCCTGTTTCAGAATATCAGTAACATCTTTGGGGCACCAAAGGAAGTCATTGATATTATCACAAAGTTTGAACCAATAGAAGAACCAAAGAGCAAGGTAAATCTGACGGAGGAAGTGCAGAAAGACCTATCGCTGGATGAAAATGGGGAAGTGGCTCTTAGTGATGAATTTGTGATTGGAAGAACGCAGGATGTTTTTGGCGATAAAATTTATGATGTGACATCTCAGGTACAGGAAACAATGACGCAGATGGAGCAGGCACCGGACAAGGCGCAGAAAGCCATCGACAAACTGAAAGAAGCGGTAAAACAGAGTGCAGTCAAGGCTGTTGTGGATACTGCGCAGTCTACTTATGGCTCTGATATGAAAGCAGCAGATAAAAGACAGATTGAGTCAAAATTGAACCATGAAGCCGATCGGATGATTGATAAGTTGCATACAAATTATGAGATTGAGCGAAATGTTATAGAAAATCAACGTGTTGCTGAACAGCAGGCAAGATATGAAACCGGTAAAACATCAGAGCAGATTGATAAAGAATTTGAGCAGAAGCAGAAAGTGGCTATGGAGAAATTCAATGAGGAACTGACAACTGCTATTTCTGATTTTGCAAAAGAATCCACAAAAGAAACAGTCAAGACCATAGAAACAAAGAAAAAGGAGCGTGAAAAGGAAACCATCGAAGATGGTGTCAGAGATCATCTGCGTGGTTTTTCAAGGACAATCCCGTCATTCCTTATGGCATACGGAGATAATACGGTAACACTTGCGACTTTTGATACGATCATTCCAGATAAAGTGTTTCTTGAAGTGACAAGCATCACACTGGATCAGTTCAAATTTCTGCGTGATGGTGGCGATTATGTAGAGGAAGAAACCGGACAGACCAAGCACTTTGATGGACAGCTATTTGATTCGGTGGTATTTGATGATTCGGTAAAAGAATTTCTTGCCTTAAAGAAAAAGCTTGCCGATTATTTTGATGAAAAGAGTGTGGAAGATATATTTGATTATATTCCACCACAAAAAACAAATCAGATATTTACACCAAAGACAATGGTTAAGAAAATGGTGGACATGCTGGAACAGGAGAATCCTGGTTGTTTTGATATGCCGGATAAGACCTTCATTGATTTGTATATGAAATCCGGTTTGTATATTACAGAGATTGTGAAGCGGTTGTATCAGAGCGATGAGATGAAAAAGCAATTCCCGGACAATAAGGAACGCATGAAACACATCTTTGAAAAGCAGGTGTATGGATTAGCTCCGACGGAAATTATCTACAAGATAGCGACAAGTTACATATTGGGCTTTGATGCGGATACAAAGGATATCAAGCATAATTTCAGACAGTTAGATGCTTTGCCTTATGCAAAGGAAGGAACGTTGGAACAAGTGTTGGATGAGTTGTATTCTAAACAATAGTAGATGAGAAGATGCACCCGGAAATGGGTGCATTTTTGAATTTAAAAATCATATAAATTGATTTAATTCGAGCAAAGTTTTATTAAGGTTGAAGAGCTTGGAAGTAAATTGTCGTAGCAATTGTATTTTGCGTGCGAACATGCTATGATATAAACAACATTGTTTATCAGGTTGTTTTCAATCAGGAGGAACTGGAATGGCGACAGTAAATGATCTTTTATTTAAAGCTATAAATGAAACAAAAAAATTGAATGCGAATGAGATTTTTCTTGTAAGAGATCTGTTCAAGGGATATGAGTGGAACAGAATATCTCGAAGCGATAGATTATTATTGGGAACATTATTTTTAAATTATGTTCATTCATCGGAAACTCAGTTGGAACCAATTGAGAAAACTTCTTCTGGACAGCAAAAATATAAGGTTCGTAGTAATTGATATATTTATGCCATTAAAAGGACATATAATATCTAAAATGGAGGAAAAAACATGAAGGCTGAATTATATAAACGATTATTTCGAGCAATATTTTCTGAAGATATAGTATCACTTAAAAAGTTGGCGAGTATAATCATTCAAGAAGAACGTAAGTTAGGACATAATGTATTAGCAGATTCTTTAGAAAAAATCTCAATTACTGAAAAACCGAAATTTACTTTTTTTGATGGAAGGAAAAATGAAACTGGATTATCTTCTTTACCCAAAAGTAAACGTACAAATTCACAACTAGTGTCTTATATTCCGAGAGAACAGTTAAAGCATCATATGATTTTACCAAATGAGGTTGAGGAACGATTACTTTCAATCGAGCAGGAGTATGTAGCACGTGAGCGACTAAAAAAATATAATTTAGTACCTAAACAAAAAATTCTTCTATACGGACCGCCAGGATGCGGAAAAACATTAAGCGCCGAGCGAATAGCATGGAATCTTGGATTGCCATTATTAAAGGTTCGCTTTGATACCTTATTGTCTTCTTATTTTGGAGAATCTGCTTCAAATCTCCGAATGGTATTTGATTATTGCAAAAATGAACCGGTTGTTCTCCTTCTTGATGAGTGTGATTTTATTGCAAAATCTCGTACTACCACACAGGATGTTGGAGAGGTGCCTCGTATTGTTAATATGCTTTTAACGTTGCTTGATGAGTATGATGCGCCTGGCCTAGTGTTAGCAACAACGAATTTGAAAGTTTCATTGGATGAGGCACTTTTTCGAAGGTTTGATGACATAATAGAAATGCCTATACCTGGAAAAGAAGAATGCGTACGCTTACTGGAAATGACTTTATCAGCAATTCCTGTTTCTCCAGATGTTGATATGAAAAAAATTGCAGATCAATTAGACGGATATTCGGCTGCGAATATTGTTTTGATTGCACAACGAGCTGCAAAGATAAGTATTCTTTCTGGAAACAAAAAAGTTTGCAATGAACATTTTAGAAAGTCATTGGAAGAAAGCTGTAAATTTTAATTGAAGGAGGCACGTTAATGGCAGGAAATAATAACTTTACACATTTACCACTTCCATTCATTTTCCGAGGAAAGCCAAAATTAAGAGGTGGTAATTTACCTTCAGAACAAACGGACAAATCGTGTTGCTCATGGTGGTTATGTAAAACGACGAGCAGCTGAACTGTCTCATTTTTGGAAAGAAAGGCGAACAGAAAGAATAGATCAAGAACTACCTCTAATAGAAACTGGTATTCCAATACTATTGGAAATTGATCCGAGTGCTGATATTGATTTTTTACGAGGATTAGGTTTTGAGATTGTTTGTGAGCTTGCTGAAGGATATATTATTGTTGCAACAGAAGACGTTGACTTTTCAGTGCTAAATGAGAAAACTGATGCGTTTATTGCAAATGTAACTGCAAAATGTAATTCACCAGCAAAAGTATATGCCCTTTGCGAAGATGAAGATAGATTAAAGGGTGTATTGTCAGAAGAATTATATGCACAGTGGTCTACAATTCTGCCTGACAATATATACATAATTGATATTGGAGTAAGTTGTTGTGGAAATATTGAACTTCCTAAACGACCACAAAGAAATGACCATGAATCAGATGAGCATTATTTAATTCGCGAGCAAAGGTGGATAGAAAAATTTAATACAGCTTATATGGCTTGGGATGAGCTAAAAATGCAACGAGAGGAAATAATAGAAAATTTTGTTTATGCCTATAATGGGGAAATTGTGGAATTGACTGATGGGGTTCCAGGAATAACCGATTTGCCAGATAGTTTTTCAGTGCGCTTAAAAATTTCTGGTAAATGCTTATTCGATTTAGTACTAAATTTTGCATATATATTTGAGGTTTCTGAAGGCGAAAAAATAGAAATGGGAAAAGCTCCAGAAAATAATTATAGTTTCGGCGAAGATGTACAAATAGACGAACCTTTAGAATCAGCGCCGATTGTATGTATAATGGATAGTGGAATCCAAGAAGCCCATAAATATTTAGCACCTTCGATTATAAATACTGATTCAATAAGTCTTTTGTCAGATGATTTGAGTACAAATGATGAGACTACAGGCGGAGGACATGGTACGCGGGTAGCGGGAGCTGTTTTGTATCCCAAAGAGATTCCTACAGTTGGAAATTACCAATTACCTTGTTGGATTCGTAATATGAGAATTCTGGACAGAGACAATTGCTTGCCCGAAGAGGTATATCCGCCTCGGGCAATTGCAATTGCAGTTCAGAAGTATAACAAAGATGCTTTGATTCCGACAAAAATATTTAATCATTCTGTTGGTAGCCATAAAGCTTGTGAAATGAAACACATGACACCCTGGGCGGCTGAAATTGATTATCAATCATACAATAATGATGTCTTATTTATACAGGCTGGCGGAAATATTTCTGCTGATGTTATATCAGCCTATTGGCAAGCTGGATATCCATATCCTTTATATTTTGACAGAGAGTTATGTAGAATATCAAATCCAGCCCAAAGTTTGCAGGCTATTACAGTAGGATCGGTTTCTTCAACTGATTTTGAAACGGATGATGTGATTGCGTTAGGTAAGAAAATGGAGATATCTTCTTTTTCGCGTTCGGGACCTGGCATTTGGGATGTTTTAAAACCAGAAGTTGTTGAGTATGGTGGCACACATTTATATAACAAAGGAAGCATGCCCCCTCAACTTACTACACCACCTGAGGTATGCCCTGAATTAATTCGCAAATCTCCGGAAGGTCCAGCCTTCGCCAAAGATGAGGTTGGTACATCTTTTTCGGCTCCGAAAGTAACTTTTATTGCATCAAAAATCCAAAAAGTTTTTCCAGAATCACCAGCTTTACTTTATAGAGCATTGATAGCCCAATCTGCTCGTTGGCCTAAAAGTATTAACGAAATAGATAAGGATGAGTGTGTCTCGACTTTAAGACATATTGGATATGGCATACCTGATGTTGAACGTGCTACTCATAATGATGAATATAGGATTACATTAGTAACACCGGAACTTATGGAACTCGGAGATGACGAAGCGCATATTTTTCAGATTCCAATACCTGAGGAATTATCATCTATTGGTGAGGATTATGATATTTTGGTTGAAATTACTTTATCGTATGCAGCAAATCCTCGTCGAACACGTCGCTATGTGAAAGGGTATTTGTCAACGTGGCTAGATTGGTGCTGTAGCAGAATGGGCGAAAATGCAGAGACATTTGCAAGACGTATTTTTGAGACTGGTGCGGTAATTGAAGATGACGGAGATTTTAGTTGGGTGCTAGGTGAGGCCACTAATAGAGGTGTAGCAGAAGGATATTCAAGGAAAAATGGTACATTACAAAAAGATTGGTGTATTATAAAATCTAATCAATTAAGTGATGCTTTCTGTGTTGCAGTGCGTGGACACAAAGGTTGGGGTGGATTATTTAAAGCAAAGTATTCGTTAGCGGTTAGTTTTGAGGCTATTAATCAAGATGTAGCAATTTATGAACCGATTAGAGCGGAAATTGAGTCCTTTATTGAAAATCACGAAATTGAGATTGAAATGAATAGTAGATAGTTGTTAAGTGGGGAGTTTTGTTTGGGTACAATTTGGGTACAGTAGTTTTAAAACCACATTAACAAGGTACAAAACCATATCAAAATGATACGGTTTGCAATGAAATAACATCAGATTAAGATGAAACATTAAACTTGAAAAAGAGTTTGAATAACGGATTAAAATGCCGAAAGCCTGTATTTATACGGGTTTCCGGCATTTGCTTTATCAAATGGCTCTGGTTTGGCTCTATTTGTGGGTGGAATAATGAGTTGGAGGAGAATACTATAATGTCATTAGGATTAAAAAGAGGAATAGTGCAACTTGAATCACATAATAAACGATGGGATGATATTGCCATTCAAACAATAAAAAACTTAAATCTATATTAGGTGATGATGTTATTGATATATAGCATATTGGGAGTACAGCAATACCGGAAATTAAAGCCAAAACGATTATTGATATTGTCATTGGAGTAACTGATTTTGAGAAAATAATATCATATAATGAGCAATTGCAACGAGAGGGAATATTTTATCGAAGCTCAGATGTAGAATGTCAGTTGCTATATGTAATTGGTGATAAGGAGGCGAATATTATGATACATAATATTCATATTGTGAAGTGGAATGGAACTGAGTTGAAGAATTATATTCATTTTAGAGATTATCTAAATGCTAATGAGAATATGGCTTTGCAGTATCAGAAGTTAAGGGAAGAAATGGAAAGTAAGTATGCAGATGATAGGGGCATATACTAATGGAAAGCAAGATATGATAGATGTTATTCTTGGTAACCAATGATGATGCATTGATAGAGAAAATTATATTTTTATGATATAATAAACTTATATTAGGAGTGGCTTTGGTTGCGGATAAATAAGAGCGGTAGGAATGTTACCAGTTTATTTATATCACTATTATTAAAGGATGGGGATTGTGTGAAACAGTTTAATTCAGATAAAGAGATTAAGGAGTATATTGAAAAAAGTATTGATTCTATTAAAGTTTTAGATGAGTGTCGATTATATAGAGAAGAACAATTACAGATTACAGAAGAAGTAATGAGAGCAAGAAATTCAACAGAATGGCTTATTAGAATTAACAAAGTCATTAATAATTTTATCTATGCAATATCCTGGTCTTATGCATATGCAGTTAAAATGAATTCGCCATTGGAAGAAACGGAAAATTCTCAGATGTATGCTTATTATTTGGAGGATGCTGTATATAGAGATATTGTATTATGGGACTTACTTCGGCAGTTTATAAATGAGTTTTTTAAGTGTGGATATGATAAGGATAGGGAAATAAGTATATTTTCTTTTTTGAATGATGCTACTGTTAGAAGAAAACTTGGTAATTCTGAAGTGAAAAAAATAAGAAAGTATTTAAACTGCACAGACCATCAAGAAGTTAGGACAAAGTTAAGAAATCAATTTACGCATTCGTTGGATGGAACATCTTCATATTTTTTTCATAGGAATAATAATGGAAAAATACAAGCGGATATGGGAAATGTATTTCCAAAACATCCATATGAAAATATTGTATATGTATTGGATGACATAAAGAAATATTTAAGGTTTGCGGAGTTGTATGTAAGTAAATTAGAAAATTTTTTGATTGAAAATATTATGATGGTTACAGTTGAGTGTAATATGAAGTGTGGTAAGGTGGCAGAAGATACAGAACCATGGAGCATAAATATTTTAAAAGATAAGGCGGAGCAGATTTTAGTTCCATGTGAAAATTCATGTGAATATGCAATAGATTATAAGGCGTGTAAAGTATGTAAACCTATGTTTGTTAAATATTGTAGGATAAATGAAGAAGATAAAAAGTATAAAGGGAAAATAGAATTGCAGATGAGTTATGAAAAAATGAGGGAAAAGTTTGGAGAAGATGCAACTATTTCTTGATGATTACATAGTTGGGTATTAAGAACTAATGGGTGACAAAAACAGATATTGTTATAAAGAAAGGGTGTATAATAATGGAAAGTTTTATAATGATTAATAATGAAACTGGAGACGAATTAAATCCATATACGTTGAGTAAGACTCAGAAGGAATCTGCATATAAGAAGGAGACAATTTATATATGTAAATGTTGTTATCCTGAGAAACAATTGAAATATCATTTTTCGGCAGATTTAAGACTAATACCATGTCATCCGGAATTTACTAGACAACATGATGAGACCTGTAGGAAAAATGAGGACTATCAAAGAAGAATAGCATATGCTAATCCATTGCAGCAGGACACAGATGGAAAATTAGTTGCAAGAGTTTATGAAAATTTATTTGATAGACCCCAAAGAAGAGCAGTAGAAGCAGGAGAAGAACATAAAAAAAGAAGAGATACTGTACATACAGAGCAACAAAAGATGAGATTGTCTGCTTTAGTAAAGAAGATTAACTTAGAAGTTTCGTATCGCCAAGCATGTAGATTTACTTTGAAAGAAGGCGATGCAGATGAAACGAAAATACAGTTAAAATTGGAAAAAGAGTTTAGCAAAGAAGTCTATGGACAAGCAAAGGATGTAAGGATTTCCAATAGAGGAGGAACTGTTGCAGGATGTTCATTGGACAAAAATGGAGTTCAATTTTTTTATAATAGACTAACAAGTATTAAAATTGTATCTTATTCTATTAATGAAAAAAAATCTAATTATAAAGAATATAAAAGTATATCATATCAAGAACTAGTAAATATAAAGACTAACAATGACAATAATGATATAAGGAGTTATTTTTCAGTAAAAATTAATGGTTACTATGTTAAAATAACA
>ONZW01000722.1_pt1 | contig 20862 bp, 15 predicted proteins | sample 1671071 | NCBI WGS metagenome assembly ONZW01 (sample SAMN06348119, study PRJEB24527) | human gut metagenome | biome: human gut; feature: ankylosing spondylitis patient; material: feces | host: Homo sapiens | place: China | collected 2015-10
GCCGGAGCGGGATTCAAGGGGGTACCTTCATGCTTCACAACACGTTCTGCCGCCGTCTGGCGGCGCTGGTGCTCACATTGGCAGTGGCTCTTTCGGCAGTGCTGCCGGTATTTGCAGTATACCCCATGCCCGTCCAGACTGCAACCGAGACTGAGGCGGTGTATCTGTTCAACGCGGACACCGGCAAGACGATCCTGAGCCAGAACGCTGACCAGCAGAAATATGTGGCCAGCCTGACCAAGCTGATGACCGCCCTGCTGCTGGTGGAAAGCGGCAAGGATCTGAACGGTGAAGTGACCGTGCCCACCGACCTGACGCAGGAGTTCAAGGATATCCAGAACGCCAACGGCACCACCATGGGGCTGCGCATTGGCGAGACCGTGCGCCGCATCGACCTGCTGAACGCTATGCTCATCGTCAGCGCCAACGACGCCGCCAGCGTCATTGCGTGGGACGTGGGGGGCAGCGTGGTGGGTTTTGTGCAGCAGATGAACGCCAAAGCGGCAGAGCTGGGCTGCACCGGCACGAACTTTACCTGTGCCCACGGCCTGTTTGATTACGGCAACGTGTCCACCGCGCAGGATCTGGCAAAGATCGCCGCCGCCTGCGCGGAGAACCAGACCTTTGCACAGGTGGCGGGCACCGCCAGCTATGTGCTGCCGGCCACCAATCTGCGCAAGGCCGAGTACACCATCAGCAGCTCCAACAGCCTGATGAACAGCGAAAGTGCCAACTACCGGGAGTATGTCAAGTGGGTCAAGGGCGGCTTTACCACGCTGGCAGGCCGCTGCACCGTGGCTTTTGCCCAGCAGGACGGCCACAACTACGGGCTGGTGATCCTTGGCTGCGACACGCTGGATCACCTGTTTACCGCGTGTGACGACCTGTTTGACTGGGCCTTTGCCAGCTTTGCCGACCGTCCGCTGGTGGATACCAAGACTGTGCTGACCACCGTAGACCTGACTAAGTGCCGCACCGAGCCGGCTGTGGAGCTGTACGCCGCCGCCCCGGTCAGCGGCTACGGCCACAGCGACGATAAGGTGAGCTATTCCTTCGACCTGCCCGAGAGCGTCTCTGCCACCGTCAAGGAGGGGCAGAAGCTGGGCACCGCCACCGTCTATCTGGACGGCTACGAGGTGGGACAGGTAGACCTTGTGACCCACCGGGAATATGTGTCGGACTTCCGCACTGATATCAAGGCCACCCTGCTGCTGCTCTGCGCCCTGATTTTGATTTTGTGCGCACTGGGCTTTGTCACCCTGCGCTGCGGCGGCGGACTGACCCTTAACCAGCGCCGCCGCCAGATGAAACGGAGAAGATAAGGAAGAGTAAAGCGCCTGTCCGGCGAAGCCGGACAGGCGCTTTTATCATTTTTAATTATACTGCCCCATAGATGCCGTGCACTGACACTTCCCCGGTGAAAACGTGTTGTTCCCCGGCATCGGTGCGCACCACTAAACGCCCCTCGGCGTCCACATCCACGGCTTCGCCTGCGCCCTGACTGCCGTCCGGCAGGTCAAAGGTGACCCGGCGGCCCAGATTGATGCAGGCGGCCTTGTACTCCTCCCGGAAGGGTGCAAAGCCGTCCCGGGCAAAGGTGTACAGGCTGCGGTCAAAGCCGAAGTCGGTCAGCCCCTCTGCCAGCCATGCGGGGTCGGTGGCAAGATCCACCGCAGCGCCCTGCAAGGCCAGCGAGGTGCCGTGGGGCAGGTCGGCGGCGTCAAAATAGCTCTGGGGCTGGGCAAGGTTGATGCCGATGCCGCACAGGATGCCGCGCCCCTGCTGCTGGTAGCCGTAGCTTACGCTCTCGCACAGGATGCCCACGATTTTTTTACCGTTCAGCAAAAGGTCGTTGGGCCACTTGATCTGGCAGTCCACGCCGTAGCGCAGCTGCAACTGGCGGCGCACCGCAAGGCTTGCCAGCAGCGGCAAGGTAGCAGGCTGTGCCAGCGGCTCCTTGATGGCGACCGTGTAGTACAGCGCCTTGCCCTCGGCGTTTACCCAGCTGCGGCCAAGCCGCCCGCGCCCGGCGGTCTGGTTTTCGGTATACACCGCCGCCACCGGGCCGAACTCCTCAAAATGCTCTTTTACATAGGCGTTGGTGCTGCCGCATTCCGGCAGATAGCGCACCTCGTTGATGCTCATTGCTTGGGTACCTCTTTGTGCTCATAGGCGGTCACTGCGCCGTTTTCCAGCGTCAGCAGGCCGTAGGTGTCCGGGCCGGTGTAGCAGCGCCCGCAGGAGCCGGGGTTGAACAAAAATACCTTGCCCCGCTGCTCTGCGTGGGGAATGTGAGAATGACCGAACAGCGCCACCTCGGCCCCCCGGGCGGCGGCAGCATCTGCAAGCGTGTCCAGATCGTATTTTACACCGTACATGTGACCGTGCGTATAGAAAACCACCGTCTGATCGAAGCCCGCCAAGCCGTCCAGCGGCTCCAGCGCACCGTAATCACAGTTGCCGGCCACGGAATACACCCGCAGATGGGGGAAAAAGGCCAGCGCCTGCTCCAGATCCCGCAGGCCGTCCCCCAAAAAGATCACAGCATCCACGTTGTTCTGCTCTTTGTTCAAAATGCGCTTAATGGCGTCACGCGCGCCGTGGCTGTCGCTCAGGACCAGTAGTTTTGTCACGGAAAGATATCCTCCTCTATACTCATTCGGTAGCCTGCTGCAACAGCAGCTGCTGCTTGTAAACTTCGCTCTTGGAATAGGCTGTGCCCTGTGCAGCAGTCTTGGCGGCGGCAGAAGCGCTGAAACCCTCAATGGTCAGCGCAAAAGCGCGCTGCGCCGCCTGTTCCAGGGTCAGCTCCTCCTCCTCGGCGGCACCGGCGGGCGCACCCGCCATCACCAGCACATACTCGCCCCGGGGCTCGGCGGCGCGGTAGTGCTCCACGGCTTCGCCCAGAGTGGTTTTCCAGATCTCCTCGTGGAGCTTGGTCAGCTCCCGGCACAGGGTAATGCTGCGGTCTGCGCCAAAGGCGGCGGTCAGATCGTCCAGCGTGGTGCGCAGCTTGTGGGGTGCTTCGTAAAAGATGACCGTGCGCTTTTCCTGCAAAAGCTCGGCCAGACGCTCCTTTTTCTGCTTGCGGTTCACCGGCAGAAAGCCCTCGAACACCCAGCGGGAGGTATCCTGCCCGGAGACTGCCAGTGCGGTAACGCAGGCAGAAGCGGCCGGGATGGGCACCACCTTGATGCCCCGCGCCAGCGCGTCCCGCACGATGACCTCGCCCGGGTCGGACACGCAGGGCATGCCGGCGTCACTGCACAAGGCACAGCTCTCCCCTGCCTCGATGCGCTGCAAAATGGCTTCGCCCTTCTGCAAGGCGTGCTCGTAGTAGCTGACCATGGGCTTTTTCAGCCCCAGATAATTCAGCAGCTTCATGGTCACACGGGTGTCCTCGGCGGCAATAAAGTCAGCCGCGCCAAAGGTGGCAGCCACCCGGGGCGGCATATCCTCCAGATTGCCGATGGGGGTTGCCACGATGTAGAGAGTTCCTGCCATAATTACCTCCTGAATTTATCGTCCGTACAGCGCCGCACCGGCGCGGATGAGCACGTCCGGCTCCACCCGCAGGCCGGTCCTGCGGTTCTTCTGGGCTTCCACAAGGAACAGCCACGGAGCGTTTTCCGGGGCGTTCTTTACAAAGGCCAGCCGCTTGGGTTCCAGCCGATGGGCGCGCAGCACAGCCAGCACCTCAGCCAGCCGCTCGGGGCGGTGGCACAGCGCCAGCCGCCCGCCGTCCTTCAAAAGCCGGAAGCCGCAGGCACAGACATCCTCCAAAGCGCAGGTGTTTTCGTGCCGGGCAAGGGCGTGGGCGGCGTTTTTACTCTGCGGCCCCTCGGTAAAATAAGGGGGATTGCACGCGCACACGTCAAATTGCCCCTCGTCCTGCCGCCATGTGCGCAGGTCGGCACAGACGGGGGTGATGTGGGTAAGCTGCTGCTCTTCCACCGCTGCCGCCAGCAGAGCGCTGCCCTCGGGCTGCAGCTCCAGCGCGGTGCAGGGGCCGCGGTGCCCCCGGTCGTGCCATTCCAGCGCCACGATGCCGCAGCCGGAGCACAGGTCTGCGGCTTTCTGGCTGCGTTTTGGCTCACAGAAGCGTGCCAGCAGCAGCGCGTCCGAGCCGAACCGGTGCTCCGGGGTGCAGTAGACCATAGTTCTATTATACAAAACTTCCGTAGAATGTTCCATAGACAGTGTGTCGTTTCCCTTCCAAAAAATGCAGGGTATTTTCCTGCGGAATTTGTGCATGAAACAAAAAGGGGGCGGCTGCGCAGCATTTTGTGCAGTGCCTCTTTTGCGGTGGACGATCAGGAATGGCCGCCGCGTGTGCTTTGGCCACGCTCAGCGGAAAAATGTTTTTGATTCAGCAGTTCGGCGCGTCTGCGGACGCGCCGAACTGCGTTTTTCATGAATTTACTTTATGATACCACAAAAAAGGACTGCTGCACAGGTGTGCAGCAGTCCTTTTTGATGCGTTTTCAGCAAAAACTACTGATTATTCAGCAGCGATTGCACCAGTGGGGCAAGCACCCTCGCAAGCACCGCAATCGATGCAGGAATCAGCGTTCACAACTGCAGCGCCGTTCTCGATGGTGATAGCGCCAACCGGGCAAGCGCCCTCGCAAGCGCCGCAGCCAACACATGCGTCAGAAACCTTGTGTGCCATAATAAACTCTCCTTTTTTATCCCGTGCCGATGTAATTATGAAGAAACGTACCTTGGCACGGCCACGCACGCCCCCCGGAATTTGTATCCTTGTCTGCATTCTAACAAAGCAGGCCGGAAAAGGCAAGACTAACCGTGCTGCCACAACAACAAAATAAAATATTTTGTGGGGTTGCACAAAAGCACGGCCTAACTTATAGCCAAAATTGCCGGAGATTTTTAGCGAAAATCACGAAGCCTAGTTAGTTTTGCGATACTAACTACCCGGACGCTCATTCTTTCTCATTCGTGCGGCGGCGGGGGCAGGCGGGGCGCTTTTCGTCGTCGGAGCTTGCCACCACCGGGGCGGGGTTGCGCACGCCGGAGTAATCATCGTCCGGGTCGGGACGGCGGGGCGGGCGCTTGCCGCCGCTCACATACTCGCACACACCCACCTTGTAGTACCGGGGCGCAAGGCTCTCGGTGCCGCAGCGCACCCGCAGGTAGCCGGATACCGGGTTCACCTCCAGCACAGTGCCCAGACCGTCCGGGGTGCGCACCGTGCTGCCCACCATGGGCATGATGCTGTTCAGGTACTCGTAGGCGCTCTCCTCGTAGGCAAGGCAGCACATCAGACGGCCGCAGGCACCGCTGATCTTGGTGGGGTTCAGCGAAAGGCCCTGCTCCTTGGCCATCTTGATGGAAACGGGCTGGAAATCCTTCAAAAAGCGGCTGCAGCAGAAGGGCTGGCCGCAGATGCCCAGACCGCCGATCATCTTGCTCTCGTCGCGCACGCCGATCTGGCGCAGCTCGATGCGGGTGTGGAAGATGCCGGCCAGATCCTTGACCAGTTCCCGGAAGTCCACCCGCCCGTCAGCGGTGAAGTAGAACATGATCTTGGAGCGGTCCAGCGTGTACTCGGCCTCCACCAGCTTCATCTCCAGCCCGTGGCGGGCGATGCACTCCTGACAGGTGTGGTAGGCGCGCTTTTCGTCCTCGCGGTTCTGGCGCATCCGGCGGATATCCACGCTGTCGGCCATGCGGGTGATGGGTTTCAGCGCCTTGGGTACGGCGGCATCTGCCAGCTCCAGCACGCCCTGCACCACCTCGCCGCACTCCACGCCGCGGGCAGTCTCCACGATTACATACTCCCCGGCATGGATGACAGCGTCACCGGGATCAAAATAATAGCTTTTGCCGTTTTCCTTGAAACGGACCGAAATGACTTTTTTCATAGTGTTCCTCGTTTTTGTATCGGATAAGCCCCGCAAGGGGCAGCTTTTTCAGTCTGCTGTTAGTATACCATAATCAAAAGCACATTTCTATGCAAAAAGAAAAGTCTTTATATCCCCTAAATTTTTCCCTCCCCTGCAATGATCCGCCCCGCTCAACCGTATGCAGTACAGAAAAGGTGTCGAAATTTTGTCCGGCGGCAGAGGGGAGGAAAGCGGACAGAATGCCGGTTTTGGGGCGGCAAAGTTGTGCGTTTCGCAGATTTTGACAGAACTTTCGCAAAAGATTCGCCGCACCTCTATTGAAAGCGCGCGCCTTGCGTGTATAATAGGAATGTTAAGAACCCATTGCCCCCAAAGAGGGAGGAACTGTTGCGCCGGGCGGTGCTGCAGAGAAACGGTAGGAGAAGATGGAAAAATTCAGTGTCAAAAAACCATTTACGGTGCTGGTTGCAGTCATCATGGTGCTGATGCTCGGCTTTGTGTCGATCACCAAGATGAAAACAAACCTGCTGCCGAATGTCAGCACACCGTATCTGATGGTGGTCACCGTGTATCCCGGTGCCAGCCCGGAGCGTGTGGAGACCGAGGTCTCGGACGTGCTGCAAAACGCGCTTACGGTGCCGGGTGTTTCAAAGATCACCGCCACCTCGGCTGAAAACTACAGCCTGCTGCTGATGCAGTTCGTGGATGACACGGATATGGACAGCGCACTGGTGCAGGTGTCCAACAAGCTGGATCAGGCCAAGAGCGACCTGCCGGAGACGGTGCTGACTCCCTCTGTGATACAGTACAGCATGAACATGAACGCCTTTATGACCGTGGCTGTCAGCCGCGAGGGCAGTTCGGTGTACGACCTTTCTGATTTTATCAAGAACACCATGACTCCCTACGTCCAGCGCAAGGGCGGCGTGTCCAGCGTATCCTCCAGCGGCCTTGTGGAGCAGCTGGTGCAGGTGCAGCTGAATCAGGAAAAGGTGGACGCCATCAACGAAAAGCTGATGGAGCTTATCGACACTCAGCTGGAAGTGGCGCACACACAGTTGGAGGAGGCCGAGGCCAAGATCAAGGCCGGCCGCGCAGAATACGATAAGCAGTTCAAAAACTTCGGCAATACCGTGTCCAACACGGTCATGGGCTCCCTGAGCTCTGAGGTCGGAAGCGCCGTAGAAGTGGTGCGCAAGCAGGCCGAGGCACTGCTGCAAAGCGTCAACAACCTGATCGCCGTGGTCAAGGAGCCCGAGGTGCAGCAGGCCCTCATTGAGGTGCAGGCCGGTTTGCAGCGGGTGCTGGACAAGTTCAACAGCACCGGTATGCGGGATATCGACTCCCTGATCGAGATCGTGTCCGAGCTGCGGGATATCACCGATAAGCTCTCCTCTGCGTTGCAGACCCTGCAGAACCGCATCAACACCGAGACCGGTACGCAGGGCGAGGGCGCTGCGGATCTGGCAGACGAGCTGCAATTGCAGGACAGCCTGAACGTCATCTATAAGACGCTGGAAGATACCATCAAGGCCATGGACAACGTGCCCGGCATGATGAGCGAGTTCTCCAAAGCGCTGGGCAACTTTACCCAGCAGCAGATGGTCGCCTATATGCAGTTTACCGAAGCCCGCGAGCAGCTGAATGAGTACGAAAAGCAGCTCAGCGAGGCCAAGACCCAGTACGAGGCCGCCAAGGAAAAGGCGCTTGCCAGCGCCGATGTGACCAAGCAACTGGATATCAAGACCCTTGCCACCCTCATCTACGCCCAGAACTTCTCCATGCCCGCCGGTTACGTCAAGGACGAAAGCGGCGAGTCGTGGCTGCTGAAGGTGGGCGAGGAATACGACAGCGTGGACGATATCCGCGGTGCACTGCTGCTCCATGTGGAGGGCTACGGCGACGTGCGCCTTTCCGATGTGGCAGACGTGGAGATCATCGACAACGCCGCCGACAGCTACACCCGCCTGAACGGCGAGCAGGCTTCGGTGCTGAAAATTTACAAGGACGACAGTTCCAGCGCAGGTGACGTATCTGCCAACTGTCTGGACGCTTTCAAGGAGCTGGAAGCCCAGTACGAGGGTCTGCACGTTGTGGTGCTGTCCAATCAGGGCAACTACATCAGCATCCTGATCAAGAGCATCCTCACCAGTATGCTGGTGGGTGCCGCACTGGCCATCGTCGTGCTGGCCATCTTCCTGAAGGACGTCAAGCCCACGCTGGTGGTCGGCGTCAGTATCCCCCTGTCGGTGCTGTTTGCCGTGGTGCTGATGTACTTCACGGGTCTTGACCTGAACGTCATGACGCTGGCAGGCCTGTCGCTGGGCATCGGTATGCTGGTGGATAACTCTGTTGTTGTCATCGAGAACATCTACCGTCTGCGCGGCCGCGGCGTGCCCGCCGCCCGCGCTGCGGTGCAGGGTGCGCGTCAGGTGGGTATGTCGGTCGTGGCCTCTACCCTTACCTCGGTGTGCGTGTTCCTGCCGGCAGTGTTTTCTGCCAGCCTCATCCGCAACCTGATGGGTCCCATGTCCCTGTGCATCGGCTACTGCCTGATGGCTTCTCTCATCGTGGCACTGACTGTGGTGCCTGCTGCCTCGGCTACCGTGCTGAAGAATGCCCAGCCCAAAAAGCTGGCATGGTTCGATAAGATCCAGAACGCCTACGGCCGCAGTCTGGAAAAGGCTTTGCAGAAGCGCTTTGTGCCGCTGGCAGCCGCCGTGCTGCTGCTGGTGTTCTGCTGCTGGCGGGTGGTCTCCATGGGCATCGTGCTGCTGCCCACCAGCACCAGCAACGAGGCCATGATCACCCTTTCCACCACCGACACCCTCTCGAAGGACGAGTCCTACGATGTGGCCGGTAAGGTGGTGCAGGCTGTGATGGCTGTGGACGGCGTGGAGGAGGTAGGCATTACCCCCGACAACACTGTGGCGGGCATGGATGTCTCCAACCTCGGCCTGCCCTCCACCATCACTGACCTGCTGAACGCCGCCAACGGCTACGGCAAGTATAAGATCAACGTCAAGCTCAGCGAGGAGCTTTCCTCTTCCAAGATCGACGCCGCCTGCAAGGCCATGGAGGAAGCCGTGGCCGGCGTTGCGGACTGCACCGCCACCGTCCAGCAGTACGGCATGACCGATGACCTGACCAGTCAGCTGTCCACCGGCCTGACCATCAAGATCTACGGCACTGACGCCGAGACCCTGACCGCCCTGTCCGAGAAGGTGGTAGACATCGTGAACAACACCGAGGGCTTCCAGAACGCCACCAACGGTCTGGGCGCGGGCGATTCCACCATCATCCTGCAGGTGGACCGCGACAAGGTGCGCGCCAACGGCCTGACCGTTGCGCAGGTGTACCAGCAGATCGCTGCAAAGCTGACCACCACCACCACGGCACAGACCCCTGTTACCGTGGACGGCACCACCATGGATGTGCAGATCAGCAACAATCTGGACCCGCTGACCAAGGAAAACATGATGGACATGACCTTTGAGACCACCGTCATGTCCGCAGACGGCACCACCGCTACCGGCACCTGCAAGCTGTCGGATATCGCCAGCTGGACCACCGGCACCGCACCGGACTCCATCACCAGCGAGAACCGGAACCAGTTCGTCACCGTCACTGCCGAGACTGCCCCGGGCTACAACACCACGGTGCAGGCCCGTGCCGTGAAAAAGGCGCTGGATGCTTTTGCCCTCACCGATGAGATGCCGGAGGGCTGCTCCTTCTCCATGGGCGGCGAGAGCGACAGCGTCAACTATATGACCGATGAGATGATCCAGTGGATGGCACTGGCCCTGCCCTTTGTCTACCTTGTCATGGTGGCACAGTTCCAGAGCCTGCTGTCCCCCTTCATCGTGCTGTTTACCGTGCCGCTGGCCTTTACCGGCGGTCTGCTGGGTCTGCTGCTCACCGGCCAGCAGCTGACCATGATCTCCATGATGGGCTTCATCGTGCTGATGGGTACGGTCGTCAACAACGGCATCGTGTTCGTGGACTACGCCAACCAGCTGCGCATGGGCGGCATGGAGCGCCGCGCCGCGCTGGTGGCCACCGGCAAGACCCGTATGCGTCCCATTCTGATGACCACCCTGACCACCGTGCTGGCAATGCTGCAAATGGTGTTCAGCAACGATATGGCAAGCCAGCTGATGAGCGGCATGGCCATCGTCATCATCTGCGGCCTGAGCTACGCCACCCTGATGACCCTGTATATCGTGCCGATCCTGTACGATATCCTGTTCAAGAAGCCGCCGCTCAACGTGGATATCGGCAGCGACAAGGACTTGGACGACATCCCGGACGATGCCGCCGAGTTCATTGCCGCCCAGTCCTCTGCGGCACAGCCTCAGCCGGAAGCATAAGGCTTACAGCCTGTATCACCAAAGCGCCCCGCATTTCCATCGGAAGTGCGGGGCGCTTTTTGGTATTGTAGGCACTTTCGATGATTCTAACAAAAAATCGCCGCAAAAATTGGATGGTAATTCTAAAAGGATTCCAACACAAAACTGTAAAACTGTGATATAATCATAAATACAGACAAGATGCAAAAGGGGGCAGTCTGCCCCTTTTGCATTTCCGAAAAAAGCTTTAGGAGGCGAGGCCCAATGGCACAGATCCGTTCCAAGCCCTTCGGTGTGACCAAAGAGGGCGCTAATGTTACCGAGTATATCCTCTCGAACCCCGGCGGTATGTCCGTCAGTGTGCTGGATTACGGCTGCGTGATCAAAAATATCATCGTCCCGGCCAAGAACGGCCCGGTGGATGTGGTGCTGGGTCACGACACCATGGCAGATTACGAAAACGACTTCACCTCGTCCGGCAGCACCTGCTGCGGTGCTTTTGTGGGGCGCTACGCCAACCGCATCGAGAACGCCGTCTTTACCTTGGGCGGCAAGACCTATCAGCTGGAAAAAAATTGCGGCGAGCACCATCTGCACGGCTGTTTTTCCCGGAAAATCTATGAGGTGAAGTACTTCGGCGATACCCTGCTGATGGAAGCTGTAAGCCCTGACGGCGAGGACGGTTTTCCCGGCACCCTGAAGATCGCGGTGCGCTATACCCTTACCGATGACAACACCTTCCGCATGGACTACCGTGTGTCCTCGGACGCTGACACGATCGTAAACCTGACCAACCACAGCTACTTCAATCTGGACGGCGGCGGTGATGTGCTGAACCAGAAGCTGCGCATCTACGCCTCCCGCTATCTGGAGGGCAACAATACCACCTGCCCCACCGGCAACATCCTGCCCGTGGTGAACACCCCCATGGATTTTACTGCCGGTAAGACCATCGGCAAGGAGATCGACACCGGCTTCTCCCAGACCACCATGGTGGGCGGCGGCTACGACCACTGCTATGTCATCGACCGCGCACGCGGCTCCAGCCAGAGCATCTGCGCATGGGCGACCAGTGATAAGACCGGCATCAGCATGAAGCTGTACACCACCCAGCCGGGCATCCAGCTGTACACCGGCAACTTTTTGCAGGACTGCCCCGCCCCGGGCAAGGGCGGCGAGCCTATGCGGAAATACGGCGGCTTTGCCTTGGAGACCCAGCACTATCCGTGCAGCCCCTCTCACCCGGAGTTCCCCTCCACGGTGCTGCGGGCAGGCAAGGTGTTCCGCGCCACCACCACCCTGCGGTTCTTCACCGGCAAGCAGTGCGGAAAGCTTTAAAAATGATACACCATGCAAAAACGTCTGCTTCGGCAGGCGTTTTTTGCGTGACTGAGAAAGGGGTATCCTCCCTCTCCATTTCTATGTTTTGCACAAACGGCGCATTCTCTCCATGTGAAAAGTGCGAAAAATCTCTGTTAATCAAAAGTGCACGGGAAAAAGATGCAACAAAAATATATCCGAATAAAGAAAGCGCCCCTTGCAGTCGGCGGCAAAAAGCGGTATGCTTTAAGCAGACCGGGCAGCGCCCGGCGCAAAGAGAAAAAGCAAGAAATACTATGTGAGAGAGGTACTCGGCTATGGCAATTTTGGTTTCCGGCGGTGCCGGCTACATCGGCAGCCACACCTGCATCGAACTGTTGAACGCTGGCTACGATATCGTGGTGGCAGATAACTATTATAATGCTTCTCCTGTGGTTCTGGACCGGGTCAAGCAGATCACCGGCAAGGATTTCCGCTTCTACAAGGCAGACATGACCCGCCGCGAGGACGTGGAGAAGATCTTCTCCGAGTGCCCGGACATTACCGCCGTCATCCAGTTTGCAGCCTACAAGGCTGTGGGCGAGAGCGTGTCCAAGCCCATCGAGTACTACTACAATAACCTCAACTGCACGCTGGTCATTCTGGACGTGATGCGCCATCATGATTGCCATAACTTCGTGTTCAGCTCCTCCGCTACCGTCTACGGCGACCCCGCCAGTGTGCCCATCACCGAGGACTTCCCTGTGGGTGCTACCACCAACCCCTACGGCACCACCAAGGCCTTCACCGAGCGCATCCTGCAGGACGTCTGCAAGGCTGACCCCAGCCTGAATGTGGCGCTGCTGCGCTACTTCAACCCCATCGGCGCCCACAAGAGCGGCCTGATCGGCGAGGACCCCAACGGCATCCCCAACAACCTGATGCCCTACATTGCCAAGGTGGCTGTGGGCAAGCTGGAAAAGGTGCACGTCTTTGGCAACGACTACCCCACCCCGGACGGCACCGGTGTGCGTGACTACATCCACGTTGTGGATCTGGCCCGGGGCCATGTGTGCGCCATCCGCAAGCTGGAGACCGGCTGCGGCCTCTTCATCTGCAATCTGGGCACCGGCAAGGGTTACAGCGTGCTGGATGTCATCCATGCCTTCTCCAAGGCCTGCGGCAAGGAGATCCCCTACGTCATCGACCCGCGCCGCCCCGGTGATATCGCGGAGTGCTACGCCGACCCCACCAAGGCCAAGAACGAGCTGGGCTGGGTGGCTGAGTACGGCATCGAGGAGATGTGCGCCGACAGCTGGAACTGGCAGAAGAACAACCCCGATGGCTACCACACCGTGAAGTAACTTATAAAACCAAAGCACCGCATATTCTCGCCTGAGAGTGTGCGGTGCTTTTTTGTGTCTATATTCTCTATTGACATCCGCTGTCAGTTAGCCTATACTACATTTGTTAACACAGACTAACATACAAGAACAGTACATATAAAAGAAGGCAACGGATATGACGTTAAAAGAGTTACAGATCGGCAAAAGCGCCATAGTGGATGCTGTGGGCGGTGCAGGCGCACTGCGGCAGCATTTTCTGGATATGGGTCTGATCCCCGGAGCAGAGGTCACGCTGGTAAAGCTGGCGCCCATGGGCGACCCTATGGAGCTGCGCATCCACGGCTATGAGCTGACCCTGCGTCTGGACGACGCGGCACAGATCACCGTGACCCCCACCGAAAAGACCCCGGCGGTGCACGCCCCGGTGGACGGAAAAATGGTGGAGCACCCGGGTCTTGGCGAGGGCGGCAAGTACCACACCAAGGAGGGGGAGCATCCCCTGCCGGAGGATAAGACCCTGACCTTTGCACTGGCGGGCAACCAGAACTGCGGCAAGACTACCCTGTTCAACCAGCTCACCGGTTCCAACCAGCACGTCGGCAACTTTCCGGGCGTGACGGTGGACCGCAAGAGCGGTGCCATCAAGGGGCACCCGGAGACTGAGGTCACCGACCTGCCGGGCATCTACTCCATGTCCCCCTATTCCAGCGAGGAAATCGTCACCCGGCAGTTCATCATCGGCGAAAAGCCCACCGGCATCATCAACATCGTGGATGCCACCAACATCGAGCGCAACCTTTACCTGACCATGCAGCTGATGGAGCTGGATATCCCCATGGTGCTGGCGCTGAACATGATGGACGAAATGCGCGGCAACGGCGGCACGGTGCGCATCAACAAGATGGAGGCGATGCTGGGCATCCCGGTCATCCCCATCTCTGCCGCCAAGAACGAGGGCGTGGACGAACTGGTAGACCACGCCGTCCATGTGGCAAAGTATCAGGAGCGCCCCGGGCGCATGGATTTCTGCAGCGAGGATGACCACGGCGGCGCGGTGCACCGCTGCATCCACGGCATCCTGCACCTCATCGAGGATCACGCCAAGGCGGCGGGCATCCCGGTGCGTTTCGCCGCCACCAAGCTGGTGGAAGGCGACCCCCGCATTGAGGAAGCGCTGAAGCTGGACCCCAACGAAAAAGAAATGATCGAACATATCATCGTGCAGATGGAGCAGGAGCGCGGGCTGGACCGCGCCGCCGCCATTGCGGATATGCGATTCTCCTTTATTCAGGAGCTGGTGGCGCAGACGGTGGTCAAGCCCCACGAAAGCAAGGAGCAGCTGCGCTCCAACCGCATCGACAAGTTCCTTACCGGCAAGTACACCGCCATCCCGGCGTTTATCGCCATCATGGGTCTGGTGTTCTTCCTCACCTTCAATGTCATCGGCCTGTTTTTCCAGAACCTCATGGAAATGGGTATCGACGCCCTGACCGGCGTTGTGGACACCGCCCTGACCAACTGGAATGTCAACGCGGCGGTGCACTCGCTGGTCATCGACGGCATCTTTACCGGCGTGGGCAGCGTGCTGAGCTTTCTGCCCATCATCGTGGTGCTGTTCTTCTTCCTCTCCATGCTGGAGGATACCGGCTACATGGCGCGTGTGGCCTTTGTGATGGATAAGCTGCTGCGCCGCATCGGCCTGTCCGGCCGCAGCATCGTGCCCATGCTCATCGGCTTTGGCTGCACCGTGCCCGGCGTGATGGCAAGCCGTACCCTGCCCTCGGAGCGCGACCGCAAAATGACCATTCTGCTCACCCCGTTCATGAGCTGCTCGGCAAAGCTGCCTATTTACAGCCTGTTTGCGGCGGCCTTCTTCCCCAAGTACGCGGGGCTTGTGATGGTGCTGCTGTACTTCACCGGCATCTTGGTGGGCGTACTGGCGGCGCTGCTGCTCAAGAGCACCGTGTTCAAGGGCGAAGCCGTGCCCTTTGTCATGGAGCTGCCCAACTACCGCCTGCCCGGCCTGAAAAACGTGGCGCAGCTGCTGTGGGAAAAGGCGCGGGACTTCTTGCAGAAGGCCTTTACGGTCATCTTTGCCGCTACCATCGTCATCTGGTTCTTGCAGAACTTTGACCTGCAGCTGCGGCTGACCGCTGACCCGCAGGCCAGCATTCTGGCGCGCATCGCGGGCGATATTGCCCCGCTGTTTGCCCCGCTGGGCTTTGCGGACTGGCGCATCTCCACCGCCCTCATCACCGGCTTTATGGCCAAGGAGAGCGTGGTGTCCTCCCTGCTCATCCTCTTTGGCTCCACTGCTGCCCTGACCGCAGCCCTCACCCCGGCACAGGCCGCACCGCTGCTGGTGTTCTGCCTGCTGTACACCCCCTGCATCGCGGCAGTGGCCTCGGTCAAGCGGGAGCTTGGCGGCAAGTGGGCAACCATCATGGTGGTGAACCAGTGCGCCGTGGCATGGCTGTGCGCCCTGTTGGTGCGTCTGGTCGCCGTGGCGGTGTTCTGAACGCAATCATCATATTGAAAAAGAGAACCGGCGCGTCCGCAGGACGTGCTGGTTCTCTTTTTCTCTTGACATCTCTCCTTATCTGCACTATAATACTTCAAAAATGAACTGTCCATATAAGAACAAAAGGAGCATTCCATGAACCCTACCATAGAGATCAGCTTCAAGACCGCACAGGCGTACAGCGCCATGTGCAAGCCGCTGTGTCAGGAACTCAAGCTGCCCCAGACCGCCTTTGATATCCTGATGTTTTTAGCCAATAACCCGGACTGCACCACCGCCCGGGATATCGTGGAGATTCGCAAGATCAAGGCGAACCTTGTGTCGGTGAACGTGGATCGTCTGGTGCAGGAGGGGTATCTGGAGCGCCGCGCCGTGGCGGGCGACCGCCGCAAGACCCAGCTGCTGTGCACCGAAAAGGCGCAGCCGGTCATCGCACGGGGGCGCGAGGTGCAGGAGCGCTTTTTTGCCCGCCTGCTGGACAACACGGACGCTCCCACCCGGGAGGCGTTTTTCCGCACCATGGAGGTCATCGGGAAAAATCTGGACGAGATCTTAAAGGAGAATAGATAAAATGTACTTGCTGTTTACGGTGCTTGTCACCTTTTTTGCCGGCATGGGTGCCGGCCTTGGCACCGGCTTTGCCGGTATGAGCGCGGCGGCGGTCATCAGCCCCATGCTCATCACCTTTCTGCACATGGACCCTTACATGGCGGTGGGCATTGCCCTTTCCTCGGATGTGCTGGCCAGTGCGGTGTCTGCCTATACCTACCATAAAAACAAGAATCTGGATATCAAAAACGGCCTGATCATGATGGCAAGTGTGCTTGCCTTTACGGTGGTGGGCAGCTGGGTGGCCAGCAAGGTGCCCTCCGCCACCATGGGCGGCTTCTCGGTGTTCATGACCTTCTTGCTGGGTGTCAAGTTCATCCTGCGCCCGGTGATGACCACCAAGGAAGCCATGCAGGAAGTTAGCGCGCAAAAGCGCGCGGTGCAGTCGGTGGTGTGCGGTGTGCTCATCGGCTTCATCTGCGGCTTTATCGGCGCGGGCGGCGGCATGATGATGCTGCTCATCCTCACCAGCGTGCTGGGGTACGAGCTGAAAACTGCCGTGGGCACCAGCGTGTTCATCATGACCTTTACCGCCCTGACCGGTGCGGTGTCCCACTTTATGATCGGCGGCACGCCCGATTGGCTGGTATGGGCGCTGTGCGTGGTGTTCACCCTGCTGTGGGCGCGCATTGCCGCCGTGTTTGCCAACAAGGCCACTCCCAAGACCCTGAACCGCGCCACCGGCGTCGTGCTGGTGGTGCTGGGCGTGGTCATCATGGGCTTCAACCTTCTGACCTGAAAAACGATTTGAAATGGGCGCTTAATCGGCAGCTGCAACGGTATTTCTGTTTTTTACTCCTGCAGCAGCCAATCCGCTATATCGTGAATCTCGATTCCTTCATAGGTGTGTTTCGGATGTCTGGTTCGGGCAATGATCATTTTGGGGTAAGCATCTCGAATCTGAAGCAATGGAGAACATTCTCTTTCAAATGTTTCCTGCCCGGAAATGTTGTCGCTTACCTGAATATAGATCTTCTCGCTGCCTCTCTGAACAACAAAATCGATTTCCTTTTGATAGAGCTTGCCGACATAAACATCGTATCCACGGCGAAGAAGTTCGATGCAAACGATGTTTTCGTATACTCTGCCATAGTCTATATTTCTGCTTCCCAGTATTGCATATCGAATGCCGCTGTCACACAAGTAGAACTTCTCGGAGCTTTCAAGATATTTCTTGCCACGGATGTCGTATCGCTTAATATCATAAAATACAAAAGCATTGCACAGATACTTAATGTACTTGCCGATGGTTACATGATTGGTTGGGGTCTCATTTGCTGTCAGTAGCTGACTGACCTTATTCGGAGAAGTCAGGTTGCTGATATTATCCATAAGGAACTCGCTCAGACGTTGTAAAACCAAAGTGTCCGGGAGAGTATATTTCTGTACCAAATCCCTTGTAACAATCGTTTCGTAGACCTCTTTGATATAGTTTGTTCTGTCTTTTTCGGTTCTATAAGCATAGGAACCTGCTAAACCGCCCTTGATAGCGTACTCATCAAAGAGCTTATCTTTGTCACTAATATCATCATAATACTGGCAATATTCCTGGAAGCTGAAAGGAAACACATGAATTTCAATATAGCGTCCGGTAAACAGAGTTGCCAGATCTGCACTCAACAGGAAAGCATTAGAGCCTGTTACATAGATGTCGTATTTTCCCTTAGAGTACAGGCTATTGATTGCCAACTCAAACTTGGGACACATCTGAACCTCGTCTACAAACAGGTAGTTCGTTTTACCTTCCTGATAATGTTTTTCCACATAGGCGTGTAAGGCATGGTATTCCTTGATTTCTTCATACGCCAGATCCATGAAGTCAATAAAGATAATATTGACGTTTTCAAAATTGCTTTTCAGATATGCAATATACGCCTGCATCAGTTTGGACTTACCGGATCGACGGATCCCCGTGATGATCTTGATGTCAGGAGTGCCGTTCAGTTCAATGATCCTATTGAGATAGTCTGCTCTCGTTATTGTTTTCATAGAGTCACCCACTTTCAAAAATTAAGAATTTTTTATTTTTTGAAACTGCTTCAATGTACTTATTATACAGTCTGTTAATAGGATGTGCAAGATGTCGCTTTCAAAAACACAAAATTTTTTATTCTTTGAAATCGTAAACCATGTAAAGGCAGCCCGCCATAATAAATATTCCGGGTGATTATTTCCACCCAAAACAAAAAACAGCCAAGCCCGCGGGCTTGGCTGTTTTTGTATCTTAAGCTTACTTGCTCTCTACCTTTTCCTCGATAGTGGAGTGGTCGATGACCCAATCGGCAGCCTTGCGGATGCCCTCGTTGCGGCGCAGGGCAGCAACGTCGGTGCCTGCCTTGATCTCCTCCACCGTCTTTTTAGTCTTTTCAGCGCGCTCAGCCAGCTGCTTGTCGATCTCCTCATCGGTGGGCAGCAGGTTCTCCTGCTGTGCGATCTGCAGCAGTGCCATGCGGGCGCGGGTGTTCTTCTCTGCGGCGGCACGCACCTTGGCAGTAAAGCTCTCGCGGGTCTCGTGGATCTGGCTCAGATAGGTGGTCAGGCTCATGCGCTGCATCTGCAGCTGCTGCTGGATGACCTGCATCTGCTGCTGGTAGGCGTTTTCCACCAGAATGCTGGGGATCTCGCCCTCTGCGGCATCGGCCAGCTGACCAAGGATCATGTCCTTGGCATGGTTCAGTGCACCGCCGTGGCGGCCGTCGAACAGCTGCTGCTTCACGAAGGCGCGGTACTCCTCCATGGTCTCCTTGCCCATCTTCTTGGCAAAATCGCTGTTCAGGGCGGGCAGCTGACGCACGCACACGTCATGCAGCTTGATCTTGAACACGACAGGCTTGCCGGCCAGCTCCTTGTTGGGGTAGTTCTGGGGGAAGGTGACGTTGATCTCGAACTCGTCCCCTGCCTTGTGGCCCAGAATGCCGTCCTCGAAACCGGGGATCATGCGGCCGCTGCCAAGCTGCACCGACTGGTCCTTTGCCGTGCCGCCCTTAAAGGCCACACCGTCCAGAAGACCCTCAAAGTCCATGTGCACCACATTGCCCTTTACAGCGGGGCCCTTGTGGGGCACCAGCTCTGCGGCGTAATTGCGGCGGCGCTCCAGCACCGTGTCGATCTCCTTGTCGGTCACCTCCGGGGTGACGCACTGGGAGGTAAAGCCGGTGGTCTTGGTCAGCTTCAGCTCGGGCTGCAGCGCCACGGTGGCGGTAGCCACAAAGCCCTCGTCCTTTTTCACGCTTACCAGATCGTAGCTGGGGTCATCTACCGGCGCAAAGCCGTGCTCCTTCAAAGCAGCCTCGTACAAAGCAGGCACATCCTGATCCATCAGGTCGTTGATGGCATCGTACCAGAAGGTGTGCTCGCCGCGGTCAGCCTCGATCTGTGCGCGGTCGGCCTCGCCCTTCTGGAAGCCCTTGATGGTATAAGTGGCGCGGGTGCGCTCATAGACCGCATTGGAGGCGGCCTCCAGTTCCTCAGCCGTAGCGCTGAAGGTCATTTTGCAGACACTCTTTTCAGGAGTTTCCACGCTTACCAGTTTCATAGGATCTACCCTCCGTGTTGTTCCCTTGGCGGCGGGGCGGCGCTGCAAGGCAGCAGCCAGAACGCCATTTTGGGGACATTTTCAAACATTAATAAAGTTATTATAGCACAAGTGCAGCAAAAGCGGTATAATAAACTTGATAAAAATGTGCCGTTTTGGCAATTTTAGTCCATTCAAGCAGGAAAAAAGCGCGTTTTGCGGCAGCAGCTGCCGCGCAAAAGTGGGAAAACCCTCAGGAAAGGAAGGCTGTCCCCTATGCGATTATTTGATGTTCTGGGCCCGGTGATGATCGGACCCTCTTCCAGCCACACCGCCGGTGCGGCAAAGATCGGCTATACCGCACAAAAGCTTCTGGGCGAGGTACCGGCGCAGGCAGACATTGGCCTGTACGGCAGCTTTGCCACCACCGGCAAGGGGCACGGCACCGACCGCGCATTGGTGGCGGGGCTGCTGGGTCTGCGCCCGGACGACCCCCGCCTGCCGGACAGCTTTGCGCTGGCCGCGCAGCGGGGGATGCAGTTCAGCATCCACCCGGTAGAGCTGCGCTCTGCCCACCCCAACACCGCCGTGCTCACCCTGACCAGCCGCACCGGGCGGCAGCTTTCGCTCAAGGCGGCGTCGGTGGGCGGCGGACGCATCCGCGTCACGGAAATTGACGGCGTCCCGGCGGATTTCGGCGGGGACAGCAACACCCTCATCATCCACAACGAGGACACCCCCGGCTGCATTGCCGAGGTGACCATGGCGCTGGCACTGCGGCGCATCAATATCGCGTCCATGCAGGTGTTCCGCGCCGCTGCGGGCGGCTATGCGGTGATGGTGCTGGAGTGCGACTCCCACATCCCCCACGCGCTGGAGCGGCAGCTGGCGGTGATGCCGGGTCTGCTGAAGGTGACCTGCCTGAACGTGGACGAGCCGGAAGAAACGGAGGAATGAGCCATGGCATTTTTGTCCTGTGAAGAGATGCTGGCTGCCGCCCGCAGCCAGAAGATCACGCTGGCAGAAGCGGTGCTGCGCAGCGATTTGGAGGAGAGCCGCCTGACCGAGGCGCACAGCCGCGCCGCCATGCGGCATTTGTGGCAGGTGATGCAGGCCACCAGTCAGGAATACGACCCCACACAGCGCAGCCGCAGCGGCCTTTCCGGCGGCGATGCCGCCAAGGTGGAGCAGGCGTGGCAGCAGGGACGCCTGCTGGGCGATGATTATCTGGCCGCAGTAACAGCGGAAGCCCTAAAAACCGCCGAGTGCAACGCCTGCATGAAGCGCATCGTGGCCGCGCCCACGGCGGGCAGCTGCGGGGTGCTGCCGGCGGTGCTGCTGCCGCTGGCGCGCGCCG
>ONZW01000740.1_pt1 | contig 20373 bp, 12 predicted proteins | sample 1671071 | NCBI WGS metagenome assembly ONZW01 (sample SAMN06348119, study PRJEB24527) | human gut metagenome | biome: human gut; feature: ankylosing spondylitis patient; material: feces | host: Homo sapiens | place: China | collected 2015-10
AACCGACAACAGGCTTTTTCCTGTTTTGGCGGCAAATGTGCAGAACCAATAAAGTTCACGTTTCATCGTCAGTCTATACCACCCTGTCGTAGTTCTCCGACCCGGAAGGCCAGAGGTTCGAATCCCTTCGGGCGCACTTAAAAAAGCGCATTGCCATGTACTTTTGCAATGCGCTTTTTGGTTTGATGTTATTTTGGCTTCAGAATCACTTCCCGCTTTCAGGGAAGATGATTTTGTTGACAAAGAAGAAAATGACCATAGACACGCCGCCGTTCAAAACCGTCGTGCCGATGTTATAAATAAAGTCCGGCACCAGCAGCCCGGCTACGGCAACCCATACGCAGTTGATGGAGTTGACGATGCAGGTGATGACGCAGAACGCCACCACATACCACGCGATCTGCTTGCCCAGATTGCCCTTGCTGCGGAACACGAAATTGCGCTGGATCGGGAAGTTGATGCACTCCCGAGGATGTTCCACTTGAAGGTTTCCCCAAACAGGGTCACATCCACGCCGGGCCAGCCGAAATCCACCACCGGCAGACTGCTGAACGCAGCGGGCAGAAATTGCAGCAGCAGATACTTGAACACGGTAATCAGGTTCGACACGATGACGAACAGACCACCCTCGCGCACCCACTTGGCTGCGGCGGGGTGTTTTTCAACAAAATTATTCCAAAACTGCATAATGCAACCTCCATCAAGCGCCGCGCAGACGCTTTTCCATCTGCGCATTCAGCACCACATTCTTAATCGCTTCATAAATCACCCGCACAAGACCCAGGATCCAGAAGCCCTGCAATTCCATGACAATGCCGTCCACCATGCCCATGCTGATGGCACCGTTCGTCATCTTTGCCAGGGCGCGAAGGGGCATATTGTACTGGAACAAGATGTTCAGGTCCGGCTTGCCGCGTTTATAGCTGACATCCAGCAGGATCGTCAGCACAAGCCAGACAAGCCAGCCCAGCGGGCTGCGTGCGTGGTTCAGTTCGCCCAAGGTCAGATTGCGGTCAATTTTGGTTTTGCCTTTCGGGATGGGATGCCCCAACAGCTTTTCAAAGTCTGCATCGGAAACGTGCAGCACATCGCCCTTATAATAGCAATCCAAGTCCCTATCCTCATACGGATGCACGGTAGCCGTTCCATGTACGGAGATCTTCTCGCACAGCCGGATGTCCTCCACGCTTGCGCCGACAAGCAGCTCGTACTCGCCGCCCTCGATTTCCCAGCGGTTAGCCTTGACATTCCAGAAACGGAACGCCTTATCGTCCAGCATGATGGTGATGCGCTGTTTCTCACCGGGGGCGAGTGTTACGCGGGCAAAGCCTTTCAGTTCCCTGGCAGGGCGGAAAAGCTCACTGTTCTTTTTGGCAACATACAGCTGCACGATTTCCGTACCTGCCACGCTGCCGGTGTTCGTTACGGTAAGGCTGACCCCCTGTTCATCGGCGACCATATTGCTGTACGCAAACGTCGTGTAGCTCATACCATAGCCAAACGGGAAGCGCACAGTTTTTTCCGCCGTGGTAAAGTAGCGGTAGCCGATGTACAGCCCCTCGCGGTACTCCACAGTCTTGCGGCGGGTGGCAAAGTCGGCGGCGCTGGGGATGTCGGCGTAGGCCAACGGCCATGTTTCTGCCAGCTTGCCGCAGGGATTGACCTTGCCTGTCAGCGCATCCGCAACGGCGCCCGCCCCCGCCTGACCGCCTAAGGCGGCGTACAACAGGGCTTGGCAGTTGTCCAGCCACGGCGTTTCGACTACGCTGCCACTGTACAATACCACGACAATTTTCGGGTTGACAGCCGCCACAGCCTGCAGCAGATCCACCTGATTTTGCGCAAGGCGCAGATTGCTGCGGTCAAGACCCTCACTCTCGGCGATTTCATCCAGACCCATGCACAAAATAACTGTATCCGCCTGTGTCGCCAGTTCGCAGGCAGATTTCTGCAAAGCAGCATCCGGCTTACCGTGGCGGTCAAAGCCCTGCTGATACCCGATGACGTTCAACTCGGAGTCGATCAGCTTATCCAGCAGCACATCCACCTGTGTCGAGTTCACCATGCTGGAGCCTGCGCCCTGGTAGCGCGGATTTTTGGCAAAGTCGCCGATGACAGCCACCTTGCTGCCCGCCGCCAACGGCAGCAAAGAGCCCTCGTTTTTCAGCAGCACAAGGCTTTCCTCGGCGGCGCGGCGGGCAAGTGCATGATGGGCTTCCGCATCAAACTCACGCGGGGCAGCGTCCAGCGCAGCCTTGGTATCCAACACCAGCGGCAGCAGCTCTGACAAGCGGGCGTCGATGTCTGCTTCGGTGATTTTTCCGCTTTCCACCGCCGCCAGCAGTTCGCGCACGCTGTCCCCGCCGGGAGCGGGCATTTCCAGCGTGGAGCCGTTTTTCACACCCAGCGCGTGGTCGTTGCTTCCGCCCCAGTCGGTGATGACCGCGCCATCAAAGCCCCACTCACCGCGCAAGATCTCCATGAGCAGGTGCTTATTCTCGTTGGCATAGGTACCGTTCACAAGATTGTAGGACGACATAATGCTGCGGGGATGCCCCTCTTTGACGGCAATTTCAAACCCGGTCAGGTAAATTTCCCGCAGGGTGCGCTCGTCCACGATGGAATCCGAAGCCATACGCCGCGTTTCCTGACTGTTGACGGCAAAGTGCTTCGGGCAGGCGGCTACGCCCTTGGACTGGATGCCGCGAATATATCCCGCCGCCAGCTTGCCCGCGAGATACGGGTCCTCGGAGAAATACTCAAAGCTGCGCCCGCACAGCGGGTTGCGCTTCATATTAAGCCCCGGTCCCAACACTACCGACACTTCCTGCGCAGCGGCTTCCTCGCCCAAGGCTGCGCCGATTTCCTCGCCCAGCGCGGCATCCCAGCTGTTCGCAACAGCCGACGCTGTGGGGAAGCAGGTGGCGGGCACGCTGGGATTCAGCCCCAAGTGGTCGCTCTCCCCCGCCTGCTTGCGCAAGCCGTGGGGGCCGTCCGACAGCCAGATCTGCGGGATGCCGTGTTTGGGCATACCCCGCGTTTTGAAGGTTTCCGCGCCGGAAAGCAGCGCGCATTTTTCTTCCAAGGTCAATTCTTTCAGCAAAAGTTCTGTATTTTGCATATATTTTCCCTTCTCATAAGAAAAGCCGCATCCAACGCCTGCAAGCAGACATCAGACGCGGCTTTTATTCAACAAATACCGTTGTTAGAGCAAAGAATGCTTACTCTGCCGCCAGCGTGACCACAGCCTCGTTGATGGAGTAGGTGTTGCTGTAGCCCCAGCCGGAAACGATTTCGTCGTGGGCGGGGATGGTCAGCTGCTTGCTGCCGTCCTCCCCCTCGGTGATGGGCACCGTCAGGGCATCGCTGCCGTTCAGGGTCATGGTAAGGGCATCGTCCTGCACATCCACCAGCGTGCCGGTGATGGAGGCAGAGCCGTCGGCGGCAGTCAGCGTGCAGACCTTGTGGGAGTAATCCACCAGCAGCACGGCATCCGTTGCGGTGGGCGTTTCGCCCTGCACCAGCTCATAGCTGCCCGTGTACTGCTCGGTGACAAGATCCTCGACCTGCACTTCAAACGTAGCGGTTGCACCCAGGAAGGAGGCCGTCACGGTCTTGGTGCCTGCGGTGTCGCTGTCGTAACCGGTGAAGGTCAAGCGACCGCCCCAGATGGACTCCTCCGCACCGTTGGCGCGGGTAGCCGTCACAACCAGCTCGCCCGGGTTGAAGATGTCGCCCGTGTAGAAGGTGCGCAGGTTGGAGGCATCGATCGTCAGGCTCTTGGCAGGGGCATAGGGCTGACCGTAGATGTTGATGTTGCGGGTGAACGCACCGCCCATAACGCCATAGCTCAGGCTGGCTTCCATGCTGTATACGCCGTGGTCGGTGTCAAAGACGAAGATATCCGCATCTGCGCCGCCATCCACATCGGTGGGGCGCACGGTGCCGTCGGCGTCCTGATTGCCCAGCAGATGAATGACGAAGTTCTTCTCGCCGTTTTCATCGTAGTTGTACCAGTAGCCGTAAACATGGGAGATAGAGTCGCCGCCCACGGAGGTGCTGGGACCGCTGAAGGAACCCCACATCGAACCGTCGGTGTAGCAGTACATATCAAGACACGCCGGATCCACGATGGTGCTGAAGCCCTCGGTGTACTGACCCTCGAAGAAGTAGGCGACTTCCCCGTTCGGCTCCTTGGCTTCCCAGGTTTCCTGCGGGATGGCAACAAGGTCATCCAGCGTCTTGGAGGTGAACTCGTTGTCGTTGTAGTTCATAACGGGACCATCGGCAGAAGTCTGCGCCGCATCGGGGGCAACCTCCGCATCGCCGTTCGAGGGCAGGCTGCTGCTCTGCAGGGAGAAACCGCCCACGCAGACCGCAGCGACCACAACCACCGCACCGGCGGCAGCAAACTGTTTTCCGGTGGCTTTTGCCTCGCCGGTTTTCGTCTGCTTGCAGAAGCAGGCGATCACGCTGAGCAGGCAGGCAATGAAGGTGCCGACCATATAAAACACGCACAGACCGGCGTTGCCGCCCGCAAAGGTGACATGGTTGATGACGTCGGCAAAGACGAAATACAACTGCACAACGACAAGATACAGGGCAATGTTATAAATGACCGCCTGAATCAGTGCGCTGAACGGAACGGAAACAAAGAAGAAAACGAGCGAAGCGGCAGCACCGACCAGCAGCACCACGCCGGCCATCGTGCCGGAGTGACCCAGAGGGGCAGCCGTGGCCTGTGTGAGCAGGAATACAATGCCGGTGATCAGCGCGACCAGCGCTGCGGCAAGGCAGAACCAGCTGCCCAGCCCTTTATTTTTCAAGCCTTTATTCATCAGGTTCCACCTCCATCAATTCTTTTTGGCGGCACGATTTTTCCGCTTTTCCTCGGAGAAAACGTCCGTGTAGGTGTGCAGCACATACATCACGACAGCGGCAACGGCCAGTGCGCAGAACACAACATCGAGAGCGCGCAGGGTCGTCTGCCACCACGGGGCTGCGTCGGAAACGACAACGTCCTCCGCGCCGGAGCCGCCCATAGAGGACTGCAGCATGATGTAGTACAGATAATGGTTGGAGTCGATGACCTTCTGCAGCAGGTCGCCGTCATCGGTGCTGGTGATCAGCTTCTCGATTTCGTTCGGGCGGGCGGTATCCAGGCAGAAGATGTTGTTGCCTGCCATCAGCATTTCGGGGGCGGAGGAATACTCGGACGCAGTCAGCGCATCGTCGATGATGTAGCCGCCGTAGTTCCACTCGTCGCGCAGGATGTGCTGGATGCCCTGGTTGGCGGCAGCGTACATAACGCCGATACGGTTGTAAGCGGTCATAACGCCGAGAGAATCGCCCTCAGCCAGAGAACCCTCAAAGGCGCGCATATAGATCTCGCGGATGGACTGCTCGTTCGCAAAGGTGGAAATGCCCTGACGACCGGCTTCCTGCTCGTTCAGGAAGAAGTGCTTGACCGTGCCGATCAGACCCTTGTTGCGCATACCGTGGGAAACGGCCTTGGCAGCATAGTAGCTGAGAACGCCGTCCTCGGAGAAATACTCCGAGGTACGACCGGAGTAGGGAGAACGCAGGGTGTCCGCGCCGGGCGCGTAGGCGATGGGGATGGACGCATACAGCGCATCCTCGCCGTACATCTCGCCAAAGCGGGTCTGCACATCGTGGTTCCAGGTTGCGCCGACGATGGGCAGCGTAGCCCAGCCGGTGCAGTTGCGGCGGTCGCCGTACTTAAACTGACCGTTCATGCCCTCGGGACCATCGACGATGGTGCAGCCGGGCTTGTTGACAGCCTTGACAGCCTTGATGCCCTTGGAGTCGCCCATGTTGATGAGCAGATCGCTCAGCGTCAGCTGAGAAAGGAAGTCGTTCCACTTCGGGTCGTCGAAGGCGACGCCGATCATATCGCTGAAGTTGATCTTCTCATCCAGCTCCACGCCGAGGTTGAAGTCGGAAACGCTCTTGGCATCGGCTGCCTTGACGTAGGTCTGCATATTCAGACCGTTGTACAGCTTATCGTTGACCGTCAGGGTCTCCAGCGTGGTGGGGTAGGTCGTATCCCACGCGCTGCGGGACAGGTAGGTGATTTTTTCGTCGTCGTTCGCCCAGTAGTTCACATCAGCGTCGTCGAAGGTATTCGTGACTTCCACATCGCTGTTGTAACGGGAGTTGCGGTACTTTTGGGTATCGACCTCGGTGTTGGGGGCGGTCCAGGTGGCCACGGCGGCGGTGTTGCCGGTAACGACATTGCCGTCCTGATCGATCAGCTTGCCCGCAACGGCGTCACCGCACTTGGCGGCCAGCACATTGTTCAGTGCCTCGTGTGCGCCGTTGCCGACGGCGAAGTAGTAATCGCCCGCATCGAGGATGTAGCCCTTTGCGCCGTTGGCGTCATAGGACGCGAGGAAGTAGCCGGGCACATCGACCGTGACAGTCTCGGATGCACCTGCGGCCACATCGATTTTGTCATAGCCCAGCAGCTGGATCGAGGACTTTTCGACGTTGTTCTGCTTGTCGTAGTCGGTGTAGGGGGTCTGTGCGTACAACTCCACCGTAGCCTTGCCGTCCCTGTCGCCGGTATTGCTCACCGTGACGGTCGCCGTAAAGGTGTCGGTGTCGCTGTTGTAGTCCAGTTTGTCAAGGCTGTACTCATAGGTCGTGTAGGACAGACCGTAGCCGAAGGGGAAGCAGACCTCCTCGGCGTAGTTCCAGCCGTCGGTCGAGGCTTTGGTGCCAACCGTGGAATCGGCGTTGCCCTGACCGAGGATGGTGTCCTCGTAGCGGGTCTCGTAGTAGCGGTAGCCGACGTAGATGCCTTCGTTATAGCTGACAAAGCTGTCGCCTGCCGCGCGGGGCGTTTTGCTGCCGTAGTTGTAGGCGTGCAGACCGAAGTTTTCGGCGCTGGGCGCGGACAGGGAGTTGGCGGCAAAGGTGGCGGTGGTGTGACCGGAGGGGTTGACCTCACCGGTCACAACGCGGATGGCGCCGGGCATACCGTAGAAGCCGGGGTTGCCGACCCACAGCACGGCGTCAACATTGTACTCGTCCAGCCAGTCCATCTCCATCGCAAAGACGGAGTTCAGCAGGACGACGGTTTTCTTGAATTTGCCGGAGTCCTTGATTTTCTGGAAGATCGCCTTCTCGTTGTCGTCCAGCTCCAGCATACGCTTGCCCTCATCGTTGACCATCGCAAGGTCGTTGCCCTCGGTGGCAAAGCGGGACAGCGTAACAAACGCGACATCGCCGTAGGACGCAAACGAGTCGGTGACGCTGCCGGTGAACAGCGCCGGGTCATATTCTCCCACGCTGGAAACGCTTCTTTCTTTCGGCGCGTCGGCGGAAGCGTAGGCGTCCAGCACGGTTTGGTTCACGTTGAAGCCGGCATCCTGCAGGGCGTCAACGGGGGTTTTCTGGTAATCCGGGTTCGTGGAGGAACCGCCTGCGGTGCTGCGGAACACCGGGTCGATGCTGCCGCGGCCAAAGACCGTGACGTTGCGCTCAGACTCGGAAAGCGGCAGGGCATTGTTGCGGTTGTAGAGCAGCACGCTGCCCTCTTCCTCCTCCTGCTCACAGAACTGATAAGCGGCTTCGATGTACTTTTCGTAGCTTGCGTCAGACAGGGTGCCGTCAGCGGAGAACTCCGTGCCGCCGTAAGATGCGTCAGAGCCTTCGATGCCGAGTGCATGGTTGACTTCGCCTTCCTGCTGGAACGCAATAGTCGTTCCGGTCAGGACAAGGTTGGCCACCAGCACAGCCGCGCCGGACAAGCCCAGCCAACGGCGGGACTTGCTTGAGGTTTCCTTTTGTGCCATAGGTTTTTCTCCTTCCTAAACTGTCACAGATGAATGATACGATGCGCTTGCTGCCAAGGGCTGCGCATTTCCCTTTTGCAGAAGCCTTTCGTATCTTTTTCACAAAGCTATCATAAAGGGAAGCGTTGACCGGGTCAATGCAGTTGGCGTAAACGTCAAAAAACACGGCACAAATGACAAAGAAGAAAAGCGACCGCCTTTCGGCAGTCGCTTTTGGGTTATGCAGTTTCTTTTTGGCTTTTCCCGCAGGGGAAGGTGACCACCAGGTAAAAAATCGAGTCCTCCACAAAGCAGTCTGCCGTGCCGCCGTACAGCTCGGCAATGCTTTTGATGCTTTTTATGCCGTAGCCATGCTCCTCGGTATCCTGTTTGGTTGTGACGATAGCGCCGTCCCGCAGCGTCGGCGGTGCGGGGGTGTAGTTCTGCACGCGGATGACCGCCATGTCACGGCAGCGGCTGATGTCCAGTGTGATGACCCGCTTAGACGCATCGCTTACCTGCGTCAGACACTCAATGGCATTGTCCAGCGCATTGCCCAGCAGGGAGTAAATGTGGTAGTGCTTCATATTCTCCAGACAGCTGCCGTCTGCCGAGCAGACCAGCTGAATACCTGCCTGCCCGCAGAGTGCCGATTTTTGGGTCAGTGTGATGTCCAGCGCCTTATTCCCGGTGAAATAGCGCAGGTTCAGGTTGTTCATCTCTTCTTCCAGACGGGCGCGTTCCTCATCCGTGGCGCGGGAATACTGCTGTTTCAGGTCATGGTAGCGGATGTTGATTTTTTCCATGTCTTTTTTTGCCTGCTCATACTGCTGCTTGTCACATTCCAGCAGCTGCGCCAGCATTTCATTTTCGTGTTCCAGACTCTTGATACTGCAATTTGAAAATTCCAGCGCCAGAATCGTGATGGCAAACAGGATGCAGAACGCATTCAGCGCCAGATAGGCGGTCAGGTAGGACTCTGCGCTGCTGTCCAGGACATCCTCCAGCACAACACTCAGGTAGACCGCGGCAATCAGGAAAAAGCCGGAGTAAAGCACGGTCTTGACATTGTCAAACAGCAGGCACCCGCGCCGGATGCGCAGGGTGAACAGCAGGTAGATGACCAGGCAGACCACAAGGTTGCTGAAAAGCAGAATGACAAAGTCAACGCGCCTGTCCGTGCGCCCATGCTGAATCAGCCAAAAAATGGGCATATAGGCCAGCTTACTGGCAATGTGCTGCACCGCGTAGGCACAGGTTGTATAAAACAGGGCGTGCAGCGGGCTGCAGTCAAAGCTGAACCATATCAGGTCAAACAGCAGCGTCGTATACAGCAGCAATTTTGCCCAAAGCGGCAGGAATGCCAGGGTGTCCGTCAGCGCAAGAAAGGCCCATACACCCGCCGCCAACCGCGGAACGAAGCAGCTGCGGCGCTGCCCCCACGGGACAAACAGGCAGGCGCATAGAATCATACCCAGCTGGATTTGCTGGTTCAGTATCCAATTTATGACCGGCACGGGTCTTCCCACTCCTTTTTTGCCATATATCGGGAGAATGCCTCGGTGAAGGCGTCCTTGTAGGTGCGCCCGATGGGCAGTGCCGCCCCGCCGATATAGACATTCATACGGCTTACCGCCGTGATACAGCGCAGGTTCACAAGATAACTGGCGCTGCATCGCACAAAGCCGTAGGGCGTCAGCTGCGCCGCGATTTCCTGCATCGAACCGCGGTTTTTGATGATCTCGGTCTTACCGTCCCCGCCGCACAGGTTGTACAGCAGGTCGTGCTGGCGCACCTCCACATAGGCGATTTTCGCTGCATCCAGCAGCCGCGTCACGGTGCCGTCCTTGACGACAATGTGCGGCGGCGCAGTCTTTTGACCGGCGCGCTTTTGCAGCACCTTCAGCGCCCGCGTCAGATACATATGGAAGGAGTACCACTGTATCGGCTTTACAATAAAGCCCAGCGCCCCGACACTGTACCCGTTCAGCGCGAATTGCTGCAAATTCGTGCAAAAAATGAGGATGACGTCTTGATCTGTCTCCCGGATTTTTTCGGCCAGTTCCATGCCGGACATCTGCGGCATATCAATGTCCAGATACAAAATGTCAAAATCACGGTCTTGCGCCGCCAGATAGACTGCCGCACAGTCGAACTCCTGTACGTTCAGTTCTGTGCCGTTCTCCGCGCCAAACCGCGCCAGTGCCTGTTTCAGTTGGTCTCTTTCTTGTTTTTCATCGTCCACAATGCCGATTCGGATCATCGTGCGTTCCTCCCTCCGCGCAAGGATCTATACAAATATGATATACCCCCGAACGCAGCCGCGTCAACCTTTTACGAGCGAATCGTCCAATTTTTCCAAGATATTTTCGGAATGCTGCGTGCTGCGCATGGAAGATTTTTGACCACCGTTTGACCACTACGGTGGCAAAATAACAGCACAGCCCCCGCCAGAAACTCATAGAGCTTGGCGGGGGCTGTACTATTTTAATCAGCCAATATTTAAATCAGGCCCATCAGGCTGGGCAGGCCCAGAGACAGAGCCGGGATGTAGGTGACGGCCAGCAGGGCGGCAACCAGTGCCACAAAGTAGGGGATCAGCTTGGACGTGACCTGCTCGATTGAGACATGGCCGATACCGCAGCCGACGAACAGAACCGAGCCGACCGGCGGGGTGATGTTGCCCAGGCACATATTGAAGATCAGCATAACGCCGAACTGGATCTCCGTCATGCCAAAGCTGGTGGCGATGGGCAGGAAGATCGGGGTGAAAATCAGGATGGCCGGGGTGATGTCCATGAACATGCCGATGACCAGCAGGATGATGTTCATGAGCAGGAAGATGATGTACTTGTTTTCAGTCAGGCTCATCAGGCCGTTGGAGATGGCTGCCGGGATGCCGGAGTAGGCCATAACGAAGGACATGGCAGAGGAGGCAGAAATCAGGAACAGGATGATGCCGGACGTTTTGGCGGAGTTGAGCAGGATGCCAAGGAAGCCTTTGAAGTCGATGCTCTTATAGACGATGGAAAGAATCAGGCAGTAGAGAACCGCGACACCTGCGCCCTCAGTAGCGGTGAAGATACCGGAGACGATGCCGCCGATGACAATGACGATCAGCAGCAGAGACGGCACGGCGTCCCAGACGGTCTTGGCAATGCTCTGGCTGTGGTCAATGCCGGTGGCTTTCATGCCAGCCTTTTTTGCGCCGATAAACGCAACGACCATGCAGCACAGGCCCATCAGGATGCCGGGAATGTAACCGGCCATGAACAGCGTGGAGATGGAGACACCGCCCGCGACGGTGGAGTAGACAATGAAGGCAGACGTCGGGGGAATCAGCAGGCCGGTGGGGGCGGAGGCAATGTTGGCGGCGGCGGAGTAGGCGGGGTCGTAGCCGTTTTCTTCCTCAATGGGGCTGATGCAGCCGCCCATGGCGGATGCGGCAGCAACGGAGGAGCCGGACAGCGCACCGAACAGCATGTTGCCCAGGATGTTGGCCTGCGCCATGGAGCCGGGGATCTTGCCGACGAACAGCTGGGCAAAGTTGACCAGGCGCTTGGCAATACCGCCGTTGTTCATGATGTTGCCGGCCAGAATGAACAGGGGCACAGCAAGCAGAGAGAAGCTCTCCACGCCGGAGTTCATCTTCTGCATCGTGATAAAGGTGATCTGGTCCCAGGACAGGGTGGACATGGCGGTCACGATAGACGACGCCACAATGCTGATGGAGATAGGCACGCCGAGGAACAGCAGCACGCCGAACACGGCGAACAGGATAACGGTGGTCATGGTGATACTCATTTGTCTGCACCCTCCTTGGATTCAACTTTTTCGCCGGTGACGTCCTCATAGATGTTGATGATCTGCGCCAGGACGATGAACACGCCGGAAATCGGGGCGATGGAGTAAACAAGGCTGCGGGGAATACCCAGCAGGGCCGAGAACTCGCGGCTGGCAGAGACAGCCAGCTTAAAGCCGCCGATAGTGAATACGAAGATGGCCATCAGCAGAATCAGACCATCGATGACCACCAGCAGGGCGGTGTGTGCCTTGCCGGTGAATTTGTCGCGGATGAGGGTCAGGGACATGTGCTCCCGGGTGGAGAAGGCGTAGGCCGCGCCGATGAAGCCGGTCCAGATCAGGCTGTAGCGGACAAGCTCCTCGGTGAAAGCCACGGGGCTGTTGAGGATATAGCGGGAGAAAACCTGAATCAGAACCAGCACCGTCATAAAGGTAAGCAGTACGGCGCAGGCAATGCTCAAAATTTTGTCCATCCAGAATTTGATGGCAGCAAAGGTGTTTTTCATGGCTTACTCCTCCCCTCTTGCGGCGTCGATGGTATCCAGCAGCGTCTTGACGCCGGGATACTGCTCCTCGTAGGCTTCGATCATGGGCTGGGTTGCCTCGCGGAAGGCTTCCTTGTCGACGTCATAGACGAACTCAACGCCCATCGTCTCCTGTGCTTCCTTGACGGCCTCCTCCACAGCGGTGTCCCACATGACCTTGTGGGCATCGGTGGAATCGTGGGCGGCCTCCAGAATGATTTCCTGATCCTCGGGGCTGATGGTCTCCCAGACCTTCTCACTCATGATGAGGACGTCGGGGATCATGGCGTGCTGGTCCACCGAGTAGACCTTGCAGACCTCGCCGTGCTTGCCGGTGGTCAGGGCGGTCTCGTTGTTCTCGGTGCCGTCAATGATGCCGGTCTGCAGCGAGGTGTAAACGTCACCGTAGGACATGGCGACGGGAATGCCGCCCAGATAGCTCATCATGTCGGTCTGGCTCTTCATATCCTGCACGCGGATCTTCAGGCCCTTCAGGTCGGCGGGCGTGCGGATGGCGCGGTCCTTCGTGTAGAAGGAGCGTGCGCCGGAGGTGTAATAGGTCAGCGTGACAAAGCCGTCGTCACCGGTGGAGAGGAAGAAGTCCTGCATCTCCTGCGAGTCCATGACATGGTAGAAGTCATCGGTATCGTTGAAGATATAGGGCAGGCCGAAGGTGTTGAAGGCATCGTTGTAGGTAGCCAGACCGGGTGCAGAAACCTTGGTCATGGCGATAACGCCGGCCTGCAGCTGCTCAAGGTTCTCGTTCTCGCTGCCGAGCTGGCCGTTGGGGAAGATCTTGACCTGGATGCGGCCATCGGTCTTTTCAGCGACCTCGTCCGCGAACTGGGTCATGGCGATGTGGACAGTGTGGGTCTCGGACAGGCCGTGGGCCAGAGTCAGCACCAGCGGATTCTCAGCGCTGTAGCCGGTGGAGTCGGCGGTGGTGCCGGACGCGCCGCAGCCGGTCATAACACCCAGACTGAGCGCAGCCGCAGCAGCCAATGCTGCGAATTTTTTGAACATAGTATTTCTCCTTCTTGTATGTATGCCGTTTTCCCCTTGGCCCCCCTCTGAGAGGGGGCTGCCGCCGCAGCGGCTGGGGGAGAGAACCGTGCCATTACCCGAAATATTTCGGGCTGCGGCAAGGTTCAACCCCTCCGCCCCTACGGGGCACCTCCCCTGCTAGGGGAGGCAAGAAGCTGGGTTACATCCCGATCAAATCAAACTGTTCGAACGAGACAAGTACCTCGTGATCCTTCTTGGGGTTGGGGTATTTGATCTGGACGCTCTTGAGGCGCTGGCTGTAGTACCAGCCGCTCTCGGCCTCCTCAAACTTGCGGCGGTGCAGGAAGTGCGGCAGCTCTTTGCCGTCCACCTGCACATAGAACGGGGACTTCTCGCGGTGGATCATATCGAGGTACATGCTCTCGACGGCGGTCTCGTAGCTGCCCTCATTCGTGAAGGTCACGACGGTCTTAACGCCTGCCTTGACGGCGATCTTCGTCTTGAGATACGCGCCCTTGCGGTAATCGTTCGTGTGGCCGTCATCCTCGTACAGCGTGAACTCGGAATCCACATCGGGGGCCATCAGGATGTCCAGCGCGGTGGTCTTTTCGGTCATCAGGTTGTGCAGCTTGTTGCCGCTCATCGGGAGAATGGCACCGCTGCGCACAAACAGCGGGATGCTGGCAATATCAACCGGCACCTCAATCGTCTGGCCGGGGGCGTATTCCTCGCGGGTGTAGAAATCGTAGAACCGCTCGTTTTCGTTCTCGGTCACGGGCAGGTAGACCGGGCGGACGGTCTGGCCCTTTTCAACGACGTTCGCAACCAGCAGAGAATCACCGAACATGAAGTCCACGCCCTCATCGTAGGTGGCCGGGTCGTTCTGGAAAACGCTGAACGTCGGCTGCCAGATGGGCAGGCCGTTCTCATGCGCGCGCTCCATCAGGGAATACAGCGTCGGGCTGAGCTTATAGCGGAAGTCAATAGCGTCCTTGATGTACTGCTTTTTGTCGCTGTACATCCACGGCTCGGTGACGGTGTTGTCGGTGTTCGTGGAGTGGATGGAGAAGCGCGGCTGGAAGATGCCGTTCTGCACCCAGCGCACGAACAGCTCGCCCTCCGGCGCGGGGCCGAAGAAGCCGCCGATGTCGCAGCCGTGGTTGGACACGCCGCAGAGCGCCATGCCCAGAATCGTGGCGATGTTGTATTTCAGGGTATCCCAGTGGGTCAGGTTGTCACCGGCCCAGACCTGCGCATAGCGCTGGATGCCCGCATGACCGGAACGGCAGACCGAGAACGGGCGGCAGTCGGGGTCATACTCCTCGATGGCCTCGTTGGACAGCTGGCACATCAGGTTGCTCATAACCGGCTTCATCGTGCCAATCGTGCTGCCCTTGCCCTCAAAGTAAACCTTTGCGTCCTTGTCAACGAGGGAGTCATACTCGCAGTTGTCGTTCCAGATGGAACGGCAGCCGTATTTCAGCAGCGCATCCTTGATGTACTGCTTCCAGTGCTGCCGGGTGGATTCCTTCGTGTAGTCCACAAACAGGCCGGGGCCGCCCCACCAGGTACCGACAGCCAGACCGTCAAGACCTGCATTGTCGTCGGAGGCGGGCAGGAACATGCCCTTCTCCTTCATCTCGTTCAGCAGCGGATGGACGAGCAGCATACCGGGCTTGATGTTGGGCGAGACAACGATGCCGCGCTTTTCCATCTGGGCGAACCAGTCTGCCGGGTCCTTGAAGCGCTTGTGGTTCCATGTGAAGGTGCAGCGCTTGATGCCCTCGGCGGTCTCAACGGCGCAGTAGCCGCTGGACAGCTGGAAGCCGTCGGCAGGGATGCCTTCCTCGCGGGTCGTGTCGATGAAGTCCAGCACGGCATCGTCGCTGTTCTCGGGCAGCTCGGGGTAGTACATCGAGCTGCCGAGGTAGCCCAGCGCGGCCTTCGGCAGCATGACGCTCTTGCCGGTCAGGTCGGTGTAGCGCTCGATGATCTCGCGGATGGACGGGCCTGCGATCAAAAACAGGTCAATGTCGCCCGCGTCGGTGCGGTAGGACGAGTAGCGGTGCCAGTAGTTGCGCTTCTCGCGGCCCATGTTGAAATCGCACTCGGCGGTATTGTGGTAGAAGTAGCCGACAGCCTGCTTGGTGCCGCGGTTCAGGCGGATATAGAACGGAATGTGCTTGTAGAGGGAATCCGTCTCCTTGGCGTTGTAGCCCATGGCGTCGCCGGGAGCCATATTCATGTATTTCTCGGCCTTGTTGATCTCGCCGGATTTCTCGCCGAAGCCGTAGAAGCAGTCGTCTGCCTCGATCTGGCTGGCGTGGATGCGGCGGTGGTTGCTGTCCTCGCGGTAGGCCAGGTCGGGAATATCGGCGTGCAGCAGGCTGCCGTCCTTATCATAGACCATGATGCGGAACGGTGCCTTCTCGATGACGACCTTGAGACGCGCACCCTGGATAACGGCCTGTCTGTCGCCGTCGGTCAGGGCTGCGGCGGCGGACCGGACGCGCTTGCGGCAGTCCTTCATCAGCTCGTCGGTGCGGGACTCCCATGCGGTCATGGTCAGGCTGTAGGAGGCTTCATCCCAGTCGCTGTCAAAGCCCGCGCGGATGCGCAGTATATCGTCGGTCAGGAACCAGATGCGCAGCTCTACAGCGTTGGTGGCTACGGAATAATAGCTTCCGCAGTCCTTGACAGCGCCGCCGGTGTAGCACACTTTCATAGATTTTCTCCTTTCTATTTTGCGTATAATTGAATGGTAGAACTTGTTATTTGGCAGACAATGCGCATATTGTACAAAATTACATAATATATTTTGTTCAATCTGCACATTGTGCCCTTCTTCGCCTTTATAATAACAAATCCTTCACAAAATTTCTTCCGTATTTGTAATGCAAATGTCGCAAAATGTGATATAATCGTGGCAAAGACAAAATTTAACAGGAGGAGTCGCTCATGATCCTGCAAAAAATGCCGCATTACGTGGATTCCATTCTGACGCAGGAGGATGCCAGTGCCGCCCTGCAGGACGGTCAGGTTGTCGTGGGCCTGTATACAAACCGGGAGAATGTCCAGTCGGTGGTTCACTCCCACCCGTATTATGAGATGATACTGCCGGTGGCGGGCAGCAGCGTGCGCTACTCCGTCGACGGCAGTGTCTACGATTTGCACCTGGGGGAGCTGATACTGTTTCCGGGCGAGATGTACCACTCCGGCAAGTTCAACATCACGGACACGACCTCGGAGCGGCTCGTCGTGCAGATAGCTCCCGGCATCTGGGAGCGTGCCTGGGCGCAAAGCGGCCTGCCGCGGCATGTCTGGTCGGGGGATCCTGTCATTCTGGACACTGACGCCGTCACGCAGTGGGACTTCCGCGGTCTGCTGGAGCGGATGGCCCAGACCGTGTATCTCGATGAAAAAATACGCGATACCGTGCAATGTTGCGAGGTCACGGAGCTGATTTTGCTGATCAGCCAAGTTGTGACCCGGCGGCACAATGCCCCGCCGCCCTCGGCCACCAGTCTGCTCGTCGCCAAGGCGGTTGCTTACCTTCAGGCCAACTACACCGACCCGCATCTGACCGTGGCCCAGCTGGCAAAGTACACCTACACCAGCCGGGAGCACCTGTCCCGCGTGTTCAAAGAGTACACGCTGGAAAGTATACACGGGTATCTGACCAACCTGCGTATGCAGCACTGCCGCAACGAGCTCGCCGACGGCACCGGCGTACTGGACGCCTGCACCGCCAGCGGTTTTGCAAATTACAGCAGCTTTTTAAAGAGTTTCCGCGCACTGTACGGCATCACCCCCGCCGAGTACCGCGCCCAACTAAGGCAGAGCCGCAGAACGCCATAAAGAAAACCGCACATTGCGGTGTGCCGTTCCTCGTGCTGTTCGGTATCGGCTACGGTGTCTATTGCCTTGTAAACCAAAATCGCCGCGATATAAACAAAAATCCGCCGGGGCGCCTTCCCAAAAACGGGAAGGCTCCCCGGCGGTATTTGTTTATAGGTCGTTCTTATATACGATTATACGATGACTTTCCGTCCGCATCAAAGGTATTTCCGCAGGGTCGGCACAAGAACACTCATATTGATCGGCTTTGCGATATGGTCGTTCATCCCGGCGTCCAGCGCCACCTGTTTATCTTCGGAAAATGCATTTGCCGTCATGGCGACGATGGGGATATTTGCTTTTTGAGGATCGTCCATTCTCCGAATCTTTTTTGTCGCATCGTAGCCGTTCATCACGGGCATCTGGACGTCCATAAGGATCAGCTGATACGTTCCGTTCGCAGCTTTTTCCAGCATATCCACGCATTCCACACCGTCTTTCGCGCGGTCTACGGTACAGCCTTCTTCCTGCAGCAGCTCGGTGGCGATCTCCGCATTGAGGTCGTTGTCCTCGGTCAGCAGGATCCTTGTACCGCACAGGCACTTTTGATCCGAAGGGTTGATCTCGCGTTTCGCCTGTATTTCATCCTCGGACGCAATGCGGCAGGGAATGGTCACGGTAAACGTGGAGCCAACACCGATTTTGCTCTCCACCTCCACGGTGCCGCCCATCAGCCCGACCAGCTTTTTCACGATGCCCATCCCGATGCCGCTGCCTTCCACCTTGCTGACGGTGGACGTGCGTTCCCGTTCAAACGGTTCAAAGATATGCTTCTGGAACTCCTGCGACATGCCGATGCCGTTGTCGGCAACCGTGACCACCGTATCGCACCAGCCCTCTTTTTCGCCGGGCTTCTGCGTAATGCCACAGCGGATCGTACCGCCGGCTCCCGTGTATTTGACAGCGTTGCTGACGAGGTTTGTACAGACCTCCGTCAGGTGCGGAATATCCGCATAGATATACGGATACGGCAGCTGTGTTGTCACCGTAAGCGTCTGGCCCTTGCTGTCTGCCTGATTCTGGAACATGGCAATGCAATTGCGGAAATCCTTATCGACATCCGAAACAGAATACTCCATCTCCGTCTTGTCGTTCTCAATGCGGGCAAGATCCAGAACATTGTTCAGCAGCATCAGCAGGTTCTGTCCGCACACCTGAATGTTCTCCATGTATTTTTCCAGCTTTGCAGGGTCGTCCAGATGCCGGGAGGCAAGGTCTGCGTAGCCGATAATGGCGTTCATGGGCGTGCGGATGTCATGCGACATATTGAACAGGAAGGTGGATTTGGCCCGGTTTGCGCTCTCGGCGTTTTCCGCAGCAATCTGCAATTTTGCATTCAGCTCCTGCGTATCGTTCGCGGCTTTTCTTGCGGCAGCTTCGGCTTTGCGTGCCTTCCGGAGCAGCTTCAGGATCGCGAGCAGAATGACTGCAACAAAAATGCTGCTGACCAGCAGGACCATGAAGAAGTTATCCCTTATAAACTCACTCAGGGTAACCTTCCGCGAGGAACTCTTATACATTGCCAGAGAGCCGGTGAGCATATTGGTCGGCATGGCCTTGATCGTTTTGTTCAGTATGGACAGCAGATGGCGGTTTCCGCTATTGACCGCAAAGCAGGATTTGGCAGGGTTTGGAAGCGGAACGCTGTAAAAGTCGTATTTCTTGCTGTAGTTTTCCTGGCTGCTGACCCCTGTGACAAAGCAGTCCGCCTGTCCGTCCTTGACCAGCCTTGCCGCATCCTCCTGTGCAGCGCAGTCCACGATCTCCCACTGCGGATAATAAACCGCAATGTACCTTGTTAGGGAAATCTTGTTTTGCGGAACGGCAACGCGGTTCGCTTGGTTTTCGTTAAAGTGCTGTTTGTTCGTGACCGCCATCATGTTGGAGGTCCACGTTGTGTTGGTACAGGCAACGCGATAGTCTTCCGCCAGATTGGGGCTCTGGTCGAAATGGAATACCATGTCGATCTCGCCTGATTTCAGCGCATCGAGTTCCGCTTTTTGGCTGTCATAACCGACCATCTGGAATACCAGTTCCTGATTTCCCAGACAATCTCTGGCAAACTGAATATAGTCCGTGATTGTCCCGGTAATCTCCCCGGTGGCAGGGTCATAGGTGCTGACGCCGCTGTCACCCGTCAGAAAGCCCATTCTGATCGCACCGTGCTCTTTGAGCCACGCCTTTTCCTCTCCCGTAAGGATCGGGGTATAATCCAGCGAGAAATACCTTTTATAGAGATCCGCCGTATAAAAAGGATCGGCGTCCTCCAACGCGCGCATCGCATTGTCCAGTTCTTCCTTGATATCCGCACGGTCTTTGTTGATCGCATAGTAGATGTCGGATTTTCCCACACGGGTCATGGTCGAGATGCCAAGCTCCGCCCAGAAGGATTCTTCCAGCGAAACAAAGCAGTCGATCTCATGGTTTGCCAGCTTTTGCTTCACATCCTCATTGTTGGAGATGTTGACGTGCTGCGTTTTCAGGTCGTATTTTTCTTCCCATTCGGTCAGCATGACCTCCGGTTCCGTTCCCATCAGAACGCCGATCTTTTTGCCGTTCAGCGTTTTGAAGTCGGAAGCGGAGATATCGGCGCGCGAGAGATCGGCATAGAGGTAATATTTTTCCTCCCCCATCGGTTCGTCCGAAAACAGCATTTCCTCAGCGCGGTCCTCCGTATAGGAAATATCGCCCATAATGTCGATTTCGCCGTTTTTGAGTTTTTCAAAGCAGTCTGACCAGTCGCAGGTCACATACTCGAGCTGCCAGCCTGTATAGCCGGATAAGGTCTGCAGCAATTCGTAGCCGTAGCCCTTTCTTATGCCCTTCTCGTTGACATAGTTGAAGGTATCCTCAAACGAACCAACGCGGACGACCTTTACAGGGGCGGTTTCTGCGGCAGCCTTCACAGGGAGCGCGACTGACAGCAACAGCAGCAGGCACAGCACCGCACAGATGCTTCTCCATGTCGGGGTCTGCATGGTTTTGCGCGTTCCGGAGTTTTTCATTCTTTCCCATCTTTCTCCGCCCCAGGCGGCTGCATTTTGATTTCATTTCCGTACCGCCGATTTCAGGAAGGTCATGGCAGCCTCCGTCGCATCGGGTTGTCAGCAGCCTTCTTGAACAGTATATGCCAACGTATACAGTATGTATTATAGCATTGTCGCGAAATCGTTTCAAGATTTTTTCGCTGGGCAGCGTAAGTAAATATAAGAAATAGCCATCTGAAATCCGTGACCTTCGGCATCTCAGGTGGCTATTTTTCAGGCCGTCAAAAAACTGCATTTTTGCTCTATTGCGTGTGTAGGGGCGACCATTGGTCGCCCGCCAACTTACCGCAGCAACGC
>ONZW01000746.1_pt1 | contig 20146 bp, 14 predicted proteins | sample 1671071 | NCBI WGS metagenome assembly ONZW01 (sample SAMN06348119, study PRJEB24527) | human gut metagenome | biome: human gut; feature: ankylosing spondylitis patient; material: feces | host: Homo sapiens | place: China | collected 2015-10
TTGTGAGTAGATAGATATTTATATCATCAAAAGCATACTCGTTGAAGTAGGAATGGAACATAGAAGTTTATAACTTTTTATAAGTTTTCAGTAACGGTATTAAGGGTGGCTTGAGGATATGACAGTACTGGAACAGTTAAGAAAAACAATTGAAGACGGACATCCGGGGGAGACAGAGAAGCTGGTGAGGGAGGCATTGAAGCAGCATATTCCTGCAGGGCGGATTGTGGAAGAGGCCATGACTCCGGCTATGCGAACAGTGGGGGAGAATTACAAATCCAATGGTGCGGATATTATTAAAATTCTGGCAGCAGCCCGAAGTGTGCGCAAGGGTTTTGAATTGTTGGAGGAACAGGACTCGCAGTTTGGCAGGAGGAATATCGGAACTGTGATCCTTGGAACGGTGGAAGGTGATCTGCATGATGTAGGTAAGAATCTGGTTGCGATCATGTTTCGTAGTGCCGGATTTAAGGTGATCGATCTGGGAGTGGATATTTCTGAGAAGCAGTTTCTGCGTGCAGTGAAGCAGAATCCTGATGTGTCGATCGTGTGTATCTCCTCGCTTTTGAGTACTTCAATCCCGGAGATGGAGCAGGTGGTGAAGTCTCTGAAACGAAGCAACAGTAAGCATAAATTTAAGATTATGGTTGGTGGAGGTGCAGTAACGGAGCAGCTGGCGAAGAATATGGGAGCAGATGCCTATACGGAGAACTGTATTGAGGCTGTGGAAGTTGCGAAGACGTTTATTGTGTGAGAACCGGGCTGACAGGTGCGTATGAGAAAGACATAGTGTGAGTTAAATTGCTATAGAATTGACTGGTAAAATAGGTGCTTCAATTATGTGACAGGAGGATTGTAGACTTGCAGCTGTCATCAGTTTATTTATATGAAAAAATAAAAGAGAAATATGAAATTACGGAAAGGGGAACTTTATCCGGTTCAGACGGATATCTGCGCCCCTTTTTGTGTTATGAAAAAAAAGAAACATTTCGACATGGGCATGTTTATGTGGTACAGAGATATGACAAAGAGTGGGAATCGGCAGTTCTGACTGCTGAAAATATACTCTGGGTATTTTGTGGGAGAGAGGAAATTGATGCTGCATCAGAAGAGCTTCAGCAGATTCCGTATATTCATATTGCACTTGATAGTCTGGAAGAAATAGCAGAATTTATGAATGATGTGCAGGAGATTTTTGATGCGGCTGATGAATGGGAACGGAAGCTCCATAATTTGATGTTAGAACACGCCGGAATGGACAGGCTTTTGCAGGTGACATCGGAATTTCTGCAGAATCCGATGACTGTAACAGGACTGGATTTTACCTTTGTGGCGGAAGCGGGAAGCGAGTATCTGCCGCCGAGGGCGCGGCTGTATACAGATGACGGGGTGAATATGGAATATGTAAATGCGCTTCTGCAGAATGAAGCTTATCGAGATATGGCAGATACACATGAATATGTAATGTTTCCGGCTTATATCAGTGGATGTCGTTCGATGAACAGAAATCTGTTTGTGGATGGGAAAGCAACTCACAGGCTGGTTTTGACTGAGTGCAGATCAGAGATTACACTGAGAGTTATCTGTGTACTGGATATTCTGGTGGAGAAACTGGAGTATTTGCTTGCGCATGAAGCGGAGGAAGAAGATCCGGACAGGGATATGGAGCAGATTTTTGTGAGAATTCTGTCGGACAGGACTGCGGATTATATGCAGGTGAGCAGAGAACTGAGTGAACTGGGATGGAGCGGAAATCATGAATATATGTGCCTGATTCTGCAGATTACCTATCTGAATCAGCAGAATCTTTCCACAAAGGCAATCTGCCGATATATTAAGAAGAAATTTGAGGATTCTGTGAGTTTTCTTTATCAGGATGAAATTGTGGCATTTTTTGACCTTACCAGACTTGGAAAAAGCCAGGAGGAAGTAGCCGGAAAACTGGTTTATTTTATCAGGGATACTTATCTGAAAGCCGGATACAGCAGAGTGATGACAGGACATATGAATCTGAGACGGCAGTATGTGCAGGCGAAGACGGCTCTGGATGTAGGAAGCCGTAAGAAGCCTTATCTGTGGATTCATTATTTCGGTCAGGTGGCATTGACTTATATTCTGGAACAGGCAACAAGAAGACTGCCGGGAACAATGATCTGTCATGAAGGGCTGCTGGAATTGAAGAAGCATGATGAGAAGAATCAGACTCAGTATATGGAGACATTGAGAGTGTATCTGGAGCAGCATCTCAGTGCAACCCAGGCGGCAAGGGAATTGTTTATCCACCGCAGTACGTTTCTTTACAGGCTGGACAGGATTAAGGAAATCCTGCAGTCGGAGCTGGATGATCCGGAGGAGATTTTTTATCTGGAATTGTCATTCAGGCTGCTGGAGCAGGAGCAAGAGAAAGAATAGTACGGGAACAGAATAGTGCAGATATCTGGAAAGGTCAATTATTTGTGGAGGGAGATGTTTTGATAAAAAAATTCAGGTACGCTTGAGCGTACCTGAATAAATGTTAAAAGAGATATTATGTTATTTAGCTTCTTCTTCGGCAGCAGCCTCTTCTTCAGCTTCCAGAGCCGGGTCTACGTGAACGGCGGCTACGGATACAACTGCAGCTTCAAGGTCTGTCTTTAAGTCTACATCTTTGTCCTGGGCGATGGCGAGGTCTTTGACTTTGATTACGTCGCCGACTTTCATGTCACCGACATCTACCATAATTTTGTCTACCAGTGCTGATGGGAGAGCTCTGAAGGAGATTTCTTCCAGATGCTGCTGTAATACACCGGCTTCCAGTTTGTCGTGGTTTACAAGTACGATCTCTGCTACGGAATGTACTTTCTCGTTGCTTACCAGTGCCTGGAAATCTATTTCATCCACCTGTCCTTTTAACGGATTGAACTGGATCTCTTTGATCAGTACGTCATATGACTGACCATCTACATCCAGCATAATCTGGCTTCCTTTGTTACTTGTCTTGAGAAGTTTCTCGACAGCAGATTTCTCGATTTTAACAGGAAGAGAACCTTCCATCTCTCTGCCAAATACGTTACCTGTAACGTAGCCTTCTCTTCTTAATCTTTTGGCCTTTGTGTCCATTGTTCTTTTTTCAGCTTTTAAAGTATTCATTTGACTTTTCCTCCATTTTACAGCTGAGGTGACACGCTTGACACTATCTTTAATTTATGAGCATCCGAAATGCTCCAGGTGGTGTTAAGTATTTTTGAGTATTCAGTTGTTTGTTCTTTATCTTTGTTACAACTGTATTATAACACGCTAAAAATGAAATGCAAGAGGAAAATGTGAAGAGTTTGTGAAATTTAAGTAAACACAAACAAAGCCCTCCGGAAGTGACCGCTTCCGGGGGCTTTGCATTTAATCTAATTAATCATTAATTACAGAGTATCATTTCTTCTGATATAACCAGGCTGTTCAGCCGGGGAAACGATTTCTTTTTTATGAACGAGTTTCGCCCATTTGTCGACTACTTCATTCTCTACGTGAACACCCTCACCTACAGTAACTTCAGCGAGAACAACACTGTTTCTTACAACAGCACCTTTTTTAATGACACATCCACGACCGATTACGGAATTCTCAACAGTACCTTCAATCTGGCAACCGTTGGAGATTACGGAATTCTTCACATCTGCAGTATTGAAATACTGAGTCGGGCAGGAATCATTGGTACGTGTATAGATTGGCCAGTTATCATGGAAAAGTTCCTGAGCTGACTTGTAATTAAGGAGAGCCATGTTTGCAGCATAGTAACTTGGGAAGTCTGTAATGCTTGCAAAGAATCCCTTGTGTGCAACGCCGCGGATGTCCAGAGTTTCGCATTTATCATTCAGGATGTCTGCCAGTGTATACATGGAAGAAAGATTCTTGGCTTCTTTGATCAGGCTGATGAAAAGCTCTGTTTTCATAACACAGGTATCCATATAAACATACTGATTCTTCTTATTACCATGATTCGGTTCGATGGATTCCACACCTTTCTGGCGGTTCAGTCCCAGAACATTACAGGTAAGATAAGCCTCTTTTGCATTATCAACAGCGTGATAAAGCAGGGTAACATCTGCACCGGACTCAATGTGTGTATGTAAAAACTGGTCAAAATCAATTGAATAAACCATATAGCTCGGGGCAATGACAACATACGGATGATTCATTCTGCTGAGGGACTCCATGTTGTCCAGATAGCAGGAGATATCGGTGTTATAGATATCATTGTCATTATTGTGCTCTGAGAAGAGAAGCTGAAGTTTGCCGCTCTTGGAGTTGATGTTGTAATGACGTCCTGTTCCAACGTGTTCTACAACAGAACGGGGTTTATTATTGATATAGACCTGAATACGGTCAATGTCGCTGTTGGTCATATTGGAGATAGGGAAGTCAATGACTCTGTATCTGCCAAGGAAAGAAAACGCACCGATTGGGCGATAATCCTGCATACCATCTACATAAATATTTCTGCCGGAAGAGTTTACGATTCCAAATGCCTTATACATATTATTCTGCCCCCTTTACGCGTTTCGCTACAAGCTCAATGTGCTCACTGTCTGCGGCACCGACAACTGCACCTTTACCGATGCGGACACCGTCAGCTACAAGTGCACGCTGAACAACGGCACCTTCTTCTACAACAACACCCGGCATCAGTACACTGTCGATAATTCTGGCACCTGCACCAATCTTAACACCTGTAAAGAGAACGGAATGCTTAACTTCGCCCTGAACAACACAGCCCTGTGTGATATATGCATCTTTAATATCTGCTTCTGCGCTGATGTACTGTGGAAGTGCGGTAACATCTTCTGTATAAATCTTCCAGGACGGATCACCCAGATCCAGTTCATTCTTGGAACTTAACAGATCCATGTTTGCTTCCCAGAGAGAGTCGATGGTACCAACATCTTTCCAGTATCCTTCAAATTTATATGCATAAAGAGTTCTGTTATCGTTAAGCATAGTAGGGATGATATCCTTACCGAAGTCATGGCTGGAATCCGGATTCTTGATATCAGCCATCAGCATCTTGCGGAGGAGTTTCCAGGTGAAGATATAGATACCCATGGATGCAAGGTTGCTCTTCGGATGCTCAGGTTTCTCTTCGAATTCTACGATACGTCCGGATTCATCAGTATTCATGATACCAAAACGGCTTGCCTCTTTCATCGGAACTCCGATAACTGCGATGGTTGCATCTGCTTTTGCTTCTTTGTGGGCTGCAAGCATCTTGTCATAGTTCATTTTATAAATATGGTCACCGGAAAGAACAAGAACGTATTCAGGATCAAATTTATCAATGAAATCAATATTCTGGGAGATTGCATCTGCAGTTCCGCGATATACATTCAGATTCTCATCTGCTTTCTCACGTGGAGGAAGAACGTAAACACCGCTGTTTTTAGCATCAAGACCCCAGCGTCCGCCGGCTGCCACATAACTGTTCAGCTGGATTGATTCATACTGTGTAAGTACACCTACAATATCAACGCCACTGTTGGCGCAGTTGCTTAAAGGAAAGTCTACGATACGATATTTACCGCCGTATGAAACGGCCGGCTTTGCCACTTTATTGGTAAGATCATGCAGACGGCTGCCACGACCGCCGGCCAGGATCATGGCCAACATACTATTTTGTTTCATAATAGTGAACCCTCGCTTTCATTTGTTAGGTAATATTATACATTTTTTCCTGACATTTTTCCATAGGTTTCTGAAAAAAATATGTAAAAACTTTGCTACAAACTAAGTAAAATCGACGAAAAATTATACATTATATACAAATATCGAGACGAATCGCATGACAGGGGATTAAAGATATTTGTAAATTATGCTTATAACGTACCAAAATTCATTCCAGATTGCCTGCGACAATGGAATTTTGGCCTGTATGTCTCGGGATTTTGGCATATTCATGCCAAAACACCTCGCGGAATAATGCTGTGTGAACAGTAACATTTGTTCACAAATTTAAGTGAAACGGGTGGACGTATAATAGTTCTTACGCTATAATAGGTAGGAATTTATAGAAGAAACGCGTAACTGTGAAAATACTGAACAGTTACAGAGAAACAGAGGTTATCACGTGAGTAAAAGAGAAGATTATAAACGATTTATCGTATTTTGTCTGGCGAGTCTGGTGGTTCTGGCACAGGCGGCGGTCTTTGCATGGGTGTGGTATTCCGTTTACAGAGGACAGATCGACGAGCCTTTCTGGCGCAAAGGTAACTGGGTACTGATCGCAATCTACGGTCTGATGTTTGCCCTGTTTGCCAAATTGTACGGAGGACTTAAGGTTGGATATCTTAAGAGGATTGATGTATTTTATTCGCTGACACTGGCACTTTTGTGTACCAATGTGGTGGAATATCTGGAGATCACCCTGATCAACAGGTGGTTCCTGAGCGTATGGCCTATGATCGAGATGACAGGAATACAGCTGGTGCTGATCATTATCTGGATATTTGGTTCAAGGTATATCTATTCCGGACTTTACCGCGCACGCCGGCTTCTGGTCATTTACGGTGACCGGGATCCGGGGGACGACCTGATCCATAAGATGAATTCCCGAAAGGACAAATATGACATCAGCGGCAAGGTACACATCAGTGTGGGAGAAGAAAAAATCCATCAGATGATGCAGGATTATGACGGCGTGATCATCTGGGATCTGCATTCAACAGAGAGAAACCGTTATCTGAAATACTGTTTTGCACATTCTGTCCGATGCTATGTGAGTCCGAAGATTTCGGACATCATTCTTATGGGAAGTGAACGCATCCATCTTTTTGACACACCGCTTCTGGTATCCAGAAATATGGGACTGGCAGTAGACCAGCGTGCTGCAAAGAGAGTTATGGATATTCTGATCTCAGGGATCGGCATTATAATCACTTCACCGATCATGCTGATCATAGCGATTGCGGTAAAAGCATACGACAGAGGTCCGGTGTTTTATTTTCAGGACCGTCTGACATTGGGCGGAAAGCCCTTTAAGATCTGTAAATTCCGCAGTATGTGCGTAGATTCGGAGAAAAACGGTGCAAGACTGGCATCCAAGCATGATTCCCGTATCACACCGGTAGGTCATGTGCTGAGAAATCTTCATCTGGACGAGCTTCCTCAGCTTTTCAATGTATTTAAGGGAGATATGTCTCTGGTAGGTCCGCGTCCGGAACGTGAAAGTATCATGCTTGAGTATGAGAAAGAGCTTCCGGAATTCTATTATCGTCTGAAAGTTAAAGCAGGTCTTACCGGATATGCGCAGGTCTACGGTAAGTATAATACAACTCCTTATGACAAATTAAAGCTGGATCTGTTTTATATTGAGAATTATTCCTTCCTGCTGGATATCAAGCTGATCTTTATGACAGTTAAAATCTTTTTCCAGAAAGAAGTATCTGAGGGAGTAGATGACAGACAGGTAAATGCGTTGAAGGATTCCGGGAAAAACGTCGGAGTGTCAGAGAATAAAACGGAGGAATGACAATGAATAAACCGCTGGTATCTGTGATCATGCCGGTTTACAACGGAGAAAAATATATTAGAAAGGCTGTGGAATCCGTCTATGAACAGGGAGTTTCGCTGGAACTTCTGGTGATCGATGACGGTTCTACAGACCATACAGAGGAAGTCCTGTCTGCCTATGAGGGCAGAGAGGACTTTCGGTATATTAAGAATGAACAGAATATGGGAGCTGCAGGCTCCAGAAACAGAGGAGTCGGGCTGGCACAGGGAACCTACATTGCTTTTCTGGATGCAGATGACTGGTGGGAGTCAGGCAAGCTGAAAGAACAGCTGAAACGTCTGGAAGAGACAGGATACGTGCTGTGTTCTACAGGGCGGGAACTGATGAAAGCGGACGGAAGCAGTACAGGACGGACAATCCCTGTAAAAGAGAAGATCACCTACAGAGAACTTCTGAAACATAACAGCATCAACTGTTCTTCGGTAATACTCAGAAGGGATGTGGCGCGTGAATTTCCCATGGAGCATGACGACAGCCATGAGGATTATATCACCTGGCTGAAAATCCTGAGAAAATATGGCTGTGCTGCCGGAATCAACAAACCCTATCTGAAATATCGTCTCAGCGAAGGCGGCAAATCCAGAAACAAACTGAAATCAGCAGCCATGACTTACAATGTCTACAGATACGCCGGTTACGGCAGGATCAGAAGCTGTATTTTTTTCTGTTCTTATGCTGTACATGGAATATGGAAATATTGTTACTGTTCACTCCGTTCACAGTAACGTAGCCAAAATTCATTCCAGATTGCCTGCGGCAATGGAATTTTGGCTTGTATGTCTCGGGATTTTGGCATATTCATGCCAAAACACCTCGCGGGATAGTGGTATGTGAACAGTAACTAACAAAATATTTCCATTGACCGAAATGTTAAGTTTCTATTCCATAAATCGTAAAAATATGTTATGCTTGTTGCAGTAAATATGACTTTGCGGTTAATTGCCCGTTACATTGCTGTGCGTTTTTTTGTCTGCCGGTCATCTGAAGAATCTGGCAGAATGGGGTTGTATGTTCACACAGCAGAAGTCAGAAATATGATTAGAGGATAGTACTTAAACATGAAAATAAAAAAAGAGAGAGCGGCGGTGCCGTACTCCTGCCTGATCGATAACATTAAAGTTTTGCTTATCTTTCTGGTAGTATTTAACCATATTATTGCATTTAACCTTGTAAAGGTAGACACTGTAGTGAGATATGTGTGGTATGCGATCACGATTTTTCACATGCCTGCATTTGTTTTTATTTCAGGATATCTGTCAAAGAAACCTCAGAATGTGCTGAAGAATTTTAAGAACCTGCTGATCCCTTATGTTCTGGGATATACCTTAACCTGGTATTCACAGATATGGCTGGGCAGATCTGTAGATTATGAGATACTGCGTCCTACCGGAAGTGTCATGTGGTATATACTGGCACTGTTTATTTACCGCCTTACCATTGAGGCCCTGGGTAAGATCAGATTTATTGTTCTGCTCAGTATCCTGTTCGCATTATGGGCAGGAACCAGACCGGAATTTACCACATTCCTGTCATCATCAAGAATCGTGGTATTTTTCCCGTTCTTTGTTGCGGGGTATCTCTGGAAGAGTGAATATATCACAGCAATCCGTAAATTTAAGGGAAAATGGATTCTGGTGGCAATCTCCGGAGTCCTTTTGTGGGCGATACCGAATTATATGATCCCAAATGAAATGGGAATTGCTATTTTCCGAGGTAATCATGGATATCAGCTCTGTGGCCTGACGGATCCTCAGGGAGTGATCCTCAGACTGCTGATGTATCTGGTATCTTTCGTAGTTGTCTATACGATGCTTGCGTTAGTGCCGGACATCAAACTGCCACTCACCTATGTGGGACGACATACAATGGGAATTTATTTCTTTCATTATCCGATCATGATCATTATGAATGGTTTATACATCCTGATGCTTCCTGCAATGAACAATGTATGGGTGCTTCTGGGAGTATCACTGGTATTTGTACTTGTGCTGGGAAGTCTGCCTGTGGATCTGCTCTATACGGGTGTTCTGAATCTGATCGCATTTATCCTGATCAAGAAGGATAAGACAGTCAGAGATGAAGGTCTGGAAGAAGAGTATGACAGCGAATATGATGAATATGAACTTCTCAGAAGAAAGAAAGCCATCGCAGAGCTTGCGGCAACGCTTGATTCAGAGAGTGAGCAGGACGGACATGTGGAGAAAGTAAATATGGACGAGGATACACCGGATCATACTTCTTCCGACAGGCATGAAGGCTTCAGCAATGTGGCCGGCATGGAGCTGGAGATTGAAGAAGATAATCTGGATGATATCCCTGATGAACTGATCAAAGGGGAAGAGGAGCTTTCGCTGGAAGACCTGATCCAGGAACTGGAAGCTACTACCAGAACGATGGACGACAATAAAGAACCATAAACACAAAGGAAGAGTTTTGAGATACAAAAATAGTATTTCAAAACTCTTCTTTTTGTAAAGTTAACGCGAATTTAACATTTTTGTAACGGACAGGTGACGGAAGTTGGGAAGTATGATATAATCAAAGTATCTATCGTATGGAGGTTACTGTGAACGGAGTGAACAGTAACGTATGGAGCAGGAAAACTGTTCGGCAAAATAAGAATATTTTTTTCAGGGGAGTTATGACGAAAGAATGAAGAGAGTAATCACATATGGCACTTTTGATCTTTTTCATAAAGGCCACTACAATATTATCAAAAGAGCAAAAGCACTTGGTGATTATCTGATCGTAGGTGTCACAAGTGAGAGCTTTGACATTGAGCGGGGCAAACTCAATGTGCGGGACAGCCTCATTAAGAGAATCGAGAATGTGCGAAGGACGGGGCTGGCAGATGAGATCATCATTGAAGAATATCAGGGACAGAAGGTCAATGACATCATTAAGTATGATATTGATGTCTTGGTGGTAGGATCTGACTGGAGAGGGAAATTCGATTACCTTAAGAACTACTGTGATGTAGTTTATCTGGAAAGGACCAAGAATATTTCCAGTACAAAGCTTCGCAGTGAAGGTGTTATCTTTAATATGGGAATCGTGACGGATGATATCCGGGATAATGATTTTGTGGAGGAATCCAAATATGTCAGCGGAGTTCATGTGGAACGTGTATTCAGCGAGGATTACGAGACTGCACAGAGATTCTGTGATAAATATGAGTTAGGTTCCTGCTGGAACAGCTATGATGAATTTCTGGCAGATGTAGATATTGTTTATATCAAGACATCGCTGAACCGGAGAGCAGAATATATCGAGCGAGCACTGAAAAAAGGAAAATATGTGATCAGTGATTCGCCCATGACACTTTCCTCAGAGAAACTGCGCTACCTGTTTCAGGTGGCAAGGGAGAACAATGTGGTTCTCATTGAACGGACCACACTGGTCTACCTGCGGGCGTTTAATCAGCTGGTATGGCTGGTACACAGTAACCTGGTGGGAGATCTGGTAAGTGTCAAATGTGCAATCTCCCAGGATGATTTCGAGGGTGGCAGGACTTTTAATGAGACGGTCTGCACAGCTATCTGCGCAGTACTGAAACTGCTGGGAAAAAAATGCCAGGATATCAACACCAATGCGGTCCGCAATCAGGAAGGCCGTTTTGTATATGATATGATTTCCATGAAATACGCCGGTGCACTGGCGACTATTGAGATCGGAACAACGGTTGACATTGAGAATGAACTTGTGATCATCGGAAGCAACGGCAGGGTAACTATCCCTAATGACTGGTGGAACACCGGATACTTTGAAGCCAATATTTCAGGAAAAGAATTTCTGAAAAGGTACAGCTTTAACTTCGAGGGAAATGGTTTCCGCTATCTGCTGCAGGAGCTGATGATCATGATCAGAGACAAACGGACAGAATGTACCCGGCTTTTCTATGATGAGTCGGTAAGAATAATAGAAATTTTGGAAACAATCAACAGAAAGGACAATTCATGACGGAGAAACAGAAATACCTCCTGAAGCTTTTCAGGGAGGTTGATGAAATCTGCAGAGAACATAACCTCAGATACGTGCTGGCAGGAGGCTCCCTGATCGGAGCTCTCAGACATGAGGGATTTGTTCCCTGGGATGATGATGTAGACCTTTATATGCCACGTCCGGACTGGGAGAAATTCATAGAGATATGCAAAACAGAACTCCCGCCTGACAGAGAGATACAGTGTTCGGAGGTGGACAGAAACTATACAAATTCATTTCCGCGCTACGCATCCACCAATACCTGTGCCATCCATAAGAGCCAGATTATCGGGAAGGACTGCGGCGGAGAAATCATAGACATTCTTACACTGGATCCTGTTCCGGCTGACGACAAAGAATACGAGAAATATAGAACACACATGATGATCTACTCAGATCTTATCAATATTTCTGTAGGCTACAGCGACCGCTGGGAGATACCTGCATCCATGTATCTGAAGTATCTTCTTTCTTATATTTTTCTTGGCAAAAAAAGAACACTGGCAAAGCTTGAGAAGATCATGTTCTCCTATAAAGAAGAGGAATGTGACCGTTATGCCATGCGTTGGGGCGGCTGCCCATTTCTTTTTGATAAGGATATGATGTTCCCTGTAAAGGATGGCATCTTTGAGGGAAAAAAGGCAATGATCCCAAATAAGTGCAGTGACTATCTGATCTGGCATTATGGAGACGAGTGGTCATATATGCCTCCTCATGATAAGAGGGAGGGTCATGTAGCAGTGTGTGTAGATGATCTTCCTTATCAGGAGCTACGTGAAGAATACATGCCGAAGATCAATAAGGAAAGATTGCGCTGGGACAGTGTGTTCCGAAAGTTCTACAATATGCGCATTGCGAAAAAAAGCCATAAGGTCCGCCAGGATGGGCTTGCAATGAAAGCCCGCGCTGTTGCACTGGACCTGCAGAGAGCGATCGATGAATCAGGACTTAAGATCAGTGAGCTGGTGGAAAGCAGATCCTTCCGTAAGCTGAGTGCACTTTTTGGCTCTTATTATAAGAATCAGCTCAGTGCTGACTTTATTGGAAGAGAAGACTATACCAACATTTATGCTTTTTATCATCCAACACTTGTGGAGATACCTGACGATGTATTCTATGCGGCAATGCTTACTCTGTTTTATACAGAACGTGTATCAAAGGCATATCGGATGATGCAGGTCCGTCAGCAGCTTGACCATCTGAGTCCTGAGATGGAGGCACTGAAAGAAGATATTGAGTTTTTCAGGAAAGCTGCGGATCATTATGAATTCCATCGGATAAAGGAGGCAGAACAGATCGTCAATGAGCTTCTGAAGAAATATCCGGGACATCCGGGATTTATGAAATTTAAGTGCAGGTTCCTGATGGAGGATGCGGGAGAGAACCGGATCGAAGCAGAACGTTTTCTTGATAAAGCTCTTAAGATGTTTCCTGAGGATGGTTATTTCCTGAAATATAAGGCAGATATCCTCTGGATGGATGGCGAGATGCAGAAAGCGGCAGAGCTTTATCTTCAGGTAAAGAATAAGACAACTAACGGAATTGTATGGATGGAGATGGACAGATTCTTCAGAGGATACAAATCTGAAATCCTGAAAAGCTGTGAAGAGCTTATTGCAAACCACAACAAGAAGGAGGCTCTCGCATTGATGGAGCTGTGGAGTCGTCTGATACCTGAGGATGATGATATCCAGGGAGCATTATATCTGGCAAAAACAGTGTGTGCACGTACTCAGAGCGAGATAGAGAAAGAAATCGGTGAAATCCGGGCTGTGATCGGCACACAGATGATCACGCCAGTCAGTGTGGAGAAAAATCCGGGAAAAAGCAGAAAACAGATAAAATCAGATAGAACATCAGATGAAACATCGGCTGATGATGTGAATAAAAAAGTATCAGATCCGTCAGCAGAAACTGAAGAAGTTAAAGCGCCGGCGGATATACAGGTTAAAGTTTCAGAAGAACATAAGATGTACAGGAAAGCTCTTACAAGAGCATGGAAGCGGCTGGGGTATTCCGATGAGCTTGCAGAACTGCGCACCCAGATCATCTGTACAGGTGAGGAGAGCGAACTGGAGTGGCTTGCAGAACAGGTACGAAACCGTCAGTTCCGCAGAGAAGAGAAAGCCTGCGCTTATAAACTGGTGGGTGATGTCAGGATGAAACAGGGACAGACCAGGGAGGCTTTTGCAAATTATAAGAAAGCACTGGAATATGAGATGCCTTCTTATGTAAGAACAGAGCTGTACCGTATTTTTATCAATGATCTGAACGATGGCAGCAGACAGGCGAAAAGCTTTGGAAAGAAGACGGATATTACAGTTGTGCTTGATAAATGGCTTGATAAATATGAAAGTATTGAAGACATTAAGAAGATCGTGCAGACTGTAACTGTTAAGTGACATCAATAGAAATGGAGTAAAGAGTTGAACAAAAAACAAAAGGTGATTTTATCATTATTACAGGAAATCGATGAAATATGCCGCCGGAATAAAATAGAATATTACCTCTCTCCACGACTGACACTCTGCGCAGTGGAAGGGCATCCTTTTCCACAGAATCCCATGTTTGGAGTTGTGCTGATGAAAACAGCGGATATGGAACGGTTCCGTCTGGCTGTGGATGAAGATCCAAGGGAAAAGAGAGCACTGGAATCCATGAAGAGCCACAAATGGTTCTCAGGATTTTATCTGAGATACACCAATACAGATACTCTGTGCCTGAATCTGGACAACACCAGAGACTACGCATTCCCGGGAATAGGAGTCAGTATTTTTCCGCTCAGAACGCCGGCAGCCTCTGTAAAAGCAGAACGCAGATTATCCAGAGATGAGAATGCATGGACAGAGCTCTGTCATATCAACTATGCAGATAGAAATTTCAGGAGCAGGGTGAACCGTACAATTATGCGGCTGCAGTGCATGATAACCGGGCGCCAGGGACAGGCTGCACATTTGTATGACAGGCTTGTCAGATCCTGCCAGCAGCCCGGAGCAAATAAATATATCCTCAAAAGAAGAAAACAGACTACCATTTTCCCTGCAGAAATTTTTGCGGAGAGTAAACGTGTCACTCTGGAAGGTGCAGAACTCCAGGTTCCGGCAAAAACCGCAGAGTATCTTACCATAAGCTATGGAAAGAATTATAAAGATGCAAAGGAACCCCGCTATGTGACACCCATTGCGCTGGCAGTCAGTGCGCGGGTAAGCTATACACAGTTCTGGAAAGAATCCGGAAACTTTGAGAAATACTGTAAAGAGCGAATGAAAAATGCCCGCAAACTTGCCAGAAGCAGGCGGCACAAAGACTACTTTAATGAATGCTGGGACTATGTAGAGTTCTGTGGGGAGCGCATGAATCTGGGCGTTTCCTATGAGAAGCAGAAAGACTACATTAAGAACCTGTATAAGAATGAAGATTATATGACACTTGAGAGGGTATTTCGTCCCTATTTCAAGATGATGCAGAAGAGTCTGCAGAAGAACGAACTCTTTGCAGAGGACGAAGAGATTTTTGACATTTATATAGACGTACTGGAGAAAACAGGAAAGACAGTACAGAGAAGTAAGATCGGCACGCTGATCTGACGGGAGGGAACATGAAACTTTCAGATTATATTGTTACGTTTTTGCAGAAAAAAGGAATCCGCCATTTCTTCGGCTATCAGGGAACCATGATCGCACATCTGGTAGACTCCATTGAGAGAAATCCGGAGACAGAGAATCATTCCGGTTACAATGAACAGGGGGCAGCTTTCGCAGCCTGCGGATACGCACAGGCGAAGGAAGAATGTGCCTGCGCCTATGCTACTAGCGGACCGGGAGCCATCAACCTTCTGAGTGGTGTGGCAGATGCTTATTATGATTCCCTGCCTGTGATCTTTCTTACAGGACAGCTGAACACGTATGAGTATTCAGGGATTAAGGGGCTGCGTCAGCAGGGATTCCAGGAGACAGATATTGTGGCAATGGCGAAACCGATCACGAAATATGCTGTTCAGATACGAAACCCTGAGGACATTGTGGAAGAATTAAATAAAGCATACCATATTGCAACCACAGGACGCAGAGGACCGGTGCTCATCGATCTTCCCATGAATATCCAGAGAAGTGAAGTGGAGAATCCGGTCTATGACATGACTTTTGAGGACAAACATACAGATGCAGCTGCAGCACAGAAGGCGGCAGATACGATTCTGGAAGCACTGGAACAGGCAAAACGTCCGGTGATCATGCTGGGCCATGGCGTGGACAGCAGCTTCAGCCAGCAGAAACTGATCCGCTTTGCACAGAAGAGACAGATTCCGATCATCACCAGCGTTCTGGCGAAATCAGTTCTGGGATACGACCATTCGCTGAATTTCGGGTGCATCGGCGGTGCCTATGGACACCGTTATGCAAATATGATCGCCAATGCAAAAAGCGATCTGCTTCTCTGTTTTGGCATTTCTCTGTGTACCAGGCAGATCGGAACCAAAGTACATGAATTTGCCAGAGGTGCAAAGATCATACGTATAGATATTGATCCATACAATCTTCAGAGAGATATCCATGAGAATGGTATTAATGAAGTGAAGCTGCAGGCAGAGACAGGTGCAGTAATCGATTGTCTTGCAAAAGCAGCTCCGGATACAGAGGGGATCAGTGACTGGCTGAATGTCTGCACAGAGATTAAAGAAAATCTTCAGGCAGTTGATGATGCCACGCCGGAAAGATATCCGAACCGTATGATCGCAGACCTCAGTGATATGCTGGAGGATACCTCCGCGATCGCAGTGGATGTAGGACAGCATATGGTGTGGAGTTACCAGTCATTCAAGAATCATGAAGGACAGAAACTTCTCTTCTCCGGCGGACATGGAGCTATGGGTTACGGGCTTCCGGCAGCTATCGGAGCGTATTATGCAACCGGAAAACCGACCGCCTGCATCTGCGGAGACGGTGCACTCCAGATGAATATCCAGGAACTGGAGTGGGTGAAGAGAGAGAATCTTCCTGTTAAGATCATGGTTATGAATAATGAAGCACTTGGCATGATCCGTCACCTGCAGAGAGATTATTTTGACTGTCTGTTCGCAGGAACCACAGACGGCTGCGGTTTTGCTTCCTGTAATTTCGCAGAGGTGGCAAAGGCTTACGGCATTCCCGCACTGAGAATGCTCTGCGATGCAGTCAGAGAAGAAGCACCGGAATTTCTGGAAGGGGAAGGCCCGAAACTTCTGGAAGTTATGCTGGAGCATGGAACTTTTGCATATCCCAAGACCTGTCTGGGTGAACCGATCCATAATCAGCAGCCATATGCACCGAAGGAAGTTTATGACAGACTGATGGACTTGTAGGAGTGAAGAATATATTTCGGTAATGTGGAATATATAATATAGAAGGAATTTTTTTGCAGGCAGTCCGTTTTATGGAAGTGGGGAGACTCCCGCATGACAGAGAACAGATCTGTCTGTATTATAGATGAATAAAAAGAGGGAATATAAAATGAGCAAGGTAACAGTGATCACAGGCGGCACCTCCGGAATCGGACGCGGTATTGTGGAGAAGACACTGGCAAATTCAGCAGAAGATGATCTGATCTTTGCCACTTACGCTCACAATGCATATAAAGCCAATGAATTCTGGGACAGCCTGAAACCGGAAGACCAGGAGAAGCTTATTATTCTGAAAGCGGACATGTCTTCCTATGACGATATGATGAATTTCGTCGGAGAAGTAAAAGAGAAAGCAGGACACATAGACTGGCTGATCAGCAATGCGGGAATCAGCACTTACGATAAATTTCAGGATTACACTTTCGAGGAATGGAATAAGATCGTAAATACCAACCTGTCTGTACCTGTATTTATGATCAAAGAATTTATGCCTGTTATGACAGAGGGCGGAAGAGTACTCTTCATGGGTTCCTATGCAGGGCAGCAGGCATACTCCTCCTCTCTGGTATACGGCGTGACCAAGGCTGCCATCCACTTCCTTACCAAATCGCTGGTAAAGGAATTTGAGCCAAAAGGCATCACAGTCAATGCCATTGCCCCCGGTTTCATCCAGACGCCCTGGCATGAGAACCGCACACCGGAAAGCTACGAACGCATCAACCGCAAGATCGCACTGCACAGATTCGGTGAGATCAAAGACGTGGCAGATATGGCGTACAGTATACTTACCAATAACTACATGAATGGAAGTATTGTGGACATTCATGGTGGGTATGATTACTTCTGATAAAGTTAAAAAAAGAATCCCCGACAGATTTTTCTGGCAGAAACTTCGGTTTCTGGTGTTTCGGTTGTTTTTCAGTTTGTAAATGTAACAATCTTATCATCATCTGCCACCTGAGATTCAGATTTATAGTCATTTTTCCCAACCTTACATTTGCTTTTGACAAAAGAAGAGTATTTCTTCTGTTTGACAACCTCCCCACAGGTTCATATAATGAAATACAAGATATAACTGCCAGTCTGTAGAAAGGACTGGCAGTATATGACTTTATCATAGGCAGAACGAGAGCAGAGGAGAGAAAGCTGCGTATGAAAAGATTTGATGATAAGAACAGCACAGATGATAAAAAGAAGCGAAAGCGGATTCTGTTTATGGCAGGACTGATCGCAGTGATTATCATCACAGCTGCCTTATTTTATTTTAACAGTTTTGTGATGGAAACAGAGAATTCCAGAGCCAGAGATTCTCTTCTGGAATGGACAGAGCAGAATGCAGCACTTGTCGGAAGCCGGATTGATATGTACTATGATCTTCTGGAGTGTGCGGCAGATTATATCAGTGATATGCCTTTAGATGAAGTACAGACAGAGGAGATGCTGAGGGAGAAATTTCATCGTCACACAGAGAAGTTTGATTCGCTGAAGATTATCAGTGAGGATGGCCGTTGCGTGCAGGACGGACAGGCTTATTCCCTGAAAGAATACTTCCTGATGGCTATGTTAGGTAACAGGGGTCTGGCAGAAAATGGATATTCCTACGCAGATGGAGTGATATTGTCAGTACCTGTCAAAAATGAGGCACAGCAGATTAAGGGAGTGCTCTGTGGGACGCTTCCGTGCAGCAGTCTGGACGTATATGGAAAGGCAGACCGTAGAAAAGGATATGCAGGGCTTTTTGTGATGGATAATCATGGAAAATATATTGTGTCTGATGGCGGCAATGACACTTTTGGTAATCATTTCCTGACCTGGCTGGAGGGGCGTGAACTGAGTCTGCCGATTTCCGATATTAAGTCCCAGATGGACAGTGGATTCCGATATTACTTTGCGATTTCAGATGAAGATGGAGATTATATGGTGACTGCGGCACCTGTGGACGGTACGAAGCTGTTTGCGGTAACAATGGCTGATAACAGGTATATTTATCAGGCAGGACTCAGATATCGGATATGGGTATTTGTGATTACTCTGGTGATCATCCTGAGTCTTATAGCAGTTACTGGAGTTTATCTGTATTTTCGGCGTGAGGACAGAATCGCTATCCGCAATCTGAACCGTCAGCTTATGCTGAATGAGGAAACTTACCGCATCACAGCAAGGGAGAGTGACCTGTGTGTTTTTACTTATGATGTGGAAACAGAGCAGATACAGTTTCTGAATGACAAATATCAGAATCTGGGGCTGAATCAGTCAGAACTCAGCGTACCGGTTCTGCTTCGGAAAATCAGGGAGATCAATCCGGAAACCTGTTCTGTGATCAGGGATATATTCGCCAGGGCAGATTCTGCTGAAGCTTTGCACTCACAAAAGGTGAAAGTGTGGGCAGGAGGTCGTATGCGGTATCTGCAGGTCAAGACTACGAATCTGTACGATGAATCGGGAAAAGTGTCCCGTATGGTCGGCAGTATCGAGGATGTTACGGATATGGAGAATGATATGCTCAAGCTTCAGAAGGAGGCAAGGACGGATCTTCTGACAGGTGCCATGAACAGGGCAGCGGGCACATCTGCCATCAACCGGATGCTTGTGCAGGAACTTCATCCGGGATGTGTAAATACTTTTGCTATTGTGGATCTGGATAATTTCAAAACGCTCAATGATGTCATGGGACATATGTGGGGAGACAGGGCTCTCTGCGAGGTTGTCCTGATCATGAAGAAGCATTGCAGGGCTCAGGACATCGTCTGTCGTCTGGGCGGTGATGAGTTTGTGGTATTTCTGCCGGATATGACCAGGGAAGCGGCGGAGGAGAGTCTGCGTGTACTTTCTGCGAAGCTGCATATTGATTATGTGAAAGAAAACCTGGAGGTAATGATCTCCGCATCTATGGGGATTGTTTTCTCAGATGGAAGAGATATCACTTTCCAGGACCTGTATGAGGAGGCAGACGGATGTCTGTATCAGGTGAAACGTACCTTCAAGGGTTCCTATCATATTTCAGACAGAGCCGGCCGGGTAAAGGCAGATTAGGGAAGTTCCTGTAAAAAATATGCGATGAAATATAGGCATAAATAATAAGAAAAGACTTGACTTAGGTATGCCATGTGTGATAAACTTGACAAGCGACATGGAAGTTAGGTCTTTTTTTTATGCCCGAAAAGATGACGGATACATCGTCCGGCATGAGGAAAATGACCATGCAAATGAAAACACTGGAGGTGGAAGTTGTGCGCGTTAAGATTACATTA
>ONZW01000755.1_pt1 | contig 19860 bp, 26 predicted proteins | sample 1671071 | NCBI WGS metagenome assembly ONZW01 (sample SAMN06348119, study PRJEB24527) | human gut metagenome | biome: human gut; feature: ankylosing spondylitis patient; material: feces | host: Homo sapiens | place: China | collected 2015-10
CAGTAATGTTAAAACTAAGGAATATGATACAGAATCTTTATATGATAACTTTTATAATTTTTCTTCAAAAAATTTGCATGGATTTTTATCAAGAAAGAATATAGTTGCAATAGGTAGTATAAATGTTTATGAAGGTTATAGATATCCATTTAATATAGATTATATAATTAAATTAACAATGTTATTTTGCATGCATTTAATGGATATGTATGTAAGATACTATAATATTTCAAATGAAGATTTTTCTAATAAAGAAAAAATTATTTTTGAAAATATTATGGTTTTAGAAAATAAAATTATAAAAGCATATGAGAATTTTCATGATACTTATAAAAAAGCACCTAAATAGGTGCTTTTTTTATACCAAAAAATAAGAAAGGAAGTATGGTCATGGATATTAGTATGATTTTATATTTAGTTGCCCGCCTTATTATGACTTAGAAATATATAGTGATGATAAAGAAGATTTAAGTAATCAAACTTATGAAGATTTTTTATCTATGTATAGAAAAATAATATTTGATAGTGTTAATATGCTTAAAGATAATCGTTTTGCATGTTTTGTTGTTGGAGATATTAGAAACAGAAAAACTGGCATGTATAGAAATTTTGTATCAGAAACTATAGCTGCATTTCATAATGCAGGAATGGAATTATATAATGAAATAATTTTATTAACAACATTAGGTTCTTTACCAATTAGAATGGGGAGAGGTTTTTCAATAAGTAGAAAAGTAGGTAAAACACATCAAAATGTATTAGTTTTTTATAAAGGAGACCAGAAGAAAATAAGAGATTTATATGGTGATATAGATATTCTAGAAATATCCAGTGAAGATCTGGACATTTAATAGTACTTACCTTAACATATCAAGCACAAGGAGATGATGATATGTTAGAAATAATAAAACAAAGAGCATTTGAAGCTAGATGTGCATACAAAAAAGGTTTGATTACAAGAGCAGAAGCAAAAACAGATATTGAACCATATATAAAATTATTTAATAATAGGAGCATGGAAATTGCTAAGAAATACAATATGAAACCAAAAAAAATAACATTTGCAGGTTTTATTAGATAGGTAGGTTTAGAAACCTACCTTTTTTATTTGGAGGGAGAGTGATGGGAAATGAAAATTTAAGACCATGGGAAAGACAAGATGGTGAAACTGAAAAGGCTTTTTCTGCATTTAAAGCCTATTTAGAAATGGAAGATAGAAATGTAACTTCGCTTGCTAAAAGGTTGTCAAAAAGTAGACAATTACTTGTCAATTGGAAGCAAAAATATAATTGGCAAGAACGTTGTATAGCATGGGATAAATCACTCCAGGAGATAGAATATAAAACCGCTGTAAAAGAACGTAAGAAGATGGCTAAACGTCATATTGCTATTGCAATGTCTATGCAAGCAAAGGCAGTAGAAGCATTAAAGAAAATAGATGTATCTAAACTAAATGCAAATGAAATTATTCGTCTATTTGATACTGCGGTTAAAATAGAACGTTTAAGCCGTGGAGAAGCTACATTTATAAATTCAAATCAAGATAATAAAGTTGATGAAGAAACTAATCCTATAAATACCATTCAAATATATATACCAGATAATGGCAGGGACTAAAAATGATTATAAAACCACAAAAAGGGAAACAAGAACAATTTTTATCTAGCAAAGCAGATATAGTTTTTTATGGTGGAGCTGCTGGTGGTGGTAAAACTTATGCTGCATTAATAGAGCCATTAAGACACATAAATAATAAGAATTTTTCTTGTATCATATTTAGACGAACATCTCCTCAAATTACCACTCCTGGTGGTCTATGGGATACAGCTCTTGAGATGTATACAGCATTAGGAGCAAAAGATATACGAAGTCCTAATAGATATTTTAGATTTCCTAGCGGTGCTAAAATTGTAATGAACCATCTTCAGTACGACAAAACTGTTTATGATTATCAAGGGGCACAAATTCCTTTGATTGAATTTGAAGAACTTACACATTTTAGCTGGAAACAATTTACTTATATGCTTACTCGTAATCGTTCAGCTATTGCGGGAATAAAACCATATATAAGGGCTACTTGTAATCCTGACCCTGATAGTTGGGTAGCAGATTTTATTAAATGGTATATAGACCAAGATACAGGATATGCTATTCAATCTCGTGGTGGTAAAATTCGTTGGTTCATTATTTTAAATGATGAGCCAATTTGGGCGGATAATCCTGATGAACTTTTTAATAAATACGGTATTGAGCCGAAGTCTTTTACTTTTATTCCGTCCAGTATTTATGATAATGAAATATTATTAGAGAATAACCGTGAATATCTAGCAAATTTAAAAGCACAAGACGAAGTTACAAAAGAACAATTATTAAATGGTAACTGGAAAATAAGACCAGCAAGTGGATTATACTTCAAGGCAAATCAAGCACCTATTGTTAATGTTGTACCAGATAAAATAATTAGTATATGTAGAGCATGGGATTTAGCAGCAACAGAAGTAACACCGCAAAATAAAAATCCTGATAAAACAGCAGGTGTATTAATGGCACGACTTAGAAATGGACAATTTATTGTATTAGATGTTTTTACTGGTTGTTTAAATGCAAGTGGTGTTAGGCAAGCAGTTAGAAATATAGCAATGCAGGATAGAGTAAATTATAAGTGCAACACTATTCATATTCCACAAGACCCTGGTCAAGCAGGAAAAGAACAAGCTCAATCTTATGCAAGTTTTTTAGCAGGCTTCAATGTACAGACGGAACGAATAAATGGTAGCAAGATTAATAGAGCAGAACCATTTGCAGCACAATGGCAACAAGGAAATGTATTAATTCTTCGTGGAGATTGGAATAAGATTTATACAAACGAATTATCAAGTTTTCCTGATGGTTTGCATGATGATTTAGTAGATGCCAGCGCAGACGCATTTAATTCTTTGACTAAAATCAGAAACTTTGAAGCACTTTTATAAGGTGGTGATAATTTGAACAGAACAGACGGTCTGCTTAACGTGGTAAATGGTTTAAATACTCTTCGGTATGACCCTAGTAGACATACTGGCATAGTAAGAACGCAATTTATAACGCCCCGAATGTCGGAAAATCTCTATATAGAAAATGGCATATTCCGAAAAATTGTAACCGTTCCTTGCGATGAAGCATTAAGGAACGGATTTTTTATAAAAGAAGCTAATGAAAAATCTAATGATGAATTGCAAAGCGTGCTGGAGGATTTGGAATATGAAACAAAATTTGCAACAGCTTTGTATTGGGATAGAGTTTATGGTGGTTCTGTATTGTTTCCTGTATTTCAAGACGGAACTGAGGATTTAACTGAGAGACTAAATGAAAACAGTATACAATCCATTGATGAAATCAGAGTTTATTCTGCAAAAGAAGTATTACCAATGACGTGGAATAATAATATAAATGATATCCGCTATAGAAAACCAGAAACATACATTATAAACGATGAAACCAATGGAGCATGTTTTGAAATCCATGCAAGCAGGCTAATTATTTTTGACGGTCTGACCGTTCCGAATATTGTAAGAAATGAGCGAGATGGTTGGGGAGGTATGATACTTGAACAATTATTTAATGACCTTGCTTTAAAATATGATATTGGTAATAAATATGCTATAGATATTATGGAACGCATGGCACAAGGTGTAATTTCTATAGATGGACTAGAAAGCAAATTGTCAATTGACGGTGGTGAAGAACAGGTCCGAAAATATTTACAAATGATAGATATGGTAAGAAATATACTTAATACTTTAGCTATAGATAGTCGCGATAGTTTTGATATTAAAAGTGTTTCATTAAATGGTGTAAGTGATATCTTGGATAAAGTACAGACAATGCTTTCAGCTGTATCTGAAATACCTGTTACTATATTATTTGGACGTTCACCCGGTGGAGAAAATGCAACAGGTGAGGCTGATTTCCAACAATATTACGCAATGGTGCAAAGGCTTCAACGCAGAAAATTGAAATCTAAATTAAGTTGGTTTATTTATTTATTATCTAAATGCTATAAAATTGCTCTTCCTGAAAATTGGAATATATATTTTAATCCGTTATATATTCCAACAGAAAAAGAACAGGCTGAAACGGCTAAATTAAAAGCTGAAAAATTGCAGATGACAGTAAATACTTTAAATACACTCGTTTCTATTGGAGCTTTAGACGCTATAGAGATAAGAAATTATTTAGAAGAACAGGGTTTTAAGCTTGATAGAACGCTTGACTTTTCACCGGGTGATTTGAATGATTAAAATACCAAAAAGAAAATGGCGTTATCCTATGGCATATGAAAGACAGTATTCCAAAGAATTTACGGCATTAGTAAATAGACTCTATGAAGTTACTAAGGAAAATATGCAGGAGATAACAGATTTTATTGATAAAAACCGTATGGACACAGTAGGAGATGTTTTAGACATAATAGTAAATAAGATAAAACAAAACTATTATATTTTGGTTACCAGGGATTTTTTAAAACGAAAAATTAAGCAAATGGTAGACGCAGTAAATAATTTTAATATGAATGAGTTTCGTCAGAGTCTTAAATCAGCAATAGGTGTTGATGTATTCCAGTCTGAACCGAAACTTGAAGAAATAACTGAATTATGGGTAAAGGAAAATATAAATTTGATAACCAGTGTTGAAAATCAATATTTTGATAGATTAGAAAATATAGTTTCAAATGCTGTACAAAACGGAACGCTTACGCCACAGGTTACAAATCAAATACAAGAACTTACAGGAGTAAGCAAAAGACGAGCACAACTTATTGCAGTTGACCAAATAGGAAAGTTAAATGGACAACTCACAAAATACCGGCAGACAATGGCGGGTATTGAAGAATATATTTGGCGAACTGCGGGAGATAATAGAGTTCGACCAGCTCATATATTGAGAAATGGTAAAAAATTTAAATGGGATAGACCACCGTTAGATGGACACCCAGGAATGGCAATTCGTTGTAGATGTGTTGCAATACCAGTTATAGATTTAGACAATTTAAAAATACAAGGTGTTAGAATTTAGCAATCGTTATGGATTGCTTTTTTTGTACTTAAAATACTTTGAAAGGTGGTGATTTAATGCAAAGATATGACACATATCAATTTAAAGCGACTAAAACAGATGAGGGTTTTATAATTGATAAACCTATAATTGGACGTGTTGGTTTGCTCAAATATTTAAATGCCGACGGTAGTGAGCGTATTGAATACAGACCGCCAGAAGAAGCATTTAATGAAGATAGTTTAAAAAGTATTAGAGGAAAACCAATTACTTTAGGGCATAAAGCAATGGTTAATTTTAAAAATGCAAATAAATTGCCCATAGTTGGTACTGTATTATCGGAAGGAGTGCAGGACGGTGAAAATATTCGGGCGGATGTTAGTATTTATTCTTTGCCGACAACGGCAAGGGAATTATCTTGCGGTTATAGCTTGGACCTGGATGAAACACCTGGCACGACCCCAGACGGAAAACACTATGACGCTGTGCAGCGCAACATAAGATATAACCATTTGGCAATAGTCCCGAAAGGCAGGGCGGGTAATGCCCGTCTTAATATGGACGGTGACCAGATTATTGAAAGTGAGGATAAAAAACATATGGCAAAAGTACGACTTGATAATGGATTAGAATACGAGTGCGCCGAAGAAGTAAAAATCGAGCTTGAAACACTTAGAAATGATAAAACAAAAAATAAAGCTAATTTTGACGCATTGCAGGGAAAATATGACGCACTTGAAGCAAAGGCAAATAAGCTTGAAAAAGATTTAGCAGATGAAAAAGCAAATAAAAATATAAATTTTGATAACGCTGTAAAAGAACGCGTTGAAATGCTGGACATTGCAAAACAGCACAATTTAGACAAAGCGGAAACATTGAGCAATAAAGATATCAAAGTGGCTGTTATCAAGAAAGTAAATGGCGACAATTTTAATCTTGATGGCAAATCCGATGAGTACATCAACGGTGTTTTTGATATCTGTAAGGAACAAAACAAAGACTTTAATAAAAACGCCGGTAAAGTAAGACAGGATATCAATAATACAAAGATTGGCAGCCAGAAAAAACAAAATGAAGATGATTGGGATTATGTTGCTATCGCTGAAAAAATGCGACAGGATGAAGCGAGAGCTTATTTAGGAGGTAAAGAATAATGGCTACTTTTCAATGGTATACAAGGGATTTAGACAAAGGCTTTCCTGGTATGGTCGCCGATACAACCATGAAAAATATTGATAGTTATGCGGTTGAGGAAGAAGCTGGCTTAGAACCGGGGGACGCTGTTATTTTGGGTACTGCTGAAAATCAGGTAAAGAAAGTTGCCAGCGGCAGTGAATCCAAAGTTATCGGTGTAGTAGTTCATCATCACAAAGAACCAACAACACCATATTATCAGCAGACTGATACTGTACCTGTTATGACTTTCGGTGACATTTATGTAACAGTAGGTGAAGCTGTAAAAGCTGGCGACCCTGCTTGTATTATGGCTTCAACTTTTAAATGGGGTAAAACAGGAACAAATGTAAGCGGGGCGGCTTATGTATCCGGTGCAGAAGCCAACGGGCTTGCTCGTTTGCGTTTGGGAAATAACGTAACAGTAATTCAGCAGAAAAGCGAATAAGGAGGATAAACATGACAAATCCGTATATTGAAAAAGTTGAAAGATTAGACGCTGATACAATCAGCCGAGTTCTTACACGTTTAGATGCCACACAGTCGGCATTTTTGGCTCGTATGCTCACGCAGGTTAGAGCAAGAGTATTGCAGGTAACACATGCCAGATTAAACGCATTTACAGTATTTCCGGTACAGACGGAAATTTCCGCAGGTGCGGAAACAGCTCTTCAGCGTATTTATGATATGGTGGGCATGGCGAAAATAATCGCTAATCCGGCGGATGACTTGCCGCTCGTAGATATTTTGGCACAGGAAACAAGTGTTAAAGTAAAGGAAGTAGGCGCAGCTTATCAATACAGTGTTTCGGATTTGGAAGCTGCGGCTTTTGCCAATCTGCCGCTTACAACTATGAAAGGCAATGCTGTAAAACGTGCTATTGATACTAAATTGAATAGCATTGCATGGAAAGGTGACGCTGAAAACGGTATTGTTGGATTTTTGGACAATGCCAATTTGAGCGAATACACTTTACCGGCTACAGGCTCGTCCAGCTCCACTAAATTAAGCGATAAAACCGCAGAACAGATGTATAAGGATGTTGCCGCTATTATTGAAAGTATTTCCGATAACACGGATGATACGGAAAAAGCAGATACTGTCTTATTTGCTCCGGGGCCGTATAACGCATTATCTACGACTTTATATACAACGGATAACGGACAGACAACGCAGACGGTATTAAGTATGCTGAAAGAAAATTATCCGGAAATAAGACGCTGGCTCAAAGTCGGCGAACTTAAAAACGCAGACAGCACAGGTACTAAAGATTATATTATCGCCGGTGTGTTCGACCCAGATTATGTACGTTTTGAAATTCCGCTTCGTTTTGACCAACGTCCTGTACAAGAAAAGAATTTATCTTTCAATGTACCATGTCGTTCTAAAGTAGTCGGTGTAACAGTATTTAAACCGTATTGTTTTACAAAAGCAGTAGGAGCGTGATTATATGGCTAATACAACAATAAAAGAAACATGGATTCAAAATAAAGAACCTCATATCATTAATATTGGTGAAGATATTAAATTAAAACCTGGATTTCCACAAAAAATTAAAAATCTAGATGAATTAAAAGAGCTTTATCCTATATTAAAAGAAAAAATAAGTAAAGGATTAATAATAATTTTAGATGATAAAACTGCTGAATCAGAAAAATTAAATATAGAACAGGAAGTAGCAAAACGATTAAAAAATGCTAATATGGTGTGATATGTATGATAAAATATTAAATTTAATACGAAAAATAGCACCAGAATTTAATGAGATTGCTGATGAGAAGCTGGAAGGTTTTATTGATGTGTATGCTGATTTAGTATCCAAAATATATTTCGGCAAACACTACAACAAAGCCATTGCCTTTCTAGTGGCTCATCAGCTCACATTGTTAAATATTGCAAGTAATAGTGAAGCAGGTGCAGGGGACATTTCTTTGATTGCTGGAGATGTTTTAATGGAAAAAGAAGGCGACTTGCAAAGGCAGTATGACAATGTAAATACTTCTGATTCGGAAACAGACAGCCTTTTAAATAAGACATATTACGGCAAAATGTTTATCGCTCTGCGCTCTGCATTGCGACCGATTGGAATGATGAGAAAATGTCCGTAGTTGATAAAGATTTAGGCTGGAAAAAGATTTTGCGCAATATGCGAAAAATGGACGCCAAAGCTGTTAAAGTTGGTATTCAATCAGGTGATAAGACATCAGATGGTAAAGAAGATTTAGCTTATGTTGCAAGCCTTCACGAATTCGGTAGTCCTGGTGGAAAAATTCCTGAACGTTCATTTATTCGAACTGCTATAGATAGCAATGAACGTAAAATTGATAATTTATTTGATAAATTAGCATTTAGAATATTAAGTGGTTCTGTAAGTATTCGTGGTGCTTTAGATATAATGGGATTGGCAATAACAGGAATGATACAGGAGCAAATTACAGATGGTGAATATGTACCACTTGCACCTGCAACTATAAAGCAAAGAAAAAATCATTCTGACAAACCTCTTATAGATACAGGACATATGCGACAGAGTATACGACATGTAATAGAGGATAAATAAAATGGGTTTTAGAAAAAAAATTATAATTCAGCGAACAAGCGGTGGAGATTATGATGATAATGGTATCTGGCAGGAAGGTGAAACAGAAGAAATTAAAATAATGGCTTCTGTTCAGCCAATTTCTCTGAATGAATATAATCAGATTTTCCCGCAAGGCATACGTACCGTAAACGCTGTAAAAATTTATACAAGTACAAGATTGTACCCAGAAAAACAAGGCACGCCAGCGCAAAATGCTGACGTGCTTTTATATATGGGAGGAAGATATAAAATTATCACCTGCCATGCTTATCAAAGCGGAGTAATAAACCATTACAAAGCCTATGCTCAAGAGGTAGATACATGACACAGGAACAGAAAAAAATCTTGCATGATGTTATAGCGGAAATTTTGGGATTACCTAAAAACCGAGTAATATATGCATACCAAAATGCACCGCAAATTACAGATACATTTGCATTAATGCGTTTTTATGCATACCGTGAAGAAGTTCCGACAGAAATCGTTCCTACCGGCGAACCGGGCGTTGAAAAATTAATCGCACATAACAATTTGACACTGGAAATACAGGTATTTACTAAAATCGGTACCGATTTAGATGCCTGCGTAATACTAAATAATTTACTGAATTGTTTAGATAAACATACGGTAATGAGCCGATTGGATAATGCCGGTATCGTTATGGTTCAGCATGAAGCGGTGCAGGATATTTCGGAGCTGGTGGATGAAACGGCATTTCAGACCCGTGCCAGCGTTGATATTACTATTAGATTTACGCCAACTTATCTTGATAATGTAGGTTATATCGCAAATGTAAAATTAAGTGGCGACACGGGAAATAAATTACCTATTGATATAGAAACGGAGTGAAAACATGGCTAATATAGACAGAATTGTAAACGTGCAGATAAGTCTTAATACCAACGGTGTTAGTAAGGAAGGCTTTTCGACTATGCTCGTAGTCGGTACGCACGCCAATAAATTAAATCGTGTAACAACATATACAAATATTAATGATTTAATAAATGACGGATTTTCTACTGATGACCCGATTTATAGAGCTGTTTCGGCAGCATTTTCGCAAACGCCGCGCCCGAGACAGGTGAAAGTAGGTCGCAGACAGGTTGAAGAAGTAAATTTAAGTGTAAACAATGTAAAAGACAATACGGATTATACCATTACCGTATCCAGCAAAGACACTGACGGCACTGTTGATGAAGAAGCCTATAAATACAACAGTCAGACAAGTGCAACAGCAACAAAAATTGTCGAAGGTCTGCAAGCATTAATGGCAAGTGATACTGCCGTAACCGCTACTGCATCCGGTGAAAAACTGCAACTTACTGCCAAATCCGGTAAGTCTTTTGCTATTAAAATATCCAGTAATTTATCTGCTGAACTTACTGAACCGACAGAAGAAATAGCTGATACCATGAGTGCTGTAATGGCCAGCGACAGCGATTTTTACGGCATTGTTCTTGCAAGCAGAGATAAAGACGATATTATGGCAATGGCTGAATGGGTAGAAACACAAAATAAAATATTCGGCACAGCTACAACAGAACAAGGAGCAAAAGATAGTGAAACAGATACGGACCTTTTGTCTATGCTTAAAGCTAAAAATTATTATCGTACTTTTGCTTTTTATCATGAAAATATAACTGAGTATATTGAAGCTGGTGTAATGGCAAGATGTTTTGCAATAGAACCAGGTGGGGAAACATGGGCAAACAAAGTTTTATCTGGATTGACAGCTGATAATTTAACAGAAACAGAATATCTTGCTGTTGTTAGTAAAAATGGCAACACATTTGAAACTTTTCGTAATAAAAGTATTACTCAAAATGGTAAAGTTGCGGGTGATGAATGGATTGATGTAATTCGTTTTCGTGATTGGCTTCAAGAAGAAATTACCGTAAATGTATTTAATCTTTTAATCAATTCTAACAAAGTGCCATATACTGACGCAGGTATTGCTTTAATTGAAAATCAGATTAGACAAGCACTTTTACTTGGTCAACGTCGTGGTGGTATTGCACCAACAGAATATGACGAAGATAATAATGAAAATTTTGGTTTTAGCATAGAAATGCCACTTGCTGCTAATATCTCAGCAAATACAAAAGCACAAAGATTGTTAGAAGATGTAAAATTTACAGCACGTTTGGCAGGAGCTATTCATGTTGTAGAAATATCAGGTTCGTTTACTTATGAAAATCTTATTAATGAATAAAGGAGGCGTTTATAAATATGGCTGATGGAGTTTTAACATATAATCCAAAAAATTTACTTGTAATATTTGGAGCAGAACAGTTGCACGGCTTTTCGGAAGATGATGTAATCACCATTGCACCAAACGGAGACGGCACACAGATTTATGTAGGTGCTGACGGCGAAGTAGGCAGAAGCATTGACCCGAACCAGACATATGAAATAACGATAACGCTTGCGACAAGTTCCACTTCCAACACGTATTTATCCAATATGTACAACGTGGATAGAGCTACGGGGGCAGGTCTGTTGCCGCTTTTAATTAAGGACTTGAGCGGGCAGACGCTTTTCAGTGCAGAGCAGGCATGGGTGGCTAATATGCCAGAAGCAGGTTATAGCAGAACGATAGGTAGTAGAGAATGGACATTATATACAGGGCAGGTAACAGCCCCAATTATAGGAGGTAATAACTAATGTGGGACGGCGGTAAATTTACTAAATTTAAGCAAGGTGAGTATGTATTTAGTATTAGACAGTTTGCACCTTTTAAAGCTATTAAAGTATTAGGTGATTTACAAAAAATAATTACACCAGCACTTGCAGGAGCATTAACAGGACTACAAAAAGCACCAGAAGCAGATACAAATAATTGGTTATCTTTAGCACCAGTTATTTCGGATGCTTTATATCAAATTGCGACAGGACTTGATGGTGATAAACTACAAAAAGCTATGAATTTACTTCTTGATGAAAATTATGTAGCCGTTGAGGTAACAGCAGATAATGGTACAAAAACATTTACCCGACTTAATGAAGGTTTAATAAATGAAATTTTCACTGGAAGAACTTTTGATTTGTTGGTTTTAATGATAGAAGTATTTAAAATTAATTTTTTGGATTTTTCCAAGCTCTCCAGTCTCCCTACTGGCGTCCGCGAGGTATTCGGAGAGATAAAATTACCATTCCAGGCAAAGTAACAGAAGAACTACAGGACGCATTATTTATATACAGGGCTATAGATAGTGGTATGGTATCACTTACAGAAGTAAAAAACGGAGATGTAACGATAGCCGAATTAGTTAGAATAATTCAGTATTTAGATATGAAATCAGATATTGAATATGCAAATATGCCTAAAACTAAAGCAAGAAAGGGGGTAAGACATTGAAGGTCCGTGAATTAGTTGCAAGATTTAATTTTGAATCGGAAGGCTTGAATAAAGTAAAAAACGGTATTCAATCTTTGATTGATAAAATGCACCTGGCAGATAAACAGGCACAATATACAGAAAAGCAGCTGAAGGAAATGGGAGCGTTTCAGGATAAACTGGGACGCTGGCACAGTTCCAACGGCAAATTTTTAAAAATAAATGCCGATACCACGCAGGCAAGAGCTAATATTTTAGGATTGCAAAACAGCATGCAGTCTTTGGCAAACGGCGCCAAAATGGTCGGTCAGGCTCTGGTGGCAGCCTTTGCCGTAGATAGAATTATTGCATTCACTCAGGCTATACAAAAATCTGCTGATGAAATGATGAACTTAGACGGCAGACTTAGGACAATTACATCAACAGATGAAGAACGTTTTGCTATTGAAGATAGATTGTATGATTTATCCCAGCAGAACAGGCAGGGCATGAAAGAAATGGGAAATCTGTATTTTAAGATTGCCAACGGTACGAAAAAATACGGATTTAATACAGACGATTTTATGCGGGCAACTGATATCGTATCTAAATCCTTAACGATTGGCGGTGCAAGCACGGCAGAAGCTCAGTCAACGATACTGCAATTAGGACAGGCACTGGGCAGCGGTTTTTTGATGGGTGATGAACTTAATTCACTTAATGAAAATGCTCAACCGCTTATGCAGAAAATCGCTGAATACTTCGGCAAGGATATCGGCGAGCTGAAAGAAATGGGTTCGCAGCGCGAATTGAAATCTGAAGATATCATGCGGGCCATTTTATCAGCTGGTGATAAAATGGATGAAGAATTTTCCCAGATGCCGACAACTATCGGTCAATCGTTACAACAGATAGAAAACCTTTGGAACAGGTTTACACAGCGATTGGAACGAGGAACAGGTGTATTCAGCTTTATTGCCAAAGCTATATCCAATAATGTTATGTATATTTCTGGTGTAATAAATGATTTATTTACTTTGATGGACAGTTATGACGGCAGTCAGGAATGGCTTGATAACTTTCAAGATAAATATCCTGTTTTATTTGCACTATACGAAGGTTTTTCTGCATTGAAAGATGTCATTATGGATATTGCAGGTGTGTTTAAACCTCTTGTAGATGAAATAAACAGCTTAGATACTGCGGATTTTCTGGAAATCGGTAATTCGATAAAACAAATATTCAGCGGATTATCTCCGACAATAGAACCTGCTTGGCAAGCTATTTCCCGATTGGCATCCGATTTATTTCCATTATTAAAAAATGCTTTCATTTCACTTGCTCCGTTTATTGCTGAAGGATTTGGTATTTTAGCCAGTCTATTAGGTACGATAATCGAAGCGTTTACATGGGTGATAAATCTGGTAGCGGATTTTATAGAAGAAAATGAGGAATTTGCTCAACTGATTGTTACCATAGGAGCGATTATTTTAACGTCTATCTATGCCGGTTTTATTGCTGTTGCCGGAGCTATAGGATTTGTTATAGAAGCTGTTTCATGGTGTTATGAGCAATTAGTTATTTTGAAAGATTTAGTTGCTGAAGGATTATCTGCTGCTTTTATGTGGGCGTTGGAAGTTGTTTCAATATTTTTTGCATGGCTGGCTCAGGGTTTGAGCGGCGCACTTGCAAGTATCGCGCAGTTTTTCGGAAATCTTATTGCAGGTGCTTTTCAGGCGGCAGGCGCACTTATAACCGGTTTTGGCAATGCTATTAATTCTGTTAAAAGTTTCTTTGCAGATTTAGGCTCTTCTGCTTTAAATGTTTTACAAGAGATTGCAAATGCTATACAGAATTGGGTATTGGACAAAATACAATGGGCAATGGACGGAATTAATAATCTAAGGAATTTTGCAGGCGGAATATTAGACGGTATAGGCGCCGGCATATCGAACGCTTATACGGATATGACGCAAAATAATACGTATAATCTAAGCTCTCAGGAACAGTTAGAAATCGCAATGATACCGCAGGAAAGTTTTTGGTATTCGAGGTGATTAAATGGCAGATTATGGATTATTAAATAATATGCAAAGCCAAATGTCTGGAATTATGCCTTCACTTCTTAGGCAAATAATAACACCTTGTAAAATTGGTGATAACCTAGAAATTGATGTATTAAAAGAATATGAAGTAACTTTTGAAAGTGAAGTTACTGAAAATCCTGTTGAAACTGGTTTTATTGTGGCTGACCATGTAATAAGAAAACCTTTAACTTTAAAGTTAACAGCGGTATTTACACCAACACCAGTTACCTTTTTAAATCATTTTGGCGGTAAACCAAATGTAAATCGCCTTAATGATGTAGCTAATGCTTTAATGCAAATTTATCAAAAAGCTGACCCTGTAACAGTTACATTACACGACGCAATTTATGACAATATGGTAATGCTTACGGCTCCGCTAAAACGAAATGTTCAAAACGGTATCTGTTACGAGATGGAACTTAATTTTAAGCATGTCGTAGTAGTTGAACAGCGAACTGAGGAAGTACCGGAAGAATATGCCGATAGTGACGCGCAGGGAAAAGCGGGGCAGACTGAAAAGGACGGCGGTACAGCCGAGCAGAAAGATATCGGCACAGGTATGACGACTGTTGCCAATACAGCGACTGTTGATATTAGTAGTTTACAAGCAGATTACAACGCTAGTGGTGATATTAATACAGGAAAAGAAATTACTGCTACAGTAGCGGCAGTTTCGATTATTTCTGCTTTACAATATTAAGGGGATAAGACAATGATACAAATAAGCATGATAGACGTTAATGATTTTGTACAATCTGTTACTTTTGATGATACAGTTTATAAACTTCATTTTTCTTATAATGATGTATTTAAAAGTTGGAGTATGGATATTCGTGATAGCCAGAATAATGACATAGTAAGAAGTATTCGGATTGTTCCTAATTTCCCATTACTAAGCCAATATAAACGACATTTTGATATAAAAGGAGAAATGATTGCTACAGTAACAACGAATATACAAAATATAAGTAGAAATGATTTTATAAATGGCAGAGCAAGTTTAGTTTATGTATCGGAGGATGAATTAAATGCAATATTGGAAGCGGCAGTATAAAATATCTTTTCCTGGTATTGGATATGCTTTTTCCAATATAAACAACAGAAACGGCTTAAAAATAGAATTTGACATTGATAAGGACTTAACCAAAGAAACGAATAAATCTGTACTAAAAATCTATAACTTAAGCAATGAAACAAGAAAAGCATTGGAAAAATCAGACATTTTATGTGAGATTTACGCAGGATATGAAAAAACAACTGGTCCTGTAAAGATTTTTGTCGGCAACACACTACAAGTTCATACTAAAAATAGTGGTAAAGATGTTATAACAGAATTTCGACTTGCTGATGGTGGAACAGCTATTCGTGATTGTGAAATAAGTCTATCTTATCCTCCAAATACACAAGGAAATACTATAATAAATGCTATAGCTAGTAATATGGGACTTGCTGTAATTTACGGACAAGGGGCAACATTTGGAACATTTATAAATGGTTATTCCTTTATTGGTAATGGTGCGGAAGCGTTATCTGAAATATGTTATGGTAGCGGTGTAAAATGGTCTATTCAAAATGGCATATTACAAATAATTTTAGAAGAAGGCATATTACAAAATAGAGGTGTAATTTTTGCTAAAGATAGCGGTCTTATCGGTTCTCCAGAGCGAATTATAAAATCTAATCCTAAACCAGATAAAGAAACACCAAAACGCAAAAGAAAACGCAAAGAAAAAAAAGACCGTGCCAAAAAACAGGCGGGTTGGAAGATAAAAACACTGTTAGCTCCGTCTGTCCTGCCAGGCGATGCCGTGAAGGTTGAAAGTGAAATTATAACAGGCTGGTTTAGAGTTGAAGCCGTAAAACATAGTGGCGATAGTATGGGTAATAATTGGACAAGTGAATTTGATTTGATAGAAAGGCTTACTTATGCAAACGGATAATGAAATAAAAGACATTATTGATGGCTGGATTGATAATAAGATAAACAATGTACATACCGCATTGCCCGGTAAAATTGTTGAATATAATCCAGCAACAAATAGAGCTAGTGTTAAACCAGTTGGAACATATCAAACAGCAGATTATAGAGAACTTGCATATCCTGTTATTTATAATGTGCCAGTACAGTTTCCAATAGGTATGGGTGGTAATGCAGGGTGTACATTTCCATTAACTGTTGGAGATGGTTGTTTATTAGTATTTGCCGAAAGACAAACAGATAATTTTATAAATAAAAATAGTAATTCTGATGATATACGTACACACTCATTGAATGACGCACTATGTATTCCTGGACTATATACAGACGCTACACAAAGTAATATTAAATATTCAGGTAGCGTCTGTTTATTTAATGGTGGCTCTATGGTACAACTTACTGGTAACGGTTTCAACGGTACACTTGCAGATGGAACTACTTTTAATTTTAGTGGTGGAGATTTGACTGTAAATGGTATAAGCCTTGTTCATCATACTCATGGCAATGTTGAAAATGGTGGTGGAAATACAGGGCAACCGCAGTAAAGAAGGTGATTTATTGGCTTATGATATAGCACTTAATATAGCTTCAAATGATTTAGTTATAAAAAATAATGATTTGATTTTAATTGATAATGCTGAACGGGTGGCACAACAAGTATTAATAACGCTTCGTTTTTGGCTGGGTGAATGGTTTTTAGATACTAGAGAAGGTGTGCCGTATCTTGAATATGTATTGGTTAAAAATCCTAATATGAACCATATAAGACAGATTTTAGCAGAGAAGATACAAAGTGTCGAAGGAGTAAACAATATAGTATCTTTAGATTTTGATTTCAGACGTATCACACGCGAGCTGTATGTAAATTTTGAAATTGATACGGATTATGGATTAGTTACGGAAAGGGCGGTGCTAGGATATGGCGGACGAAGTTAAATACGGTTTAAGCCCTGAAGGATTTAAACGCAAAAGACTGCCTGAAATAATAGACAGCCTAGTACAACGTACCAATGACAGACTGGGGATTTCCATTCAGACGGGTGCCAATTCTATTTTCGGACAGCTTTACGGCATTATCGGTTATGAACTTGCCGATATCTGGGAACAGACGGAAAATGTTTATTATGCTATGTATCCTAATACAGCTACGGGAACATCTTTGACAAATTCTGCTTCTTTAACAGCCATACAGCCTATAACGGCAGAAGCAAGTGTTATATTGTGTAATTGCAAAGGTCTGCCAAATACTGTAATTGCAGCTAATTCACAAATACAGCAAAAAGACACGAATGTTGTTTATACAAGCGGTGAAGAAAATGTATATATTTCACCCGAAAAAGCGTTAGAAGCAGAACTTAAAATTGATACTGTTAGTATTGGAACAACATATACAATTCAAATTGATAATTATAAATATAACTATACGGCTGTAGTAGGAGATAACGCTACAGCCGTTTTTAATAATCTATCAGGGCAGATACAAGGATTTAGTAAAGGTATAAAGAATGGAATTTTTACTATTAAAAGCATTGATGAAACCACTTTTAGTATACAAGCATCTCAGATTTCGGTAGAAGCAATAGTAACTCCTATAGAATTTACATGCTTGACTGCTGGTAAAATGGAAATTCCAGTAAATACCGTTACAAACATTGTAACGCCTATTAATGGATGGGAAAGTGTAACAAATACTAAAATATTATCTACGGGGCGAAATGATGAAACGGATGCCGAACTTAGACAGCGTTGGAGTTTATCTGTTTACCAAAAGGCTTCTAACATGTTAGAAGCAATACAGGCTAATGTTTTTAGGCGCATAACGGGAGTTGTAGCCTGCGTAGCATATGAAAATAACACGGATATTGTGGATATATACGGTAGATTACCGCATAGCATAGAAGTTATTGTAGATGGTGGAGATGAACAGGATATAGCCGAAATGATTTTCCGTTATACATGCGGTGGTATAGATTTTAACGGTGCAATAAGTAAAGAAGTTACGGACGTGGCCAACGTTAAACATATAGTTAAATTTAACAGGCCTACAGAAATTAAAATATGGCTTAAATTTAATATTACAAAAAATGTTGAGGAAAGTTGGGACAGTAACGGTATAGCAAAAATAAAACAGCTTATTGTAGATTTAGGAAATAAACACACAATAGGTCAGGATGTTATCTTACAAAAATTTATTGCTCTTATATACGATAATATTACCGGAGTTGGTTTTGTAGATGTATTAGCAACAAAAGGTAATACAGATGATAATTATTCTAATGAAAATATAATTATAAATGCAACAGAAAAACCTGTTTTTGATTTGGATAGGGTAGAAATACTTTCTACAGAATAGAGGTGTTTAAGATGAATAGATATGATGATATGAATAAGCACCTTCTTGAACAATTTAATAAAACGGAAGTGATAAAAGCTATATTTTATGCACTATTTCTTGAATTTAAAGAAATGGATACAGCGATAAGTGATTTAGAAAATAAGCGATGGATTGATACGGGTGAAGGTGCACAATTAGACGGTGTAGGACAAATAGTAGATAGAGACAGAACTGTTACAGGCCTTAGACTTATAAAATTTTTCGGATTCAGGGGACAGAGAAATATTACAGGATTTAATCAGGCGCCTTTTAGAAGATACTATGAAGAGTATCTGACGAGCTTAACGCTAAATGATGAGCAATACAGAAAAATTTTACATGCTAAAGTATGGAAAAATAATACTTATGCCTATATGAATGATACTATTAAAAGTTTGCAAATAATTTTTGATACAAATACTATAATTGTTCAAAACGCTGGTAATGCAAATATTAGGATATCCATTGGAAAATTAACAACTGACGATGAAAAAGTTTTAATTGAAGGGTTGGATTTATTAGTCCGAGCTGCGGGTGTTGGATATGAATTTTATAACGAATTTGATAAATATGCTTTCGGATTTAAAGGGCAGACATACTGTAAAGGATTTGGACAAGCACCTTTTTCGTATTTCTTTTAGGGAGGAATTTTAAATGGCTGAAAAACCGGATTTCGATAAAATTTTTGCAAATAAAGCAACATCAGTACACGAATGGGACAGTGATAATTACAATACAGGTTGGGGATTTCTGGGAGAAACGCCGCCGCCGTATGAACTTTTCGACAGTTTACAGCGTGAAAATGATACAAAAGCAAAATATTTATATGAAAGAACAGAAGAAGTTAATACTGATTTAAACGATAAATATGATGAATTAAAAACAGGTTTAGGCAGTGCAAATACAGCATTGCAACAACATAATGTAGATGAAAATGCACATGCCAACTTATTTCAGAGAGCATTAGTAACTGAAACGAATGTCGCTGCGAACACTGTCGACTGGAATACATTGACTGAAAGCCGTACCTACAAGATATCCGGAGCAACATTCGCTGCAGACAAGCACCAGCCGGTGGGGGCAATCGGTACAGGTGAGTTGGTAGTGCTGAAAAACGGAGATGACACCATTGCACAGGTATATTATGCTAATTCCGTCGCCTACGATAAAGCAGGTGCATACCATCGTATTAATATAGGTGGAACGTGGACAGATTGGGTATATAACATAACAAACAAAGGCGGTAGTGTAACTGGCAATTTTGATATAAATGGGAAGTTGACTGTTGACACTATTGAAGTGTCTAATAGCTTAACT
>ONZW01000769.1_pt1 | contig 19511 bp, 16 predicted proteins | sample 1671071 | NCBI WGS metagenome assembly ONZW01 (sample SAMN06348119, study PRJEB24527) | human gut metagenome | biome: human gut; feature: ankylosing spondylitis patient; material: feces | host: Homo sapiens | place: China | collected 2015-10
CCATTGCCGCAGGCAATCTGGAATGAATTTTGGCTACGTTACTGTGAACGGAGTGAATAGTAACGAATATTTTCATAATTTATGATATGCAGAAATGTCAGGGTATGATATAATAGATAAACTATAGTATTTTTGCTGCTATAGTATTTGAGGGCAAATGTTCTGTAAGGAATACGTTACTGTTTACTATGTGTTTCATATCAGAAATATACATATATCAGACACTGCGACATGCATGAATCGGGTATAGAAATCAGACGAATGCTGTAAAAAACTGTATAAGAAAGTGTAAGCAAATGAGAAACAAAAAGAAAGCAATATTTAACACCATTTTTTTGATCCTTATATTTTCCATTACCGTATATATGGTATTTAAGGGAGAGGATCTGGGAGAGATTATTCATACAGTACGGCAGGCAGATCCGGTTTACTTACTGATCAGCGTGGTTTGTGTGGTACTGTTCATACTTGGCGAGTCTGTAATTATCTTCTATATGATGCGGACTCTCGGAGCAAAAGTAAAGATGGGGCATTGTGCTCTGTATTCTTTTGTGGGATTCTTTTTCAGCTGTATCACACCGTCTGCATCCGGCGGACAGCCAATGCAGATTTATTTTATGAAAAAGGACAAACTTCCGATTCCTGTCACTACGCTGGTCCTGATGATTGTCACGATTACTTATAAAGCGGTTCTGGTAGTGATCGGAATTGTAATCTGGATTTTTGGCAGAGGCTTTCTGGAAGGATATCTTGGTCAGTACATGTGGGTGTTTTACCTGGGCGTAGGCCTGAATATTTTCTGCGTTACTTTCATGATGATCCTTGTATTTGCCCCTGGATTGGCGAAGTGGATTATGGTAAAAGGACTGAAACTTATTGAACATTTCCGTTTCCTTAAGCCAAAGACAACCCGGCTTGAGAAACTGGAAGCGTCTATGGATCAGTATCATGAAACTGCGGCTTTCTGGGCAAGTCACAAGCTGGTGATCCTGAAAGTGCTCCTGATCACTATGGCGCAGAGGATTTTGTTATTTACAGTTACATACTGGGTATACCGTTCGCTGGGATTTCATGGATATTCCATCATAACCCTTACGATTTTGCAGTCTGTCATATCTGTCTCTGTTGATATGCTGCCTTTACCCGGAGGAATGGGAATCAGTGAGTCTCTTTATCTGGTGATGTTTGCACCGGTTTTCGGAGAAGCATTACTTCCTGCAATGCTGCTCAGCAGAGGAATTTCCTATTATGCACAGATGCTTATCAGTGCAGTGATGACCTGCGTGGCGTATTTCATAATAGGAAGAAAAGAACAAGAAGAAAAGTAGGGGGAGAAAATATGTTTTTAGGAATTTATGATTATACGGTAATATTGACTTATATAAGCCTGGGAATTTCCGTATTTGGAATTACCAGGGCTCTGGAGGGGGATTTTAAGGTTGCGATTTTCTGTCTGGCACTTTCCGGACTGTGTGATATGTTTGACGGAAAGATAGCCAGAACAAAGAAGAACCGTACGGATGATGAGAAGAATTTCGGGATTCAGATCGATTCCTTATGTGATGTGGTCTGCTTTGGTATTTTTCCGGCAATGATCTGTTACTGTCTGGGTGTGAATACACCGGCGGGGATTGGGGCGCTTATTTTTTACAGTGTGGCATCTGTCATCCGTCTTGCATATTTTAATGTTTCAGAAACAAAGAGACAGAATGAGACTTCTGAGAACAGACAGTATTATCAGGGGCTTCCGATCACATCCATGGCGATCATCCTGCCGTTCCTTTATCTGATGAGAAGATATTGCGGACTCTATTTCCTGATCGTGATACATATTGCAGTGATTATCGTGGGACTGCTTTTTATTCTGGATATAAAGGTAAAAAAACCTCAGAATCCGGTACGTATCCTGCTGGTTGCAGTCGTGGCACTTGCACTTGCGAAGATGTTCCGTTTGATATAAAATAAATATAACTGTTGACTGGCCGCAGCGGTTCCCGGGAAACGGGGAGGCTGCGGTTATACTTTTATGGAGGGAAGATACGAATGAAGTATATTGACAGAAAAGGAAATATCACGATTGAAGAGAATGAGCAGGATAAATTCCTGCGGCATTTATATAATGACCGGGGTGGCAGACTCTGCCTGAAACTCCTGATCAGACCTTTCGTGTCAAAGGCAGCGGGAGTCCTGCTTAACACCAGACTTTCTGCCAGATTTGTACCGGATTTTGTAAAAAACAACAAGATTGACCTGAGCATTTACGAAAAACAGAACTTCTCTTCATGGAATGACTTCTTTATAAGGCGCATCCGAAAAGAAGAACGCCCGATCGATATGCGCGAAAACATCCTGATCAGCCCCTGTGACGGAAAACTTTCCGTACACAGGATCAGCTCAGACTCACGTTTCAGCATCAAAGATACAGAATATACAGCAGGACAGCTTCTGAAGAATAAGGCAATTGCTGAGAGATACACAGGCGGCTATGCGCTGATTTTCAGACTGACAGTAGATGACTATCATCATTACTGCTATGTGGCAGATGGAAGAAAATCCGCGAATGTAACTCTGCCAGGCGTTTTCCACACAGTGAATCCTGCAGCAAACGATGTATATCCCATCTACAAAGAAAATGCCAGAGAATACACTCTGCTGAAAACAAAACAATTCGGAACCATCCTCATGATGGAAGTAGGCGCCATGATGGTAGGAAAAATCACAAATCTCCATAAAAATCCTGCCACAGTAAAGAAAGGCCAGGAAAAAGGCAACTTCGAATTCGGAGGTTCCACAATAATCCTCCTCATCCAGCCGGGAAAAGTCCGTATTGATTATGATCTGATCGAGAATACAGAAGAGGGATATGAGACTATCGTAAAAATGGGCGAACGAATAGGAGAGTGCAGGAAGTTAAAAAATACAAAGAATCATTACGAAGGCACAATAGAGAATATCTGAACAGGTATTCGCATTTTATTAAAAGATAATAAAAAGCATTTGTGAAGATGCAGAAAGGATATAATAATACTGTTGAATAAACGAAACTATCAGAAAGAACTGGAAAAACTTATAGATCAGGCGCAAAAAGATAACAAGATCCCAAGCCTGTTTCTCCACAGCTGCTGTGCACCCTGCAGCAGTTACGTACTGGAATACCTGTCAAAATATTTCAACATCACAGTATTCTACTACAACCCAAACATCTACCCGGAAGAAGAATATCGCAAACGAGTCCATGAAATTACCCGTCTTGTAAACTCCATGGAATTTGAACACCCTGTCAAACTGATAGAGGGTCACTACGACCCACAGGAATTCTTCCAGATGGCAAAAGGCCTCGAAGACGTACCCGAAGGTGGCGAACGCTGCTTCAAATGCTACCGCCTCCGCATGGAAGAAGCAGCAAAACTGGCAGAAGAGGGCGGCTATGACTATTTTACCACCACCCTTTCCATCAGCCCTCTGAAAAACGCAGCCAAGATCAACGAAATCGGTGAAGAACTGGCAGAAATCTACCACGTCCAACACCTCCCATCCGACTTCAAGAAAAAAAACGGCTACAAACGTTCCATCGAACTATCCCACGAATACGACCTCTACCGTCAGAACTACTGCGGTTGCGTCTATTCCCGAAGAGAGGCTGAAAACAGAAAATAAAGCAGTAACCACAATTATGTAACATATAGCCAATACCCAGTGAAGAAAAAGAAGGTGTGTTGGGGCGCATTTGAGGGTTCTTGTAATTCTTGGTATTCGGGAATCTGCGTTATGAGCCGACCGTCTCACGTGTCTGAGCGAAGTTTGCAATGGAGCGAGTTTGAGAAGGCGGCTCATGGTTTTAGCAGATTCCCGAATGCCTTAGAATTACAGGGTTCCGAAACTAAGCCCCAACACACCTTCTTTTTCTTCACGTACCTTTTGAATGATTCCAAACTAACTACTTTGCAATACTGAAAAAATATGTTACACTAACACGTAAAAGCAATAATACCAAAAATAAAGAAGAAACGAGGAATAACACAATGGCACAGCTTTGGGGCGGACGTTTCACAAAAGAAACAGACAAACTTGTATATAACTTCAATGCATCCATCTCTTTTGACCAGAAATTCTATGAGCAGGACATCAGAGGCAGCAAAGCACACGTAGCAATGCTCGCCAGACAGGGAATCCTGACAGCAGAAGAAAAAGATCAGATCGAAGCAGGTCTTGACGGAATCCTTGCAGATGTAAAATCCGGCAAACTCGAGATCACATCCGAATACGAAGATATCCACAGCTTTGTAGAAGCAAACCTTATCGACAGAATCGGTGATGCAGGCAAGAAACTTCACACAGGAAGAAGCCGTAACGATCAGGTAGCCCTTGACATGAAACTCTATGTAAGAGATGAGATTGACGAGACAGACGAACTGGTAAAGAAACTTCTCGAAGCACTTCAGAAGATCATGGAAGAGAATGTCCACACATACATGCCAGGCTTCACACACCTCCAGAAAGCGCAGCCGGTCACACTGGCTCACCACGTAGGTGCATACTTTGAAATGTTTGTACGTGACAGAAGCAGACTTGCAGATATCCGTAAGAGAATGAACACCTGTCCTCTGGGTGCAGGCGCACTGGCAGGAACCACCTACCCGCTTGACAGAGAATATACAGCACAGCTTCTCGGTTTCGACGGCCCGACCAGAAACAGCATGGACTCTGTATCAGACAGAGACTATGTGATTGAGCTTCTGTCCGCATTCTCCACAATTATGATGCATATGAGCCGTTTCTGCGAAGAGATCATCATGTGGAACTCCAATGAATACCGCTTTGTAGAGATTGACGACGCCTACAGCACAGGCAGCAGTATCATGCCTCAGAAAAAGAACCCGGATATCGCAGAACTTGTAAGAGGAAAAACAGGACGTGTATACGGAGCATTAACATCTATCCTTACAACCATGAAAGGAATCCCTCTTGCATACAACAAAGATATGCAGGAAGACAAAGAACTTACATTTGATGCCATTGACACTGTAAAAGGATGTCTTGCCCTCTTCACAGGCATGATCTCCACTATGCAGTTCAACAAACAGAATATGGAAGCAAGTGCAAAGAATGGCTTTACAAACGCTACAGATGCAGCCGATTATCTGGTAAATCATGGAGTACCTTTCCGCGATGCACACGGCATTGTAGGCCGTCTGGTGCTTACCTGTATTGATAAAGGGATTTCTCTGGATGAACTTCCTCTTGAAGAATATAAAGCCATCAGCCCGGTATTCGAGAATGATATTTACGAAGCGATCAGTATGAAAACCTGTGTAGAAAAACGTATGACCATCGGTGCGCCGGGACCTGACGTGATGGAGAAAGTGATCGCTGAGAGCAAAAAATATCTGGAAGAAAATTAAAAAAATGCTTGCAATTTATTTTGGTTTGTTATAGTATGTACAAGAAAGACAGATGTACGCAATATAAGGACACCTGGATAAAAATGTCCGCGAAAGGGTAGAGACGCGGGCAGAAGATAAAGAGGAGAAAGATATTATGAGTGAAAAGCTTAGAGTCGGTATTTTAGGTGCTACAGGTATGGTAGGTCAGAGATTTATCTCTCTGCTTGAGAATCATCCATGGTTTGAAGTTGTAACTGTAGCTGCAAGTCCGAGAAGTGCAGGAAAGACATACGAAGAGGCAGTTGGCGGAAGATGGAAAATGGATACTCCAATGCCGGAGGGTGTCAAGAATCTTGTTGTTATGAACGTGAACGAAGTAGAGAAGGTTGCTGCAACAGTTGATTTCGTATTCTCTGCTGTAGATATGTCAAAAGAAGAGATCAAGAAGATCGAGGAAGAATATGCTAAGACAGAGACACCGGTTGTTTCCAACAACAGTGCTCACAGATGGACACCGGATGTACCGATGGTAGTGCCGGAAATCAATCCGGAACACTTCGATGTAATCGAATCCCAGAAGAAACGTCTTGGAACAACACGCGGATTTATCGCTGTTAAACCAAACTGCTCTATCCAGAGTTATGCTCCTGTATTAACTGCATGGAAAGAGTTCGAGCCATATGAAGTAGTTGCTACTACATATCAGGCAATCTCCGGAGCAGGTAAGACATTTAAGGACTGGCCGGAAATGGTTGGAAACATCATCCCATACATCGGCGGCGAGGAAGAGAAGAGCGAGAAAGAGCCATTAAGAATCTGGGGTAAAGTAGAAGACGGTGTGATCAAACCTGCTACAGAACCGGTTATCACATGCCAGTGTATCCGTGTACCGGTACTGAACGGACATACAGCAGCTGTATTCGTTAAATTCCGTAAGAACCCTACTAAAGAGCAGCTTATCAAAGCATTAGTAGAGTTCAAGGGACTTCCACAGGAATTAGAACTTCCAAGTGCTCCGAAGCAGTTCATCCAGTATCTGGAAGAGGACAACCGTCCACAGGTTACAGAGGATGTAAACTTCGAACATGGCATGGGCGTATCTGTAGGACGTCTTCGTGAAGACACCGTATATGACTGGAAATTCGTAGGACTTTCCCACAATACAGTCAGAGGTGCAGCAGGCGGAGCAGTTCTCTGTGCTGAAACCTTAAAAGCAAAAGGATATATCCAGGCGAAATAATTTATAGAAAATAATAAAAGAGGTGCCGGTAACGGTGCCTCTTTTTATGAGGACACGACGGATTATGAAAGAAAAAGTTCTGACAACAGTGGTAACTTTTGAAACTACTACTCAGGCAATTGCCATGGAAAGGGAATGTAAGAAAAACAAATTTACAGGCAGACTGATCCCTGTGCCAAGAGAAATATCAGCTTCCTGCGGCCTTGCGTGGAAATGTGGGGAACAGAACGAAGAAGAAACAGCTTCCTATATGAAGGAACAGGATCTGGAATATGAAAAGATTTATAGGATTCTTGCGTAAAATGGAAAGATTTATAGGAATACCTGATATATGGTAAACGGTTCACATTTTGACGGATATGTGAAAACATGATACAATGATAGCACTGAATCTCTTGTTATAGAAGATATGTAACTATTCGGCAGTCTGTCGGCTGTGAAAGTACGTTACTGTTCACTCCGTTTACAGTAACGAAAGTATTGAACAGTTACGAGGAGATTCTGAATATGGAGATCAATTGGGGTGAACTGACTTATGGGAAATGAAATGAAAAAAAGTGAAGTGCGTCTTACACAGCTTGCCAGTGCAGCCGGATGCGGTGCTAAGATTGGCCCGAAAGTTCTGGCGCAGGTAGTAGGCAAACTTCCGAAATTTACAGATCCGATGCTTCTGGTAGGTCCGGAGACATCAGACGATGCAGCAGTATACAAGATTAATGATGAACTGGCAATGATCCATACAGTAGACTTTTTTCCGCCAGTAGTGGATGATCCGTATATGTACGGGCAGATCGCGGCAGCCAATGCACTGAGTGATGTCTATGCAATGGGCGGTGTTCCGAAACTGGCATTAAATGTGGTAGCATTTCCAAACTGCCTTGGTCCGGAAGTACTGGAGCAGATTCTGCGTGGCGGTGCAGATAAGGTCATGGAAGCCGGAGCAGTCCTTGCAGGAGGGCATACTATCAATGATAAAGAACCGAAATACGGACTCTGTGTAACTGGTTATGTGCATCCGGACAAAATGTGGAAAAATTACGGTGCAGAAGAAGGAGACATCCTTATTCTTACCAAACCGCTGGGCTGTGGAATTCTTAACACTGCCATTAAGGCAGAAATGGCGTCTCAGGAAGAAATTGAGAGAGTCCAGAAGATCATGGCGAAGCTGAACAAATATGCAGCAGAGATTGCATCTAAATACACGATCCACAGCTGTACCGACGTAACAGGATTCAGTCTTGCAGGTCACAGTCTGGAAATGGCAAAAGGCAGCCGGAAAACTCTGGTGATCCAGTCTGAGAAACTTCCGATCATTGAGGGTGTTGAAGAATATGCACAGATGGGGCTGATTCCTGAAGGTGCATACAGAAATCGTGACTTCGCAGGCGATGAAGTACGAAGTGAGATTAAGGAACTCTGGATGGAGGATCTGGTATTTGATCCGCAGACATCCGGCGGACTTCTGCTTGCAGTACCGGCAGAAGAAGCCGATGCCCTTGCAGAAGAGCTTGCAGGTATGGATATCTTCGGCGGTGTTATCGGATATGTAACAGAATTGCAGGATAAAGCAGTTGTATTCGAATAAAAAATTCAGCTTTAATTTCAGACATTTTTTCCTGCGTCAGCATGTCTGCAGATATCTTTCTTGTCCTTTGTATTCTGCCGAACTGTCTCGATTGCATTAGTATATGGAATTGCTATAAAAATCTTCGAATATAATGGAACATAATTACAAATCTGATGAATATTCTTGAATTGTTTGACGATTTCGGTTGTGAAACAGATATTCAGGTGATATAATGTTCTCAATAAAATACATTGCGGAGGTGTAGTTATGAATTACGAAGATGTACAGAAAGTGTCAAATGCGGCGAAAGCCAAGAGTAACCTGGTGAATACCAACTTTTTCAAGTACTTCATACGTGCGATCATGGCGGGCTTTTTTATTGATGTGGCTATGATCTACAGTAATGTAGTTGGAAACGTATTCTCCAAGACCATGCCTGAATGGGGAAAATTTGTGGGGGCATTAGTATTCTCCATTGCAGTGCTTCTGATCAGCTTCGTAGGCGGCGAACTTTTTACAGGAAATAATATGGTAATGGCGTTCGGAGCCTATGATAAACAGGTAAACTGGAAAGAGGCCGGTAAGGTATGGGGAGTAAGCTACCTTGGAAACTTTGTGGGATGTGCAATTTTAGCATTGCTGTTTGTATGGGCCGGAGCGTCCGGAACAGCAGATTATTTTGCAGGATTTATCGGAAACAAGCTGAGTATTCCGCTCGGACAGATGTTCTTCAGAGCAGTGCTCTGTAACTTCTTCGTCTGTCTTGGTGTGCTCTGTGGCATGAAATTAAAGAGTGATGCAGGAAGATTCCTGATGATCGTTATGTGTATCTCAGGATTCGTTGTAAGTGGATTTGAGCACTGCATCGCAAATATGGGAATCTTTGTTACGGCATACTGCCTGGTACCTGGATTATCCCTTGGAGCCATGTTAAAGAGCATGGTAGTAGTAACTTTAGGAAATATGGTGGGCGGTGCCCTGTTGCTGGCATGGCCGCTCAGAAAGATGAGTGCAGATAAATAATATGTCAAAAGCTTTATACATAGCCGAAAAGCCCAGTGTGGCACAGGAATTCGCAAAAGCTTTGAAAATCAACGGACAAAGACGGGATGGCTACCTGGAATCTCAGGACAGCGTGGTGACCTGGTGTGTGGGACACCTGGTCACCATGAGCTACCCGGAAAAATATGATATCAAATATAAAAGGTGGAGTTTAGATACCCTGCCTTTTTTGCCGCGCGAATTTAAATATGAAGTGATCCCCGGAGTGCAGAAGCAGTTTGAGATTGTCAAAGGACTGCTTAACCGTGAGGATGTGGACACCATTTACGTGTGTACCGACTCCGGACGTGAGGGGGAATACATTTACCGTCTGGTGGCACAGATGGCAGGTGTTCATGGAAAAAAAGAAAAGAGGGTCTGGATCGACTCTCAGACAGAAGAAGAGATCATGAGAGGAATCAGAGAGGCAAAAGATCTGTCAGCATATGACAATCTTTCTGCTTCAGCCTATCTTCGGGCGAAAGAAGACTATCTCATGGGAATTAATTTTTCCCGTATACTGACACTGCGTTATGGAAACAGTGTGTCAAATTATTTAAATACGAAATATCAGGCCATTTCTGTAGGACGGGTTATGACCTGTGTGCTTGGAATGGTAGTGCGAAGAGAACGCGAGATCCGTGCGTTTGTGAAAACTCCGTTTTACCGCGTACTCAGCAGCATTGCCCTTGAGGGAGAAAACTTTGAGGGAGAATGGAGAGCTGTGGAAGGCAGCAGATATTTCCAGACTCCTTATCTGTATAAAGAGAACGGATTTAAAGAGAAAGCCTATGCTGAAAAACTGATACAGGAGCTGTCTGTGAGTCAGCCGCTGCAATGTACAGTAGAGAAAATCGAGCGGAAAAAAGAGAACAGGAATCCGCCGCTTTTATTTAACCTGGCGGAGCTTCAGAATGTGTGCTCCAAGCTGTTCAAGATCAGCCCGGATGAGACATTAAAAATCGTACAGGAACTGTATGAAAAGAAACTGGTCACTTATCCCAGAACAGATGCCCGTGTATTGTCTACTGCGGCTGCGAAGGAAATTTATAAGAATATTTCCGGACTGCGTAATTATGAACATACAGCGGAAATCGCACAGCACATTATTGAACAGGAAAATTACAAAAATCTGGCGAAGACCAGATATGTTAATGATAAGCAGATCACAGACCATTATGCAATCGTACCCACAGGCCAGGGATTAAACGCATTGAGAAGTGTTTCTCTTACTGCGCAGCGTGTATATGAGACCATTGTCAGAAGGTTTGTATGTATTTTTTATCCTCCTGCAGTATATCAGAAGATCAGTCTTGTGACAAAAATTCAGAATGAGAGCTTCTTTTCTTCATTTAAAGTACTGCTGGATGAAGGGTACTTAAAAGTTGCCACAAATTCTTTTGCGAAGCGAAAAGCAGCAGATGCCATGAGCAGTGTGAACAGAGCCGGCGCAGCCGGCAATGAGGGAAGTGAAGAGGAAGATCCGGATACAGGAAAAAACGGCGGGAACAAAGCTGATGATTCGGCTGAGGATATGGCATGTGATACCAGACTTCTTGCCGCATTGCAGAACCTGAAAAAAGGTGATATACTCTCTGTGGACAGCCTGAGTATCAAAGAGGGCGAGACATCGCCGCCAAAGCGTTATAATTCCGGTTCTATGATTCTTGCAATGGAGAATGCAGGTCAGCTGATCGAGGACGAAGAGCTTCGTGCCCAGATTAAAAGCTGCGGAATCGGAACCAGTGCCACCAGAGCGGAAATTCTTAAGAAACTGTGCAATATCAAATATCTGGCACTCAATAAGAAAACCCAGGTGATCACTCCAACCCTTCTTGGAGAGATGATCTTTGATGTGGTAAACTGCTCCATCAGACAGCTTCTGAACCCGGAACTGACTGCAAGCTGGGAAAAAGGACTGAATTATGTGGCAGAGGGCAGTATTACAGAACAGGAATATATGGATAAGCTGGAACATTTTGTGCGCCTTCGCACCAGACAGGTGGAGGACAGCAATATCCAGCCATATCTGAGACAGTTCTTTGATGTTGCAGCAGTGAATTATAAGGATTCATTTGAAAAAAACAGTGCGAAAACAACAGGCAGATCAACGTCCGCAGCGGGACGATCACGTACCTGCAGAAAGCCGTCTGCTTCAAAGTAGTGTGTATTTGTGACAGATAAAAGAAAACATGTCATCATAGCGAGAGAAAAGAGGAAAATATTATGTTAAAAGATTTTACAATTGCAAACCTTCTGGATCTGAACGAAACAATCGCAAAGGATTTATTTGAAGGAAAAACATATCCATGGGAAGTATTACCGGAGATCGGAGATTTCATTCTGAAACTGGGACAGACCTTAAGTGAAGAAGAATACGACCACCCGTCAGAAGATGTATGGATCGCCAAGAGTGCCAAAGTAGCACCTACAGCCTGCATCAACGGTCCGGTCATCATAGGTAAAGAAGCAGAAGTACGCCACTGTGCATTTATACGCGGAAAAGCAATTATAGGTGAGGGTGCAGTAGTAGGTAATTCTACGGAATTAAAGAATGCGGTACTTTTCAACAAGGTACAGGTTCCGCACTACAATTATGTAGGCGATGCAGTTCTCGGCTACAAATCCCATATGGGCGCAGGTTCCATCTGTTCCAATGTAAAATCTGACAAGAAACTGGTAGTTGTAAAAGACGGTGACGAGAAGATTGAAACAGGTCTGAAGAAATTCGGCGCAATGCTTGGAGATAACGTAGAAGTGGGCTGCGGTTCTGTATTAAATCCCGGAACTGTGATCGGACGCTGCTGCAATATTTATCCACTTTCCTCAGTAAGAGGCTGTGTACCTGCAAATCACATTTATAAGTCAAAAACAGAAGTTGCAGAAAAGAAATGATTTAACCGAATCAAGTAGCGAAGGGGATTGCGAATATCCGTTTGACAAGGTATTTTTAGAAGATAATTCAAAGGATAGAAGAGGCAGGTTGTATGAAGGATATTATTTCAGTCATACAGCCTGCCCTTTTATATTTTTTGTCTGTCAGATACGGAAGATATCTGTTGTAACTGATATTACATATGAAATAAAAGTTTTCTCAGGATTACCAGAATGGTAATGTGCACCGGATAAAACCAGTAAAAAACATATTTCAGAAATTTTCCTTTTACAAATCCACGTTCACCATTGTACATATTAATGGAAAGAAAAGCAAAGCAGGCTTTCCATTCATAGTAAAGCCAGCAGCTTCCGATGATCGCCTGGGCGGTTTTATCGTTGCGGAACCAGTACATGATCAGCAGGAATACAAATCCCCGCCATCCGTAATCTGCCTTCAGAAATACGGAGACAGTCAGCAGTGCCAGTATGCAGACAAGCTGCATTTTCTGGTTATCCCAGAAGTATTCCAGTGCGCAGAATGCCAGGTACCCCAGAAAAAGGGTGAAAAATACATTCTGTTTCTCATATCTCCAGGTGTTGGTAAACATAAAGTTCCATGGGATCTCAGAGATACATGCAAATAGAAACAGATTCAGGCCATATTTCTTACGGTTATGTGTATGCAGAAATCCTTCCACTAACAGAAAACAGAAAATTGGAAAAGCGGCCCTGCCGATATCCCGGAAAATCCGATACCAGCTGTAATCCACGCCTCCGAAACTGAAAAGGGTTGCGGTTGTGGCAGGATAATTATACAGGATCATTAAGCCTGTATGGTCAATCAGCATCAGGATGATAGCGATTAATTTTAAAGCGCTTCCGCTCAGAACCTGAAATTTTGCAGGGAGAAAGGAAGCAGGTAACTTTGTTGTCATAATAGAAATCCCTTCATTAATAGAAATTAGAACTATTTTACCACAAAAAAATCAAAGATGGTTAAAAATTTTACAATTTATGACTGGACGAATCAGCACTTTTGTGAGAAAATAACACTAGGTTGTTAGGCATACTCCTCTGAAGTCATTCAGCAGACATCAGAGTTTTACCCTGTGCAGTTCATTCAGCAGTTCTGTACAGCGGAGAGTATAACAACATGAAGTTAATCTATACTTGAAAGGAGTTTTACAATGATTTATTCACGCGAAGTAGAAGAAATGTGCCCAGTTGCACAGGGCGTTCATCATGGCGCCGCTCCAATCCCAGAAGAAGCTAAATGGGTACAGGCAAAAGAAGTCAAAGATATTTCCGGTCTTACACACGGTGTTGGCTGGTGTGCACCACAGCAGGGTGCCTGCAAGCTTACATTAAATGTTAAAGAGGGTATCATCCAGGAAGCACTGGTTGAGACTATCGGATGTTCAGGTATGACTCACTCTGCAGCTATGGCTTCCGAGATTCTTCCGGGACTTACAGTTATGGAGGCACTGAACACTGACTTAGTTTGTGATGCGATTAACACAGCTATGAGAGAACTTTTCCTTCAGATCGTTTACGGACGTACACAGTCTGCATTCTCAGAAGAAGGACTTCCAGTAGGTGCTGGACTTGAAGACCTTGGTAAAGGACTTCGCTCTCAGGTTGGTACAATGTATGGAACTCTGAAAAAAGGACCTCGTTACCTTGAAATGGCAGAAGGTTATGTAACAGGTATTGCTCTTGATGCAGATGATGAGATCATCGGATATCAGTTCGTAAGCCTTGGAAAAATGACTGATTTCATCAAAAAAGGCGATGACCCGAATACTGCATGGGAAAAAGCAAAAGGTCAGTACGGCCGTGTTGCAGACGCTGTTAAAATTATCGACCCAAGAAAAGAATAATTTAGGAGGTAACAGGAAATGGCTTTATTTGAATCATATGAGAGACGAATTGACAAGATCAATTCTGTTTTAAACAGCTATGGCATTGCTTCTATCGAAGAAGCTGAGAAAATCACAAAAGACGCAGGTCTTAATGTATACGATCAGATCAAAGGCATTCAGCCAATCTGTTTCGAGAACGCTTGCTGGGCATATACAGTAGGTGCTGCAATCGCAATCAAAAAAGGATGCAAGAAAGCAGCAGATGCAGCAGCAGCTATCGGTGAAGGACTTCAGGCATTCTGTATTCCTGGATCCGTTGCTGATACACGTAAAGTAGGTCTTGGACATGGTAACCTTGGCAAGATGCTTCTTGAAGAAGAAACAGAGTGCTTCTGCTTCCTGGCTGGACATGAGTCCTTCGCAGCAGCTGAAGGTGCTATCGGTATCGCTGAGAAAGCTAACAAAGTTCGTCAGAAACCATTACGTGTTATCCTGAACGGTCTTGGAAAAGATGCTGCTCAGATCATCTCCCGTATCAACGGCTTTACATATGTAGAGACAGAATACGATCCATACAAGAACGAAGTTAAAGAAGTATTCAGAAAAGCATACTCCGAAGGACTTCGTGCAAAAGTTAACTGCTACGGCGCTAACAGCGTTCCGGAAGGTGTTGCTATCATGTGGAAAGAAGACGTTGACGTTTCTATCACAGGTAACTCCACAAACCCGACACGTTTCCAGCATCCAGTTGCAGGTACATACAAGAAAGAACGTCTTGAAGCAGGTAAGAAATACTTCTCAGTTGCTTCCGGTGGTGGTACAGGACGTACACTTCACCCGGACAACATGGCAGCAGGTCCAGCTTCCTACGGTATGACAGATACATTAGGACGTATGCACTCTGATGCACAGTTCGCTGGTTCTTCTTCTGTACCGGCTCACGTAGAGATGATGGGTCTCATCGGCGCTGGTAACAACCCGATGGTTGGTATGACAGTTGCAGTAGCTGTTTCCATCGAGGAAGCTGCTAAGGCTGGAAAGTTCTAATCAAACCTTTTTAATCAAAGAGTCAACAAACCTAGAAAGTACCGTAGTTCCAAGGGCTGCGGTACTTTTCTTAGTTTAGATCAAAAAATGAGAAAGTAATTTGAGACACGGTGAGAAGCCTTGAAAATGGCAAGATAGGCAAACAGGTAGGTAACAAGTAGGCAACAGAGCGAAGGAAACAAAAAGAAGAGCCGATCACAGGAAAAGAAATGCCGCAACCACAAGGGTTACGGCATTTTTTCTAGTGTGCCGAGCATGGCACTAATCTTACTGGTGAAAGTCCAGTCACGGGTATTTACCGCCAAGTGTAGTGAACCACAAGTCGGTACCAGTAATGGTATGGATGAAGGTAGAAAAAAGCGGCTTTTCAAGCCGCTTTTTCTGCATAGTTAAATATGTTAAATAAAAAAAGATTGTTGAAAAAATATTACATATATGATACAATTGTTAACATAAACGTAACATGATAACGAGGTATAATGATGGAAAGAAGGCAAAGTATTATGAGAAGGAGAGGCAAAACATTTTTATCGCTGTTTCTTTCTGCTGTGATCGTTACCGGTCAGCCGGTATTGGCAGCCGATTTTTCTGCTGGAGAGGAAACATTTATTTCGGAAACCACAGAGCAGGAAGGCGATGTATCGGAAGCTTCAGCTATTTTCGAGGATACTGTGGATTCAGACAGTGAAATGAGATATGATAAATATGAGGCGACAGTTTCTAGTGAAATCCTTGATTTGGGACAGACTGGAGTAAACGGCGGCGGTTGGGAAAGGCTAGAGATAAAAAATACAGGTACAGAGAGCTGGCAGATCAAATCCATTTCAGAATTGAATGATTTTAGACTTGAACATTTAGAGCATCCATTATTATATGAGGGAAGACTTCCGATGAAAGTTGGGAATAAGGTTAAGCCCGGAGAAGCTGTTGCAGTGGATATTTATGTAAAGCCAAATCTTTCTCAGGGGATTCATGAAGAAACTTTTGTCATGGAAACAGAAGAAGGAATTCAGGCAGAGTGCAGGATACGGGTTCTCGTTCGTGGGGAATCAGAGGAGGATTACGAGGTTAACTGTGTACCAAATAGTGGTACGAGATTTCTCACAATTACTCAGGAAGAGTACGATTCATGGGATGATGTAGAACCAGAGCCGGATATGTTGATGTGCCCATCACGGTTGATTACAATATGCAACAATGGGCAAAAACCTGTCACAGTTGATTTTGAGGATACGGAACATTTCAGGGCATGGTTCTATATTGACGAAGACACGGGAGTTGTTATGCCGGGGGAAAATACGATAATTCAGGTTTTTCCGAAAGCAGAAGAACAGGTAGCTACTGATATTTTTAAGGTTTCCATCACAGGAGGAATAGAATTATCTTATATAATTTCCCAGAATTGTCCTCATATTGCACCGCCTTATCCGGAAGGAGCAACGATAAAAGATGTGAAAGTACAGGGGTCAACTATTAAGGCAGTGGCTTATGACTGCGCAAACAGCGAAGGTTTCGATGCGGTTCTGACAAAGAAAAGCTGGGGTGACAAACCTGAGAATTATGTGAAGGTGGCGAAGAATCAGGATGCAAAGACCATCACCTTTACAAATGTAAAAAACGGGACGTATTATCTGGGAATCCATGCGTACAACAGGGATTATTATGATGGAAAAGTGTCTGGGAAAAGGTTTGGGGCATGGAGTTATCCAGTAAAAGTAGTAGTAAAGAACGGAATTCCCACAGAGAGGGTGAAGATTAAAACTGTAAAAACAGGTAAAGGAGCTGTGGCTGTAACAGTTGGCGTACCAAAAGGATTTGCAAGAGCAGATATGGAACTGAGATCTACAGGCGGAACCACCGTATATAAACGGAACAATCGGACAACCTATACAAGGATTACAGGCGTGAAGCCCGGAACCTATACTCTGAGAGTCCGCCCATGGGCCAAAACTAACGGAAGGAAAGCTTACGGAGACTGGGTATCCTGGGGAAGAAGAATCAGGGTAAAATAAAAAGAAACAGGCAACTGCCCCTTGTTTAGAAAAGTTTAAATTGGTTTGAGAAAGAGAAAAGTAAATTCTGTAAAGTTGACTTTACAAAACCTGAAAAACAGAAAGAGAGCTACCAGACAGCAGAAGAAAAAAACAGAACGGACAAAAAAGACGGACTGATTACATAATAGGAAACTGAAAGTTTGAAACAAAGGGATAGTGGATAGAGAATAAATTTTGACATCACAAATAAGCCATCTTTAGGTGGCTGAAAAATTGAATATAAACGCAACACCTAATCAGGAAACTGACAAAGGATCGTCTTTGATAAAATAACCTCTTTGCTTAAGCAGATTAAGTGCCTGTGAAGTAGTTAACACTTTTTCTTTATTCACAGGACGGGAGTCAAGAAAACCTTCCGGTGTATATGGCTTTAAATCTGTGAGTATGTGCCAGATAGCGGTCAGGATCATACGGCAGCAATGACGGCTTTCTTGTGACCACGGCGTGCTTTGATGCGACGGTAACGGTCTGTAAATTCAGGATGTTTCTTATAGCACTCCCAAAAAATACTGCACATTCTTGACAACAGGTCTATGATAGAGTCAAGAGGTGATTATTATGTTGCATGATGAAACACGAAAACTGCTTATTGAAGCTTGGAATAAAACGCACAATGCAAAAGAAATCTACATCTACAGATTTTCTTCCATTGAATTTAAATAACGAAACTTATCTTTACAGAGATTGGGTTCCTGCAAAGGTAGAAAAAAGCGGCTTTTCAAGCCGCTTTTTCTGCATAGTTAAATATGTTAAATAAAAAAAGATTGTTGAAAAAATATTACATATATGATACAATTGTTAACATAAACGTAACATGATAACGAGGTATAATGATGGAAAGAAGGCAAAGTATTATGAGAAGGAGAGGCAAAACATTTTTATCGCTGTTTCTTTCTGCTGTGATCGTTACCGGTCAGCCGGTATTGGCAGCCGATTTTTCTGCTGGAGAGGAAACATTTATTTCGGAAACCACAGAGCAGGAAGGCGATGTATCGGAAGCTTCAGCTATTTTCGAGGATACTGTGGATTCAGACAGTGAAATGAGATATGATAAATATGAGGCGACAGTTTCTAGTGAAATCCTTGATTTGGGACAGACTGGAGTAAACGGCAGTGGTTGGGGGTGGGAAAGGCTAGAGATAAAAAATACAGGCACAGAGGCTTGGCATATCAAATCTATCTCAGAATTGAATGATTTTACACTTGAGCCGTTTGATTATCCGTTTCAGGGAAGGTTTCCAATGGAAGTTGGGAATAAGGTTAAGCCCGGAGAAGCTGTTGCAGCGGATATTTATGTAAAGAAAAATCTTTCTCCGGGAATTCATGAAGAAACCTTTGTCATGGAAACAGAAGAAGGCATTCAGGCGAAGTGTAGGATACGGGTTCTTATTCGCGGCGCATCTGATCAGGATTATGAGGTGAACTGCAGACCGAATAGCGGTACGAGATTTCTCACAATTACCCCTGAAGAATACGACTGGTGGGATAATACAGATCCGGATCCGGATATGTTTATGTGTCCAAAACGCAGTATATGGATATATAACAATGGAAAAAATCCTGTTACGGTTGATTTTGAGAATACGGAACATTTCTGGGCGTACCTTGATGATTATGAAACGGGGGTTATTATGCCCGGAGAAGGTACAACGGTTTATCTTCGTCCGAAAAAGGAAGAACAGGTAGCTACTGATATTTTTAAGGTTTCCATCACAGGAGGAATAGAATTATCTTATATAATTTCCCAGAATTGTCCTCATATTGCACCGCCTTATCCGGAAGGAGCAACGATAAAAGATGTGAAAGTACAGGGGTCAACTATTAAGGCAGTGGCTTATGACTGCGCAAACAGCGAAGGTTTCGATGCGGTTCTGACAAAGAAAAGCTGGGGTGACAAACCTGAGAATTATGTGAAGGTGGCGAAGAATCAGGATGCAAAGACCATCACCTTTACAAATGTAAAAAACGGGACGTATTATCTGGGAATCCATGCGTACAACAGGGATTATTATGATGGAAAAGTGTCTGGGAAAAGGTTTGGGGCATGGAGTTATCCAGTAAAAGTAGTAGTAAAGAACGGAATTCCCACAGAGAGGGTGAAGATTAAAACTGTAAAAACAGGTAAAGGAGCTGTGGCTGTAACAGTTGGCGTACCAAAAGGATTTGCAAGAGCAGATATGGAACTGAGATCTACAGGCGGAACCACCGTATATAAACGGAACAATCGGACAACCTATACAAGGATTACAGGCGTGAAGCCCGGAACCTATACTCTGAGAGTCCGCCCATGGGCCAAAACTAACGGAAGGAAAGCTTACGGAGACTGGGTATCCTGGGGAAGAAGAATCAGGGTAAAATAAAAAGAAACAGACAACTGCCCCTTGTTTAGGATAATAAGCGGGAATCCTCGGCAATTCAATTACCGAGATGAAAGCGCAA
>ONZW01000797.1_pt1 | contig 18988 bp, 10 predicted proteins | sample 1671071 | NCBI WGS metagenome assembly ONZW01 (sample SAMN06348119, study PRJEB24527) | human gut metagenome | biome: human gut; feature: ankylosing spondylitis patient; material: feces | host: Homo sapiens | place: China | collected 2015-10
GAAGGCCGGCGAGGCCGCGCTCGGCGCCGCCGAGTCGAAACTGCCGCGGCCGACACCGGATTCGGACGCGTCCGCTTCCGCGGCTCAGACGGCACCCGAGATCGAATCCGAATCCGGCAAGACGTCTGCCGAACGCTCCGACCGGCAGACGCCGCCTGCGAAACGCCGTTCGGGTCGCTCCGCCGTGCCCAGCTGGGACGAGATTCTCTTCGGCGAGTAGGATCGTCTGGCCCGCCGTCGCTGTCCAGCGAGACACGTCAATCCTTTTTTACGGAAAAACGCGACAGGCCGTCCGGATAATGAGACATCGGCGTGACACGTTCGGCATCGAAACGGTCACGCCACGTCAATCAGGCAGGGAATGTCCATTTCCAGCGCCGTCTGCGAGCCATGCACACCCGGCAGACGCGTCGCCTTGTCGGTCTGGATGCGCGAATCCACGAAGGTCGCCCTCCCGGCCGCCGATACCAGCACGTCACCGAGCATCGGCCTGACACGCGGCTCGACGACACCGAACATGCCCTGATCGATCGCCTCATCCCGGGTACGCACCAGAGCGGCGTCACCCAGCCGATCGCGCCATCGACGCGCGATGTCATTCGGGTCGCAATCCGGCTCGGCATACAGCATCAGAGACCTGGGCTCCCCGCCGACCAGGGCCACGCCCCGTGCGAGCTCGGGATTCTCGGCGATATCGACGCGCTGGTCCGGATCCGAACCGACCATGCCATGATCAGCCACGATGACGATGAGCGTGCCCCTCGGCGCAAGCCTGTGCAATTGCGCCAGCTGTTCGTCAACCCGCTCGAACACGGCCGTCCACTGCTCGGACTCCCAGCCGTAGGCGTGCCCCACCTTGTCGGCGTCGCGGATGTATAGGTACGTCAGCCCCGGCGTCTTCGAGGCCTCGCACGCGGCCCTCACGCGGCCGAGCGGCCGCATATCGCCCTTGTAGTCCGCACCGCGCAACGCGGCCTTCGTCAGCGGGGAGTCGGCGAACTTCGGCAGTCCGCAGCTGGTGACCCGCACGCCGGCGGCCCGCAGGGTCTCGAACACCGTGGGCTCCCTCTGCAGGTCCAGAGGCGCGATCGCGTTGTCGAACTGGATCAGCTGCGACAGCTCCCCCGTTTGGGTGTTGCGCTGCGTGTAGCCCGCCATCCCCGTCAGGCCCGGGCACGTGCCGGTGCCGAAAGCCGCCATCGCGGCGACGGTGGTGCTCGGCGCGCATGTGGCGATGGGCCTGTCGTTGGACTCGTCGCGCAGCAATGCGCGCAGATACGGACTGTGTCCGACGCGCATCCGAAGGTTCCAGTAGCCAAGGCCGTCAACCAGCGCCACGATCACGCTGTCGGCCTTGGGAACCCCCAAGGCGACGCGCAAGGCCTCTGGATCATGGTGGATCCGCGTGGCGACCGGATGCCCTATCGCCGCGCTGACCGCCGGCAGCACGGCGGACAGGTGCAGCGCCCCGCCGCGTACGGCGTCACGCCGCCAGTCGCCATACCGAACGGTCGGTATCGTCTGCAGCAATTCGTCCATGCTCGCGATTTCATCGTTCATGTTTTCCATTCAAGCACCGTCCGTCGGAAAAGGACACGGCTGGGCGGGATTCTTGGCATGATTGTTCGCTATCATGGACGATTGGATTTTTCAACGGCACCATTTCGGCCATTCGCGCCATGCGGATGGCCGAAGCACAGATTGGGGAATGGCACCTATGGCACATCGCACCACGACTCATCAGGCCTATGACCCGCGTCAGGTCCAAGAGCATATCGTGGAAACGCCGTTGAACGAGGAAATGAGCAAGTCGTTCCTCGAATACGCGTATTCGGTGATCTACGCGCGAGCCCTGCCTGACGCGCGCGACGGCCTCAAGCCCGTGCAGCGCCGCATCATCTACCAGATGGGCGAGATGAACCTGACGCCCGACCGCCCGTACATGAAATCGGCCCGCGTGGTGGGCGAGGTGATGGGCAAGCTCCACCCCCACGGCGATTCAGCCATCTACGAGGCGATGGTGCGTCTCGCGCAGCCGTTCGCGATGCGTCTCGCGCTGGTGGACGGCCATGGCAATTTCGGCTCGCTGGACGACGGCCCGGCCGCCTCCCGATACACCGAGGCCCGTCTGGCGCCCGCGGCGCTGGGCATGAACGCCGACATCGACGAGGACACCGTCGATTTCACGCCGAACTACGACAACAAGCTCAAGGAGCCGACCGTGCTGCCGGCCGCGATCCCCAACCTGCTGGTCAACGGCGGTTCGGGCATCGCTGTCGGCATGGCCACGAACATGGCGACCCACAATCTCGGCGAGGTCGTCGCGGCCGCGAAGCACCTGATGGCGCATCCCGACGCCACGCTGGAGGAGCTCATGCGCTACGTGCCGGGCCCCGATTGGCCGGGCGGCGGCATCATCATCGGGCGAAACGGCATCCGCGAAGCGTACGAGACCGGCCGCGGCACACTCACCACGCGGTCGATGACGCATTTCGAGAACGTGACGGCGCGCAAGAAGGCCATCGTGGTCACCGAGCTGCCGTTCATGGTCGGCCCCGAACGGGTGCTGGAACGCATTTCCGAAGGGGTGAAGAACCGCAAGCTGGAGGGAATCTCCGGCGCCATCGACCTGACCGACCGCCATAACGGCACCAGGCTGGTCATCGAGATCAAGACCGGTTTCGACCCGAACGCCGTGCTCGCGCAGCTGTTCCGACACACGCCGCTGCAGGACAATTTCACGATGAACAACGTCGCGCTGGTGGATGGCCGGCCCCACACCATGGGTCTCAAGGAGATGCTGCAGGTGTGGATCGACCACCGCCGCATCGTGGTGCGCCGGCGCAGCGAATTCCGCCGCCGGAAGGCGCTTGAGCGCCTGCACCTGGTCGAGGGCCTGCTGCTGGCCATGATCGACATCGACGAGGTCATCCAGGTCATCCGCACCTCGGATGACGCCGACGCCGCGAAGTCGCGGCTGATCGCGGTCTTCGACCTTGACGACGTGCAGGCGCAGTACATCCTTGACCTGCGCCTTCGCCGGCTCACACGCATGAGCCGCATCGAGCTGGAGGCGGAGCGCGACGACCTCAAGCGGCGTATCGAGGAGCTGGAGCGCATACTGGCCTCCGCGCAGGAACTGGACCGCGTGGTCGTCGACGAAATGGATCAGGCGGTTGCCGAATACGGGACGCCTCGCCGTACCGTGCTGCTGGACGAGGCCGAGGACGGCACGCTGACGCCGGTGACCCCTCATGGAGACGACAGCGTGAACGCGGCCGCGATGAAGGCCGCCGCAGCCGCGGCCACCCTGTCGTCGGCCGAAGCGGACGTGGCCGCCGCGGCCGCAGCAAGGAAGGCCGGCGAGGATGCCGCGGCAGTCGCGGCGCTGCAAATCGACGACGAGCCGTGCACGGTGATGCTCGGCGCGTCCGGCACGATAGCGCGCTCCACCCCGGCCGCATTGGATGCCTGGGAGTCACGGTCGACGAGCGACGAACGCACGAAGGACGACCACATCGTGTCCATCTTCCGCACCACCACACGGTCCTCGTACGGGCTGGTCACGTCCGCCGGGCGTCTGGTGCTGGCCCATGTGGTCGAATTGCCCGCGCTCGCCGCATCGCCGCAGACGAACGTCGCCGGCGGCATACCGGCCGACGAGCTGATCGGCATGACCGAAAGCACCGATCCGATTCCCGGCGAGCATGTCGTCGCCGCCATCCCCATGGATCAGCGCGACGACGACGGCCCGACCCCCGCTCCCCTGGCCATCGGCACACGGGCCGGCGTGGTGAAACGCTGGAACCGCGAGGCCCCCACCACGATGGACTCCTGGAGTGTCATCGACCTCAAGGACGGCGACTCCGTGCTGTTCGCCGCCGACGCGGCGGACGAAGACCGCCTCGTGTTCATCGCGTCCGACTCCTCGCTGCTGACGTTCGATGCCGGGAACGTGCGCCCGCAGGGTCGCACCGCCGGCGGCATGGCGGGAATCCGTCTGGCTGAGGGATGCACGGCGATCACGTTCAACGTGGTGCCCGCAGGCAAGATCGCGTGGACGTACGAAGAGGGCGACAACGGCATGTTCTCCGCGTCCGGAGCCGTCGTGCTGACGGTCGCCGGAGACAAGGACGCGCTGCCCGGCACCGAAAACGGTGCGGCCAAGGTGACGCCGTTGGAGATGTACCCGACCAAGGGCCGCGGCACCGGCGGAGTGAGGTCGCAGCGTTTCCTCAAGGGCCAGAACACCCTGATCTTCGCCCGCGTCGGCATGTACCCGCTGCACGCCTCCACCGAGGGAGGCTCGCCGGTGGAGCTGCCCAAGCCCGACATGCGCCGCGACGCATCCGGTGTTGATCTGGCCGCGCCTGTCGCCTTCTGTGGATGAGGCTGTTTCGGGGCCGGTGCCTTCAGCGAGCATCGCACCCCCCCCTCACACACCTGTGGGGCGTAGGGGGGGGGTGCCGTCCACGTTTCGGCAGACGCGCAGTTCCTGCAGGCGCGCAATATCAGATGGCACGCCGTGTCGGATGATGCGCAATGCCGGATGGCGTACCTCACGCGTAGATACGCCGGTGACCTGGCGCTGGCGGCGGAACATATCGGAGACCGGCGGCGGCTGTCAGCAGTAGAGCCTCATGCCTTGGGGTACGGGGACGAATCCCGCGACGTGCAGCATGCGCGACCACTCGCCTCGCACAGTCAATGGCTCGTCGTTGGCATCACAGAAGGTGACACCCCCGCGAATACCCCCGTCACGCAGGTTTCGCTGCAATGCGTAGGCGAGCTCGTTGCAGGCCTGCTGCAATGCGGGATCCGCGTCTTGCGCGAGCAACAGATGATGGCTTCGGGGCACCGCGTATGCCAGCAATCGTCCACCCCGGAGCACGACCGATGCGCCGGAGCGCCGCGCCGGCCTGATCGAAAACCCGCCTATCGTTCGTGGCCATGCGATGACGCTTCCGTACAGGTTGGCGGGGTCGGTGGCGTCCAACACGACCGCGGAGGGTTCCGCCGCGCATGCCCGCAGCGCATCCACGGTCTGACGCGACGCGAACTGTGCGGCACCGCATCCGCTGACGAACATGCCGCGCATCAATGCGCCATGCTCTTCCATGCGTCTGAGCACCGGATACAGGCCCGAGAATCCGCCGTCCAGACGTTCCTTGTCGATCATGGGCGGAGCTATGACGCCGTAACGGTCCAGCAACGCCTCAATCCGCGCGATGGCGACCCGCTCCGCGGACGCCTCCTGCATATCTGCATGAGGCACGGCGGACCATAGTCCCGTCATGTTCGCCGGGACACTGACCCTGACCCGCACCCTGCGCCGTGATGCACGGGCTGGGGCCTTCACCGCATGGGATGACGCTCCGAGGGATCTCAGCGGATCGAACGAGCTGTTGGTGACCTTCCCTTGCCAGACCAGCGACCATAGGGCCTCCTCGAACTGGGAGTCGGACCATGGGTGGGGCAATATCTCGCCGGTGGATTCGTCCACGCATTCCGACGACGCGTCCCATGCCGCGCGCGTCAGCCCTGCGAGCTGATTCGCATGATATGCCCCGCCCGGTGCCAGCACGGCCATCACCGCATCCGGCAGCGTGACCGGCTCCCCGGGGGCTTCGCCGTTCTTCTCCCCATCCTGCACTGTCAGAAGCAGGGAGTCCGCCGGATGCAATGCGACGAGTCCTGGTTCCTTCGCCTTGCTGCCGGTGGTCTTGGAACCCACCCAGACGATCTCGCCGGAGGAGAGCAGGCCGTCGAGCATCGCCGGACGATAGTCGCGCACCCGTGCCGGCAATACGGACGATTCCCATACCGAGGGAGGCAGGGCGACGCCTTCCAGCTGCTCGATGACACGCATCACCCCGTCTTCGCCGTCATATCGTTCGCCGCCCACCGGCCCGACACCTTGCAGCCCGATAAGGAATGTCTGGTATTCGCTCAATTCGACGGGCTTGGTCTCGGCTCGGGCCTTGGCCAGCGACCTGGCCCGGATGCGTCGGAACACCTCCTTGTGCAGCCATGCCTTTCCTCCGTCCTCGGCGGCGATGCCGTCAAGGACCTCTCCTCGTGCTTTGAGCATGTCCAAGGCGTGCACCGCGCCGGCCGCGTCGATCGACAGGTCCGCCATCATCCGTTCGACGGTGAAAGGCCCGTGCGTCTTGGCGTATCTTGCGACCCGGCCATCGATGTCATCGTCCGGCAGCTCGTTCCAGAACGTCCTGCGCCCCAGCTCCTCCTCGACCTCATGCACGGCTCGAGGATCCATGATCGCCGAGAAATCGGCCTGCCCCAGCAGCCGTTCCAGCACATCGGGATCGATCGACAGCAGTTGCGCCGATCGTTCCGCCTGAGGCACGTCGTACTGGTACATGACGGTACCCACATAGCCGAACAGCAGGTTCTCGGCGAATGGGGACGCAATGTCGGTCGTCACATCGACCAGACCGATGTTTCCCGACTGAATGTCCGTCATGATGCGACGCAACGCGGGCATGTCGTAATCGTCCTGCAGGCATTCGCGGGCGGTTTCCAGCAGCAGCGGAAAATTGCGTTTCAGCCGCGCGGCGTTCAACAGTTGCGCGGCACGCAGTCTCTGCTGCCATAGCGGCACGCGCCTGCCGGGATCGGTTCTGGGGAGGAACAGCGAGCGTGTGGCGCATTCCCTGAACCGGGCCGCGAACAGCACCGTCTCCCCCACCTGCGTCTCGATCATGCGCTGCATGTCGTCAGGGTCGAACCTGATGAGATCCGGGACATCGATGTCATGCTCCTGGGCGGGAAGCCTCAGGACGATGCCGTCATCGGCGGCGTATGCCTGGCCGTCGAATCCATAACGCTGCTTGAGACGCGCGGTGATTGCCATCGCCCATGGCTCATGCACGCGACGGCCATATCGGGAATGGATGATGACCCGCCAGTCCCCCTCGTCGTCGGGGCAACGTTCGATCACCATGCGGCGGTCATCCGGCACGACGCCGGTGGCCTTCCTCTGCTCCGCCAGCAGTCGGGCGAGGTTTTCCACGGCGTTGTCGTCCAGCCCGTCATCGTGCAGGCGGTCTGCCGTGGCGGTGTCGAACCGTGGATGGCCCGCTTCTGCGGCATCCGTCAGCCCAGTGCAGACCTGCCGGATGAAAGCGCCTTCGGCCGTACCGAACCCGCAGTCCCTGCCGCTGCCGTCCCCATGCCAGAACGGCAGACGGGCCGTCCTGCCCGGTGCCGGGGTGACGATCACGCGGTCGCGGGTGATCTCCTGAATCTGCCATGTGGATGTACCCAGGGTGATGATGTCGCCGACACGGGACTCGTACACCATTTCCTCGTCGAGTTCCCCCACTCTTCGAGGCCCTTTGCCCCCATCCGTCTCGGGCAGCACCACGGTGTACAGTCCGCGATCTGGAATCGTGCCGCCGCTGGTCACGGCGAGCCGCTGCGCCCCGGGGCGGGCGGAGATCAGGTCCTCATCATGGTTCCACATCAGGCAGGGACGGAAGGCGGAGAAGTCCTCGCTGTCGTAGGCCCCCGTCATCATGCCCATCACCGAGTCGAATGTGCCGCGGTCGAGGTCGCGGAAGGGTGCCGACCTGCATACCGTCGCATACCAGTCGTCCGGCCTGAGGTCCTCCATCGATGCGGCCGCGACGGTCTGTTGGGCGAGCACATCCAGCGGGTTGCGGATCACCGATATCGGTTCGATGTCGCCGGCCCGCATGCTTTCCACGCTCGCCGCCGCCCCGATGATCTGCTCCCGGGTCAGAGGGTAGATCAGCGCGTGGGACACCCCTCCGACACGATGATCCGCGCGTCCGATGCGCTGCAATCCTGACGATACCGACAACGGAGGCGATATCTGTATCACCAGATCCACCGACCCCATGTCGATGCCCAATTCCAGGCTGCTGGTGGCCACCACGCAACGCAGCAGGCCATGTTTGAGCTGTTCCTCGATCCGCTTGCGCCGCTCCTTGGACACCGACCCGTGATGGGCCATCGCGATGACGTCCCCGTCATCGTGAGACCGAACCAGCATCGTCGTGGAGCCGACCACGGGATCGTAATGCCGGGAAAACCCGCTGCGCCCCTCCGGTGACTGCGTCTGCGCGGCATCGGTGCCATGATCCTGTGCATACAGGTCGTTGAGCCTGGCGGTGAGCTTCTCCGCCAGGCCCCTCGAATTCACGAACACCAGCGTGGTGCGGTGGGAGAGCACCTGATCCAGCACGTCCCGCTCGATCACCGGCCATATGGATCCGCCCGCCCGATCCCCCGCGGCGCCGGTGATCGCCTGCGAATCGTATTGCGAATCCTCCGGCGAAACCAGAACCGACCGTCGATCCGGCGACACTGGCAGGCCACGCCGTTCGGCGAGCCGTCTCATGGCCGGGGTCACGCCGCTGATATGCGGGGCCGATGCCGCCGACGCGTCGACGCCTCCCGCACGGCCGGGCACATTGGCTGATTGGAGGTCCCTCATGTTCTCCAGCGGCTCGACGACGCGCAAATCCATCGCGGGCCTCTCCTGCGGATTGATGACGGTCACGGGATGGATCCCGCCGACGAATCTCGCGACCTCGTCGACAGGCCTTACCGTGGCGGACAACCCTATGCGCTGCGTCGCATGCCCGGCGAGCGCATCCAGCCGTTCCAGGCTCACGGCCAGGTGCGCGCCCCGTTTGGTGCCGGCGACGGCATGGACCTCATCGAGTATCACCGTTTCGACGTCGCGCAGGATGACGCGCGCCTTGGACGTCAGCAGCAGATACAGCGATTCCGGCGTCGTGACGAGGATGTCCGGCGGATGGGAGGCGATGGCGCGTCTCTCCCGTGTCGTCGTGTCACCGCTGCGTATGGCGATGCCGATATCGGGAGCGGCAAGGCCGGACGCCTCGCATTCGGCGGCGATGCCGTCGAGCGGAGCGCGGAGGTTCTTCGCGACATCGACGGCCAGCGCCTTCAGCGGCGAGACGTACAGCACCTTGACACGCCGAGTCCGACGCCGCTCTCCGGAAACGTCAGCCGCGCCCTTCGGAGCGATCATGGCACCGGAGCCGTTCAGACGATCCGCCTCTCCCGTCATCAGGCGGTCGATGGCCGAGAGGAACGCGCATAATGTCTTGCCCGAGCCGGTGGGCGCGACCACCAGAGCATTGCCCCCGGCATGGATGACCGGCCATGCCTGGCTCTGCGCCGCAGTAGGTACATCAAACGCATGTTTGAACCATGCCCTTGTAGGACCCGAGAACAGATTCAAACATTCGTACATATATTCGATTATGCGATGCAGCCTAGACCCACGACACACCGCTCGAAGACGGGCGACCTACTCCTCGACCCACTCCAGCACATCGCCCGGCTGGCACTCCAGCGCCTCGCAGATGCCGTCAAGCGTGGAGAAGCGTATGGCCTTGGCCCGCCCGTTCTTCAGCACTGAGACATTCGCCGGCGTGATGCCGACACGTTCCGCCAGCCCCCCCACCGACATTTTGCGTTTGGCGAGCATCACGTCGAGGTTCACTCGGATCGCCATGTCAGATCACCACCTCCAGCTCGTCGTGCTGGGCGATGGCGGCCAGCACGACGAGCGCATGACCAGCATCAGCAGCACGAACGCCGCGAGCAGCAGCAGGCCGACCGCGCCCAGCAGGACCACGCCCGGAGCCCCCCGCGCGACATCCACATAGGCACCCGACGCCGGGTCGCGGTATTCGGCATGGGCGAGACCTCCGTACAGCGTCACGAACAATACCGGCGCCGCCTCCACCGCCGCGCATGCGATGATCGCATCGACCCAGCGAACCGCGCGGCCGGAAAACACGTCAAGCCGGTCCACCAACGTCAGCAGATTCCACAGCGGCACCATCGCCGCCTCGACGCACGCCACGCCCAGTATGCCCGCGACGGCATACACCCAACGCGACGGAGCGAATTCCGGGTTGGCCTGCACGACGTCGCCCGACACCACGACCATGGCGCATTGCCCCGCCGCGGAAGCGCCGATCCCCCACATGCAGTACAGCCAGCTCATGTGACGACTCGCGTAATGGATCGCCACACAGTTGTTCAGCGCCGCATCGACGCCGCCTGCGCCCAATCCGTAGGGAGGGGGGCGGCGAGCAGAAAATTGGCCATGATTCTCCCGGTATTACCCAGTGGTATGTACGTTCGTACACATGCTAGGCGAACCGCAGGATATCCGTTCTCGCAGGCCGAACGAGCGCTCCGGTCCGCCGCGCTCCGGACCCGTTCACGGACGCATGGTCATTCGCGCTCAGCGCAACCATAGCGTTTCTCGAATAAAAACGAGATGATTGACCCGGAAAACCTGAACGAGAAAAGGCGGCAACATGGTCGGCAATGACACGATACACACGGTCACGCGTAAGGAGCACGACTGCATCGGCTACATGGATGTGCCGAAAGACGTGTATTGGGGCATCCATACGCAGCGGGCGCTCGGTAACTTCACCGTCTCCCGAATCGCGGACTCCACCCATCCCCAGCTGATGCGGGCCTATGCGACCGTCAAACGCGCCTGTGCCGAAGCCAACGACGAGCTCGGACTGATCGACCACGACAAGGCACGGCTCATCGTCGCCGCATGCCACGACGTCGAGAACGGCGAGCTCGCCGACCAGTTCCCGGTCGACGTGCTGCAGGGCGGCGCCGGCACATCGACGAACATGAACATGAACGAGGTCATCGCCAATCGGGCGTTGGAGCTCGGCGGGCATCCCAAAGGCGATTATGGGTTCATCCACCCGAACGACGACGTGAACCATTCACAATCGACCAACGACACCTACCCCGCGGCCTGCAAGCTCGCGCTGATCGACGCCATCGGGCCGCTCGCGGAAGAGACGAAGAAACTCACGCGGGCGTTCCACGACCTCGCCGACAAGCATACGAACGACGTCACCATCGGACGCACCCAGCTGCAGGATGCGGTGCCGATGACCTACGGTCAGGAATTCCACGCATTCGCAAGCTTCCTGAAAAGCGACCTCCTGGCCCTCGAACACGTCGTCCCGCAACTGACCACGCTGAACCTCGGCGCCACCGCCATCGGCACCGGCATCTGCGCCGACCTGCGGTTCCGCACGACCGCCACACGCCATCTGGCCGCCATCACCGGGCTGCCCATCACCGCGGCGTCGGATCCCGTGGCGGCCATGACCGATATGAGCGGATACATCGCCACGTCGCAGACAGTCAAGAACCTCGCCATACACCTGAAAAAGGCCGCCGACGACCTGCGACTGCTCAATTCCGGCCCGCATACCGGATTCGACGACCTCAACGTGCCGGCACGGCAGGCGGGCAGCAGCATCATGCCCGGCAAGGTGAACCCGGTCATCCCCGAATGCGTGAACCAATGCTGCTTCATGGTGTTCGGCATGGACACGACCGTCACATGGGCCGCATCCGAAGGGCAATTGCAGCTCAACGCCTTCGACCCGGTGATCATCCACGAACTGCTCAACGGCATCGAGCTGCTGACCCGCGCGATGGCGATGTTCCGCGAGCGCTGCGTGTCCGGCATCACCATCAACGCCTCGACGGGGCGCCGCTACGCCGAATACTCCCCGTCGATCGCCGCCGCACTGAACGGCGCCATCGGATACGAACACGCGGCCGACATCGCCCAGGAAGCGGCCAACGACAATCGCACCGTGCGCGATGTCGCCGGCGAGCGCACCGACCTGCCCGCGTCGACGCTCGACGAGCTGCTCGACCCGATCGCCCTGTCGCGCCGCCTCGGCCAGACCTGCCGGGAGCATCAGTAGACGGATATCGGCTCGGGCCGCCGCCGGCCTGATACAAGCCGACGGCGGCCCGAGCAGTGCACAGCCGGCAGAAAGCCGGATCAGGTGTCGATCTTGGAGCGGTCGAAATCGTCGGCGTTGTCGACGATGAACGCCTTGCGCGGCGGCACATCGTCGCCCATGAGCAGGCTGAATATCTCGGACGCCTGTGCCGCATCCTCCATGCGGATGCGCCGCAGCATGCGCGTGCGCGGATCCATCGTCGTGTCCGCGAGCTGGTCGGCGTCCATCTCACCCAGACCCTTGTAGCGCTGGATGTCGGGATTGTACGAGATGTGTCGCCGTTCGAGATCCGCCAGACGGCCGGCGAGCTCGTCATCGGAGTACGTGTAGATGAACTCGCCCTTGTGCGAGCCGGCGAGCGCGATGCGATGCAGCGGCGGCACGGCGGCGTAGACGTACCCGTGCTCGATGAGCGGGCGCATGTACCGGTAGAACAGCGTGAGCAGCAGGATGCGGATATGGGCGCCGTCCACGTCGGCATCGGTCATCATGATGACCTTGTGGTAGCGGGACTGCTCGATGTCGAAACCGGCGCCGGATCCCGCACCGACCACCTGGATGATCGCGGCGCACTCCTTGTTGTTGAGCATCTGGCTCAACGATGCCTTCTGCACGTTGAGTATCTTGCCTCGGATCGGCAGCAGCGCCTGGAATCCGGAATTGCGCGCAGCCTTGGCCGTGCCGAGCGCGGAGTCGCCCTCGACGATGAACAGCTCGGCCACATCGTCGTTGCCCGGCTGGCAGTCGGACAGTTTCGACGGCATGGCGGCGGATTCGAGCGCGTTCTTGCGGCGCGTGACCTCCTTGGTCTTGCGCGCCTGGATGCGGGCGTGCATCTCGCCGACAATCTTCTCCAGCACACGACTGGACTGCTCCTTGTAGCCGCGTTTGGAGCCCGTGATCATCTCGCCGAACTGCTTGTCGGTCATCCTGGTGACGATGGGCTTGACGGGAGCGGTGCCGAGCACGTCCTTGGTCTGCCCCTGGAACTGCGGCTCGGCGATGCGCACGGTGACGACGGCCACGAGTCCGGCCAGAATGTCGTCGCGCTCGACGCGCATGTTCGAGTCCTTGAGGTTCACCTTGAGTTTGCGGGCGTTGTCTTCAACGGCCTTGCGGATCTGCTTGGTGAGCCCCATGAGGAAACCGTCGACGTGCATGCCGCCGCCGGGCGTCTCGACCACGTTGACGAAGCTGCGCATCGTCGTGTCGTACCCGTTGGTCCACCGCATCGCGATGTCGACGCCGCATTTGCGGGTGACTTTCTGGGCGTGCAGTTCGCCGCCCTCGCCGACCGCCTGGGTCTCCTCCTCGTAGTTGTCCTCGCCGGTGATGCGCCAGATGTCGGATACCGCCTCTCCCGCGGACAGGAAATCGACGAAGTCCTTGACGCCGCCGGTGTGGCGGAATTCCTCGACGCGGGCGTGCGTGTGGCGGGCCGCGTCCACCTTCGCCGTCTCGACCGCGGCGGAGACGGCGGCAGGTCGCGCTTCGGCTTCACCCGCTTCAACGGTATCTTCGACGGCCGTGTCGGCCGCAGAGGCGATGTCGGCAGCGTCCATCAGACCGGTTCCATCGTCGGCGGGCGTCTGTGCGGCGTCGACTTCCATCATCTCGTCGACGCTGTCGTCGCCGGTTTCCGGCACGTTCTCGTCGATGACGGTGATCCGCAGTCCCGGCACCAGGAAACTGGTCTGGCGCACACGGTCGATGAGCTGCTCGTAGCTGAATTCGGCGGTGTCGTTGAAGATTTCGGGATCGGCCCAGTACCGGATGCGCGTGCCCGTGGTCTTCGGGCTGACCTTGCCGATGATCTCCAGCTCGGTTGGGCGGTTCTTGCGGGTGCGCTTGAACGGCGCGTCCGGGGACGGATGCTCGGGATCGGTGTCGGAATATACGCCGGGATGACCCTGGTGGAAGGCCATGTGATGGGTTTTGCCGTCGCGGTCGACCTCGACGTCCAGACGCGAGCTCAGCGCGTTGACGACGGACGAGCCGACGCCGTGCAGGCCGCCGGCCGCGTTATAGGACGCGTTGCCGAACTTCGCGCCGGCATGCAGCTTGGTCAGCACGACCTCGACGCCGGTGAGCTTGGTCTTCGGCTCGACGTCGACGGGGATGCCACGGCCGTTGTCGGCCACTTCCACGGAGCCGTCGTCGTGCAGGGTCACCGTGATATGGTCGCAGGCGCCCGCAAGCGCCTCGTCCACCGCGTTGTCGATGATCTCCCACAGGCAGTGCATCAGACCCTGGCTGTCGGTGGTGCCGATGTACATGCCGGGGCGCTTGCGCACCGCGTCCAAGCCTTCGAGCACGGTAAGGCTGTCGGCACCGTATTCCTGTTTGGGCATACAAATCCTATTTTCTGTATAACTCGCGGCTCTCCTCATCGAGGGGAGCTATCAACGGATGGCTCCGTCGGGGGGGGGGAACAGTCCACTGGACCGCCCCTCCTCGCGTGATCGCGCTGCCGAGCGGCGCGATCACTGATCGAGGAAGTCGCGCAGGGTCTGGGAGCGCGACGGGTGGCGCAGCTTCGACATCGTCTTGGACTCTATCTGGCGGATACGCTCACGGGTCACGCCGTACACGCGGCCGATATCGTCCAGCGTCTTGGGCTGGCCGTCCTCCAAACCGTAACGCATCTTGATGACGCCGGCCTCGCGGGGGCTCAGAGTCTCCAGCACCTGCTTGAACTGCTCCTGCAGCAGCGAGAACGCGACCGCGTCGGACGGCGCGATGGCGTCGGTGTCCTCGATGAGGTCGCCGAACTCGGAATCGCCGTCCTCGCCCAGCGGCGTGTGCAGCGAGATCGGCTCGCGGCCGTACTTCTGCACCTCCTGCACCTTCTCGACCGGCATGTCGAGCTCGCGGGCCAGCTCGTCCGGCGTGGGCTCGCGGCCCAGGTCCTGCAGCATCTGGCGCTGAACGCGCGACAGCTTGTTGATGACCTCGACCATGTGCACGGGCACGCGGATGGTGCGTGCCTGATCGGCCATGGCGCGGGTGATGGCCTGACGGATCCACCACGTGGCATAGGTGGAGAACTTGAAGCCCTTCTTCCAGTCGAACTTCTCGACGGCTCGGATGAGGCCCAGGTTGCCTTCCTGAATCAGGTCAAGGAAGAGCATGCCACGGCCGGTGTAGCGCTTGGCTAGCGACACCACGAGTCGCAGGTTCGCCTCCAGCAGGTGGTCCTTGGCCTTCTTGCCATCGTTCGCCGCCCACTTGAGCTCGCGCTTGCGCTTGAAGTCCATGCCGTCGCTCTCGGTATCGAGCAGATGCTGGGCGTACAGGCCGGCCTCGATGCGCTCGGAGAGGTCCACCTCCTGCTCGGCGTTCAGCAGGCTGACACGGCCAATCTGCTTGAGATAGTCCTTGACCGGATCCGCTGTGGCGCCCGCAGCGATGACGCGGCGCTTCGGATTGCCCGACGGGGTCAGGTTCTCGTCGTCGTCATCGTCGCGCACCACGAACGCGCCCTTCTCCTTGGGCTGTTCAGGCTCCTTGCGCCCGGGTTCGGTCCCCTCGTCGTCCTCTTCGTCCTCGGGAACGTCGTCATCCTCACCGGATTCGTCATCGATGTCATCATCATCGCCATCCAGACCGCCGTCATCGACATCGTCGAGATCGTCGTCAAGGTTCTCCAGACCATCCTCATCGACCTGGACGTCGTCGAGATCGTCCGAGGAATCCTCGTTGGCGAGTTCCTCGGTCTTCGCCATCTCCTCGGTCTCGTCCTTGACGGCCTTCGCCGACTTGGACGCGGCGCGCTTGCGGGTGGGCTTCGCGGGCGCGGCTGCCTTCGCCGAGGACTTGCGTGCCGTGGACTTGGACGCGGCGGACCTCGACGAGGTCTTCTTGCCCGCGGCGGACTTCCTGCCCGCGGCGGTCTTCTTGTCTGCCGTAGAGGCCGTACGCGCGGCGGTCCCCTTCTTCTCGGATTTCGTCTTGGCGTCCGTATCGTCCGGGACTGTCGTCGCCATCGTATCCTTCGTGGCCAAACTCATCCTCCTGCATCATCATGCCAAGCGTGCTTATACCACATCGGGCGCACTTCTGGCAAGAGCAAATCGTCAACTATGTGAGTTAACCATCTTCCAAGGACGATTATTCCCACGGCTCGTTGCGGCGTGGAACCGATGGTCTCCCGCGAGCCGTCATGCGGCGTCGTGATGCGGGCCGGCACCCATCCACGCCGGCATCACGCCGCGCTGGTACGCCGAGCACACGATCGCCGCCAGCGAACAGTCCTCATCCAGCATCAGGCAGCGCAACGCGAACGCCACCGCTCGACTGTCGCCCATCCACCACATCACATACGCCAGCACGGCCAGCGGCTGCACGCTGAAGCTCTCCGGAACGCGATCGGCCATGGCCACGAGCATGTCGGCGCCGGCCCGGCATCTCGGTTCGTCGGGCCGACGTCGCTCGTCGAAAAACGCGCCCTGCAGCTCCCTGCACATGCGGCTCTGCACATCCGGCGCATGCGAGCGCGACGCGAAATCCATCATCGTGCGCTTGTCGGCGCAGGTGTCCCCGGCCACCAATGACATGATCAGGGCATCCCTGATCGACAACGTCACCGTCATTCCCACCACCAGCGCGGCGATCGAGGCGTCATCGATGGCCCGCGGCTGCGCCGACAGGCCCGCCAGCCAATGGTCGAACGGCTCATCGGCCCATTGCGCGTCCGCCGCCACGGTGCCGCTGAGCTTGCGGCGCTCGCAGTATTCATCGCGCATACGTCTGAGATCGTCCTCGCGCAGCATGTCATCGTCCGCGACCGCCTCCGCATACCGGACGGCCTGCGTGTTCGGCTCCTGTCCCATATCGTGGTCCCCCTTACCGGTCTCATCCACCGCCGGCGCACGATGCCGGCGACCGCCGCCCCCGCGACGGGATACCATCAACTATGCCGTATCGGGCCGGTTTTCAGGGCGAAATCCAACCTATGTGGTCGAAGGCTTGTCAGGCTTGCAAATCCGCGGTTCTTGTATTCGTAAAACCCTGTGGATAACCTCTAGGTATGACTGTTTCATCTGATTTGGCCCTGATCGAGTCCCGCATCGCCGACGCGGTGGACCGTTTCATGGCGCTCGACGCCGACGACACCATCGAAGGCCCGTGCCTGACCATATCCCGCGAGGTCGCGCGTCAGGCCCTGGTCTCCAGCGAAGGCGGCAAGCGGCTCAGGGCGTTGCTGGCCCTCCACGCCTTCGACGCGACCGACCCGCAGGGGCATGACGACGATGATGCCCATGCCCGCGGACGCGACGCGGTGCTCGACCTGGCCTGCGCGATAGAGGTCTTCCAGACCGCCGCGCTCGTCCATGACGACATCATCGACGACTCCGACCTGCGACGGGGCAAACCAGCGGCCCACAAGGCGCTCGGCACGACGTCGCACAGCGCGTCGCTCGGTCGAGGACTGGGCATCATGCTGGGAGACCTGCTCGCCACCGCCAGCGTCGACATCGCCCATGCCGCGGCGCAGCGGATGCCCCGGCCCGACATGATCGTCTCGACGTTCCTGCGCATGCACCGCGAGGTGGAGATCGGGCAGGTGCTCGACCTCGCAGTTGAGTTATCTCCATTGGACGAGCCGGAACGGCTCGCACGGGAATCCATGAACGTGTTCCGATGGAAGACCGCCAGCTACACGACCATCGCGCCCCTCGAATTCGCGCTTCTCGCCTCCGGCCGAGACCCCAGGCGGGCACATGCCGACGCCATGGCCATCGGACTGCCGCTCGGCCAGGCGTTCCAGCTCGCCGACGACCTGCTGGACGTCATCGGATCCAGCAGATCCACCGGCAAGCCCGTGGGAGGCGACATCAGGGAGGGCAAGCGCACCGTGCTGCTCGCGGACGCGATCAGCGGCGCCGACCAGAGGCAGCGCCGCACACTGATCGACATGTTCTCGTCGCAGTCGCGGGGCGACGACGACGTACGCCGGTGCATCGAGCTGTTCGAAGGCACCGGCGCCATCGACCGATCCCGCCGGCGCATCCGCGCACTGTGGCAGGGCACGCTTCATGCCATAGGGGACCTGCGGCTCCCACCGCAGGACGAGCGCACGCTCACCGAGGCATGCATGAGGTTCATCCCGATCATCAAAGCGTAGAGTTTTCGCCAATGTATGTATTGGAAACGCCGTTTTTCAGCAGAAAGAACCTTACGATACAACCATGAGTGAAGTCGCAGCCACGTCGCAAGAGCCGCAGGGACGAATGATAGAGGGGCGATACCGCGTCATACGCAAAATCGCCGAAGGCGGCATGGCGACCGTGTACGAGGCGGAGGATACCAGGCTCGAACGCCGCGTCGCCATCAAGATCATGCACATGCAGCTGGCGCAGGGAGCGCACCGCGAGCAGTTCGTGGAACGGTTCCACCGCGAGGCCAAGTCCGCCGCGGCGATCGCGAACCCACATATCGTGCAGGTGTATGACACCGGCGAATTCAATGGGCTGGACTATCTGGTCATGGAATACGTGCATGGCGTGAACCTGCGTCACGACATGAACCTGCAGGGCACGTTCAGCGTGCGCGAGATGCTGCGCGTCATCTCCGAGACGCTGGACGGACTGGCAGCGGCGCACCGCGTGGGCGTCGTCCACCGCGACATCAAGCCCGAGAACATCCTGATCAACGACCGCGGGCACGTGCAGATCACCGATTTCGGCCTGGCGAAGGCCGCGTCGCAGACGACACTGTCGACCACCGGCATGCTGCTCGGCACCGCCGCGTATCTGGCGCCTGAAATGATCGAGGACAACAAGGCGACCATGCAGGGAGACCTGTATTCCGTGGGAATCATGGCTTGGGAGATGCTCGCCGGCGACGTGCCGTTCACGTCGGACAATCCCGTCACCATGGTGTTCAAGCACGTGCATGAGGACGTGCCGTCCCTGACCTCGACCTGCCCGGGCATCAACCAGCAGGTCGCCGATTTCGTCTCGCATTTGACCGCCCGCGCCGTCGAGGCACGGCCCGCCGACGCATCCGACGCCCTGCATGAGCTGCAACAGCTGACCGCGAACCTGCCGATGGACGCATGGCAGTACCGCAAGCCCGCCGACGTAGGCACCGGCGGCGATACCGAGGAGCCGACCGCCCCCGCGCTGGTGGGCGCCATCCCGGCCCCGCCC
>ONZW01000826.1_pt1 | contig 18430 bp, 15 predicted proteins | sample 1671071 | NCBI WGS metagenome assembly ONZW01 (sample SAMN06348119, study PRJEB24527) | human gut metagenome | biome: human gut; feature: ankylosing spondylitis patient; material: feces | host: Homo sapiens | place: China | collected 2015-10
ACAGCGGTGCCACCTACATGGACGGCACCACCGACATCACCCGCACCTACCCGCTTGGCCCGCTGACCGAGGACGAAAAGCGCTTCTACACATGGACTCTGCAGAGCCACATCGACCTTGCCAAGGCCGTCTGGCTGGATTACTGCGAGTGTAAGATGATCGACACCATTGCCCGGGAACCGCTGTGGCGGCACCTCATCAACTACCGCTGCGGCACCGGTCACAGCGTCAGCTTTGTGGGCAACGTGCACGAAGGCCCCCATGCCCTGAACAGCCGCAACACCACCCGGATGCGTCCCGGCATGGTGGTCACCGACGAGCCGGGCGTTTACGAGACCGACCTCGTGGGCATCCGCATCGAGAACGAGCTGGTGTGCGTGCACAAGGCCGATAACCAGTACGGTACCTTCCTTGGTTTTGAACCGCTGATGTTCGTGCCCATTGCCACCTCTCCCATCCTGCCCGGTGTGCTGGATAAGGACGAGATCGCATGGCTGAACGATTACCACCGTCAGGTGTTTGCAAAGCTGGCACCGCACCTGAACGACGAAGAGCGCAGCTGGCTGGCGGAGAAGTGTGCCGCCATCGGCTGCTGAGAAAGCGCAAAAAACACCCGGAGCCGTGCAGGAGCCAGAGCGGCTCTCGGCGGCAGCCGGGTGCTTTTTATAGGGTCACAGCTTGCAGCAGTGCGTCTGTGGGGTGTCCAGCGGCGGCAGGGTGAACTCGTTTTCGCCAAAGGGCGAACGCAGGATGGCCGCCCGCGTTTCCGGGTAGATGCCAAGTTCGGTGTAGATGTCCCGGTACAGGAGCATCACCCGCCGCCGCAGCCGAAGGATGTCGGCGGTGGTCACTCTGGAGTGGGAGACGCTCTGGCTGTTCTGCAGGTAGTAATAGCCGATGTCCGGGATGGAAACGGCGGTGCGCACATAGCGCAGATATTCGGTGTTGAACAGCTGATCCTCCGCAAACAATTCTTTGCGGAAATGGAGGCTGTGCTTCCGCAGGAGGTCACGGCGGTAGAGCTTGTTGCAGGGGCTGCCATAGTAGAAGGTGTTCGGCTTCTGGATCAGATGCTTTGCGTACTCCTGTCCGGTGTACACCCCGGCAGGCAGATAGCCATAGGCCCGGGTGCGGGGCGGATTGCGCTGGAGCACATGCTGCAGTGCCTTTTCCCATGGGCGGATGTGCTCCACATAGTTTTCCGGGTACACCATCCAGAAGGGCGCGATCACAAGATCGGCGGTGTGGGCCTCGGCGGCGGAGACCAGCTTTTCCGTAAAATCGGGGGCCAGCCAGTCGTCGCTGTCCACAAACTGGATGTATTTGCCGTGGGCCAGCGCAATGCCCTGATTGCGGGTATCCGCTGCGCCGGTGTTGGTTTTATCCACCAGTGCAATGCGGTGGTCGCTGGCGGCAAGGGGGCGGCAAACGGCAAGGGTGTCGTCGGTGGAGCCATCGTTCAGCAGCAGGATCTCAATGCTTTTATAAGTCTGGGCGCAAATGCTTTTGACACAGCGGGCAATGCACCCGGCAGTGTTGTACATGGGCACGATGATGCTTACAAGGGGAAATTCCATAGGTTCTCCTTTTCTCAGATGCGGCTGTGGGTGCGGGCAAATGCGTCGGAAAGCTTCTGCACCGGGCCGTTGGGCAGAGGGCTTTCAAACAGGCTCAGATAGATGCCGTGCAGCCGCAGGCGGAATTTATCGTACACGCCCAGCTGGATGCACATTTCCTTGTAGGTGTGGTACATCCGGCTGCGGTGGCGCAGCATGTCCGCCGCGCTCACCTGCGTATGGCATACGCTCTGCGGGTTCTGGATGTAGCAGTAGGCGGCTTCGTCGATGGCGGCAAACCGCTGTGCCACCTGCAGATACCGGGTGTTGAACAGCTGGTCCTCGGCGTATACCACATGCTCGAACCGGATGTGCGCCATCTGGATGAGATCCCGGCGGTAGAGCTTGTTCCAGAGCACGCCGTAGTAAAAGGCAGCGGCATTGCCGGTGAGCTGCCACAGGTAATCCACCTTGTTGTACACCCCGGCGGGCAGCAGGCTGTACTCCCGGGTGTCATAGCCGCCATCCTTGCGGGGCACCATCATCCGGTAGGGAGCCAGCACAAGGTCGGCATGGCTGCGCTGCATAGCAGCCACCAGGTTTGCGGTGCAGCCCGGCAGCAGGTGATCGTCGCTGTCCGCAAACTGGATGTATTCGCCGTGGGCAAGGGCAAGGCCGCAGCTGCGGGTGTCTGCTGCGCCGGTGTTGGGCTTGTCCACCACACGGATGCGGCTGTCGGCGGCAGCAAGCTTCCGGCAGACAGCAAGGGTGTCGTCGGTGGAGCCGTCGTTCAGTAGAAGGATCTCAAGCTCCGGGTAGCTCTGGGATGTGATGCTCTCCACACAGCGGGAGATGAAGCCCGCCGCGTTATAGGCGGGCACAATAACGCTGACAAGCGGCTGCGGCATGGCGGGTCCCTCCGTTTTTTCTTTTTTCGATGCAGCAAAGTTTTATTTATCATACTCCAGCCCTGCGCAAAAATCAAGGCGGGCGGCTGGCGGAAAGGAGAATGTGAGATGGTATTTCACATTGCGGTATGCAGCCCGGACGCGGCCTTGCGCAGCGGGCTGGAACGCCAGTGCATGGAATATTTTGCCCGGCGGCAGGATGCGTGCATCGTGCAGCAGCTGCCGGATGCAGATGCGCTGCTGCGCCGGGACACCGATGGAGAACGGTTTGACCTGTATCTCATCGAGCTGGGCGCTGTAGCGGCTCCGGCAGGGCTTTCGGCGGCTGCGGAGCTGCGCCGCCGGGGCCGCAGGGCTCCGCTGGCCTTTGCGGCCCGCACACCGGCCCACGCCTACAGCGCTTTCCGGGTGGATGCCATGCAGTATTTGCTTCTGCCGGTGCACCAGCAGGAGCTTTCGGCCCTGCTTGCCCGCGCCACCGAGCCGGAGTACGGCCCGGCAATGACCGTTGTCACCGCCGAAGGCCTGCGGGCGCTGGCCTATGCGCAGATCGAATATCTGGAGTGCACCCACCATGTGGTGCACTTCCATCTGCTCAGCGGCGAGGATGTAGTGTCCCTTTCGCTGCGGGTGTCCTTTGCCGAGGTAGCAAAGCCGCTGCTGGAAGACGGGCGTTTTTTGCAGCCGCACCGCTCCTATGTGGTCAATCTGGCGGCGGCACAGCTGCTGACGGCGGGCGAGCTGCAGATGTGCAGCGGTGCGCGCATCCCCATCCCGCGCGGACGGGAGGGTGCAGTGCGCGAAGCCTTCCGCAGCTGGATCGACCGGTAAAATGGCAAACAAAAAAGAGCCGCTTTCACGGCTCTTTTTTTCGTGCCCGGAGGTCAGGCATCGGGTTCGGTTTTGTGTTTCTTTTCCTTGTCGGAAGCATCCAGAACACCAAAGCCCCAGTGGTTGGCCATGTCCATGATGATCTTCTGGGGAGAACCGGAGGGATAGGCGTTCTCGGAGAACGCGGTCAGGAATTTATACAGCTGCGGCTGCACCTGATCGTACAGGCCCAGCTTTGTGTACAGCTCCTTGTAATAGCGGAACACCTGCAGTTTGTTCTGCACGATGGAAGCCAGATTGATCTGGGTGTGGCAGATGCTCTGGGGGTTCTGCACATAGTGGTAGCCCGCTTTGGAAATGGATACGAAAACATTGGCGTACAAAATGTATTCCAGGTTGAAAACCAGATCTTCGGCCCAGCGCACCTCGCTGGTGAACTGCAGATGATGGTCTGCCAGAATATCCCGGCGGTAGAGCTTGTTCCACAGCACGCTGTAGAAGAAGGATGCGGGCTTCTCCATCAGGCGCAGGGCAAAGGTATCGCGGTCGTAGATGCCCTCGGGCAGGAAGCCGTATTCACGGATATCATCAGGCTTTTTCTCGGCATCGATGCCAAGGTTCTCCTGCAGGTTTTCCAGTGCCTGCGTGGCCTTGGAAGAGTTGGCGGGAATCACCATCCAGTAAGGTGCAATGACCAGATCGGCGTTGTTCGCTTCGGCGGCAGTCACCAGCCGCTCGGTAAAATCAGGGTCGAGATAATCGTCGCTGTCCACAAACTGCATATACTTGCCCCTTGCAAGGGACATGCCGCAGTTGCGGGTCTCCGACACACCGGAATTGGATTTGTCCACCAGAACGATGCGGGGGTCCTTTTCACGGAATTGCTCACAGATGGAAAAGCTTTCGTCCCGGGACCCGTCGTTGACCAGAATGACCTCGATATCCTTCCATGTCTGGGCACAAATGCTCTCCAGACAGCGGGCAACACTATTCTGCACGTTGTACACAGGCACGATAATGCTGACGAGTGGGTTGTTCATGACGGAAGGTCTCCTCTTTACGGATATTATACCTTTATATTAAAAATCACAGAGTGTATTCTTACAAATGAGGACACTTCCCCCTTGGGGCAGTCCTATTTATAATATCATACTCTTCTTGCGCACAAAATGCAAGAGCAAAGAAGGATCAGATAAAGAAAAGAACCGCACGCTGCGGCCCTTTTTTCTTACACACGTGTCCAGTCCAGTGCATCCCACCGGGGCACGAACTGGCTGCAGATGCGGCGCATCTCCGGCTCGTCGGCGGCAGAGGTGCGGTCTGCGATGCCAATGACGTAATACCCGGCCTTGTGGGCGGTGGCGGCGGCGTATACGGCATCCTCGCACACGGCGCAGGCGGCGGGGTCTGCACCGCCCAGACGGCTCATGCACTCAAAGAACACCTCCGGGCGGCTTTTGTGCAGCACGCCCTGCGCTTCCACGATGAAGGAGAAATACTGCGCGATGCCCAGCCGGGTAAGCACGGTGCGGCACTGTTCGGCCCAGGTGTTGGAGCAGATGCACATGCGTGCGCCCTCGGCCTGCAGCTTTGCCAGCATCGTGCGCACGCCGGGTTTCAGCTCCACGGTCTCGTACAATTCGGCGATCACCTCGCGCATCACGGAAAAATAGCTTTCCTCGGTCAGCGGCAGGCCGTACTCCCGGATCAGATACTGTGCGCCCTCCTGCATTCCCATGTTCAGCAGTGTGGCACGCAGATCCCCCCGCGGGGTGCGGCCATAGCGGCGCAGCAGTGCGTCGGGGGCACCCTCCCACACCACGGTCATGCTGTCGGTCAGGGTGCCGTCCATATCAAAGATCCATTGCTTGCAGTGCATTAGAATGCCTCCTTTTGAAATCCTGACAAGTATACCATGTTTCTTTGCCGGGAGAAAGGCATCAATTTACAAAAAACGGAAGAAATTTCTCTGGAAATATGCTATAATCTGAACAAAACCGGAAACGATCAAAGGAGGCGGATGCAATGGATGAACGCAGTGCTCCGTGCAAAGCTCTGGTGCTGGCGGGCGGCGGAGCCAGGGGCAGCTATCAGGTGGGTGTGTGGCGCGCGCTGATGGAGCTGGACTGGCACCCGCAGATCATTACCGGCACCAGCGTTGGCAGCCTGAACGGTGCCATGTTCGTGCTGGACCAGTACGAGACGGCCCGCGATATGTGGCTGGCCATCCGCAGCAAGGATGTGATGGAGCTGCCGGAGGAGGATGCCGACCTTTCGGCCCTGCACCAGTTCCTGCGCAGCGTGGTGAAAGCCGGCGGCATGGATGTGACCCCGCTGGAAGAGATCGTGGAGCGGGTGCTGGACGAGGATGCCCTGCGCGCGGCTCCCATCCGCTTCGGCCTTGTCACGGTGGAGCAGCGGGGCTTAAAGCCCCGGGAGCTGACGCTGGACGAGATCCCGGCAGGAAAGGTCAAGGACTACCTGATGGCCTCCGCTGCCTGCTTCCCGGCGCTGCGTGCGCGGGAGATCGACGGGGTCAAGTTTCTGGATGGCGGCTACAGCGACAATATGCCCACCGGTCTTGCCAAACGCATGGGCGCGGATGAACTGGTGTGCGTCGATCTGGAAGGCGTGGGCATCACCCGCCCCAACCTCACCGGCCTGCCCACCGTGATGGTGCGCAGCTACTGGGAGCTGGGCGATATCCTGCACTTTGACCCCGACACCGCCCGCCGCAACATCGAGCTGGGCTACTACGACACCCGCCGCGCTATGGGATATCTGCGGGGGTGTGCCTATGCTGTCTCCTGTGATGCCCAGAGCTGCACGGACGCTGCTGCGTTCCACGCAAAATTTGAGCGGGTGCAAAAGGCCGTGCGGGAGAAATACCCGGTCACCCTGACGGCGGATGCGGCCCTGCTGCTGGCCAAGATGAAGGATGCCGACCTTGCCCCGCTGGAAGCCGCCGCGGAAGATGCCGGTGTGGACCCGGCCCATTACTACACCACCCATACTTTGTGCGATGCATTCCTTGCAAAGTGCGATCAGGCACGGATGCAGAGCTTTGCACCGCTGTTTGAGGGCAGTGCCGATGCGGCGCGGGCCGCACTGGCCGCGCTGCTGCCCAATACCTTTTTGCAGGCGCTGGTCTGGCGCACCCTGACCACGCCGGAAGCCGAGCTTTTGCCGGAGGTGACCGAACATGAAAGTGTATAAAGGTTCCTGCGCTTCTCCCGGCCTTGTGCTGGGGCAGGTGAGCCGTCTGGAGCACCATGTGGAGACCACGACCGTGGGCCCCTTTAAACCGTCCCGGGAGCTGCAGCTGCTCACCGATGCCATCCGCACGGCGCAGGACGAGCTGGAATCCATGGCAGACCGTGCCGCACCCAGCGAGCAGGCCATCTTCCAGTTCCAGAGCATGATGCTGGACGACGAGGGCATGATGAACGAGGTGCGCTTCTGCATCAATGCAGGCATTGGCGCGGCAGCGGCCATGAATCAGGTGGGCCAGCGCTACGCCGACCAGCTGGCCAACATGAAGGATAACCCCTACATGCAGCTGCGCAGCGTGGATATTCTCGACGCAAGCCGCCGGGTCATCAACATCATCACCAACCGCCCCCGCATGTGGCTGGCGCTGGATCACCCGGTGATCCTTGCGGCAGAGCGGCTGATGCCCACCGACCTGTTCAGCGTGCCCTCCGGCATGATTTTAGGCATCATCACGGCAGAGGGCAGCGGCCAGAGCCACGCAGCCATCATTGCCCGGGCAATGAATATCCCGGGCATCGTGCAGGTGGGCCGGGATTTTCTGGACGACTGCGACGGCCGCACCGTGATTTTGGACGCCACCGGGGGCCAGTGCACGCTGGACCCGGACGCTGCCGCCCGCCAGCAGGCCGAGACCCGCATCTGCGAGCTGCAGCGGGAGAACGAAGAGATGGGGCAGCTGCATGCTCTGCCCAGCAGGACAAAGGACGGCCAGCCCTTTGAGCTGCTGGCCAACTGCTTTGGGCCGGAGGACATCGACACGGCCATGCAGTCCGGTGCACAGGGCGTGGGCCTGCTGCGCACCGGCTACATGATGCTGCCGGGCCGCATCCTCGATGAGCAGGAACAGTATTTCTTCTACTGCTCCTGTCTTGCTGCCGCCAAGGGCTGCCCGGTAACGGTGCGCACCTTCGACTTTGGCTCAGACCGCACCATTTCCGACGCCTATCAGGGCCTGCAGTCTTCCAAGCTTGGCCTGCGGGGCATCCGCAACAGTCTGCGCCAGCCCCACCAGTTCGAGACGCAGCTCTGTGCACTGCTGCGCGCCGCCGCCCGCGGCCCGCTGCGGGTGATGTTCCCCATGGTGACGAATGTGGAGGACTGGGACGCAGCCATGCGTGTGGTGGAGCGCTGCCGCGAGCACCTGCGGGAGCGCGGCGTGGCGTTCAACGAAGATACAAAGTTCGGCGTGATGCTCAGCGTACCCGCTGCCTGCCTGACCGCTGAGGAATTTGTAGAGCACGGGGTCGATTTTCTTGTGGTCGGCACCAACGACCTGACCCAGTATACCCACGCCGCAGACCGTGAGCTTGCCAGCGCGGAGCACTACTACCGCCCAGCCAGCAAGGCCATGAAAAAGCTCATCACCATGGTGATGGATGCCGCAAAGGTGCGCAATGTGCCGGTGACCATCTGCGGCCTTGCGGTGGGCAACCCGGCCAACACGGTGCAGTATTTGCAGCTGGGCCTGCGCAGCTTCTCGGTGAGCCCGCAGAACCTTTTGAACGTGAAGAAGGCCCTGCTGGAGCTCTGACGCTCCAAACCATTTTTGACACAGCAGCCCGGAACGATCTGTGGGTCGTTCCGGGCTGTTTTTTCTGCGGCTGCAAAAGCATTCTCTCTTCCATTTTTTTACAGAACGCACGAAAAAACGGGGGGGGTCCAAAAGGTTCGTACAGAATGAAGATTGCGCCTTGCTGCAGAAATGCTATACTTTAAATGTTTAAAACGTGCGGGCAGGCGAAAAAAGCCTGCATGCACGAAAAAAACGAGAGAGGAGTTATCTTTATGAAGAAGTTTGGCACACGGCTCATCAGTGCGGTACTTGCAGGCTGCATGATGACCTCTGTCCTTCCCGTGAGCGCATTTGCTCTGGAGGGAAGTACAGAATTTGAACGCACTGTGAGCGCACAGGAAAATTCCGATGCGCCTGCAGAGCCCTCCGGAGAGGCGGCAGCGGCCTGTCTCCTGACCAGCGGCAACATCATCAACAAGAATTTCATTGAAGAGCATGGCGGCAGCAAGGTTTATTCCATAAGCGGTACCTATACAGAGGGGATCGTGATCGACGCTGAGGACGAGGATGTGGTCATCAACGTCATCGGAGAAACGACCTTTGATAAGACTGGGAATAAAGAAGACTGTGCGAACTTTATTACAGTCCGCAGAGCCAAGAGCGTGACCGTCAACGCTGAGGGGCAGACCATCACCATCAAGGCGGCGGCAAAGAACCGCGCCTACACCCGCTGCTTCTATGCCGCAGACACCTTCACGGGCACCGCAGAGCTTAACGGCGGCACCTATAACATGCAGTGTGACGACATCGCCGCATGCTATCTGTGCGGCGGCGACTGGACGTTTAACAATCTCACCATGAACGCCGTCCTGCGTGCTATTGAAACAGATAGAGCCAATGTGACCGTCAACGGCGGCAGCTACGACTGCAGCTATAGCACCAGCGCGACGTTTTGGATTCAGAATTCCCCCAACTCGTCCTTCCATGGTGTGAAAGCCTCCGGCGCGGGCTGGGTCCTGAACGCCATCGACAACAGTGTGGTCAATGTCGACGGCGGCTCTTACTCCCGCAATCCGGACGCCCAGGTATACAAAGACCGTCCGACGCTGCGCGTCGCCAATAATGCAACGCTGAACGTCACAAATGCCGATGTCACCGGAACCTACTGCGATGTGTTTGTGACTAATGCCACCGCCAACCTTTTCGGCGGTACTTATACCAACACCAACCGGTATCCTGGATACATGTCCCCTGCACTGAAGGTATGGAACGGCGGCACATTGAGCGTCAATGGTGCCACTGTGGAGTGCATGGGTGACAATGCTGCCATTTCTTCGGGCGAACCGGCAGGGTCGTGTTACCATTATAAATATGGGGACGGCGGCAAGCTGGTCGTTGAGAACTGCACGATCAAAAACAGCAAATACGGCATTTATCTCGGCCGGGGCAGCAGCACCTCCGCAGAGCTGAAGAGCGCCACGTTTGAGAATAACGAGAGCGATATTTACCTCGAGTCCGACAAGGAGATCACCATCAGCGATACCTTTACCACCCCCGCCACCATCAAGGTTGCCGACCCGAAAGAAGGCCGTCAGCTCACGGTCGCAGGCAATGCAAACAAGCTGCACCTTAAGGGCCAGAACGAGAACTACCGCGTGGCGTATGACAAGGCACAGCACTATTATTACCTGACCCAACGGGCACCCGGCTACACCCTGACCGCCAAGGATGCCACGGCAACGATCAAGGTCGGGGGCGTTGACACTAAGGTTGACCCCAATGACGAGATCTACGAAGGCACCCCGGTCACCCTGACCGCAGACCCAGCCCCCGATGGACAGAAGTTCGCAGGCTGGGCCGGGATCGTGATCTTGAACGGCGTTGTACAGAATGAAATGAATGACCTGCTGAGCTTCCCCAATGAGGAGGACCATACCACGGCGAATTTTGAAATGCCCAAAGGCAACGTGACGGTCAGAGCCGTGTACGAAGCCGTGGACCCCGTGGAGCCGCCTGTGGACCCGGTAGACCCGGTGGACCCGGTGGGCCCCGTGGACCCCGTCCTGCCCGGTGTCATCATCGGCGGCGCTGTAATCCTGGGTGCCTATGAGACCGGCACCGGCATCTACCGTCTGATGAACATGCAGGGCCTCCCCCTGCCTTCCAACCGCATCGAGCTGGCAGAGCTGGTCTGGGAGCGTGCAGGCAAGCCGGAGCCGCAGAACATGACCGATGAGGACCTGTATGCGGACATTGACGCCGACGATACCGATGCCCAGAAGGCTGCACACTGGATGGTGGAGCAGGAGCTGATGAAGTTCGACGAGGACAACAACAAGTTCCATCCGTGCTTCCCGGTCAGCAAGCTGCGCGTCTGCCTTACCTGGCAGAATGCAAAGGACAAGGGTCTCATTGACTGATCTGCCCTGCGTCTGCACAGCGGAACAATAAAAAACAAGGGGCCGCTCCTTTCCGGGAGCGGCCCCTTGTTGCTGTCCGGAAGGCCCGCAGGCGCTGCCGGGCAGCACAAAGCATTATTCCAGATTCCCCGTCAGGGTCATAACGGACGCAAGCACGGCCAGCGGGGCGGTCTCGCACCGCAGGATGCGGGGGCCAAGGCCCACCGTTCTGGCACCGGCCTTTGCGGCCATCTCGGCTTCCTCGGCGGCAAAGCCGCCCTCGGCACCAGTCACGATGGCGATTTTCAGCTTTTCACCATCGGCGGGCTTTGCTGCGGCCAGCAGGTCGCGCAGGGGCGCGCCGCCGCACTCGTAGCAGAACAGTACAAGGTCGTACTGTGCAAAGGTGCGGCACACGGCACCAAAGTTTGCCAGCGGCAGGGCCACATCCGGCAGAACACCGCGGCCGCACTGCTTGGCGGCTTCCACCGCAATGCGGTTGTAGCGCTCGTTCTTCTGCTCCTCTTTTTTGGGGGCCGCCACGCAGTACCGGCTGAAGAAGGGCACGATGTGGGCTGCGCCCAGCTCCACGCCGTGCTTGATGATCTGCTCCAGCTTGTCCTGCTTGGGGTAGCCGGCCAGCAGAGTGACCTCCACGCTGGGTTCGGCGGCGCTGGGATAGCCCGGCTCCACCCGGAACTCCACGCACTCATCGCCAAAGCCGGTGATGGTGGCGGTATATTCCACGGCGTTGCCGTCGCATAGAATGACAGTATCGCCCAGCCTTGCGCGCATCACGCGGGCAAGATGGTGGGCATCGGCCCCGCGCAGGGTGGCGGTGCCGTCAGAGATCTCGGTGGTAAAATAACGGTGCGGCATAAAATCTCCTTACGCTTTCTTGCAGACGATGCACTCCCAGCCGCGCTTCTCCTTGACTTCCACAACGGCAAGGCCGGCTTTTTCCAGCCCGGCGATCACTTCATCCTTGCGGCTGTCGATGATGCCGCTGGCAATAAAGGTGGCACCCTCCGCCATCAGGCCCGGCACGGCAGGAGCCAGAGACAGGATGGCATTGGCCACGATGTTGGCGGTGATGATATCGTATTTGCCGCTGGCCTTATCGGAAAGGTCGCCCACCAGCACGGTCAGCTTGTCCTGCACGCCGTTCAACGCGGCGTTCTCGCCTGCGGTGCGCACGGCCACAGGGTCGATGTCCACGCCCTCGGCCACAGCAGCGCCCAGCTTCAGCGCCGCAATGGCAAGGATGCCGCTGCCGGTGCCGATGTCCAGCACCCGCTCACCGCCGGTCACCCGCTCGTCCAGCGCTTCCATGCACAGGCTGGTGGTCTCGTGGCCGCCGGTGCCGAAGGCAAGGCCCGGGTCAAGGATCAGCTTCACCCGGTCAGTGTCGTACTGCTGCCACGAGGGCACCACGGCCAGCCGTTTGCCGATCTCCAGGGGGTGGTAATACTTGCGCCAGCCGTTCTGCCAGTCCTCCTGCTCCACGCCCTCGGTCTCCACGGTGTAGGCGATGTTTGCAGCTTCCATGCGGGCGGCAATGAGGGCCAGCGTCTCCACGGGGGAAGCGCCCGGCTCCAGATACATATGGATGATAACGGTATCGCGGGGCTTGTCCAGCAGCTCCTGCTCGATCAGATCCACATGGGCGATCTCGGCCACCTGCTGCTCGATGTCGCTGTAGTCTTCGATATAGATGCCGCCCTCGGCGATCATGGTGGCAACGGCTTCGGCGTTGTCGGCGTCGGCCTTGGCCACGGTCAGGCGGATATCAGTCCATTCCATAATGCTGTCTCCTTTTATTTTGCATCCTCGCCCTCTCCGTCATTGCTTGCGCAATGCCACCTCCCCCAAAGTGGGAGGCTTTGGCAGTCCATGCAAAGTTTGCGGTTTTGCCAAGGGCTCTCCCTTTGGGAGAGTTGGACGCGAAGCGGCCTGAGAGGGCGCATGTTCTTTATAATAGTATAGTACCCGATTCGGCTGTGGGATGCAAGCCTTTGGGCAAAATGTACGTAAAAAGAAAAGAATTTTCAACATAAAGACGACCCTTGTGCGGAAAACCCAAAAATTATCGACTGAAAAACGGCCAAATGAGGACTTTTGATGCATTTTGATAGAAAAAAGACGAAAGGGACTTTCTTTTTTTGCGGAAATATGTTACTATTCTATTACGGAATTATGGACGGCCTGCAACCAGAGGCGTCTGTAAACACAAACATTTCTTAAGGAGGAATGTGCTTTATGATGAAGTATCTCCAGAAACTGGGCAAAGCGCTGATGCTTCCCGTCGCTGTGCTGCCGATCTGCGGCATCCTGATGGGTCTTGGTTATGCCCTCGCTCCGGGCGTTATGGGCGTTCCCGGTGCACCGACTTCCGGCGCAGCTTATACCGTCGGCTTCCTGCTGGTCAAGGCAGGCGGCGCTCTGATCGATAACATGGCATGGCTGTTTGCCATCGGTGCCGCTGTCGGCCTGGCTGACAACGATGGTACCGCAGGTCTGGCCGGTCTGGTCAGCTACCTGATGATGCAGCAGCTGCTGAGCCCCGGCGTGGTCGGCATGGTGCGCACTCTGGAAGAGGGCACTGCTACCTACATCGCCTTCCAGAAGGTCGCCGGCAACTCCTTCATCGGCATTCTGGCCGCTGTTGTGGGCGCTGCCTGCTACAACAAGTTCAAGAATATCCAGCTGCCTGACTGGCTGGCATTCTTCTCCGGCAAGCGCTTCGTTGCAATTGCTACCGGTCTGATCTCCATTCTGGTGTCCGTTGTTCTGCTGTTCGTCTGGCCCGTCATCTTCGACGCTCTGGTCGCAATCGGCAACGGCATCGCTGGCATGGGCGGCATCGGCGCCGGCATCTACGCCTTCCTGAACCGTCTGCTGATCCCCACCGGCCTGCACCACGCTCTGAACAACGTGTTCTGGTTCGATACCATCGGTCTGGGCGACCTGAGCCACTTCTGGGCCGGCGAGACCTCCGCTGATGTGGGCTGGAGCCTTGGTATGTACATGTCCGGCTTCTTCCCCTGCATGATGTTCGGTATCTTGGGCGCTGCTCTGGCTATGATCAAGACCGCTAAGAACAAGAAGGCCGCCATCGGTCTGGTTCTGTCCGCTGCAATCTGCGCATTCGTCTGCGGCGTTACCGAGCCCTTCGAGTTCGGCTTCATGTTCCTGTGCTTCCCCCTGTACGTTGTGTACGCTGCTCTGTACGGCATCTTTACCGTCATCACCTACTACTCCGGTTTCCGTGCCGGCTTCTGCTTCTCCGCAGGTGCCACCGACCTGGTGTTCTCCGCTTCCCTGCCCGCAGCTGCCAAGACCTGGATGATCATTCCTCTGGGCATCGCAGCCTTCGTGGTGTTCTACGCAGTGTTCTACTTTGCCATCACCAAGTTCGACCTGAAGACCCCCGGCCGTGAGGACGAGGACGAAGAGGCCGAGAAGAAGGTCGTTCTGGCAAACAACAACTATACCGAAGTCGCTTCCGCTGTTCTGGCTGCTGTCGGCGGCAAGGAGAACGTGAAGGAAGTTGGTTACTGCGCAACCCGTCTGCGCTTTGAGGTCAAGGATAACGCCAAGGTGGACGAGAAGGCTGTCAAGGCCGCTGGTGCTGCCGGTGTCATCCGCCCCAGCAAGAACGCTTGCCAGGTGATCATCGGCACCAAGGTCCAGTTCGTGTACGACGAGCTGAAGAAGATGCTGTAACGCACACAGCATTCTGAACGGAGTTTGTGCGGGAGACTGGTTGCTCCTGCATTCCCATAAAAGCCGCCGGGAGAAGGGCAGAGCCTGCCGCTCCCGGCGGCTTTTTGCGTTCCCGCGCGGAGTGTGCTATACTGGTTCAAAAGGCAGATACGGGAGGAAAAACCATGAGCAAAGTGTACAGCTGGCGGAAACTGAACGAAAAAGAACTGACGCGGGTCTATCTGGACGAAATGCGGCGGGACTTTCCGCCCACGGAGCTAAAGCCCCTGAGCATGATCCTGAACAGCGAAGCGGACGGCACCGCCCACACATGGGGCGTGTTCGACGGCGAAACACTGGCGGCGTACCTGCTCATGGTGCGCCCGGCAGGCAGCAGGGTGAGCCAGCTGGATTACTTTGCCGTGCTGCCGGAATACCGTTCTGCAGGGCTGGGCGCGCAGCTGCTGGCCGATCTGCCGCAGCACGAGCGCGGTGCGCAGGCCATCCTCATTGAGGCCGAATGCCCGGATAAGGCAGAGGACGAAGCTATGGCTGTGCGGCGGCTGGGCTTTTACTCCCGGTGCGGCGCGCGGGACACCGGCTTCACCGAGCACTTGTTTGATGCATGGTTCCGCATTCTGGTGCTGGACTGCCCGGGTGCCGGTACCTTTGCGGACCGGCAGGCCGTGGATGCCCTGGTGGACTGCTACCGCCGCACCATCAGCGAGACCGAGTGGCAGAAGTACGTGCAGTTCTACTGCCCGGACGGAACAAAATACTGCTGAGCAGAAGGCGCTCTGTGCAAATTATGTGTACAGAGCGCCTTTTTGTCATATTTTTGTTGACAGACTCCCAAAAAGTGGTACGCTAAAAGCACAGAAAAACGCTTTTAGAGGAGGGCAATGTTATGGCAGAAAAAATGACCCGGCGTACCTTTATGAAGAGCGCAGCAGCTGCGGCTGCAGCGATCTCTTTGTCCGGCGTGCTGACCGGCTGCGGCAGCAGCGGACCGGCACAAAACGAGGTGCGCGTTGGTGCATTTATCGTTGCAGTGTACGATGTGAAGGGGAATGTCGGTGGCACAGTTCTCGGAAGTGGAAGCAATGGCAGCATCACTGCGACGGTGAAACTGACATACAGCAGCAGCGGTAAGGGCTTTGTGGAATATCCTTATGAAGGAATGTTTACCGCGAAGGTGAAGGAAAACCAGCTGAAAACGCTGAAGCCGACCAGTGGAAAGCTTCAGGCATCCAATGCTTTTGGCCCGTATAAGAAAGAAAATGTTACCCAGCTGGAGCTGCAATTTGATAACAATGAGTCGAGTGGTGCATTCCTGGATGGTGCACCGGTAGAATTGACCATTAATGTCGACAATGCAAAAGGTATGCTTTACCTGACAAGAGTGGAAAATCGGATCGTAGTGACGAATACAAAGCCTGTTGGCTGATTGAAGGAAACCTTTTTAAAGAGGGCTGCTCACCATATCATGAGCAGCCCTCTTTTTGTCACTTTGCCCAGCGGCGGAAAAGGCCTTTTGGGCAGTTTTTCTCTCCATGTAAAGAAAAGCGGCATGTTTTTCTGCCCGGCTTTACCACAAGTTGACACTGCCGCCGGAGCCTGTGCAAAAGCTTTACCTCCATTTTGCGCGTACATGGTCGCAGCGCACACGGCGGTGCGGTACAATAAGGCCGTTCCCAAGGAAAACACATAGAAACAAGAAAACATCGGCCGGAAATGCATTCCGGCATTTATTGGAGGAAAAGGGTTATGAAAAAGATCACTCGTCGTTCGTTTATCACTGTCTGCGGCGCTGCTGCTGCGGCTATGGCTCTGACCGCCTGCGGCGGCGCAGCCTCTTCCACTGTGGCATCCTCTGCTGCGGAGTCCACCTCTTCTTCTGCCGCTGCTGAGACCGCTGCAGGCACCCTGTCCGGCAATGTGGCTACCGGCGGTTCTACCTCTATGAAGAACGTCATCGCTGCCCTGACCGAGGGCTTTGCCGAGGTGGAGCCGGGTGTCACCGTCAGCTACGACCCCACCGGTTCCGGCGCAGGCATCACCGGTGCTACCGATAAGACGCTGGACATCGGCCTGTCCTCCCGCGCCCTGAAGGACGACGAGAAGAACGACGTGGACGGCACCACCGTGGCTCTGGACGGCATCGCCATCGTTGTCAACAAGGCCAGCAAGGTGGCAGACCTGACCGTGGACCAGCTGAAGCAGATGTTCACCGGCGAGATCACCAACTGGAAGGATGTGGGCGGCGACGACGGCGAGATCGTTCTGGTGGGCCGCGAGGCCGGTTCCGGCACCCGCGATGGCTTTGAGAGCATCGTGGACGTGAAGGACAGCTGCAAGTACGCACAGGAGCTGACCGCTACCGGCGCTGTCATCAGCGCTGTGGAGGCCAATCCTCTGGCCGTCGGCTACGCTTCCCTGTCCGCTGTGGGCGACACCGTCGCCATGGTCACTGTGGAGGGTGTGGAGTGCAGCGAGGACACCGTGAAGGACGGCAGCTACAAGATCCAGCGTCCCTTCGTGTTCGTCACCAACAAGAGCGTGACCCTGTCGGAGCAGGCACAGGCCTTTGTGGACTTTGCCACCAGCAAGGACGCTGCCGACCTCATCCGCACCGCAGGCGCTGTGCCGGTGAACGAGTAACGGTTAGAGGGCGAGGCCGTTCACAAAATACCCCGCCGCGTCGGGCTGCCGTTTCTGCGGGCCGACGCGGCTTTTATAAAGGATTTCAGCTATGAACAAAAAATCCTATCTGAGCCGGGTGCGGCTGCCCCGCACCCCCGCCGAATGGCTGGAAGCGGTGATGAACTTCATCTTCTTCCTGTGCGGTATGCTGGCGGTGGGCTGCGTGGTGCTCATCTCGGTGTACATGGTGATCTCCGGCGTGCCGGCCATCCACAAGATCGGCCTGTTCCAATTCCTGTTCGGCACAAAGTGGGCCTCCACGGCGGCCCAGCCGCTGTTCGGCATCCTGCCCTTTATCCTGTCCAGCATCTACGGCACGCTGGGCGCTGCCATCATCGGTGTGCCCATCGGCCTGCTGACGGCGGTGTTCCTCTCCAAGGCCGCCGACCCCAAGCTGCGCACCGTGGTGGTCACCGCCATCGAGCTGCTGTCCGGCATCCCCAGCGTGGTGTTCGGCCTGCTGGGCATGCAGGTGCTGGTGCCCGCCGTGGCAAAGACCTTCGGCAAGGCTTCCGGTGCCTGCCTGCTGAGCGCTATCGTGGTGCTTTCCATCATGATTTTGCCCAGCATCGTGTCCGTGTCGGTCACGGCACTGAACGCCGTGCCGCCGGAGTATGAGCAGGGCAGTCTGGCACTGGGTGCCACCGACACCGAAACATGGTTCAAGATCAGCATTCCGGCAGCCAAAAGCGGCATTGCCGCAGGCATTGTGCTGGGCATCGGCCGTGCCATCGGCGAGGCCATGGCGGTGATGATGGTGGCAGGCAACAGCCCCAACATGCCGGACAGTCCCTTCCGCAGCGTCACATTCCTGACCACCGCCATCGCCAAGGAGATGAGCTATGCCGGCGGTCTGCAGCGGCAGGCGCTGTTCAGCATCGCGCTGGTGCTGTTCGTCTTTATCATGATCATCAATGTTGTGCTGAACGTTGTGCTGAAGGGAGGAAGCCGGGATGAATAAGGGCCTTTCGCCTTCCCGTCAGATGTGGAACCGGGTCATGACCGCACTGGTCTGGGCCAGCGCCGTGCTGGTGATGGTTCTGGTGGCCGGTATCATCGGCATGGTGCTGGTGCGGGGCATCCCCCACATCAGCTGGAAGTTCCTTTCTACCACTGCCAGTGTGCTGAAAAAGACCGACGGCATCCTGCCTGCCATCCTCAACACACTGTATGTCATTGTGCTGACATTACTGATCGTACTGCCTCTGGGCGTGGGCGCGGCGGTCTACCTGACCGAGTATGCCTCCAACCGACGGCTCATCGAGGTCATTGAGTTCACCAACGAAACGCTGGCGGGCATCCCCAGCATCATCTACGGTCTGGTGGGCATGCTGGTGTTCAGTCAGGCGCTGGGCTTCCAGACCTGTCTGCTGTCCGGTTCACTCACGCTGGTGGTCATGAACCTGCCCACCATCATCCGCACCACGCAGGAATCCCTCAAGACGGTGCCGCAGGGCTACCGTGAGGGTGCCATGGGCTTGGGTGCAGGCAAGTGGCACATCATCCGCACCATCGTGCTGCCCTGCAGCATCGACGGCATCG
>ONZW01000828.1_pt1 | contig 18424 bp, 16 predicted proteins | sample 1671071 | NCBI WGS metagenome assembly ONZW01 (sample SAMN06348119, study PRJEB24527) | human gut metagenome | biome: human gut; feature: ankylosing spondylitis patient; material: feces | host: Homo sapiens | place: China | collected 2015-10
CAGTACAATATATTAAGGCCATGTTTTTGAAGCTTATGCTTAAATTCAGAGGCTTCAGCATTCGTCCTTGTCAGTATGGCAATACTTTCATCTGAATCACTGCTGGTATCATTATAAATTTTATTATATACATATCCTGTAACAAAATCATCCTGTTTTGAAATATCATTAAAATTATAATATTCCACAGAATTACCACCTTTATTAAACGCCTTCAGATTCTTATAAAACCTGTTCTTATTATGATTAATAAGACTTAATGATGTATTAACTATAGTCTCACAACATCTGTAATTCATATTCAGCCTGAAAATCTCTGCCTCTTTATAAATCTGTGTAAACATGCGGCACACATCAGGCTTTGCACCCCTGAAACCATATATACTCTGGTCATCGTCGCCTACCACAAATATGTTGCGGTTCTTTTGTGCAAGCATATTAATCAGCCGTAACTGAACCGGTGAAACATCCTGAAATTCATCCACCATAATATACTTATATTTTTCCTGCCATATGTTAAGACTCTCTTTGTCACTCTCTAACATATGTAATGTACGAATCATCATATCCTCAAAATCAATATATTTGTACTGATTCATAAATAATTCGTACTCATTATATATTTTTTCAAAAAAATCGTTCTCGCATGATGTCGGATTAAATATAGCAGACTCGCTGCATCCCTTTGCTTTGGCAATATCATTTAATATGTCATCTTCCATCTCACCATCTGACGGCAACGGAATATTATAGTATAAAAGCTGTTCTCTTATAAATGCCCTCTGAGCTTTCGGTGTTATAACATTATATCCTGCATATTCTCCTGCATTCTTTAGCATCATAAAAAATACAGAATGAAACGTTCCAAATGTCACATCGTCATATAATTCTGCATTATCATGCACATCTGATTCTGATGCCAGTTTTAAAAAACGCTCTTTCATCTGGAGTGCTGCCATCCTTGTAAATGTTATTACAAGGATATTCTCCGGATTAACTTTGCAATTGTCAATCATATTGAGTATTCTGTTTGTGACAACTGTAGTCTTACCACTTCCCGGACCGGCAAGAATCATCGCAGGTCCCTCGAAGTGCTCCACCGCCATTTGCTGTTCACTGTCAAGCAGTACATATCACCTCTTCAATAACATTATTAAAAATATATTTTTATAACATTATATTATCAGAATACTTTCCATATGTCAAGCATTAATATTTTTTTATTAGAAATAATTAAAATTAATATGGCTGAATTTCGTCTGTGCTGTCATCTGAATTTTCTATTGACTTAATTCTGACATAATAACTTACACTCGAATTTACTTCTATTAAAACACGGTCTCCAGCTTTATGTCCAAGAAGTGCCTTTCCAAGTGGTGATTCAATGCTTATCAGTCCCTCAAGTGAATCTCCTCTTACAGTAGTCACAAGCTTGATTTTTTCAGTAGTTTCATCATCCTCATAAAATAATTCAACTATATTATTAACACCAACCTCATCATAAGCTGACTCGTCTGATATAATTTTTGCTGTCTTTATCATTCTCTGGAGATAACGTATTCTGCTCTCATTTCTATTTTTCTCACGTTTTGCTGCATGATACTCAAAATTTTCACTCAAATCGCCATGTGCTCTAGCTGTCTTAACATCTTCAAGAGCCTCTTTTCTTACTACAAGTGTTCTGTATTCTATTTCCTTTTCCATTTTCTTTATATCATTTTCAGTTAATTCATTATACATAAACATCACTCCATTTCCAAAATACAGATATAATTTTAATAAAAATCAATACAGTTTTTCTTTATTTCCAATGCTCTTATTTTATCACCAAATTATTTAAATGTACAAGCTGCAAATACATAAGATTTTTTAGTGAATTTTGCCAAAAGATGTGCTACAATAGATATAATGTTTTGAAAGCACTTTCAATTCAGTAAACGTAAGTTATACGAGAATGGAGAAAATGTAAAATGAAAAATAAGATTATTACTTTTGGTGAAATTATGTTAAGACTTTCACCTGAAAATAACGAACGATTCACTCAATGCCATGAATTTGAAGCTGTTTATGGCGGAGGTGAGGCTAACACTGCTGTATCACTTGCCAACTTTGGCGTTGACTGCGGTTTTGTAACAAAACTTCCTGAACATTCAATTGGACAGAGTGCTGTCAATTCCCTTCGTCAGTATGGAGTTGATATCAGTGGCATTGTACGAGGCGGCGACCAGATTGGTATCTATTTCCTTGAAAAAAAGACAAGCCAGCGTCCTACTAATGTTATTTATAACAGAAGCGGTTCTGCTATTGCTCTCGCTGAAGAATCTGATTTTGACTGGGATAAGATTTTTAAAGATGCTACATGGTTCCATTTTTCAGGAATCACACCTGCCATAAGTGATAATATGGCAAAAATTACTCTTGCAGCGTGTAAAGCTGCTAAAGAAAAAGGTCTTACAATAAGCTGCGACCTTAATTACAGAAGCAAGCTATGGTCAAGTGAAAAAGCCAATAAAGTAATGAGCGAATTATGCCCTTATGTTGATATATGTATTGCTAATGAAGACGATGCCGTAGGCATCTTTTCTATGGATGCCTCAAAGTCTGATAAAGAAAAAAATGCATACATTGCCGAAGAACTTACAAAACGTTTTCCATTTAAAATGGTTGCTTCTGTATGGCGTACAGAAACTTCTATCACAACATTTAAGCTCCAGTCTATGATTTATACAGAAGGCAAAGCTTATTACAGTAAAGAATATTTTATGAATATTCTCGATTATATCGGTGCCGGTGACGCTTATTGTGCCGGAATCATATATAGTATAATCAACAACTTTGATCCTCAGAAAACCGTCGAATTTGCAAATGCAGCAAGCTGCTTAAAGCATACAGTAAGCGGTGATTTCAACCTTGTAACTGTTGACGAAGTTATGAAGCTTGCATTTTCAGCAAGTGGAAACGAAGTCTCAAGATAAAAATTTAATTTGATATAAAAATATTATGGGAAGTGTTTTAACACTTCCCGTATTTACTGTTTAAAGCCATCCGAACAGAAAATCTCCTATTTCGCTTATTTTATCTCTGACGGTTTCAACCGCATTTCCGATAAATTCTCTTCCGGTTTCCCACAATTCGCCTACTGCGTCACAAACCTTATCACGTACTTTCTACATTGTCTTTACAACTGTCTCTCCGATTTTGGAACCTGCCATATACCCCAGCGTTTCTCCGACAAAACCGCCGATGACTGCCCCCACAGGACCTAATACAACACCTAACATCGCACCTTTTTCTGCCCCTACAAACATGCCTCCAAGTCCCGCCGTGGCTGCAACCGTAGTCTGCTGCATTTTGTCTCTTCATACATACTTTTATTCTCCAAATCTCTCTATATAAAAAGCATACCTGTAATATACTTATATCAAATATATCACAGGTATGCAAGCATTATTATAAAAATATTTTTAATTAAAGATTAGCCTTAATCTTTGCAATCATATCAGCATATTCTTCGTCTGAAAGATACTTCTTATCAGGATTCATAAGGAATACACCACCCCATTCAAATTCATCTTTGTACTTAGGGCAAAGATGGAAATGAAGATGATGACCTGTATCACCATATGCACCATAATTTACTTTATCCGGATGAAATGCAGCCATAATTGCTCTTGCAACTCTTGCAACATCCTCAAAATATGCAGCTCTTTCTTCTGCTGTGAGCTCATTCATATCACCTACATGCTTCTTATGGGCAACAATACATCTTCCAGGATGGCTCTGCTCCTTGAAAAGGTATACCTTTGAAGTTTCAAGCTCGCAAATCTTAATACCGAACTTAGCGACCAAATCGCCTTCTACACAATAAGCACAATTATTATCTATCATTTCAATCCTCCTTACTGGGCATCCTTGATTGAGAAGCTGATTCTTCCCATCTTATCCTTGCCCATACATTTACATTTAACATGATCACCTAGTGTAAGAACATCTTCAACATGTTCAATTCTTTCATTTGCCACCTTAGAAATGTGAACCATTCCTTCCTTACCAGGTGCGAATTCGATAAATGCACCGAATTCTTTAATACTTACTACTTTACCTTCGTAAATTTCACCTTCGACGAAGTCGTTTACGATTGTCTTGATATACTTCATAGCCTGATCCATGCCAGCCTGGTCAAGTCCGCATACAGATACGAAACCATCATCTGTGATATCAATCTTAACACCGCACTCATCAATAATTGCATTGATTGTCTTACCACGCTGTCCAACTACTTCACCAATCTTTGCAGGATCAATAGTTGTCTGGATAATCTTAGGTGCATATTCACCAACTGTCTTTCTAGGTTCAGCAATTGCAGGCTTCATACATGTATCCATAATAAAAAGTCTGGCTTCTCTTGTTCTTGCGATAGCCTCTTCAACAATAGGTCTTGTAAGACCGTGAATCTTAATATCCATCTGAATTGCTGTAATACCCTCTGTAGTACCTGTTACCTTAAAGTCCATATCACCAAAGAAATCTTCAAGTCCCTGAATATCTGTAAGAACGATATAATCATCATCTGTATCACCTGTAACAAGTCCACACGAAATACCAGCAACCATTCTCTTAATAGGAACACCAGCTGCCATAAGTGACATGCATGACGCACAAGTTGAAGCCATTGATGTAGAACCATTTGATTCAAATGTCTCGGATACAGCACGGATTGCATATGGGAATTCTTCTTCTGATGGAAGAACAGGTACAAGTGCCTTTTCTGCCAATGCACCATGTCCGATTTCACGACGTCCCGGACCTCTTGATGGCTTTGTCTCACCAACAGAGTATGATGGGAAGTTGTACTGGTGAATATATCTCTTTGTTGTAACATTATCATCAAGACCATCTACCTTCTGTGCTTCTGATAATGGTGCAAGTGTTACCACATCACAAATCTGTGTCTGTCCTCTTGTAAACATAGCAGAACCATGAACTCTAGGAATAAGGTCAACCTCTGCTGACAATGGACGAATCTGGTTGATAGCACGTCCATCTGGTCTCTTATGGTCTTTGAGGATCATCTTACGTACAGTCTTCTTCTGATACTGGTAAACGGCTTCGCCGAGAACTGCAAGCCATTCTTCATTATCAGCAAAAGCTTCTGCCATCTTTTCTGTCACTTCATCAATATTCTTTTCTCTTGTCTGCTTATCATCAGTAAATACTGCTTCCTCCATCTGTTCTGGAGTAACAATCTTTTTCATTGCCTCAAACATTTCAGCAGGAACAGCACAGCTTACATATGTATGCTTTTCTTTACCTACTTCTGCAACTATTTTATCGATAAATTCAATAATTGTCTGATTGATATCATGAGCCATATATATAGCTTCAATCATCTTTGCTTCCGGAATCTCATTTGCACCAGCTTCAATCATGATAACTTTCTGCTTTGTAGATGCTACAGTAAGCTGAAGGTCACCATCCTGCCACTGTGACTGTGACGGATTGATAATAAATTCACCATCAACAAGACCAATCTGTGTAGTTGCACATGGACCATCAAATGGAATATCAGAAATACATGTTGCAATTGATGAACCAAGCATAGCAAGAAGCTCAGGACGGCACTCTGTATCAACTGACATAACCATATTATTTAATGTAACATCATTTCTGTAATCCTTAGGGAATAATGGTCTCATAGGTCTGTCGATAACACGTGATGTAAGAATAGCATTTTCACTTGCCTTTCCTTCACGCTTATTAAATCCACCAGGAATCTTTCCTACTGCATACATCTTCTCTTCATATTCAACACTTAATGGGAAGAAATCAATTCCCTCTCTAGGCTCTTTTGAAGCAGTTGCTGTTGAAAGAACAACTGTATCGCCATAATGCATTAATGCTGCACCATTTGCCTGTGCACACACTCTTCCGATATCAACACGGAGAGTTCTGCCGGCCAGTTCCATAGTAAACTGTTTATACATCTTTTCCTCATTTCTGCGGTGCCAATAATCATTATCTTTCACCAGACATAACCTGCACCGCCGGTATATCCGATTGTCTTCAACAAGATGAAGTGCCCGAAACAACTGAAAAAAGCACTATTATTATAATGTATTTTTCAGCAGTCTCGGCTAATCACTTCAATCTTTTTAAATTATTACGCCAGCTGCCGGATTATCATATAAAAATATCCACCCAGGTCAATAGCCAACGTAAAAAGGGCGGAGAAATACACTCCGCCCAATGAAATTACTTTCTGATGCCAAGACGAGCAATCAGATTTCTGTAACTTTCGATATCTGTCTTCTTTAAATACTCGAGAAGAGCTCTTCTCTTACCAACCATCTTTAAAAGACCTCTTCTTGAATGATGGTCTTTCTGATTAGTCTTTAAATGCTCTGTAAGCTCAGCAATTCTTTCTGTAAGAATAGCAATCTGAACTTCTGGAGAACCTGTATCGCCAGGCTTTCTTCCGTATGCTGCAATAATCTCTGTTTTCTTTTCTTTAGATATCATCTTTAAATCCTCCTTAATATAACCGCCTGTTACTAAGAATCAGGTCGGAGTGTCCTGAAACTGAATAACGGCTCACATACCTTGCTACTATATCATAAAAAAATCATAATTGCAAGCATTTATTATAGCATCAGCATGCTTTTTGAAAACTGTGCATCACTTTCCATCTGTTTTGAAAGAGCCTCTATTGACTCAAATTTCATCTCCGGACGTATAAAATGAAGCAGTTTTACTTTAATATGTTTTCCGTATGCATCTTCTTCATAATCAAACAGATTAGTCTCAACTCCAATAACCTGATCTGTACTCACCGTCGGCTTTGTTCCTATATTAGTCACACCGCCATATTCTTTTCCGTCTATCTGTGTTATTGATGCATAGACACCATTTGGCGGCAGAAGCTTGCTTTCCTGCGGATAAATATTCATAGTAGGAATCTTAATTTTTCTTCCAAACTGATTACCCGGACACACTATTCCTTCAATAGAATATGGTCTTCCCATTAGAACATTAACAGTTTCCATATGTCCAAGCACCAGTTCTTCTCTTACATATGTACTGCTTATCTCTTTGTCCTGATATTTTTCTTTTTCAACGACAATCGTCTCAAAACCATATTCAGGACCACATTTTACAAGCATATCTGCATCACCGCTCCTGCCTTTGCCGAAGTGATAATCAGTTCCTACAACCACTACTTTCGCACGCAGTTTTCTTATTATTATATCTTCAATAAATTCCCCGGCATCCGTATTCATAAGTTTTTCAGTAAACGGATACTCAATAAGGGCATTAATTCCAAGACTCTCCATAAATGCACGACGTTCACTGTTTGTCGTTATAAAATGCTGCTGTCTTTGCGGACAGATACTTAACGGAATTCTGTCAAATGTAAATGCCGCTGCCAATATATTATTTTGTTTTGCTTTTTCTTCTACAATTGATATAAGCTTCTGGTGTCCCATATGGACACCATCAAATTTGCCAAGCGTAACTGCTGAATCTTTGTCAAGTGTAAAATCCTCTGTGCCATGAATATACTTCATCCGAGCCACCTCACATTTCATCATGCTCACCACTGTAAAATATTTTTTCAGGTACAAGCATAGAATCAATGTATTCATAAATTCCTATAAAAATACCATTTTCATCATATATACGATATTTTTGTTCTGCCTGTTGTGTCGGTGTACGCTCAATTTCACGTACTGCATCAACCGGCAGCTTATTACCGTTATACAGCAGTTTATTATATTCTGAATCAACTGAAAGTTTTGGATAATCAAACACATCATCAGCTGCAATTATATATTCTCCAAGTTCACCTTTTAGTAAAAGTGCCGAAATCTGATTTAATGTAAGACTGTCATCAATTTCAAACTGTCCGACTCTTGTCCTTTTAAGACTTAGCATGCATGCACCGCAGCCCAGTTTTTTTCCAATGTCATCAATAAGAGTTCTTATATATGTTCCTTTTGAACATGCAACTGTAAATGTGACTGTCTTTTCATCATCATTCAGATTCATTTCATTAATCTTTATAAATCCGATATCAACATGACGCGATTTTCTTTCAACTTCAATTCCCTGTCTGGCAAGCTCATAAAGTTTCTTGCCATTATGCTTTAATGCCGAATACATAGGTGGAACCTGTTCATATCCTCCGACAAATGATATAATCACGTCAATAATTTTTCTCTCATCAGCATTTACTTCACTGACAGATAAAACAGAGCCTGATATGTCCTGAGTATCTGTTGTTTTTCCAAGCAGCATAACCGCCTCATAAGTTTTTCCCCAATCGGTAATCATGCCGCATAATTTTGTTGCTTTTCCAAGACACACAGGCAGAACTCCCTGTGCATCCGGATCAAGCGTACCTGTATGACCGATTTTTTTCATATGAAGAATGCCACGCAGTTTTGCAACTACATCATGTGATGTAAAACCAGGCTCCTTATATACGTTTATAATACCGTCCATAAATCCCCTTTATATGCTAATTCACATTGCATTGTACTGCTTTTCAATCAATTCGCCTATACTGTTTATTATCTGGTATACCGAACCTTTTGCAGTATATCCGGCAGCACGCACATGTCCGCCGCCGCCAAACTGTGTTGCAATTGCTGCAACATCGATTTTTTTCTTTGAGCGAAGACTTACTTTATATTCTTCTTCACCTGTCTGATAAAGGAATATCGCAACCTCAACGCCATCTGTAAGACGAAGCTGTTCAACTATGCCTCCAAGTTCTCTGCCTGTAACGCCATAAAATTCCATCTCATCCATTGTGACAGTAGTAAATATACATTTTCCATCATAAAACAATACACTTTCAAGAAGTGCCCTTCCAAGAATCTGATTCTGGACATATGTTTTCTTGTAAAATGTATTATCTATAATATCGGAATAATCAATTCCTTTTTCCATCATCTCGCCGGCAATTTCCATTGTCTTCTTTGATGTACAGCTGTATTTAAATACACCTGTATCATGGATAATTCCTGTATAAATACATTCTGCCACATTACGGCTGATTTTATCAGCATCCATAGTACCATATAAAACTTCACATGCTGAACTTGCCTGTGGTTCAATTTTACTCAAATCTGTAAATCCTGTATTGCTGACATGGTGGTCAATGCACACTGTCTTGGATGCATTGTTAAAACAGCTTATAAATGGTTCTATTCTGTCAAGACTGCTGCAGTCAAGGACAAAAAACACATCATATTTCTTATCTTCAGGTGTATTTTTTATTTTGTCAATATTTTTAAGATAGTAAAACTCACTGCCCGGCTGTTCGAGATATAAATCAACGTCTATTTCAGGCATATTCTCCAGAATGTAATTATATAATGCAAGAACAGAGCCAGTGCAGTCACCATCAGGTCTTATATGACCTGTAATTCCGACACTTTTAACATCTTTTAAAATATCACTTAATATCATAAGTCACCATTCTCTCTGTCATTTTCTCTGTCTTTTTTAGTAACCTCGTCTATCAGCTTAGACATATTTACTCCGTATTCAATTGACTGATCCAGTATAAATGTAATCTCAGGAGTATTTCTCAAATTAATATTTTTTGCGAGCTGTCTTCTGATATAACCCTCAGCACTTTTAAGACCTTTTATTGTATCCTGCTGTGAAATCTCATCCCCCAGCACACTGATATATGCTTTGCATGTTTTTAAATCAGGAGCAACTTCAACCGCGACAACTGATGTCATCGGGTTGATTCTTGGGTCCTTAATTTCACTGCGTATAATATTGCTTAATTCTTTCAAAACCTCGCCGTTAATGCGGGTATTTTTTACGCTGTTTTTACGCATAAACTCTCTAACTCCTATCTTGGAACTTCAACCATGATATATGCTTCTAACTTATCGCCTTCCTGAATGTCATTGAAGTTTTCTAATACAATACCACATTCAGTACCTGCCTTAACCTCTTTTACTTCATCCTTAAAATGTTTAAGTGATGCAAGAGGTCCTTCATAAATCTGCTCTTTATCTCTTGTAAGACGTACTTTTGAATCCCTTGTAACACGGCCTTCTGTAACGAGACATCCTGCGATATTACCGATTCCTGAAGCCTTGAATATCTGACGGATTTCGACCTGACCAATTACTTTTTCTTCATAAATCGGTTCAAGCATACCCTTTAATGCAGCTTCTACATCTTCAATAGCATTGTAGATTACAGTATAAAGTCTCATATCGACTTTTTCTCTCTCTGCAACGATTCTGGCCTGATTATCAGGTTTTACATTAAATCCGATAATAATTGCATTCGAAGCTGATGCAAGAACGACATCGGATTCGTTGATATTACCAACACCGCCATGGATTACCTTAACTACAACTTCATCATTTGAAAGCTTAACAAGACTCTGCTTAACAGCTTCAACTGAGCCCTGTACATCAGCCTTGATAATAAGACCAAGCTCTTTTACATTACCTGCCTGAATCTGCTCAAATAATGCATCAAGTGAAACTTTATGCTTTGTATCATCAAGAAGCTTCTTCTTGCCTTCACTTATAAATGTCTCAGCAACATTTCTTGCCTCTTTATCGGTATCCATAGCCATAATTATTTCACCTGCATTAGGCACATCATTAAGACCAAGAATCTCAACAGGAGTTGAAGGACCTGCTTCTTTGACACGGCGTCCCTTATCATCAATCATAGCTCTGATTTTACCATAGCTTGCACCTGCTGCCACATTATCGCCTACATGAAGAGTACCTTTCTGTACAAGGATTGTTGCCACAGGACCACGACCTCTGTCAAGCTCTGCCTCGATAACAATACCTCTAGCATTTCTGTCAGGATTAGCTTTAAGCTCATGCACCTCTGCTGTAAGAAGAATCATCTCGAGAAGTTCATCAATACCTTCCTTAGTATGTGCAGATACAGGTACAAATATTGTAGAACCGCCCCAGTCTTCTGCAATAAGACCGTATTCTGTAAGTTCCTGCTTAACTTTTTCAACATTTGCATTAGGCTTATCAATCTTATTTACTGCTACGATAATTTCAACATCAGCTGCCTTTGCATGATTAATAGCCTCTATTGTCTGTGGCATAACACCATCATCTGCTGCTACTACAAGAATAGCAATATCTGTTGCCTGTGCGCCACGCATTCTCATAGCTGTAAATGCCTCATGACCAGGTGTATCAAGAAATGTTATTGACTGACCGTTTACATCTACAGTATAAGCACCAATCTTCTGTGTGATACCACCGAATTCCTTATCTGTAACATGTGTCTCACGGATTGCATCAAGAAGAGATGTCTTACCATGGTCGACATGACCCATTACACATACAACAGGTGGTCTTGGAACCATCTTTTCTTCCGGTTCCTCATCCTCTTTGAGGAGTTCTGCAATCACATCGACCTTAACTTCATGCTCACAGATACAGTTAAATTCAAGTGCAATTTCCTCAGCTGTATCATAATCAATCTCCTGATTGATAGTTACAACTTTGCCCTGCATAAATAATTTCTTTACAACTACTGAAGGCTGTACTTTCATCTTATCTGCAAGTTCCTTGATTGTGAGGCTGTCCGGAAGAACAAGCTGTTTGATTGTATCTTCTTCTTTTTCTTCTTTCTTGACATTCTTCTTTAACTGGCTGTTTGCAAATTTAAGATTTTCTTTAACTTCCACATCTTTCTTGCGGTCATTTTTATGATTATCTTTTCTTGAATCAGGTCTTCTTGAATCAGGCTTTGTCTCAAAAAGGAAATCATCCTTAGGTGCCGAATCTCTTCTGTCATTTCTTCTGCCCTGATTTGAAAATCCACCCTGACGGTTATTATTTCTGTCACCACTCTGGTTTGAACGGTTATCATTATTACGGAAGCCTCTGTTATCCCCGTTTCTGTCACCACGGTTATCATTATTACGGAAACCTCTGTTGTCTCCGTTTCTATTATCTGTGTTTCTGTCGCCACGGTTGTCATTATTACGGAAATTTCTGTTATTTCCGTTTCTATCACCATTCTGGTTTGGACGTCCGTCATTATTACGGAAATTTCTGTTATTTCCGTTTCTGTCACCACGGTTGTCATTATTACGGAAATTTCTGTTATTTCCGTTTCTGTCACCACGGTTATCATTATTACGGAAACCTCTGTTGTCTCCATTTCTGTCACCATTCTGGTTTGGACGGTTATCATTACGTGAATTTCTATTGTCTGAATTACCATTCTTTTGTGCATTGCCACGGTTTGCACCAGAATTATCATTCTTTACATTCTTATTATCTTTTCCACCCTTAGAACTGTTCTGTGGAAAATACAGCTCAGAAACATGTGACTTCTTATCTGCTGTATCCTTTACAGGTTCTTTTGTTATATCTTTCTTTGGTGTATTGTTTTCTGTCATCTTTGCCTCATTTGCCTTTTCATTCTTTGGTTTTGATGCATTGCCTGCCGCACCACTCTTATGTCCGAACTTTCCACGGACTTTTGCAACTTCATCATCATTAAGACCACTCATTGTCTTATATGTTTTATTATTGTTGTCAAGCAAATCCGCAATATCTTTTGTCGTTATATTTAATTCCTTTGCCAACTCATAAACTCTCATATTAGCCATTTAACCTCTTTTCCGAATAACACAATGTTCTTAATTTAACATCTGCATTATTCCATACCAATTTCCAAGTGTTTTTGTATCTGCTTTCCAAAACCTTCATCCAAAACTGCCAGTGATGCACGAAACTCTTTTCCAATTGCATGACCAAGTGAAACTTTATCACTGTAAAATGCAATTGGAACTTTATAGAAAGTGCACATATCTGAAAACATTTTCTTTGTGTTGTCTGAAGCATCTGATGCAACTACGACAAGAAATGCCTTTTTAGATTTCACTGCCTTTTCAGTTGAAAATTCACCGCTGGCAACTTTTCCCGCACGCTGTGCCAGTCCCAGCATCAGCAATGTTTTATCCTGCTTCAATATTCTCAAATACTCCTTTCAAATTATCATACACTTCCTTATCAACAGGCATTTTAAAAGAACGCTCAAGACCTTTATTTTCTATCGCTTTCTTTAAACATTGTGCATTAGGACATATATATGCACCTCTGCCATTTTTCTTGCCTGTATCATCAATTATAATTCCTTCATCTGTCTTTAAAATACGTATAAGTTCTTTCTTATTCTTCATCATACGACAGCCGACACATTGTCTTTGTGGAATTTTCTTTGTTGTGCCCAATTTCATCACTCCCGGTTTTAAAGATTATGTCTATATTATTCGTTCACTTCGTCAGCGTCAGTCTCAGCCTGTGTATCTGTATCTTCTGAAAATACAAGCATATCATCATCTATATCTGTCTCATCATCTGATTCTGGCTTTGCACTATCTTCAATCTGTGATTCGCTCTTGATATCAATGCCATAGCCTGTAAGCTTTGCTGCAAGTCTTACATTCTGTCCGGCCTTGCCGATTGCAAGCGAAAGCTGCTGATCTGAAACAACAACTGTAGCCTTCTTGCCATTTTCATCATCACATGCTGATATAGATACAACTTTTGCAGGACTTAAAGCATTAACGATATACTGTGCAGGATTCTCATCCCATTCAATAATATCAATCTGCTCGTTGCCGAGTTCGTTTACAATAGCCTTAACTCTTGCACCGTTAATACCTACACATGCACCTACAGGATCAACATTAGGAACTTCTGCCTTAACAGAAATCTTTGTTCTTGAGCCTTCTTCTCTTGCGATGCTTACAATCTTAACAACACCGTCTTTAATCTCTGCAACTTCTTCCTCAAAAAGTCTCTTTACAAGGTAAGGTGTCTTTCTTGAAACACGTATTACGAGCGGACCAGACTTTTCTTTGTCAGCCTTAGGGTCGTTATTGTTATTCTTATTACCATTAGAAACTTCAAGAACATAAAGTTTGATTCTGTCTCCTCTCTGGTAATTCTCACCTTTAACACATTCATTTTTCTTTAATGTTGTCTGTGTTCTGCCAATATCAACAAGAATATTTCCCTTATCATCAATTCTCTGAACAATACCTGTTATAATCTCATGTTCTTTTGAATGATATTCATTATAAATAGCATTCTTTTCTTCTTCACGGATTTTCTGAACGATAGTTCCTTTAGCACTCTTAGCAGCTCTTCTTGAAAATTCTTCTGACTTAATCTCAACTCTTAATACATCACCAATCTGGCAGTCAGGCTTAATCTTCTTAGCATCTGCATATGAAATTTCCTTGCCATATACAAACTTTTCAGCTTCTTTCTTACCGCGGTTTTCTTCCATCTCTTCCGCCGGTGTAACTGTATCAACAACTGTTCTGTTGGCATAGATATGGAAATCACCTGTAATTCTGTCAAGAACAACTTCGCAGTTTTCAATTGTATTAAACTGGTTCTTAAACTCATCTTTAAGTGACTTCTCAATTGTATCAAGCATAACTTCCTTACTGATACCATTTTCTTTTTCCAACGCATTAAGTGCTGTAATTAATTCTTTACTCATTATTTCCTCCTTGTGCCTCAGGCAAACTTATTCACAAAATGCAAGTCTTATCATGGCAAGATTGCTTCTGTCAAATGTTTTTTGTGTATCATCATCCATCTTTATAGTAACCGTATCCTTGTCGTAAGAATCAAGAACTCCTGTAAATTCCTTACACTTATCAACTGGTTTATAAAGCTTTATGTCTATCAGTTTTCCAACGCTTCTCTTATAATCTTTTTCTTTCTTTAATGGTCTCATAAGTCCCGGCGAACTGACCTCAAAAATATACTGTTCTGAAATATAATCTTCTCTGTCAAGTATCTCGTTAAATGCCCTGCTTATAAGTTCACAGTCATCAACTGTAATTCCACCATCCTTGTCGATGTAAACTCTTAAATACCAGTCACTGCCCTCTTTTACAAATTCGACATCAACCAGTTCAAAATTGTTTGCATCAATTAAAGGCTGAATCAACTGCTCAGTTTTTGCCTCATAGCTTTCGCTTCTGCCCATTCATTCATCACCTGTCTTTCTATTTAGTTGTATGTAGTGTATTTGCTTCTGCCTGTTTTAATTCCAGGGCAAAAACGAAAGAGTGGACATAAGCCCACTCTTCCAAAACAAATATACACAATAGCTTATAGGGGAATCGAACCCCTGTTTCCGCCGTGAGAGGGCGGCGTCTTAACCGCTTGACCAATAAGCCGTAGCAATTACTTTCTTATAATACCATATTTTTATAATAATGCAAGCACTTTTTTTGTTTTTTTTGTACTTTTATAAATACAATCAGCCAGCAGTTAAATTTTCATAAAACACCGGCTGATTATATTTTAAATCAAATAATGTATTACATTCTAATGGGTTATATTCTATAAGAAACTGAAAATTGCTGTAAATACACCTGCACTTACAAGTCCCATAATTATTCCTGCCATAAGAACTCCAAGTAAAACAGCTATTACACTCTTCTTAAATCCCATATCAAGGAAACTTGCTGCAAGTGTTCCCGTCCATGCTCCCGTTCCCGGAATAGGAACGCCTACAAAAAGCATAAGTGCTACAAACAGACCGCTGCCGGCCTTTTCCTTTAGCTTTGCACCACCCTTGTGACCTTTTTCAATACAGAAAGTAAAGAACTTACCGATATATTTCTTATCAGCTCCCCACTCAAGGACTTTTCTTGCAAAAAGATATATAACAGGAACCGGAAGCATATTTCCTATTACACTTATGATATATGACTGAAGAAGAGGCAGCTGGAATCCCTGTGATATAGGAATCGCACCTCTTAATTCAACAAGAGGAACCATTGAAACAAAAAAAACTATAAGATATTTTTTTAACATATAAAAATATTTACTCCCTTCAAAAACGTTTTTTCAAACGATAACATATTAACTAAAAAAAATATAAAAAGCAATAGTTCTTTTCAATATATTACACATTTTCTTATTTTAGAAATCGAAAAGCGACAACTGATTGCTATCCGCCATACTTCCCAGTAGTCCCAAATCATTTAACTTATCTATTACCGTCTGTCCGACTTTTGCTCTTGCCCTCAAATCATCTTTTGAAAGAAATTCCCCGGCTCTTGCTGCAATCTCAATTCCTTCCCCGGCAACTTCACCAACCTTGTCTATGACTTTAAACGACGGCATAATCTTTCCATCGATAATCTGAAAACTTCTCGCCTTTGCCTTATATATGTCAATCGGCATGAAATCGTAGCCTCTTGCATACATTTCCTGGACAATTCTCATATCTTTTAACTCATCTTCCTCGGTATTTGTTATCGTTCCGAGCGATTTCTTATTTTTATAATCATCTATAAAATATTCCAGCTTATCGCGTCCCATTGCCATTTTTTCGTAATCAAACGCATTGGCTCTGATACTGAAATATGCACAGTAATAGGCAAGCGGATAGAATACCTTGCAGTATGCGACACGCCATGCCATCATAACATAGGCAGCAGCATGTGCCTTAGGGAACATATATTTAATCTTTTTACATGACCATATATACCAGTCTGGAACATCATGCTCACGCATTATAGTCTCCTGCTCCTCTGTAAGACCTTTACCCTTACGGACTTTTTCCATTATTGTAAATGCCGTCTCACTCTCAATGCCTTTCTGAATAAGATAAATCATAATATCATCTCTTGTACAGATTGCCGTTGAAATTGTAGCTTTTCCTTCCTTTAAGAGCACCTGTGCATTTCCAAGCCACACGTCTGTACCATGTGAAAGTCCTGCAATACGAACCAGATCAGAAAAATACTGTGGTTTCGTATCGATAAGCATCTGCATGGCAAAATCAGTACCAAATTCCGGAATTCCCAATGCACCAAGCTTACAGCCGCCTATATCAGCAGGCGTTATTCCAAGTGCACTTGTATCTTTAAAAAGTGACATTACCTCTTTTGAGTCAAGCGGAATTTCAAGCGGGTCAATTCCCGTCAGATCCTGTAACATCCTAATCATTGTAGGGTCGAGATGTCCAAGAATATCAAGCTTTAACAGGTTATGGTCGATACTGTGGTAATCGAAATGTGTCGTTACAATACTTGTTGTACAGTCGTTTGCAGGGTGCTGTACTGGCGTAAATGAGTGAATTTCGTCACCGATAGGCAGAACTACAATTCCTCCCGGATGCTGTCCTGTTGTTCTTCGTATATCCACGCAGCCCTCGGCAATACGCTCTATTTCACATCTTCTTTTTACGATTGGCCTGCCCTCTTTTTCGGATTTATCCTTAAAATAGTTAAAAACATATCCGTATGCAGTTTTTTCGGCAACCGTACCGATTGTTCCCGCTTTAAATGTCTGCCCTTTTCCAAAAATAACCTCGGTAAACGAATGTGCCTTACTCTGGTATTCATTGGAAAAGTTAAGGTCGATATCAGGCTCTTTATTCCCTTTGAATCCAAGGAATGTCTCAAACGGAATGTCAAATCCCATTTTGTTAAGTTTGTGTCCACATCTCGGACATATTTTATCAGGCATGTCACAGCCAGCACCGCCAGCAAATTTCTTAACGTCTTCCGAATCAAATTCGTTATAGTAGCATTTTGGGCACAGATAATGAGGACTTAACGGATTTACTTCCGTGATACCGGCCATCGTAGCTGCAAATGATGAACCAACAGAACCTCTCGAGCCAACAAGATATCCGTCATCATTTGATTTCCATACGAGCTTCTGTGCAATTATATACATAACAGAATATCCATTACTGATAATTGAATTAAGCTCTCTGTCAAGACGCTCTTTTACTATTTCAGGCAGAGGGTTGCCGTAAAGCTCCAACGCCCTGTTTTCACATATCGTTCTTAACATCTGGTCAGAATTTTCAATTACCGGAGGTCTTTTATCAGGACGAACCGGAATTATATCTTCACACATATTAAGAATTTTATTTGTATTTTCAACAACAATTTCGTATGCCTTGTCGCTTCCGAGATAATCAAACTCATGCAGCATCTCTTCTGTTGTATGAAGATAAAGCGGAGCCTGGTTGTCTGCGTCATCAAAGCCCTTGCCAGCCATAATTATACGCCTGTAAATTTCATCTTCCGGATTAAGAAAATGCACATCACATGTAGCCACAACCGGTTTTGAGAACTTCTCACCGAGTGCAATTATTCTTCTGTTTAAATCTCTTAAATCTTCTTCATTTTTTACATAATAATCATCTTTTTCTATCATAAAACGGTTATTGCCAATAGGCTGTACTTCAAGATAGTCATAAAACGATACTATTCTTGCAATCTCAGCCTCAGAACGGCCGTTTACCATAGCTCGGAAAAGTTCCCCAGCCTCACATGCACTTCCTATAATAAGTCCTTCCCTGTATTTGTTTACAAGGCTTTTGGGAATCTTAGGAAAACGGC